>Ga0315274_10006974_pt1 | contig 16409 bp, 8 predicted proteins | sample YL17G02_20_MG_FD_203700 | JGI IMG/M metagenome (GOLD analysis project Ga0315274, IMG submission 203700) | Sediment microbial communities from Yellowstone Lake, YNP, Wyoming, USA - YL17G02_20 | ecosystem: Environmental > Aquatic > Freshwater > Lake > Sediment | place: USA: Wyoming | collected...
TCGACTCCCGTCGACGACCAGCTCGTTCTGCCCCCGTTCTTCCCCCCGACCAACGTGGCCGTGACAAGCGCTCTGGGCGATGGTATTTACAAGAAAAACAACACCCTGACCTGGCAAAAGAACGCCCAGAACCGGGCCAGCGAGGTCGCCAAGTACCGGATCTACCGGAAGGGCGTCACTCAGGACGATAAGGATTATGTCCTGGCCGGCGAAGTCGGCCCGGGCGTCTTCAGCTACAAGGACGTCGGCCTCGTCAACGACCAGAAATATACCTACGTCGCCGCCGCCTACTCCATCTACAGCCACGAAAGCGAGCGATCGGGGTCGATCACGGACATCAAGGTCTACGCGACAACATATCCCCCCGTCTCGCCGGCTGTTACATCTCAACTCGACGCGGTAGCGGGGACCAAAATCAACAGCGTGACTTGGCAGGACAATCCCCAGAACCAGGGCCTCCCGATCGAGAGCTACCGGATCTACAGGAAGCCCGTGGGCGGCACATCCTACGCGCTGGCCGGAACGGTCGGCGTCGATTCCCACCGTTTCGACGACGACGGCCTTTCCACCGGCGTTAAGTACTACTATAAGCTGGCCTCCGTCCCCGAATGGAAGATCGAGAGCGGCCGGACCTCCGCCCTGGCCGAGCACCGCGTCTTCCCCCCGATCAACATCGCCCTCCAGACCGTCGTCAACAGCTACCTCATGTACCAAGAGAAGGCCAACAAGCTGACCTGGGTCAAGAGCGCGCTCAACGATCCGGTGACCGTCTCGAGCTACAAGATCTACCGCCGGAAGAGCAGCGAGGCAGACACTTCCTTCGCCGTCCTCGGAACGGTCAGCGGATCGACCTACGAGTACCTTGACCGGAAGCTCTCCGTGACCGAGAACTATGTCTATCGGATCACGGCCGTAGACAGCCAGGGACACGAAAGCGCAACCTCGGCCCACTTCGGCGAGAGCTGAGCCGGGGAGTCGATGGGTTGACTTTTCCGCCGATAGGAGACAGATAGGATGAAAAGAACGATCACGACGATTCTTTCGATCTACGCGATATTTGCGCTGGGCTCGGTGGCATCTCTTTCCGCCGATCGGCCCGCCCCGCCCCGAAAAACCCCCCAGGCCGCCGCGGAGTGGTCCAAGCCCGTCGATCTCAGCCCGACCAAGACCGGCTTGAACGTCGACGCCAGGATCGTGACCGACGGCACGGGCAAGAAGGCCTATGTCCTTTGGGAAGAGTCCATGGCGGGGCCCAAGAAAATCTACTTCACCACCAACGAGAAGGGAAGTTGGGCGCCGGTCGAAAGCCTGACCGTGTACGAAATCGGAGAATATCCCGGCCCCGAGATCAACCTGGACAACGACGGCAACGTCATCGTCGTTTTCCAGTGCCGGATCGTCCGGAACTACGAGCTCGTCTTCAGGCAGAGAAAGAACGGGAAATGGGGAGCGGCCGAGAACCTGACCAAAACCCCGACGGGCGGCTCCCAGTCGGCGTCCATCCTGGTCGACCGCAAGACGAACGATTTCTATGTCATCTGGCAGGACGACTTCGAGCGCCCCACCGAAGAGACCGTTTACTGGAAGGGCTATCTCACCTACAAGAAAAAAGGCGTTGGGAAGTGGATCTACTCGGGCGTCATCGAGGAGGAAACCGGGCGCTGTTATTTTCATGTCGCCGATATCGACGGGAACGGAAAGGCCTATGTGACTTACGATAACCGGGCCGTCGGCAATAAGGCCATCATCTACTTCAGCCAGAATCCGACACCGAAAGACCACAGACAATGGACGCCTCCGGCGAAAGTCTCGGATTTTTCTTACCTGCCCTTCTCCTACTCCAAGATGGCTTGCGACAACAGCGGGAACGTCTACGTCACCTGGACCAAGCAGCTCGAAGAGGGCAATATTGATATTTTCTTCCGGAAGAAGATCAACGGGGTCTGGTCGGCGATCGAAAACCTGTCCAACAGCCAGGCCGTCTCCTACAATCAGACTATCGCCGTCAACAAGATTTCGGGACAGGTCTATGTCGCCTGGGCCGAACAGCAGTCCGGGGGCAGTTGGGACGTCTATTTCCGGGAATACGATGGAAAGGCATGGTCGGCCGTGAAAAACATGACCCAGAACGCGTCGACCTCGGATTATCCCACGCTGTTCGTGGACGAAATCGGCGGCGTCCACCTTGTGTATTCGGATAACAAGTCCGGCGACCCTCACATCTACTACATGTCGAAGCCGGGCGAGGGCGCCTGCTTCCCGCCCCTCAATCTGGCCGTCGCCAGCAAGGCGACCGCCGGCGATCCCCGGAAAAAGGACAACACCCTGACCTGGGAGAAAAATCCCTACAACAAAGTGCTGACTCTCACCAATTACAAAATCTACCGGAAGAAAGCGGATGATCCGGACACGGCGTATAAGTTGGTCGGAACCGTCAGCGAAAAGATCTTCCAGTTCAAGGATCCGAACCTCCTGGCCCCTCAACAACACACCTATAAAGTGACAGCGGTCGCCAAAGGGAATAAGGAGAGCTCGGGCTCGACTCCCGCCAACGACCAGGCCATCATGCCGCCCTTCTTCCCGCCCACGAACCTGGCCGTTACCAGCGCTTTGGGCAGCGGCATCTACAAGAAAGACAATACCCTGACCTGGCGGAAAAACGCGCAGAACCGGGCCAGCGAAGTCGCCAAGTACCGTATCTACCGAAAGAAGATCGAGGAGGACGACACCGGGTACGTGCTGGCCGGCGAAACCGGCGCGGATACCTTAAGCTTCAAGGATGCCGGGCTCGTTAACGACCAGAGATATACCTATGTGGCCGTCTCTTATTCCATCTACAGCCATGAGAGCGCGCGCACGGCCCCGGTCACCGACCTCAAAGTCTACGCGACCGCCTATCCGCCCGGCTCGCCGGCCCTGTCCACCCGGCTCGACATGGCGGCGTCGACCAAGGTCAACGTCCTGAACTGGCAAGCCAACTCGCAGAACCAAGGTCTCCCGATCAAGAGCTACCGGATTTATAGAAAGGCCGAGGACGGCGCGTCCTATGCTCTGGCCGGCACGGTCGGCGCCGAAATCCGTCGTTTCAACGACTACAGCCTGTCGACCTCGGTCAAGTACCTCTACAAGCTGACGGCCGTTCCCGAATGGGACATCGAGAGCGGCCCGACTTCGGTCTTGAGCGAGGCTCGGGTCTTCCCCCCGATCAACATCGTCCTCCAACCCGCCGTCAACAACTTTCTCTTGTACAAGGAAAAAATCAACAAACTGACCTGGGTCCGGAGCTCCCTCAACGATGCGGTGACCGTCGCGAGCTACAAGATCTACCGCCGGCTGAGCACGGCGGGTGAATCGGCCTTTGCCGTCGTGGCCACGGTCAGCGGTTCGGCCGCCGAATACCTCGACCGGAAGCTGGCCTTGACCGATAAGTTCGTCTACCGGGTCACGGCCGTGGACAGCCAGGGGAACGAGAGCGGCGTCTCGGCTGAAATCGGCGAGTACTGAAGCCGGATTTTATTTCTTGGGTTTCTTCCCGGGATTGAAGGCTTCGGGGAGAAGGAGTTCCACTTCGGCGGGTCCGCCCGCCCGGTCCGGTTTTTCGTTATCGTAGAAAAAATCGTATCCCGCGAATAAACGCGGCTTTTCGGAAAAAGGCGGGAGCTTGAAGGTTCCGCGGACGCCGCCCGGTGTCGGGCTGTCAAAGGACCCGACTTTGCCCTCGAACAGCGTCAGCCGGGCCGGATTCCGGCCGTCCGGCTCTTGGACCTTAACGAAGGGATTGAGGACGTAATCGTCGCCGAAGCGTAGCTCGCCGCCGTAGATCGAGCTCGTCAGCCTCCAGCCGGAGCCCGTTCGGGCGAGAATCACGGATTGGGCGTAATCCTCCCCCCGGGTGTTGGGGAAGGCCGCGAAGCTGTAGATGTATTCGATCCTCTTCTTGGGCTTGCCCGGATCGACGAGGACTTCGGCCAGGGGCATCTCTTTTCTGAAACGCCGGGACGGATCGAGTCCGGGCACCCGCGAGGCAAATGCGAATTCATAGCCGATCATGGCCTTATAGCGGCCCGGGGCCAAGTTCAAGGGCATGGATTTTGTCGCGGACAGGGACCCGCCGGGAGCCCCGAACTCGCCGTTTTTAAGAACGAGGCGAGCCGCTTCCCGCCCGTTTTCGTCGATGAGCCTGACGTAGGGCGCGAAAACCCGCTCGATCTTGCGGAGGAGGCCGGCCGCCTTGATCGAGCTCCTGATTGTCCAGGCCTTATCCGATATCCGAACGAGGACGATCGACTGCGCGTATTTTCTGAAATTGCCCGGAAAGCCCGGAATCGGGCAGGTGCTGAGGCGGTAGATTTTAATCGTCGGATTGTGGAGGTCGATCAGCTTATCGTCCCACTTGGGGACAAAGGTCTTGACCGGGACGGCCTTTTCGTCGAGGGAACGATAGAATGCGGCCTGACTCGGGAAGTCCTTGGGAAAGGGGACGAAGCGGGAGTAGATGATATCACTGAGGACGGCGTATTCGACCCGGCGCCGGGCCAGCCAATCGAGATTGATCTGGCTGAGACTGGGGCGGACATTAAAATAGACGCGGTCGTCTCCCGGCGATATGGGCGGCCCGTACTGCTCCATGGCGATTCGGGTCTTGGGGGGGAGGTTGGCTTCGATCCATTCCTTGGCGACGGTTCGGGTGTCGGGGAGGATGAGGTTGATGTCGAATTTAGCGACCTTGACCGCCGAGGGCAAAACGACCAGTCCAACCAGGGCCGCGCTCAGCCAGCCCTTCTTGTCCATCCAGGGCTTTCCTCCCGCAGCGGCCGCGCCGCCTTTGAACGGTTTTAGGGACAGCAGCCAATCCATGAAGAAGGCCGCGATCAGGATGAAAAAAGGCGCCGCCGGAAGCATGTACCGGGTCGCATAGGTCTTCCAGGTCGAAACCGTGATCTGAAGGACTATAGGGGCGGAAAACAGGATCCACTCCCGTTTCCGACTCTTGATGAAGCCGAGAATGAGGCCTCCCAAGGCGAGGACCTGAATGATGAGCCCCAGGTTCTCAAGGAATCCGTACCGCAAGTAGAAGAGAGGGACGCTGACCGATTCGGCCGTGCCGTAGTGTCCGATCGTGAAGAGATGAGAAGACTGCCAATTGAAATGGGATTTGAAGGTCGAAAAATCGGACAGGACATAGGGGCAGGACGCCAGGAAGGCCAGAATGAACGTAATCCCCGAGGCGATTAGGGGAAGGCTGAAAACGATTTTCCGGAGGGGCCGCTTTTGCTCAAGGCTCCGGAAAACATGGGCCAGGACCAAGGGGATGAACAGGATGTGGCCTCCATATTTGGTCGCGAAGGCCAGGCCGGCGAAAAGGCCGGCCAGGATGTAATCTCGGGTTTTTCCTTCCTGGTAAACGGACCAAACGAACAGGAAGGAGAGGACGATGAACAAGATCATCGGGCTGTCCGGGTTTAGATAATGGGACGCCCGGTTGTGCTCCAGGGAGAATATGAGGAACAGGGCGGCCAGCGCCCCGGCCCTTGGGCCGTACATCCTCCTTCCCAGGATATACATGAAAAAGACGGTCAGGACGCTCATCAGGGCCGTCAAGAGGCGGCCGACCATGTAGAGTAGGGAGGGGTCCGTGCCGAAGCGACCGAGTAGGTCCTCCCTGGTCTGGAACTGGCCGAAGACCTTGCCCGTTAAATAGACACCTTCCCAGGCTGCCGCGACTAAATAGATATACAGAGTCGGGATAAAAAACCAATGAGGATTGAGGTTGCCCCTGAGGATTCCCTCCGAGAGCTGGGCGAACCGCTCTTCATCGACATGATAGACGTTGGGGAGTCCGAAGGACAGGCCCGCCAGCCTGACCACCACGGTCAGCAAGAGGAGGGCCGCGATGAGGGCTTTTTCCCGGGCCGGCTTTTGTGGATCCATGAGTCAAGCTCTAATCTATAAAATAAGGGCGGCTTCGTCAACCTCGGAGAGAGAACCGCCGGGGGGCGCGGAGCGTCGATTCTTATGGTAGAGTGGTAAAGAAGGGTTAAAGAGCATCACTACAGGAGGTTAGCCGTTGAGGGTGAGTCGGGGTTACCAGAAATCATCGCGTCAATCATCGGACGCGATGATTGACCATTCCGCCTCGGCCGCTTATGTTGGTGTTGAGGTATCCGGATAAGGTAGCGCTATGAGCAAGAAAACTTACCTTTATCTTTTTTTTGCGGCGCTCGGCTTATCCCTAGTTCTTCCCGGCGGCAGGCCCGCCTCGGGCGACGATACTCAGAACAATGCCGTTCCCTATCGGCTCAAGGCGGGGGCGCCCGTCAACATCTCTCGCACGGGCGCGTCCTCTCTGGATCCCGAGATCGTGGCCGGCAACGGGGGGAAGGCTTATGTCGTCTGGGTTGAGGCCAAAGCGCCCAAGGAGCTCTGGTTCAACACCAACGAGACGGGGAATTGGGGAAACAACGCCCGAGTCGACCCGCCCTTCTCCCTGGGGAGCGGGGAGGGCGGCCGTCCCTGCCTGGTCATGGATAAATCCGGCCGGCTCCATTACGTCTACCAGGGAAGATCCGAGTCGGGAAATTACGAGATCATCTACAACAACGGCAAGAACCGCGGCTGGGCCGGAAACGAAAATGCCTCCATGACGGACGGCGGCATGCAATGGGGCGGCTCCAATTACCCGACGGTCGACGTCTCGCCAACGGACCTCTACCGCTATGCCGTCTGGATGGATGATTCGAGCGCTCCCGACCACTGGGAGCTTTTCATGCGCTATAAAGGGCCGGATTCGACGACCTGGAGCTCCCTCCAGGTTCTTCCGACCTACGGGGGCTGCTACGAGCCCGAGATCACGATCGACGGGACGGGCACGGCCCATCTCATCTATACCCGGCGGGCCTTCGGCAGCGCCGTCGTATGGTACGTCTCGAACCGCTACCCCTCGACCCTCGGCGGCTGGTCGAATCCGATCGCGGTCTCGGGCCAGAGCCGGATCGACTTTCCCGAGGCGACGGCGACCTCGGATAATTACGGGAACGTCTACGTTGTCTGGCCCAACGTGGTCGAGGGCCAGAGCGACATTTTCCTCCGCAAAAAGATCAGCGGGGAATGGCAGCCGATCGAAAACGTCTCCAATTCTTCCGGCAGCTCTATGTATCCGGACGTCGCCGTCGACAAGAACTCGGGCGTCGTCGGCGTCGTCTGGGAGGAGAAGGTCAGTGGCACCTGGCAGATCTTTTTCAGGGCCCTGCAGGGCGGGGCTTGGTCGAGCGCCGTCAACGTCACCAACAGCTCCAGCCACTGCGAGGACCCGACGGTCGCCTTCGACGAGACCGGCCAGGTCCACATCGCCTACGTCGGCTATATCAACGGCCAGTGGGACATTTTCTACTCCGGGGCCGAAGCCGGGGCCATGGTTTATCCCCCGATCAACCTGGCCGTCGAGAGCAAGGCGGCCAGCGAGCCCCGGAAGAAGTATAACACCCTGACCTGGGAGGCCAACCCGGACAATAAAGGAGTGACCATCACGCATTACCGGGTCTACCGCAAGAAAAAGGGACAATCCGACTCCGACTACGCTTTGCTCGGCACCGTCGGAAGCTCCACTTTTTCCTACCGGGACACGGACCTGCCCGCCAATCAGCAGTTCACCTACAACATGACCTCGATCGCCGAGGGAGGCGGGGAAAGCATGGCCTCGGAATCCGTGACCGACGAGATCGTCCTCCCACCCATCTACCCCCCGCTTCAGTTCGACGTGGCCAGTGAAGTCGGGAACGCGCCCCGTAAAAAGAACAACACCTTGACCTGGGCCAAGAACCCCGCCAACAAGGATAGCGAAGTCTCCAAGTATAAAATCTTCAGAAAGAAGGCCGGGCAGTCCTCGGAGGAGTTTGACTTAATCGGATCGATCGGCCCGGCCGTGTTCAGCTACCGGGACCGGGACTTGATCAACGACCAGAAGTACACCTACAACATGACGACGAGCTCGACCTTCGGGAACGAAAGCGAAGCCACGCCGTTCGTGACCGACAAGGTCGTCTGGCCGCCCATCTACCCGCCGGTCAACCTGGCCGTGGTCAGCGTCCTGGGCGACCACTATACCAAGAAGAACAACACCGTGACCTGGGCCAAGAACCCCGAGAACAAGCCCAGCCATGTCGTCAAATACAAGATTCTCCGCAAGAAGGTCGCGGAATCGCCCGACGCCTACGAAGTCATCCGATCGGTCGGGCCGGACGTCTTCAGCTACAAGGATACGAGCCTCGTCAACGACCGGCGCTACACCTACACCCTGATGGCCGTTTCCGACTTCGGGAACGAAAGCCACCGGGCCGGGTCCGTCACCGACCGGGCCGTCTATGCGCCGACCTTTCCTCCCCTGAACGTCGGGCTGACCGCGAGGCTCGACGATACTCTGACCAAGAAAATCAACACCCTGACCTGGCAGGACAACTCCCAGAACGAGGATCTTCCCATCAAGACTGTCCGGATCTACCGGCTGGCGGCCGGGAGCGGAGATTACTCCTTGTACGCGACCGTCTCGTCGAGCGTCCATCGCTTCGAGGACAAAAACGTGGTCACGACCAAAAAATACCTCTACCTGCTGACGGCGGTCCCGTCCTGGGGGATCGAGAGCGGGCGGACCGTGCCCGTTTTCGAGGAATGGGTCTTTCCGCCCATCTACCTCAACCTCAAGATCGAGATCAACGACGGCCTGTTCTTCAAGGAGAAGATCAACACCGTCCGCTGGCGGAAGAATCCTCTCAACGACGCCGCGACCGTCGTGAAATACGGGCTGCGGCGGAAGCTTGTCGGCCAAGACGACTCCCAATTACGCGTCCTGGCCGAGATCGTCGCGTCCGTCTTCGAGTACCAGGACAGGGGCCTGGGGATCAACGACAAGTACGTCTACGTCCTGACGACGATCGACTCGATCGGGAACGAGAGCAAGAAGTCCCGAACCCTTTCCGAGGATTAAAAGGCGGGAGAATTAGGCCGGGAATAAAAAAGCCCCCCCGGCTTCGGGCCGGAGGGGCTTTTCTTTGGCTCGATTGAGCGGCCCCGATTACCTCTTGGGCAGGTCGAAACAGAGGTTGAGGCTGAGCCCGAACTCCGTCCCGCCCAGCTTGATGTCGACCGAGTCCTGGGTAGCGGTCGCCTGGGTGAACTTGGCGTAGACCTTGGCCGCCAGGATGTTGAGTCCGGGGATCCGGTAGTAAAGCCCGCAGTGGAGATGAAAGCCGATCGTGTTGCCGGACACCTCATGGATATCGCTCTTTTCCTTGTAGCCGAACCGGTCGACGCCGATCCCCAGGAAGGGAATGACGTCGCGGCCGGTCAACAGGGCTGTGGCCGTGAGGGAGAGGGGTTGCAGGGTCAGGGTCGTCTTATCCTTGGTATAGGTCGACAGACCGTCCTTGGAGAACGACCGGTAGGCGAAGCCGAGTCCAAACGAGACTTTCTTGGTCGTAAAGACGGTCCTGGAGAGTTCGGCTCCGAACAGCCAGCTCGAGCTTCCGTAGATGTCGGAGAACGACCGGGAGGCGATTCCGTAGTTTCCGGCCAGAATCCCGAACTGGGTGTTCGGGAAAGGCCGGGCGGCCGACGGCTCTTCGACGGCGGGCCGGGCGGCGGGTTTGGCGGCCGGAGCGGGGCGGGCCGTCGCGTCCTGCCAGAACAGGATCTCGACGGCGTTCGGGGCCGTCGTGATGTTGAAGGACGGCTGGTTTTCATCCAGGGCGAAAACGACCTGGTAGCCCTGGCCTTCCGTTTTCTCGATCGTGATCCGCTTCAGGCCGGAGCGGTTGATGTCCATGAAGGGAGGGGCCGAGATTCTTTCGACGGGCGCAAACAGGAGCAGAAGGCGGGACGGCTGGGCCAGGCGGGAGCCCTGGAAGGCCGCCGCGCCCTCGGTCAGAATTTTGACCTTGATCTGGTTGTTGACGCTCTCGAACGTGATGCCCTTGAGGTCGGCGACGGCCTGCGCGGCCGCAGCAGGCGCGGCGACGGGCTCGGCCACGGGCTCGGCAGCCGCGGCCTGGGTCTGGGAGAGCGTCACGACGACTTGGTTCTGATTCTGGGCGATCTTATAGAGCGGGAACGTCCCGGGGACGTCGAAGACGATCCGGGCGACCTCGGGCTGGAATTGGGCGGTCCGGACGGCCGTGACCCCGAAGGCGTTGACGTCATAGGAGGCCTCGGTCATGACTTTGGTCACGGGCTTGAATTCGACGACAAGCCGTCCCGGATCGGCCATCTCGAAAGTCTGGTAAGTGAACTCGCCCTCGAATTCGATCTGGGCGACGAGTTCGGTTTCCGTCTTTTGGAAGCTGATGGATTTCAGCGTCGCGGGCTTGGCCTGGGCGGCGGCCAGGACGCTCGCGAATAGGAGAAGGGCCAGGATGAAACAGGTCCTTGTCTTCAATGCAAAACCTCCTCTAAAGTTTTTCATCTCAATCGCGGATGACTTCGGATAACGGACCCTCGACTCCCTCGCGGTTCACGGCCTGAAGACAGTAACGATAGCGGCGCGCGGGATCGATGGTCGCGTCGGCGTAATTAAGTCTTTGGACATCTCTTGTTATGAAATATCGCGTCAGGAAGGTAAACTGTCCCTCCAGGGAAGAATCCTCCTTCCGGAATATATTATACCCTATCAGTACCGTAGGATTCAAGACTTTGAGATTATGGGCCCAGCTCAGGTTGTTGACGGGCCGGCTTAGGAAGAGACTCCTCTGGGTCGTCCTCTCGACGGCCGGCGAGGCCGGCCCGAAGGGCAGGTCGATGATCTCATCGTACCAGGTTTGAGTCATGATTTCGTAGCCTTTGTCGGTCGGATGAACCTTATCGGAAAGGAGGGACTGCCAGCCTCCTTCGGCTTCGGGGTAATTATAGAAAGCGTAGAATTGCTCGACCAGGGGGAGGTTCAGGTTCTGGGCCAGGGCCCTGATCATGGTGTTGATGGACAATATCCGGTTCCTGAAGAAAGTCTTGTTCCAGCGCCAGTCGTTCCTGGGGATGATCGTGGCCAAGACCGGGTAAGCGCCGGCGCCGAGGGCCTTGGCGGTCATCCGCTCGAGGTGAAAGGACGTGGCGCTCATGGAGATTTCGCTGAAGATGACGTCGTTCGTGCCTTCCATGAGGAGGAAGTACCGGGCGGGATGGGCGGTTAGGACAAGCCCCAGCCGGGCCATGCCGTTGACGGTGATTTCTCCAGGCCAGCCTTCGTTGACGATCGAGGCCGCGCCGAACCGGGTCCGGAGGAGCGCCTCCAGCCTGGGAATATATCCGCGTTCGGGGGCGTACTGGTTGTCGATGACGCCGTAGGTGATGCTGTCTCCGAAACCGATATAGGTGTCCTCGGCGGCGGCGTCTTTTAGAAATTTCGTTGAAGAAGCGGCCGGGCGTCCGGGCGCCGGCAGCCCCGCCAAAGCCGCGCTTTCGATGATAGCCGTCCTGACGGAACCCCCTTCCTCCCAGACCAAGCCTATCCTCCCGGCGTCGGCGGTCGCCCGGACCGGGCGGCTCAGTGGAGACGCGGGCGCGGCCAAGATCATTTCCCGACTCCAAGCGTCGGCTGAACGTCTCCTGGCCAGGATCTTGACGCTCCCTGGAGCGGAGCGCTGCCAAACGACGAGGGGACTCCCGTCGGGAAGGATCGCCAGCGACGGGAAGATATCTTGGTCTTCGTTTGCGGTGATCGAACTCTCGGTCCCCCAGCCAGTCCCCGCCCCGCGGGCGACCCAGATCTCATAGTCGTTCCCATCGAATCCGGACCAGACGAGCCAGGGCAGGCCGTTCCGGTCGATCGCCGCCTGTAGAAACAGGCGGGGCGAGCTTGATGAGGGCACGACGCTCTCCGGGGCGCCGGCGGCGGCGCCGTTCCCGAGGAATGAAACCGTGAGAAGTTCGTGCCGTCGGTTTTGGTCCTGAGTCCAGAAGACGTTGAGACGCGAAGGCCCGGCCGCGAGCCTTACGCATGAGACCTCGGTTTGCGTCGAGGCGATCGTCTTGGGTCTTCCGCCTCGGGGGGGGAGGACATTGACTGAGTACCCGGCGCCGGAATAGAGCACGAAGGCTAGCCAAGGCTGATTCTCCCGATCGAAAGCCAGATCGAGCGAAACGGGGAAATCGGTCCCGATCCTGATTTTACGAACGGTCTCGATCCGGCGAGCTTGGACCTTGGCCAGGCGGATCTCGTTTCCAGACAAGCCTTCCTCGGCCCAAGCCGCCCAAAGCCCGCCGGAGCAATCCTTCCTGAGGACGGGCGCCTCGGTCAGGAGCCGGCCGGACAGGGCGCGGGTCGTGAACTCAGGGCGCGTTCCCCGAAATCCGGCCAGTCCCAGCCGGTCGCCGGAGTCCCGAAAAACGACAATAAGTTCGCCGCTTCCGGAGAAAGCGGGAAAGGGGGAATGTCCCGGGACGAACGGCTCCCGGTTCCCCTCCCCGGAGACGAGCGTGGACAGCATGAGAAGGACGCAGACCGGAGACAAACGCATGAAGGGCTTCATTTTGGGGCAATGTAATATAGCATAAGCCTCCGGCTTTTGGCAACGACGTTGGGGTCATTGACTCCAGGTCCATGCTGATATAAGTTAATCGTTGATTTTGCATTCAAACCAGGAGATGCAGAGAGTGAAAGCACGGCTCGAACATCCCCCTCTGTTGGTGTACCTCTTGGGCGGTATCGCCGGCGCGGCGCTCAACCTTGCGATCACGCTCGCCCTCCGGGCGGGCCTGGGAGAGCCCGAGACGATAGCCTTTTTCCTGGGCACCATGGCAAACCAGCTCTTCCATTATCTGTATTACAACTTCCTTTATGTGAACCGCGAGATCCGGCTCAGGACGCCATTCCCGGTCAACCTCAGCCGCTACGCTCTCGTGGCCGTCGGAGCGACCGTTCTTCTCATCCTCATCCGGAAGTCTCTCGTCTGGCCGTTCGTCCCGTCGCTTCTCGCCGTCATCGCGCTCCTGTCCGTCCTCAACTCCCTGGTGAACCGGATCTCGACCTTCTCGTCGGCCACTCTGGCCGAGGTCGAGTACCGCAAGGTGGGAGAAAGTTTTTACGACGACCAAACCGACCGCGGCAAGGTCAGTCGCTTCCGGTCCTGGTACCACCGCTCCCGTTATGAGCGCCTCAAGGCGCTCATCGGTTCGGTTTGGCGTCAAGGGATGAGGATCGCCGACTTCGGCTGCGGGAACTGCCGGTGGAACACGGACGGGATTCCGATTACGGGGCTGGACGTGAACGAGAAGATGCTCCAGTGGGCCCAGCGCCACGGGCGCCTGACCGAGTACCGGGTCGAATCCGACCTGTCGCGGACTGGTCTGCCCGAGCGGGCCTTCGATATCGTCGTTTGCTCGGAAACCCTGGAGCACCTCCTGAAATTCGAGGACGTTCTCAAAGAGATTAGCCGCATCCTCAAGGACGACGGGACGCTGGTCGTCACGGTTCCCTGGGATTTCTTCCTGGGGCCCTTTTTCGTGCTTTTCAATTTACATTGTTTGTTTATGGCCTATGTCAAAGGCAGCCGTTATCACCTGTTTCGCTGCGGCCATATCAACCACTTTACCCGGAGACGCCTGAAAAAAGTCCTTGGGGAGGCGGGCTTCGAGACGACGCGCCTGTTCGTGGTCAATGGACTCCTTCTCTATGGAACCGCCCGAAAGAAAACCTCCTAGACCGAGCCTTTGTCCGAGGTTTGACCCGTTCGCCGACGCTACCCCGCCCGAAAGGCGGGGCTTTAAATCGGAGCCCCGCCTTTAAAGGCGGGGACGAGAAGCGACTCAGCCCCTTGAGAGGAGATGGGGCTGAGTGGGCTCAGGGTTAACCCTGAGCAAGCCCCGGCATTCATGCCGCACTCACAAGCTGTTAGCACAGCTTATAAGTACAGGCGAAGCGCCGGGGAGCAGCCTTGCAGCACTCAGGGCTTCCATGAGTGTCGATGGGTTGACTCCCCCGGGGGATTAAACTAAAATACGCCTGTTCTATGTGGACTTCTTTTTCCGCGTCTAGGATAGGGCCGGCCGCCTTACGGGGGGCCCTGGCCGCCTGTTTCGTTCTGGTCGTCGGGCTCGTCGCCTGCGGGAGCAAGGACCGGCAAGCCGCGCCCTCATCGTCCGGACTCCAAGAGCAGGGTCCGCAGACCGCGTTCAAAGGACGGATCGTCTTCCAGTCCGACATGGATGGGGACAACGAGATCTACCTTCTGACGGCGGACGGGCTGAAGAGGCTCACCGACAACATCTGGAACGACGAATTCCCCAAGTGGTCGCCCGACGGGGCCAAAATCGCCTTCATAGCCAATCCCGGCGGCCCCTATGAACTGTTCGTAATGAACGCCGACGGGAGCGGGCTGAGGCCGCTCGGACGCCGGGAGGGCCGGACGCGGAGCCGGATCGGCTTCGCCGGACTGGCCTGGTCTCCGGACGGGGCGACGATCGCTTTCACCGTCGAGAAAAAGAGGGGTCCCTTCCGGAGCTATCAAACCTGGGCGGTCGACGTCGCTTCGGGCCGGATGGAAAAATTTCTCCCCTGGTTCGACGGCCAGATCGCTTCCCCCAATTTTTCGCCGGCCTCGCCGCTCGTCGTCTTCACCGGTAAGAAAACCATCGGCTGGGGCGTCGCCCTGGCCGATCAAGACGCCCGGAAGGCTGTCTTCATTTCTGACGACGGCGGGGCCTGCCGGCCCCATTTCGCGCCCGACGGCCGCACCGTCGCCTACGTTTCGCACGCCGCGGACGGAAAGGGCGACATCTGGCTCATGGACCCGGACGGGGCGAACAAGCGCCGGTTGACCGAACGGGACGGGACCTATGATTATTTTCCGGGCTGGTCGCCCGACGGAACGCGGATCGTCTTCTGCTCAAACGCCGAGAGCCAGTACCCCTACGAGGGGAACTGGGCGCTTTGGATCGTGGACGTGGCGACCAAGGGAGCGACGCTTCTTTTTGACTCCCCCGGCCGGGACGTTTTTCCCGACTGGCACGAATGAGGGGCCGTCCACCCCGCCCGCTCAGGGCATTTTCTTGAAAAGGGCTTTCCAGGCGTACTCGGTCGGAATCCCCAGGAACTGCTTCCTCCACAGCCGGTCGCATCCCGCGCAGGGATTGAGGCCGGCATAATCCTTCCGCAGCAGTCGTTCCCTCAGACCGATCAGGGCCGGGCCGTTCCAGATCTCGGCCAGGGACTTCTCCCGGACATTGTCCAGCTTGAGGAGGCCGGTGAAGTCCTGGGTGCAGGGGAGGACGTCTCCGTTCCAGAAGATGATCAGGGCCGACCAGAGGAAGGAGCAGGGGGAGTATTTTCGGCCGCAGGGGACGGCGCCCAGGTTGCCCGCCCAATTGTGGAACTCCTTGATCTCCAGGCCGTCGAGGGGAAGTCCTTCGAAGCGGGCCAGAAACTTCGCCTTGGCGTCCTTGTCCTGGCTCCGGTAGCGTTCGGGCATGTCGATCAACTCGAGGTAGGTTGCGGGCTTGCGGGCGCCGAGCGCCTTCTTGATCTCGAGGAAACGGACGATGTTGCCGGCCGTCTTCTCGAAATCCCCCTTGACCCGGATCGCCTCGTAGGACGCGGCGTCGTAGCCGTCGAAGGAGAACGAGAACTGGTCGAGGCCGGAGGCGAGAAGGGCTCGGGCCTTGTCCTCGTCGAGGAGCGTCCCGTTGGTGTGAAACTTGGTCACGATTCCCTTGTCGCGGGCGTGGCGGACCATGTCGAAAAAGCGGGGATGGAGGAGGCTTTCGCCCCGGTGGAGGAGATGGATCTCGTAGACGAAACCGGCCGCCTCGTCGGCGATTTTGCGGAAGAGGTCGAACTCCATGTATCCCTTCTGCTCTTTGGGGAGGTCCTTGTTGGGGCACATGACGCAGGCCAGGTTGCACCAGCTGGTGGCCTCGATCCAGAGACGGATCGGCTTATAGGACAAGCGCGTCCTCTTCCTCTTGTAGCTCCAGAAGATCCGGGCCAGGCGTTTGTAGTACTCGGTTTTCGTCATGAGCGGACCCTATCTTAGCATGTTTTTTTTATCAATCCGAACAGCCGAACCCAATGCTCGATGGAGATCTCCTCGGGCCGGGCCGTCTTCGGGAGGGCGAGCGCTTCCAAGGCCCGAGCCGCCTTCTCGGCGGGCGTCCCGTATCGCAGGAGGCCGTTGAACAGGGTTTTGCGGCGTTGTTCGAACACGACCCGCAGGAGGGCCCGGAAGCCCGGCTCGTCCTCCAGGGCGTAGAGGGGGGCCGGCCGCGGCCGGAGAGAGATAAGGGCCGAATCGACCTTGGGCGGCGGCGCGAACGACCCGGGGGCCACTTTGAAAAGAAGCCGGACCTCGAAATGAAGCTGGAACAGGATGGACAGGGGGGCGAAGGCCTTCCTCCCCGGACGGGCCGCCAGCCGTTCGGCGACCTCTTTC
>Ga0315274_10006976_pt1 | contig 16405 bp, 14 predicted proteins | sample YL17G02_20_MG_FD_203700 | JGI IMG/M metagenome (GOLD analysis project Ga0315274, IMG submission 203700) | Sediment microbial communities from Yellowstone Lake, YNP, Wyoming, USA - YL17G02_20 | ecosystem: Environmental > Aquatic > Freshwater > Lake > Sediment | place: USA: Wyoming | collected...
AGCGTAATACCTTGCCGCTTAATTGGCGGCTTGCATGAGTGGCTTAACGAGAGCGCCACTGTCCCCGCTTGGAAACCGGTGAAATTGACTTACTGGCGCATAGTCCAGTACCTTCCAGAAGGGAGCGAAGACCCCGTGGAGCTTTACTACAGCCTGTCGCTGTGATACGGTTTGGATTGTGAAGCGTAGGTGGGAGCCGTCGAAGCCAGGACGCTAGTTCTGGTGGAGGCGCCAATGGGACACCACCCTATCTTTGCCGTACCACTAACTTGCAAAAGGACAACGATCGGTGGGTAGTTTGGGTGGGGCGCCACGCGCTCGAAAAGATATCAAGCGCGCCCAAAGGTCACCTCAAGGAGTTCAGAAATCTCCTGTAGAATGCAAGGGTAAAAGGTGGCTTTATACGGATTGGGCCAATAACAATCCGCATTGCGAAAGCAGGGCCTAGCGAACCAATGAACCTCATTTATGGGGGTCATTGATAACAGAAAAGTTACCCCGGGGATAACTGAGTCGTCTCCAGCAAGAGCCCATATCGACCTGGAGGCTTGCTACTTCGATGTCGTCTCTCCGCATCCTGGCGGTGCAGCAGCTGCCAAGGGTGGGGTTGTTCGCCCATTAAAGCGGATCGTGAGATGGGTTTAGACCGTCGTGAGACAGGTTTGTTGCTAACTTCTGGAAGCGTTGATGTTTGAGGGGAAAGACCCTTTAGTACGAGAGGAACAAGGGTCTGCAGCCTCTAGTTTACCAGTTGTCCGACAGGGCAATGCTGGGTAGCCACGCTGTAAGGGATAAATGCTGAAAGCATCTAAGCATGAAGCTCACCTCGAGACGAGACATCTTAGAACTCGAATAGAAGATTCGTTTGATAGAGCTCAGGTGTACGCATGAAGCTTCGGCGACATGTTCAGCCTAGAGCTACTAACCGTTCATTACTGGCTCAATCGTTAAACAGGTTGCGTATAAAATTCATAGAAATAGTCAGGGTAACGGTGGTTTGACGGTCAAAGCGGCAGGGAAACACCCGGTCTCATCTCGAACCCGGCAGTTAAGCCTGCATACGTACTCTTCGGTACTTTGGTGCGAGAGCCCACGGGAAGATTACCCCCGCAAGGGGGCTGGGACTCTTAGACTAGGTGGAGAGCCCTATTTGATTCCTTCGGGAATCTTACGGGGTAAGCTCCACTGCTTGAAATCTAGGAGCCCCTGGTGCGCTGTCAAACCACCCTTACAAATTCCCTAAAAAGGTTTTTAGATATTTTTTTAGAATCCTATAATATAATCTTGTACTATTCAATATTTGATTTATTTTCATTGAAATAAAGATTTAAAATTTTTAGTTGATGTAGAAATTGATTCATCATAAATTTAAAAATTTCCAAAGATAAAATCATTCTCTGATTTTTTATATAAACGTTTATTTAGAATAATACCTGCATATGCACATGATAATGTATCTGCAGACAAGCTATATAAGGAAAATATTTATTTGTAAGGTTAAGCACTCTCAAAAGTTGTAATTATATTATACAACTTAAATGGGATGAAAATAGAAAATGTATAGGAGGGATGTGAACCAGATGGGAAAAATAACCAAAAAATTAAAAGCTGATGATATCGGTGATATGGGTATCGGCGCGATGATTGTTTTTATCGCAATGGTACTGGTTGCTGGTATTGCAGCGTCCGTCTTGATACAGACGGCAAATAGGCTGGAAATACAGGCGATGAAGACAGGTCAAGAAACAATAGGTGAGGTTTCAACCGGTGTTGGCGTTACTGCTATTACAGGGCACAGGACAACCACCAACCTTGATCGTATGACAATTGCTATACAACCACGCTCAGGATCGTTCAGTATTGATCTAGAACAAACTTATATAGAAATCTCAGACTCCAGTAAAAAAGTTGTTCTGATGTATGTTGCTGGTGGGTTCAATGATACATCAACCATTAACGGAAGTATCTTTGGCCATTGCTTCCCCGATGCCCTAGATGCCACACATTTCGGTGTAGTTGTCCTCGAGGATGCAGATAACTCAATAACTGCAACCCACCCTGTTATTAACAGAGGAGATCTGGTCTTACTCACCGTTGATTTAGATGCCGTGTTCACAACTGGACCCGGCCTTGAAACCAGAACTTCGGTCTGGGGTTTGATACAGCCCGAAGAAGGAGCACCCGGTGTCTTTGCATTTACAACACCCGCGTCATTTGCAGCGGATTTGGTGTTTGATCTCTACTGAGGAGGATGAGAAAAAATGAGAAACATTAAAAGAATTTTGAAGGAAAATGATCTTGGTGACATGGGTATTGGTGCGATGATTGTGTTTATCGCAATGGTCCTGGTTGCTGGTATTGCAGCTTCGGTGTTGATTCAGACAGCGAACCGCTTAGAAATACAAGCCATGACCACTGGACAAGAGACTACTCGTGAAGTAGCAAGTGGTCTGCAGGTTGTGGACATCGAGGGATTGAACACCGGCGGACAGATTGTCAGCATGACCGTCACCGTTCGAGCACGAGCCGGATCTAATGATTTAGATCTTTCTAATACGATTATAGAACTTACCAATGGATCTTTGAAAACAGTACTCACTTATAGAACTACAGCAAGACAGTTCAACCATAGTGACGATAAAACCGGAAGCATTTTCGGTACAGGATTCTGGAATATGACAAACGAAGAATTTGGTATCCTTGTATTACAGGACGAGGATGGCTCGTTGACTGCTAGCAACCCGGTCCTAAACCGAGGAGATCTCGTCATGCTTTGCATAAAAACTTCAGCTTGTTTTGGACCTGGACTAGCCCCAAGAGAGAATATTTGGGGCATGATTTCGCCAGAAGAGGGCGCGCCTGGTATCTTCGCGTTCCGTGTGCCATCATCTCTAACTGAGCTAGTCTATGACTTATACTGAGGAGGATGAGAAGAAATGAGAAATATTAAGAGAATTTTGAAGGAAAATGATCTTGGTGACATGGGTATTGGTGCGATGATTGTTTTTATCGCAATGGTACTGGTTGCTGGTATTGCAGCTTCGGTGTTGATTCAGACAGCGAACCGGTTGGAAATTCAAGCGATGAAAACTGGTCAAGAAACAACCGAGGAAGTTGCGACAGGTATCGGCATCGAAGATATCACTGGTCAAAAAGGAAGTTTAAACATCTATGGTTCCACATGGGCGACAAATAATTCGATCCTCAATATAACCATATGTGTTTCTCCACGTTCAGGGTCAAAGGATATTGATCTAAGTAATACCATCGTTGAATTATCAGACTCAACGAGCAAATATCTCCTTACATATAATCAGTCCTATTGGTTCTTAACCCCTGATCCAGACGGTGTGTTTGAAACCGCAGCCTTCGGTGCGAGTCCCTTCCATAACATGACTGCAAAGGAATTCAGTGTTATTGTCCTCGAAGATGCGGATGGCTCATGTGTCCAAACAAATCCAGTAATTAACCGAGGAGATCATGTATTACTAACGATAAGCACTGCAGAAAATTTCAGAGGACTAACGGAGAGAACAGATATCTGGGGAATGGTAATACCTGAAAGCGGTGCACCAGGAGTTTTTTCGTTCAGAACCCCATCATCATACTCTGCTGAAGTCGTCTTTGACCTCTATTAACGACAGACAAAACCCCCTAAAACAATAAACCCCTTTGGGTGATAATCACCCAACTATCTTTTTTTTTATTTTTTTCTCTTGATTTTGTCTCCTTTTTAAAAACAGTATCATTATAAAACCCATAGTTTTTTATGCTCTTTTGTATTTCTGTATCGTGTGGTGGGGGTACTTCTTAACACCCATGCAAACACGTTAGGAGGGGGGTGAAAAAGAGTTCTATGCCTTTCAAAAGACTGAGAACAGATATCAATGCGGATGTCGGTATCGGTGCATTGATTATCTTTATTGCTATGATCATGGTCGCTGGCGTCACCGCTTCCGTCATGATTCAGACGATGAATAGCCTCCAACAACAGGCAATAAAAACCAGTGAGGACACGCTGAAGGATATCTCAAGTGGTCTGAAGGTCACCCATGTAAGTGGCTATATCAGTAATTCAACAATCACGCAGTTAGCATTCTTTGTGAGCACCACTGCAGCCTCCGATGATATCGATCTCACGTATGGAATTCTCTCTCTTTCCGATTCCACAAAAAAAGTTATATTAAATTATACGAGCGAGTGTTTTAGTAGTAGTGTTTCCAATGGTCTTTTTGGAACGCTTAATGCAAGTAACTTAACTTCTTCTCGATATGGTGTTCTGGTGATACGAGATATCGATGGTTCATGTAATATGTCAAAACCGGTGCTCAATGATGAAGATCTCGTCGTTCTGTTAGTGAACACGACCGCATGTTTTTCTGGTATAGGGACACGCACGGATGTTTCAGGAGAGTTGTATCCTGAGCACGGTATTCGTGGAGTCATTGGATTTACTACCCCGAGTGTATTGATAAATACGATTGTTGATTTACAACCCTAACGTAAACTCTTTACACAAAAAAGCGAGAACACCTTTTTTTTAGACAATATTTTTTTACATTCCAAGATAACCCCGTAATCCTACATCCACGGCCGCTGAAGTGATTGCGACGATCCATGCAAATGGAACAAAATAAAATAACGTAACCAAGATATGGCTGCCTCGCAGTGATCGTATCGTTAACCCCATGAGAAAAGAATGAGCAAGCAAAACAACGAATATCAGAAGGAAATTCTGCGTAAAAACCTCTGGAGGAACTGTGGTGAGGATTGATCCGACATCAACTGGTGTTCCTTCGAAAGGATGACCTGCTTTGCTGGTGATGAGAATCGAATTTAGATGTCGTGCTACAATAAAAGAAATATAGATAGAAAACGCAATCCCGAACGTTACTCCCGCAAACAAGGCAGATGTTGTTCTTACGATTGCAAGTTTTTTCACCCGAAGATCCCTAATTTTCCTAATGTTCTCAGCAATCATCCGAGACACCGTACGAGGGTTCGCGGCAGCAGCAGTTGCCTGCCGAAACATCTCGCTTGATCGTTGAATATAGTTACTTCCTGTATCCACACCGAACCATTCCCAGGCTGCATCATCGTCAATGCGTGTTCTCAATCGTCGATAGAGATCTCGCACATGTCTGGTGAGAACCCCGTAGTCCTTTTCACTAAGGTAATACACTGAATCATTAATTCTCCCCCCACGCATAGTTGAAATGGAGCCTAACGCAGGCAGAAACCCCATAAAATTCCGCTCTTTCCGTGACATATGATCTTCTTCACGCAGTGCTTTTAGCCCTGGAATAAACAATGGTGTCAGTCCACATGCGACAAGAATCTCAAAAGGAATCATCGAAAGAATCGGCAGCGTGAGAAAGTATTTTGCAGCCAGGAGAACGACAGAAAGAACAATCGAGACGACCAACGAGGTTTTAAAGGAACGCATGAGCGAAAGCTCGATTTCTCCTTTTTCACCGGTACAATGCCACATCTCATCAGGTGGAATCATCGAACGCAACAGGTAAAGAAGCATTCCCTCTGAGGCGAGCATCATGAACGACGAAACATAAATAAACGTTCCCATGTCCTGAGAACCCATGACCATCGGAAGGACGATCCCTAGAGCCATCACAAAGATAATTGCAATGAGAAGACTGACATACACCTCACTTAAAATCACGATGTTTTCATTACTCGCCTCATAGATTGTTTTATATTCCTGCAGGACCGCATCTTGTTCATGCTCAATGAATTCTCGATGCTCAACACCACTATCCAGACTCTGTGAGAACCGGTCAAGGAAATCTCGGAGGATCTTACTTGGTGTTCTCTCCCCTATGAACCGAAAAGACTTTGAGATGGGAACACGCCATTGATCAGCAAGGACACTTATCTTTCGAAACTCCTCCCCAAGACTTTTATATGCTTTATTTCCTCCAAGTATGTTGATGATATCTTTTAACGTGAGATCCGAAATCGCTAATACTCTGATATGAGTGATGAAAAAATGCATTTTCCCGTTGATATCGGACTCCCTGTTTTTCCAGCTGATGTATGGGTAAAAAACACCAAGAAGAATCGGTATGATTCCACCGAAAATAAAAGTTGCAGGATTATACTGCAACGGGGTGGACACAAGGAGTTGAAGAAGAAAAGGCAGACACATGACGAGTACGCCCAGAATGATCAACGGAAGTAAAATTGTTCTGGTAAATTTCTTCCGATCATCAAGACTTCGAAACGCGATCTTCAGATCTTTAAATGATTCTTTTTTCTCTTTTCGCTCTTTTCTTGATTTTTTATCCTTCTTCGTATCCTCTTTAGCCATTGTCCCTCATACTGAAATCGGTAACCCTTTCTCGCCTTCCCTGTAGAAACCCCAGATGGATTGAACTACCTCATAGTAGTCCATGATGTCTTCTTCAACCAAACGGTCTAGGATATGTTTCCGTCGTTCATGCTCATCATAAATCTGCGCAGTATCAGAGTACCCCGCGTTTTTCGCGATTTTTTCTTCTAAAACAAAACTGTTTCTGTTCGCTTTAAACACATGCGCGTCCTCATCAGCTTTCCACTCAAACGCTTTCCGAGACATAATCCCATCAACCTCCCTGTTATATCCTTCTATTTCATCAATAGCGGTACATCTGCGTATCATTTTTCCATGCCGTTCAATCGCAAGCTGTATCACCACGAAATCAAGGTTATCCATAAACGTTTTCGGAACATTGATCGGATCCCCGGTAAATCTCTGAATAACCTGCGTAATACTCCCTGCATGAAACGTAGTCATGCATGGATGCCCTGTTTGCATCGCCTGAAACACGATATTTCCCTCTGCACCTCTCACCTCCCCAGGGATGATATAATCAGGCCGTGACCGTAAAGCAGCCTTTAAAAGGTCAAAGAGATCAACTTGGCCTTCTTTCGGCCCGGTTGTCTTTGTCAATAACCGCTGCCACACCGTATGCGGCACCTGCAACTCCGGGGTCCCCTCTGCCGTAAAAATCTTCTTTTCAGGCGGAATAAACGGAATGATCGAGTTCATCGTTGTCGTCTTCCCGCATGCGGTTCCCCCGCAGAGAAAAAAACTCCTGCCATACTGCAAACACAACCACAGATATGCAGCAATACTGGAATTCAGCGTCCCCCATTTAATCAGCTGCGTAACACTAATGGGAGTTTCTGTAAACCGCCGAATCGTCATACTTGGTCCTTTAATACTCACCGCGGAACTATAGATAACGTTCCCTCGACTCCCATCAGGAAGAACACCGTCAACAATCGGTCGGCCTTCACTCACCGGTGCCCCCATTTTTTCACTTATTGCACGGGTAAACGCAGGTGCTTCTTTCGCCCCAACAATGATATTGGTTTTAATCATCCCGTAGATTTTATGAATAAGATGGATTTTTTCATTGGCAACAAAATGGATATCCTCAAGATATGGGTCTCGCATGAACGGCTCCAGCGGCCCACCGCCAACAAGAGTCTTAATAATATCATATTGGAGAATGCTCTTTTGAAATGAAGTGACTTTTACCCGATCTTTTTTACCTATTTTTCCTTTCTTTGCTGGTTCTATATTTGCTGCTCTCTCGTCAATCACTGTGATTTCATCAATAAGCTCCTTTAAAACCTCTTTCATTTCCTCATCAGTAAGCACACTTTTTTTCTCTGGTGCTTTCTTCACAATCAATTTAAGGACCACATCTAGTTTAGCTTTAATGACATCGTCCACCGTTGGCTCAATCGCATGGTACTCTACCTCATCCATATCCTGTGTTCGATAGATATGGATAAACACAACTCCTTTGGTCGGGTAAATAAAATTAGGATGCGCTTCATCTCTGACTTCACGAGGGACTTTACTATAAAAAACAGGCTCACCCATTTTTTGTTTTATAGATTCGAGATACTTTTTCAGGTGAGGGTTCTCATTTAAAAGCTGCTGTCTTTCTTCTTTTTCCATCATATCCATGTAGTTCTCACCTCGGTTCTATCCTGTGTGATCGTGTTTCATCCCCTTTTTTGTTCATCTTTGTTTTGTACTTCTTCTTAGATTGAGATAGGTAAGGCTTTTATCCCCTCACGGTAGAAGGTCCAGATGAATTGAACAACTTCATAATAATCAAAGATTTTCTCCTCAACCATGCGCTCAAGGATATGTTTTCTTCGGTCAAATTCCTCATAGATCTGCATGACATCGGTTAATCCTGCCATTTTCGCGATTCGGGACTCTAAAATGAAGCTGTTTCTATTCGCTTTGAAGGTATGGGTATCATCGACAGCGTTCCATTCAAACGCCTTCCGTGACATGATCCCATCGACCTCTTTATTGTACCCTTCTATTTCGTCAACAGAAAGTACCCTTCGGATACGTTTTCCTTTCCGTTCAACTGCCATTTGAATTAAAACCACGTCAAGGTTATCCATAAATGGTTTTGGAATATTTATCGGATGACCCGTAAATCGCTGAATGACCTTCGTAACGCTGCCCGCATGAAACGTCGTGATAACAGGGTGTCCTGTTTGCATTGCCTGAAAGACGACGCGCCCCTCTATCCCTCTGGTCTCACCAGGGATGATATAATCCGGTCTTGATCGAAGACCAGCCCGAAGGAGATCTTCTAGTTCGATATGTCCCTCCTTTGGCCCGGTGGATTTCGTCAACAACTGTTGCCACACCGCATGGGGGACCTGCACCTCAGGCGTGTTTTCCACAGAGAAAATTTTCTTCTCAGGGGGGATAAACGGGATGATCGCATTCGCTGTCGTGGTTTTACCAGAAGCGGTTTCACCACAAACAAACAAACTTCTCCCATACTGAAGACATAACCATAAGTAAGCGCCAACACCAGCATCGAACGTCCCCCAGTTTATCAGCTGAGTGATACTGATAGGAGTCTCACTGAATTTTCTAATTGTCATCGTCGGTCCTTTCAAACTCACGTCTTTACTGTGAATAATATTCACTCTACTCCCATCGGGAAGCGTTCCATCAGCGATCGGTTGCCCTTCACTCACCGGACTACCGATCTTCTCGCTAAACTCTTGAGAAAAGGTGTTCGCCCAGGCTTTATCGATAAAAATATTTGTCTTAATCATGTCAAACACTTTATGGATGAGATGAACGTTTTCTCCAGTTATAATGTGGATATCTTCCAGATACGGGTCTCGCATGAACGGCTCAAGCGGGCCACCACCAATAATGTTTTTTGTAATATCATATTCAATATTCAACTTTTCAACAGATGTTAACCTAAGTTTTCCCCCAGATAATTTTACCACTCCTGCAGATCGTTCATCAATGATGGTGAGCTGGTCCATCAACGCCCGAATCGCTTCTTTTATTTCATCATCAGTCTTAACTGTTTTCCAGGAGGGCGTCTTCTCATACAGTAATACAAGCATCTGATCGCGTTTTACTTTTCCATTTTCGTCAAGACTTGGCTCAATCGCATGATACTCTTTACCTTCCATGTCTTTCGTTCGAATAATATGAACAAACACAGACCCTTTCGTTGGATAGATAAGGTTTGGGTACTTTTCTTCCCTTAAATCACGAGGTAATTTACTATAGAGGGTAGGCCGCTCCATTTTACTTTGTAGGTCGTCAAGGTATTTTTGGAGGTGAGGGTTTTCTTTAATGATTTTTTCTTCCTCTTTTTTTTCCATCTTTGTCATACCCTTTGCCTCCTTTAAAACGCGACGCCGCTTGATTCAATGGTGAGACCAACACCAGGTCGAACCGAGAAACGTGTAATCGGGTCGTATTTATACCGTGCGCCGTTGAATTTCTCTAGATACATATTGTAGACAATCCCAATACCGGGTGCTGACTCACGTGTTGTTCGAAAATGAATGGTTGTAACCATCCGGAATGTGTTATGGATTTCTTCAGACCATTCAGTTGGATTTGCGGTGACGAAGATGATTTTTCCAGATCCGGTTAACCGATTAAAGAAATTGGTAAGATCCGTTAAATTCTCTCTATTGAGACTTTCTTTGAGTAGCGTGGACAGAGAATCAATAAAAATGATCTCAGGATCGAATAGTTTTCTTCCAGTGAGTAACCCTTCAAGGAATGTTTTTCGCGGGAGTGTTTCTGCTAGTGTTACCTCTGTAGAAATAAAAAGGAACTTGCCAGTCATGAGATACTTTCTGATATCATATCCAACTGATGCTGTTTGCCGTAAAAAACTCTTAATGGTAAATTGCGTCGACACATACGAACACGAACATCCATTTTTTAACAAACTGTAACAGAAGCGTTGACAAAAAATACTTTTTCCGGTTCCTTCTTTTCCTTCGATGAATATCAAGGAGCCATTTGGGATGACTTTCCCAAATCTTTCAGCAAACCCATCTTTTTCTCCTTTTCGTTCTAAGACGATGGATTTAACTCCTTCCATGTTTCTTCATTCCCATTTTTTTTATTTTGTAAAGGTGAATTCCTCTTCAACAGCTTGAGGCCCAACAACTCGCAGCGTGTGATCTCCCGCATCAATCGTTTCTTTGACATAGAGAATTGTCACTCCTTCAATCGAGATCGAAGTATTACCAAAGTAATAATTTGCAACGGCGATGAGTTCTCCATCGATAAACACTTGGAACGTCTGATTAGTTGTGGTGAGTTTTGCTCCTCCGATATTTTTCAAGTAAAAGATATAGTACTCCCCATTTACAGGAATGATATTTGGGTCATTGATAATCGCAAAATCCGTGTCCAGTTGCTCCTGCACTCGATCTCCTCGATTAGAAATGCTTGTCGTGACATTCATAGTCACCGCGATGAAAACACCGGACACCGTTCCAGCGACAATGACTGATGCGATGAAGAAGATCACATGTGTTCCGGTTAAACTAAATCCCATCTTTTTCCCTCATGGTGTATAAGCATAGTAGTCTGCTATGCCATTATTGGTAATGACTTTCACTCGCTTTGCTCCAGCACCTGTCACGTTGACAACACGGAAATACTCGGTGTTTTCAGGGTGCAGATACGTGTGAGAACAGCTGAATTGATACTCGGTTCCGTTTATTAAAATCATAAAATCTTCTGTGTCAAGGGTGACGCTCCCCGTGTTCTGTACCGAGATATTATAATTATAATTCGCTCCATTAACTGACTGAGAAACAAAGGTGATGTTGATATCGGTTTGTAGTTGATCCCTGAGTCTATCTTTCAGGTTACCATAGGAATCATTGATACCCTCGATAGTGGGCAGAACATCACTGGTGATGATCTCCGCTGCCATGAAAAGCGTAAAGCCTAGAATTGCAGCTGCTGCAATCAGTGAGAACCCCATCTTTTTTACCCTCCAAGTGTGTTCTATGGATGTGTATCCATAGAATCAGATAACGTACCTGTAATATGAAACAAATCTAATAAAGTTTATTCCCCATCGAAACATTATTTCAGCTGGTACCCCTCAAGGCTTTTTACCATCTTCTCCATATCTCGCTCTATCTTACTAAGGAACCGCTCATCCAGTTGTAATCCTTTCAGTTTCTGGATGAATAGTAAGGATTGGAGATGATCTCGCGTCGGGAGATGTGGCGATTGTGTACCTGCCTGCGCTGGTTCTCCTGTTATCCCCTTTGAATAGCTAATCAAATCTAATCGTACATCATCAGAAATCCAACCAATATCAACATAGTACCCAAGAACATCAGGAAGATTGTTTTTCCCTATCTTTTCGACGAGATACTGCAACCATTTCATGATGACAACAATACTTTCTGGGTCACTGGGGATATGTTCTAACGGCTGCATATCCTCTCCGAGGATATCTGCTGGCTCAAAGGTTTTTATATCCTTTGTTTTAACGAGTTTACCGGTCACTCCTTTGATTCCCTCAATTCGATTTTCTTCGATCACCTTTATACGTTCGCCTAGTTTTTCAACCGCCTCTACAAGTTGTTTCATATCCGTTGTCTGCACGGCAGTGCCATTCCAGAGTTTTTTCTCCTCTTTTGCGGGGGTTAGTGGCTCCGCTTTCTTTGGTTGTTCAGGCTGACTTGATGTTGATGGTGGATACGAACGTAGCGCGCTTTGTATTTTTTCAACTAATTTGTAAAGTTGATCCTTGGACACTTTGATGTTTTTTTCTTTTAATTTTTCTCCGATTTTTTGTATGATTCTCGGAGGGAGCATATTTCGTTCAACGATGGTGGTTAGTTCTGCACCTATCTCAAACTCTTCGAGAAGTTTCTCTCCTTGGTTTTGGTCTCCTTCGCTCATCCACCTGCTCCTATCTATAAACGGATTTCCTTTATTTTAAACTTATGAAAAATTCATTAATCATGGTATCGATATTCCGCTCAATAAATAATGTTTCTAAGGATTTATCAAGGATCTCATCCATTTCTCTATCTGTTAAGTGTTGTCCGGTTGTCGGCTGCATTATCGTTGATACTTGTGTTGAGGCAACTGTTGTGACTATTGGTTGGGCAGGTATATCGGATACTGTTTTTTTTGCTTCGCTGCTTGGTTTTACTGCAGTTGGGTTAATGCCTCCACCTGTGCTGAAGCCATTTTTTTCAATAACTGATTCAAGCTCACCTATCCGTATTTTCACATTGTCTACCTCTTTTGTGAAGTTCTCAAGAGCATCTATTCGTTTTTTCGTGACTTTAGAGAGTCCGACAAAAGGGTTCATCTGTTCTGACACGATTTCATATAAACTGACGAGATCATCAAGATCTTTAGAAAGGTTCTCCACTTTCCCTAATAAATTGGTTACGTCTTCCTGGTTTTTTTTGATTTGGAAATCAAAATCTTTCATGTTTTGAAGTATAGTTCGTCGTTGTTCCAGATCCTCTCTTGCTGCATCTACTGATGCTCCAGGGGTTTTATCACCGACGATTTTTGTAACATCAGGGATACTTCCCATTTTTGGTGCATCTGGTTTTTTTGTTTCCGGCGTCATTTTTTTCTTTAATTCCTGGGGGGAAACTTCTTCTTTTTTGTTTTCGGCAGGTTTCTCTGGTGTATCGAATTTAATGATCTTTCGTTCAGGCTCTGGTTTTTTCTCAGGTTTGGGTTGTTCTTTTACTTCGGGATTCTTCTCAGCACTACCCGGTGAATCGTCCTTAGAAGGTGTAGGCTCATCTTTCCCTAATTTTAACTTTATCTGAACCCCTCCGTATATTCCAAACCTCTAGTTGAATCCCAAGGATATCAACAATAATCGTATATTTATACTTTTATGTATTTGACTGTACGGACGTGTTGGTTCTCTCGTATAATTTTTTGTTTTTCTGTTGGTCGCAACGGATGGGGTACGCGATTTATTAGGATACAAAATATCTCAAATTTTTAGCAATACAGAGAACATTTTTTTGTTGGACATTTTCCTTGACTAGGTGCCTATGAGAAATAACCCAATCGACTATCTTGAAGAATGTTACTTCTGAAGCGAAGGTTCTTATGCCTCTTTTTCTTCTCTTTTCATTAAAACAAAACCTTTTAAAATAATCAAAAGATAGAGAAATGAAACAAAAACGTACGATACACGAATTTGTTCCTGGGTAGAGGAGATGACCGCAATCGATCAAAAGGAAAATGATAAAGGTTTACATACAAGCCAAGAACTAATACTCGGTCTTACCCTGAGTGAGGAAATCATTCAATTCAACATTGAATGCGAGCGATTCACAGGATACATGCGGGATGAGGTATTACATAAAAAACTTGGTGATATATTACTTCCACAAGAATCTATCACGCTCTGGAAAATACTTCTTGAATCTATTCGACAAACCATGTGGGTTGATGATTTTGCACTTCCTATAAAAACAAAACATGATCAAACCTATATGATATCCTGGACTGGGTTTCTGATTAAAGATGAAAATGGTTCCGTTAAAGATATCTGCCTCTTTGGAAAACCGCAAAAAAAAGAAGAAATTAATATACAATCCTCACACATTCTCGCCACTGCATCCATTCAATTAAAAGAAGAAAATATACAAATAATTGCTCCTGAACCAATGCCACAACCAAAAAAAAGAGAGATGCCATTGAAACAAGCACAAAAAAAAATAATATTTGCTAGTGAAAAAAAAACAGGGGACGAACCAATCAATAATGCTGGTGAAGAATATCTCGCAAAAACATTGGACACCATGAAGAAAATAGTGCAAAACGCATCGAAACAACCCGACTCGATAAACAAATCACTAAAAGGACTTTCACGAAAATATGATACGGTTACAAGACGTCTTGGCGAACTGGAAAAGAAAGACCGGCGATTGCAAAAAAACCATAAGAACCTAGGGAAACATATGCAACTCCTTGAAGATGGATATCGACGGCATACGAAAAAACAAAAAAACCTGGACAATACAACGTTTGTCGAGGAACCTCACAAAAAGGCAGAATTGACGTTTTTCTCAGATCCATTCGGATTCAAACGACAACACCGCGAGCTTAGCTTACAAAAACAGCAGATAGAAGTCCGAACAAACCAGTTGGATGCTTTTGAGGAACAGTTAATTAAAGAACGGACGACGTTTAACGCTCGTGTCGAAGAATTTAGCAGGTGGCGAGAAAAGTTAGAGCTTTTAGAATCAGCGATTGAGAAAAGGCGGCAGGAACTGATGAAACAAGAGGACGTATTTTTAGAGCGTGTAGCTATTACGACTCGGGAACCTATCTCTAAAAAGCCAGAATTTATTAAGAACACAGTACCTACAACTTGTAATTACCACGAGCTTCTTGATAAAATTCCTCAATCTGCAGCGATTATTCAGCGAGGTATATTAAAACAAATCAATAGCTCGTTTGTCTCACTGCTTGGATATGCCATGGATGAGGTAGTGGAGAAAAGCTTTTTTGATTTTATCGCACTAGAAGGGCTTGCAGACATCGAGAAGTATTATCTTGATCGATTGAAAGGCGAGAATGTTTCTGCATATAAAACCGTGTTTTCAACGAAGGATAATAACAAAATATCAGTTGAGATCAGTATCAAACAAACCATCTACAATGGTGAAAAAGCTGAGATCGCTATAATTACTTGTTTAAATCAGCAAGAATCTCTCGGCCAATGGATGAACCTGACCCCAAAAAATACAGATAAAAAATAGGAGAGGTTTTCTCTCTCCAAATGTTTGCTGTTTTTCTTGTGTTTTTAGACGTCACAGACTCGGTATTTAAACGCGTTTGGCGATTGAACAACAAAGATACCGGATGCTCCTACATCTGGAACAAGTTTTCCTTCAAGGACTTCACCGGCAGGGAGCCCTTTGGTTGTGGGGAGCACTGCGGTGAGGTTGACTATGAGAATCACTTGGTCTGTCGTACTAATACCGTTGGTTTTCATAACGGAGTCATCTCGGTCATGGATTGATATAACTCCGAAGGTTGTCGCGTTTAACCGACTAAGGTTGAGCGTATGGAATATGCCCCCCTCTGTAACTCTGTTTGCTTTAGATGCTAGATTCAGACTCAAGACGGAATAGTTATCTAGTTGAATGTACAATAGTGTTCTGTTCAGATCGATATCATAGGACCCTGCTCGGGGCGTGATCGCGATTGCAAGGTATTCGAGTTTTGTTTTATTTACATCTGTGTATCCTGTGACACCGATGACACGCAGACCGGTTGAAACATCTCGGATGGTTTGTTTACCAACCGCGTATGCTCTCTGTTGTAAGTTTTCTGCGGTTTGCATAATGACGCTTGCTGCCACTGCTGCAACTAACACCATGGCGATGAAAACAATTAAAGTTCCGATACCAACATCAGCCTCATCATCGTTCATTCGTGGTTTATTCTCAGGTCTGTGTTTTTTGCCTGGTTTGATGGCTATAATGGTATCGATTCTAAGGCACCCTAATCCTTGCGAGGATTCCACTAAAATAAAGCCATCTTTGTAGTCAACGTCTTCCAGAATACCTGTTACGACATTTGCTCGTTCTTCACCGGGTTCTTTGGTTACGATTTTACAGTATTTGCCCACCAGCCTTTCCATATACCGTTTTTCCATTTTTTTCACTTCCTTTCCTTTTGATTCGTGCCATTTATAATCATGGCAGTCTTTCGCATGTAACATGTTCGCAAATTACACTATATAAAGGTTCGGCGGTGAACAAACAAAATGTAAAAATCACACCCCAACGATTTCTTGATCCCCTCCCTATCTTTTTCTAATGCATCACAGAAAATTAAGAGAAAACAAGACCATCCATCAACCATTTATTTTCTTTGAAAAAACTTTTTTTATCACTTGATTCCCGGGAATAGATAACAATTGTATAACAATATTTATATATTAACCAGAAGAAGAGTTATGTGGAGAACACCAGGGATATTATGAATGACCAGGCAAAACTCGGGATATTCGCCGGGATACTACTCATCGGCTTCATCCTTATCGGAGCGGTTTCCGCATCG
>Ga0315274_10006977_pt1 | contig 16404 bp, 16 predicted proteins | sample YL17G02_20_MG_FD_203700 | JGI IMG/M metagenome (GOLD analysis project Ga0315274, IMG submission 203700) | Sediment microbial communities from Yellowstone Lake, YNP, Wyoming, USA - YL17G02_20 | ecosystem: Environmental > Aquatic > Freshwater > Lake > Sediment | place: USA: Wyoming | collected...
CAGAAGACTCAATACAGGGTCAAGGTTACAGGCGAATATACGATGTCTATAGAGCCCGATACAAGCTCAACGACTACTGCAGGTTCAGGTTTAAACACTGATGCTCGGGTAAAGACGGTTGATATTTTCGGCCTACCGATGGAGTCAACTCTGTATACGGCCAGCATAGAAGGGGATAGAGTGGTTTTAGAGATCTCTATACCGATGTGGGAGGGTTACCTCTAGTTTCTGAAGTAGTACTCAAAGGATAAACCCTTAATTTAATGTTGATAACAGGGTTAACGTTGAAGTGTAAACGTAAGGTAAAAAGATAGTAAAAAAATGGAAGAATTTTCTCAAAGACCCTTGACAACTCAACATTTTGTGGTTTATAGTCCTTCTAAAGCACAATATGTGGGATATACTGTTTGGGGAGGGGATACACGATGAAATGCCCCTTTTGCGGAGACCCGGACAGCAAAGTGATCGACTCGCGAAGTGCGGACAACGGGCACGTCATCAGGCGGCGAAGGGAATGCAAGAACTGCAAGAGGAGGTTCACGACCTTCGAGAGGTTCGAGCAGTTTCCGGTGACGGTGGTAAAGAGAAACGGTGACAAGGAACCTTACAGGCGAGAGAAGATCCTGGTCGGGTTGCGCAAGGCCTTCGAGAAGAGGCCCGTGACCAGCCAACAAATAGAGGATGTGACCTCCGAGATAGAGGCCGAGCTCAGGGCGGAGGGAAAGAAGGAGATACCCGCCAGCTTGATAGGGATGGCGGTGCTTAAAAAATTGAAGGAGATGGACGAGGTCGCCTACCTCCGATTCGCCTCGGTTTACAAAGATTTCAAAGACATCACGGAGTTTCAAAGCGAGCTGGGGCAGCTGCTGGAAAAAAAGAAAGACAAGTAGGCTGTTTCGCGCCAGAGAGGGGGGAATGAAGTGTCAGCTGCCAGCAATATAAGGGTTTTGAAGAGGAAAGAGAGGGCGGAAGACGCCACCGATATAGCGCTCCTGGTGAGCACCTCATCCAAGGAAGAGATAAACCTCTGGGATAAGAGCAAGATCGTCAACTCGCTCATCCTCGAGACCAACGCCAGCACGGATCTTGCCCAGGAGATCGCGGATCGGGTGGAGGAGAGGATAATACAGGGGCGGATGAACACGGTGACCACCTCCATCATCCGAGAGTTGGTCGACCTGGAGCTCCTGGAACGCGGCCTGGGCACCATGCACAAGAAGCATTCCCACGTGGGCCTCCCCATGTACGACGTGGAGCAGATCATCACCAGCGCGAACAAGGAGAACTCCAACACCACCCACAACCCGGAGTCCATCAATCTGACGCTGGCGGAGGCCATCCTCAAGGAGTTCGCCTTGCGCAACGTCTTCACCGAGGATATCTCCCGGGCCCACATGGTCGGCGACATCCACCTACACGACCTGGGCTTTATCATCCGTCCTTATTCCTACCTCGGCGACACGGTGGTGCACTGGAGGGTCAAGGACTCGCACCTGGTCTTCACCACCACCATGGAACAGCTCTACCATCTCCTCCCCGGGGAGACCAGGCCCGAGCCGACGGTGCGGGTGAAACACCCCGGGGTGCTGGAGATGCTGGACCGTGGTGAAAACTGGACGGAGATCAAGCGGGTGGTGAAGAAGGACCGGCTGGGAAAGGGGATGGTCTTCCTGGCCACCTCCGATGGCAAGTATTGTGTGGTGACCCACGACCACCCGGTCATCACCACCGAGGATACCAAGCCCGCCTCCCTGGTAAAGGTGGGGGAGGAGCTGGAGACCCTCGAGGTGGAAGAGGGAAGGGCGGGGGGATTGGAGGAGATCAACATCACCCACCTGGTCGAGGCCAACGCCACCTCGTTCAAGTTCCGCTTCAACGCCGAGGACATATTCGTCGCCCACCAGAGGCTGCAGGAACTGGTATCCCAAGCCGCGCAGGCGTCTTCGGGTGCGCGGGTGCGCCGCAGCCGCGAGAGGAAAAAAGGGATGTCGGCGCCAGCGGCGCGGCGCACCCGGGTGGTCATGGCCGAGCCGGTCGATGTACTGGACGTCTATATCTACGACGTCACCACCGAGAGCGGCACGCTGATCGCAAACGGCATCTATTCCCATAACTGCGGCGGGCACAGCCTGGACTACATAAAGAAGTACGGCATCTCATTGCCCAACATCACCAGCACCTCACGGCCGGCCAAGCACCCCGAGGTGCTCATCGGCCATATGGTGAAGATGGCAGCAACCCTGCAGTCCCACTACGCGGGCGCCATCGGCTGGGAGGCGGTGAACATGTTCTTCGCCCCCTACATGGTGGGGTTGGATTACAGCCGTATAAAGCAGCTGGCGCAGATGCTCATCTACGAGTTCAATCAGCTTGCCGGCGCGCGGGGCAGCCAGGTGGTGTTCACCGATTTCAACCTCTACTGGAACATCCCGCGCCATTTCCGGGACGCCCCGGCCATCGGCCCGGGGGGGGTTTATACCGGTAAGACCTACAAGGACTACGAGAAGGAGGCCCAGACCTTCCTCAAAGCCCTCTTCGAGGTGTACCTGGAGGGGGACGCCATGGGCAAGACCTTCGTCTTTCCCAAGCCCCTGCTCCATATCAACGATGATTTCTTCCGCGCCGAAGACCACGAGGAGTTCATGGACCTGGCCTGCAGGGTGGCGTCGCGGCAGGGTATCACTTACTTCGTCTTCGACCGCGGCGACGAAATAACCGTCTCCCAGTGCTGCCGGCTGAAGTTGAAGCTCAAGGAACAGGACCTGCAGGAGGTTATGACCCCCGAGAGGATGCGTTTTTCCGCCCTCCAGAACATCACCGTCAATCTGCCGCGCATCGCCTACAAAGCCAATGGGTCGGACGAGGTCCTCTTTCACGAGCTGGAGAAGGCCTTGGAGATGGTGGCGAAGGCCCACATACAGAAGAAGGCGTTCATCGCCGGCCTGCTCGCCCAAGGGGTAAACGGCCCTCTCTCCGTTCTTTGCGATGCCAAGGACGGCGAGCCCTACCTCAGGCTGGAGCGCCTGACCTACCTGGCCGGACTGCTCGGACTCAACGAGATGGTGCAGTACCATACCGGCATGGAGCTCCACCAGTCCCAGGAGGCGTTGAAGTTCGGGCTCAAGGTGGTCGCCAATATGAACCTGACCTGCAAGCGCCTGTCTGAACAGTACGGGATAAACCTCGTGCTGGAGGAGTCACCGGCGGAGTCCAGCGGCTACCGCCTGGCCAAGCTGGATACCAAGTATTATCCCGCCCAGGCCGTGCAGGTTCTCAAGGGCGACCTGGAGAGGGATGAGTTCTACTACACCAACAGCGTACATCTCAACGTGGAGGCGGACCTCGACTACATAGAGAGGGTGCAGAAGCAGAGCCTCTTCCACCCCCTCATCGAGGCGGGGGCCATTTGCCATGTCTGGCTGGGCGAGAACCAGCCGGATCCCGAGTCCATCAAGAACTTCGTCATCAAGACCTTCCGCAACACCCAATCGTCGCAGATAGCCTTCTCCCCGGAGTTCACGGTGTGCAACGACTGCAAGAGCACCCACCGCGGCTTACACGAGGAGTGTCCGAACTGCGATTCGGATAACGTCTACGGCATCACCCGCATAGTCGGCTATTTCTCCAAGGTCACCACCTGGAACAAGGGGAAGGTGGGAGAGCTGAAGGACCGCGTGAGGACTGATCTGAAAGGGGGTTTGGACCGTGCAGCATTTGAAGGTCTTCGTGAAGCAGGATTGTCAAAAGTGCCCAGCGGCTAAGGAGATCGCCAACCGCTTTCCCGCTACGGAGGTATACGACGTCGAGCAAGCGGTTGGATTGGCGGAGGCCGCCTACTACAGCGTCCTATGTACCCCGTCGATAGTGGTCGTCGACGAGAGTGGGAGCGAGGTATTCGCCTGGCGCTGCTCCGTACCGACCCCTAAGGACATCGCAGAGCATATCAACTGACATGTCTTGCCTCCATAACATGAGGGGCCTCCTGCCCTCCAGCATGTTGGATTGGCCCGGGAAGATCTGCACCGTGCTCTTCCTGGGGGGTTGTGATTTTCGTTGCCCTTATTGCCACAACCCGGAGCTGCTGGAGACGGAGGGTTTTTCGGACAGTATTGATTGGGACGACCTGGCCTTCTTCCTGAGCGAGCGTTCCGGGTGGATAGACGGGGTCTCCATCACTGGAGGAGAGCCGACCATCCATGCCGACCTGCCGCTGCTGTGCGAGAAACTGCAAGGGCTGGGCATGGCGGTGAAAGTAGACACCAATGGCTCGCGGCCGCGGCTGCTCGCGGAGATACTCTCGCGCGGGCTCGTGGACTTCGTGGCCATGGACCTCAAGACATCGTTCGAGAGATATCCCACGGTGGTACGGAGACCGGTCGATCCATTGTCCATCGGGGAGTCCATCGACGCGGTCATAGGCAGCGCCGTGGAGCACGAGTTCCGCTGCACGGTGGTACCGGGACTGGTGGGGTTGGAGGACCTCGAGTTCCTGGCAGAGAGGGCGGCCGGCGCGAGGGTGTTCATCCTGCAGCAGTTCCGCTCGGAGAACGCCCTGGACCCGGCCTACCGCGGCGCCAAGGGATACCCGGAGGAAGTCCTGCTGGACTGGGCCGATAAGCTGTCCCGCCTGGTCCCTACGCGGGTAAGAGGGCTGGTGAATACGCTGCTTAGTTGAGATGCATGCCTGGGGCGGACCTCCGCCCTACGGCAATAATGCAGGGAGTAATATGACCGAGACGTTATCCAGGGAGATCACGGAGAAAAGAGGGCCGAGAGCGCAGGTGGGAAAGCTGCTGTGCGTAAGCGAGACCATCTTCCCGGACGGCTCGCGGCACAGTGTAAACCTGGTCTACCGGGGCATAGAGGTGGGCGGGCAGCTGAAGCCGTCTACCTATGTCAGGATGGCTGGGAAGGAGTTCGTGGACCTCCGTAAGCTGAACCCCGCGAGGTTGGCCCGGACGGCTGCGGCACTGCAGGCCAGTACACACGCTCCTAAGCCTGAAGGCCGTAAAGCGTAGCCGGGAAGGCTCTGGAAGGATATAGAGCGATGACGGAGAAGGACCGCGACAAGGTGCAGGACCCTTTCGCGGGACCGAGTAATGAGCTGAGGGAGAGCGATCCTGCGGAGATCGCGGAAAGGGCGGGCATACCGTTTGAGAACGGCGAGTTCAGACTTTCCCTCATGCGGTGGGAGATGTACGTGAGCCGCCCCGACCTGTCCTTCCGGGCTCCGGAGTTCCTCAACACTTACGTGATCAAGCTCCTCGCCGTATTGTATATGGCCAACGCCAGGGCCATCCCGCTCGCCAACCGATGGGTGCCCTACCGCGAGCTCAAAGACGGGCTGTTTTACACCAAGAGCTTCTCGGACACGGTCGAGGAGAGGGTGTGCCGGAGGTTTGGAGGAGACCTGGAGGGCATGCGCACCGCTTGTGAGGCGCTGGGCGGCCGGGAAGTCGACCAGGGGGATCTGGGCATGGTGGTGAACACCTTTCCCCGCCTTCCCCTCTTGTTCATCATCTGGCGGGGAGATGAGGAGTTCGAGCCGAATGCCCGCATATTGTTTGATTCATCGGCCACCAACTATCTCAATGCCTTCGAGATGCGCATGCTATGCGGTGAGGTAGTGAACCGCCTCATACGCTTAGCCGATGGGAAGCTGGAGGTCCCCCCTCCGGATTGACCGGCGCAGGCGGCCGGCAGGTCACGTACTACGAAAGCGCCTGCCGAAGAAGGATACGGTATATATTATAGTTAACTATTAAATAATAATATGTTAACTATAAGGAGGTGGGGGTGCATGGTCTCGAGGGTGGCGACCATGGTCCTGGGACTGCTCGCGGAGGGGGAGAGGCATGGATACGACCTCGTGCGGGAGATGGACGAGAGGGGTATGCTGCGTTGGACGAGGGCAAGCAAGGTGGCGGTATACAAAGCCCTCGCCCGCTTGCAGGGGGAGGGCTGCCTGACTTCCTGGACGGAGAGGGAGGGGAACATGCCAGAGAAGCGCGTCTATGCCATCACCGCCGTGGGGGAGGAAAGACTCAAGGACAACGTTTACTCCCTCCTCGCGAGCCAGGAGCCCCTGCGCTTCGACATGCCGGTGGGGCTTGCCTTTATAGGTTTTCTGGACCAAGAGGAGGCGAAGGATGCGTTGCGTTCGCGCATCGCTTACCTGGAAACCCAGTTGAGACGATTGCGCAAGGAGACCGATATTATGGAAGGCCTTGCGCATGGCATAAGCCTGGATATTCTAGCCCGCGAACAATCAGCATACCGCGAGGAGATGCGTTGGCTGCGTGGGATTGTTGAAAGAATGGATGAAGGCGGCTAAGCTGAAAACACTGGGAAGCGAGTTTTCGGCAGAGCAAGGTGTATGCGGTGACGGGAGACGAGAGGTCAAGAAAGATCCTGGAAGAGGCGGAGCAATATGCCTTCGAGGTAGGATACCGACGCTTCAACATGGATGAGCTCTCGCAGAGACTGCGCATGAGCAAGAAGACGATATACGAATACTTTCCGTCCAAGGACGAGCTCTTCACGACAGCCCTCAACCGCAGGGCGGGTAAGATCCTCAGGCGCATGCAGGAGATCCTTGAGCTGGACGAGGATGCCATGGGCAAGCTCTACCTCATGGGCAAGCATATCGTGGACGAGGTATCCCATATCAAGCCTTCCCTGGTGAAGGAGGTGGAGGCCCTCTTTCCCGACGTGTTCGAAGTATATGGCAATTTCTATCGCAAGATAGTCGGAGGCCTCACCCGCATCATCGAGGAGGGCGCGAAAAGCGGGGAGTTCCGCTCCGACGTCAACCCCGTGGTGTTCGCTTATATGGTGCAGGGTATCGTTGATCTGTCCAGCAGCCCCTATCTTTTGATCGAGAGCGGTCTCAGTCTCGACGAGGTATATACGGCCTTTATGAAGATCCTCATGGAAGGGATCGTGGCAAAGGATGGCAGGGAAGCGGAAAACCGAACGCAGATAGGGGCTTGATACGGTGGCGGGAACCTTGCGACAAACGGTCTCCCGCAGGGGATAGACGACACCAGGCGACGGGTAAGCCAACCTGTTCGGAAAGACGTTCCCACAGGAGCGCCATGTCCAACGGAGCGTATGGCAAAGGGGTGAAATCGTTACCATCTTGACAGGAAGAAACGGGGATGCTTGAATAGCTTAAACTAATAAACGATATTCAGTATTAGAGTTTCCCTATTGCAGCAGGTTCACGTACCATGACAGGGCAATAATCGCAGTAAGGAGGCGGTTACCCTTTCGTCGGCTTATGGATATAAGGCGCAAGAACGCAACGGTGGATCAGCCTCGCGCCGGGGGGCATAGAAGCAGGCTTTGATATACACGCGGTAAAAAGGGGATCAGGCGTGGAAGAAGGAGTAGCAAGGGAAACGCGGGAGATCATCGCTAAAGACCCGTATGCGGAGCGCATCGGCGCCGAGTTGATCGAGATCAAGCCGGGATGGGCCAGGGTCGCCATGCGGCTTGAGGAAGGTCACCTGAACTTCATGGGCATGATACACGGGGGGGTCATTTTCTCCCTCGCGGACGTTGCCTTCGGGGCGGCCGCCAATTCATTCGGGAGCCAGGCTATGGCGCTTTCGGTGGGGATCGACTTCCTGGCAGCCCCGAAGACGGAAGGCGAGATGACCGCCGAGGTCGAGTTGGTGACACGCGCAGGCAAGATGGGGTTCTACCGCATGAAAGTGACGGACGCGGAGGGGACGACCGTGGCCCAGTGTCATGGCTGGGCTTATCATACCGGAAAACCGTTGCAGAGCGAGGGTTAGATTAATCGGTCGGCTATGGCTAGGAGGGATGCTTATGTCTATTGAGGGCAAGGTAGCGCTGGTGACGGGGGGTTCGGGAGGCTTGGGCAGGGTGCACGGCCTGGTACTGGCCGAGCACGGCGCCGACGTGGCCCTGGTTTACAACCGCAACGAGGCCAAGGCCATGGAGGTGGCGAAGGAGATCGAGGCCAAGGGCCGCAAGGCGCTGGCGGTAAAGATGGACCTCGCCAACGAGGCGTCCATCAATGAAGGAGTGGAAAGAGTGGGGCGCGAGCTCGGCGCCGTGGACATCCTGGTCAATAACGCCGCAGCGGGCATCGTGCGCGCCATCACCATCACCGACATGACCAAAGAGGACTGGGACGCCGACGTGGCCGTAAACCTCACCGCCCCCTTCCACCTCATCAAGGCCGTTTTTCCCGGCATGGCAGAGAAAGGGTGGGGGCGCATCATCAACGTCTCCTCGGTCACGGGGACCATTGGCGGATTCGGGCAGTGCAGCTACGCCGCCACCAAGGCCGGGCTCATCGGGCTGACCAAGACGGTGGCGCTGGAGGGCGCCCGCAAGAACATAACCTGCAACGCCGTGGTGTTGGGGGTGTTCGACGCGGGCAGCTTCTACGACGTGGCGGAGCCCTTCCGCGAGCGCATCATCAAGAGGGTGGCCATGCGCCGCTCCGGGGACCCCAGGGAGCTCTCGGAGGTCATTGCTTTTCTGGCCTCTGAGGAATCAAGCTTCGTTACCGGTGAGGCCATCGAGGTAAGCGGGGGCATCAGCCTCTTCACGTTCTAGACGGCGTCGGGAAAACGCGGTGCGGCGCGGATGCCAGGAGGCGTTATCGGCAGCGTGAGGGCGAAAAGTCGTGCGAAGAGGATAAGCTGATTCGGAGATAGAGGATGAGAGATGGGATTCTACTTGACACCCGAGCAGGAGGCGTTGCGCAAGGAGATAAGGAAACTGGCCAAGGAGAAGGTCGCCCCGCGCGCGGCTGATATCGACCGCTCCGGAGAGTACCCCTGGGATATGCAGAAGCTACTTGCCTCCCAGGGACTGCTTGGCTACGCCGTCCCCGAGGAATACGGCGGCTCGGGAGCAGACCTCCTTTCCTGTTGCATAGTGGGAGAGGAGCTGGCCCGTATCTGCGCCACGACCTCCCTCATATTCGTGGTGCAGAAACTGGCCGTCTATCCCATCGTCATCGCCGGCAGTGAGGAGACCAAGCGTAAGTATCTTCCTGCCGCTGCTCGAGGCGACCAGCTGGCGGCGTTCTGCCTCACCGAGCGGGAGTCCGGCTCGGATGCCGGTGCCACCAGGACCATGGCCCGCAGGGACGGGGACGAATACGTGATCTCCGGCCAGAAGTGCTTTATAACCAACGGGGGATTGGCCAAAGTACACTCCGTTTTCTGCATGACCGACCCGGATAAGGGATATAGGGGGATCAGCGCCTTCTGCATGGGTGAGGCCGCAGGCCTTTCCACCGGTAAGATCGAGGACAAGATGGGGCTGCGCGGCGCACAGGTTGCGGAGCTCATATTCGAGGACTGCCGCGTCCCCGCCGAGAACCGCCTGGGGGAGGAGGGCACCGGCTTCGTGACCGCCATGAAGACCCTCGACAACTCCCGGCCACTAGTAGGGGCTCAGGCTCTGGGTATAGCCCAGGGTGCGTTGGAATGCGCCTTGGATTGGGCCAGGGAGCGACAGGCCTTCGGCAAGCCTATAGGGACCTTGCAGGGCATTGGCTTTATGCTGGCCGATATGGCCACCGAGGTGGAAGCGGCGCGCCTGCTGGTGTACAGGGCCGCCTCCATGGCTGACGAGAAGGATCCCGGCTTAGCGATCTTCTCGGCCATGTCCAAGATGAAGGCATCGGATACGGCCATGCATGTGACCACGGATGCCGTACAGGTCATGGGGGGTTATGGTTACATGCGAGATCATCCCGTGGAGCGCATGATGCGTGATGCCAAGGTAACACAGATCTACGAGGGAACCAACCAGGTACAAAGGCTGGTGATCTCGCGGGCGATGCTCAAGGGATAGAGGAAGGCAACCGTTGCACGAGGGAGGACTGCAGCAAGGTCTGTTGTGGTAAAGAGGGGGCCAGCGAACAGAGGGAGCGCCGATGCTGCGAAGAGTCAACGCTAACGTAGGTGCCGCCGAACTGGAGAAAAGCGGATGATATCAGATAAAAGGGGTTGATGAAAATGGCTGATAGCGAGGAGATCAGGCGAGGGCTCGAGGATTGGAGTTCGGATAAAGAGGGCTGGGAGGAACGCAAACCCGAGTTCTTAAGCGACGCCGGCATCCCGGTCAAACATCTCTACACGCCTCTTGATACCGAAGGCATCGACTACGTGCAGGATGTCGGTTTCCCCGGCCAACCGCCCTTCACACGCGGGGTTTATCCCACCATGTACCGGGGGAAGTTGTGGACCATCCGCATGTTCTCCGGGCATGGCACGCCGGAGGAGACCAACCAGCGCTGGAGGATGCTCTACGAGGAGGGAGAGACCGGCTTTTCCGCGGCGGTGGATTCACTCACCTTCTCGGGGGTGGATCCAGACCAGGAAGTGCACGGCGCCGCCCACGAGGTAGGAAAGGAAGGAGTGCCGCTCTATTCCATCCGGGGCGTGGAGGCCCTGGTAAAGGACCTGCCCCTGGAGAAGATGAGCGTAGCCCTGGTGGTGGAGCCCATGACATCGGCGGCCGTGACCTCCATGTACTTCAACGTACTCAAGGCGCGGGGGATGCGCAAGGAGCAGCTCGCGGGGACCACCCAGAACGATATCCTCACCATGACCATCGGCTACATCCCCTGGGGTTCCCTCCGGCCGGCTGACCTTCTCAAGCTGGCATGCGACCTTATAGAGTATTGCACCGCCATGGGTGAGGCGCCGCGTTGGAACCCCATCAACTTCACCACCTACAACTACCGCGAGGGAGGCATCGACGCCGTACAGGAGATCGGCATGGGCTTGGCAAACGCCGTCGCCCATATCGAGGAGCTGCTCAGGCGCGGGTGGAAGATCGACGACTTCGTGCACCGGCTGGCCTTCCACCTCTCGGCGCACCGCGATTTCTTCGAGGAGATCGCCAAGTACCGCGCAGCCCGCAAACTCTGGTACCGCCTGATGAAAGAGCGCTACAAGCCGGAGAACCCCGATGCCTACCGCTTCCGCTTCCATGTCCAGACAGCGGGCTGCTCCCTCACCGCACAGCAGCCCATGGTGAACATCATCCGTACCGCCTACCAGGCCCTGGAGGCGGTGCTGGGGGGCACCCAATCCCTGCACACCAACTCATACGACGAGGCGATCTGCCTTCCATCCGAGGAGTCGGTGCGCCTGGCGGTGCGCACCCAGGAACTCATCCAGGAGGAGACCGGGGTCGCTTCGGTGGTGGACCCCATGGCGGGCTCCTACTACGTGGAGGCCCTCACCAAAGAGCTGGAGGAGCGTATCTGGGAGTACTTCATGCGCATCGAGGAGATGGGGGGCGTGGTGGAAGCCCTGAACACGGGCTGGCTCTTCAACGAGATGAGCAAAGCCTTCAACAAACGTCGCCACGACCAGGAGAGCGGTAAAGAAAGCGTCATCGGGGTGAACTCCTATACCCTGGAGGGAGAGCAGCCAACCCCGCCCTTCCGCACCAACCCCAATGCTGCAGATATCGAGAAAGAGAGGCTGGAGCAGCTGCGGTCGGACCGCAACGGGGCGGAGGTCGCAAGGCTCCTCGACCGCCTCAGGAAAGTCTGCGAGGCGAGGGAGAACGTGCTCCCGGTGGTCACCGAGCTTACCGCAGCGGGCGCATCACTCGGGGAGATAACCGGCGTTTACCGCGAGATCTGGGGTATCTGGCAACTGCCATTTGTGGCATAGGAAGGGGGCGGACGCATGGAGAAAAAGATCAGGGTGCTGCTCTTCAAGCCGGGCCTTGACGGGCACTGGCGGGGCATCATGACCGTATCGAAAGCGCTTTCAGATGCGGGTATGGAGACTATTTTCTTCGGCTTCAAGACGGTGAAGGGGGTGGTCGAGGCGGCCATCCAGGAGGACGTGGATGTCATAGGTTTCTCGGTCCATTCCGGCGCTCACCGGGAATGGGGCCGGGAGCTCATAAAAGAGCTGGAGGCGCAGGGCGCCCGCGATGATTTCCTCTTGCTTGTCGGTGGGGTCTTCCCCGAGCAGGACCACGCCGAGCTCAGGGAGATCGGCATTGAAGGCGTCTTTGGTCCCGGTACGGCGACCCAGGACATCATAGATTTCATAGTTGAGAAGTTGCAGGACGTAGAGGTGGGCTGATGGTGTTGGTGGCAGAGGCAAGCCCGTGTGTGGTTGGGCATACGCATGGTCGAGGATCATCGGGCGATGACCGCCAGGTCTGAGGGACAGGTTAAGGAGGTCGGGTGATGTCACGTAAGAGAAGATTAGGCAGGGGAGTCGCTATCGTCGGGGCAGGGATGTCCGATTTCGGTATGTTCCCGGATAAAGACTCCAAGGATGTGTTCGCGGAGGCTTTCAGCGAGATGCTCGGGAGCGTGGACAAAGGGTTCGACCCCGCGGATATCGATGCAGCATGGATCGGCAACTTCAGCAACGATTTCTTCGTGCACCAGGCGCACTGGGGGCCTATAATCGCCGACGTGGCCGGATTGGCGCCCAAGGCGGTGACCAGGACCGAGGGGGCATGCGCCTCCAGCACACTGGCGATGAGAGACGGCCTCATGGCCATCGCCTCCGGTATGTACGACATAGTGCTGGCCGGCGGGGTGGAGGAGATGTCAAAGTGCTCCACGGAGCAGGTCACCGAGGGACTGGCCCTAGCCACCTCCCCCTACGAGGGAGCGGCGGGATATACCTTCCCCGGAGTCTTCGGGGCCCTGGCCACGGCCTATTTCAATAAGTACGGGGCGGGCCGGGAGCACCTCATGAACATCACCATCAAGAGCCACGAGAACGCTCCGCTCAATCCCAAGGCACAGTTCAAGCAGACCATCGCCGACCTTATGCAGGCTAAAAAGGCACGGGCCGAGAAGAAAGGTCAGCCCATCCCCGACTGGGCCGACGAGAAGGCGGCCTTGTGGGACCCCAGCTTCAATCCAGCGGTGGCCTGGCCCATGCATCTCTACGACTGCTGCCCCATCAGCGACGGAGCCAGCTGCATACTATTGGTGGCCGAGGATCTGGCAAAGGATTTCACCGACAACCCCATCTACGTGGTGGGATTCGGCCAGGGGAGCGGCAGGGGACTGCACGCCTGCCCCAGCCTCACCTCCTTCGAGGCCAACAAGCATGCCGCGGTGGAGGCCTACGGCATGTCCGGGCTCTCCCCCAAGGACGTCCAGTTCGCGGAGGTCCACGATTGCTTCAGCATAGCGGAGCTCATCCACATCGAGGATCTGGGATTCTTCGAGGCGGGGGAGGGCTATAAAGCAATCGCCGAGGGGGCTACAAGACGGGATGGGCGTATGCCCATCAACACCTCGGGAGGCCTAAAATGCAAGGGTCATCCCGTGGGGGCCACGGGGACAGCCCAGATGCTCGAGATATGGAAGCAGTTACGGGGGGAGGCGGGTAGGCGACAGATCCCGGGAAGGGACCTCTATATCGGCGCCACCCAGAACCTGGGCGGCACCGGCGGCACCTGCACATTCACCATCTTCGAAAGGAGGTAGGGCGATGGAAGAGAGGCCTTTCAGCGACATCTCATACCGGCGGTTTCTGGAAGAGGACAAGTTCATGGGCTCGAAGTGCAGGAAATGCGGTCAACTCTACGTGCCCCCACGCCATTTCTGCATCGAGTGCCGCAGCGATGATATGGAGTGGCACGAGATGGAGGGCGAGGGCGAGCTTGCCGCCTACACCTGCATCTCCATCGGGCCCTCCTTCATGATCGAGGAGGGATACGACAGGAAGAACCCCTACTGCACCGGCGTGGTGACGCTGGCGGAGGGGCCCAGGATGGTGGCCCGTATCGAGGGAGTAGACGCGAGGGACCCCGAGTCAATCAAGATAGGCACCCCGATGACGGTGGAGTTCCTGCACCGCGGGGAAGGGGAGGAGGCCAGGACTTTCCTGGCTTTCCGGCCCAGCTGAGCGAATGCGGAAGGGACAAGAGCGAGCCAGAACCTGCGGAGAAGATGTCGCGGGATCGTAAGGCGGTTCGAAACATGCAGAACGATTCAGGCGGCATTAATATCCAGCTGTAGCGAACCATCCCGGCTGCGTGTGAAAACACATTCCGAGCTGCCGCCCTTGATGAGGTCGCAGATCCCCTGCAGCATGCCCGTTACCAGCAGGGGAGGGGAGGCATTATCGATGACCGCCTGCAGGTAATGCGTTCCGCAGTCATAACGGACCAGGTTACCAAGGCCTCGGAGGGACAGGAATCGGCTTATATAGGCGTCCTCCCGTGATGACTCGTCCAGCTCGAAGGTAGCTACGGTATGGCGCCGCGCGACGTCGATGATCGCACGGGAGATATCCTCCCCCAGTTCGGTCTCCAGCTCCCGAAGCACGCTGTCCACCTGTTCCGGGTCGATAACGCACAGGCGCTGGCCCCTCGCCGTGTCCGTAAGGATGCCCTCGTGGAGGTCCCATGCGAGACCCTCGAGAACCAGGGGCGCGCCGCAAGCCTCGCAAAGCTCAAAACGGACATCTCCCGGTCTGGAGGGGATGAAGCTGCGTTGTATGCGCGAAGCCAGCTCGAAGTCCTCCTCGCCGGGGTGGACATTGAAGAGATACCCGCCGTCCTTTTCCTCCAGGCCCACCTGAGCCGACAGCCCTTCCACGACGTTGAAGGTAGCTTGCAGGTCGCCGACCATAAACGGCATATAATAGATATTCCTGCCGTACGCCACGGCGTATTCCTTCCTCTTGACATCGCGCACCTCGAAATGGCCGTACCCGAACTGCGCCCCCACGATGGTGAGCCTCTCGTAGGCCTGGCGGTGGGCGAAGGCACGCAGCAGGCTGAGCTTGAACCCCGAGAAGAGCTGCAATATATACTCCACGGTGCCCTTGCGCTTAGCTTCCGTGGTTATATGGTCGATAGGGATCCCCAGCATCTCCTGTATGCCAGAAAAGATGCCGCTTACCAGATCGACGTCCAGGATGACGACGCGGAAACGCTCGTTCCCGGCCTGGGTGATGGTCCCGTTGTCCCCCCAAGTCTGGTTGTTGGAGAAGTCTCGTGGCACGCCGCATCGCCCGCATACCGCATCCTTTTTCATGGCCTTGACCCCCTGCAACTCTGTCAATCACCTGCAACTCTACGACCGCCCCCGTCGATGGGTCTCTTATGTTCCGCTTCGACATGGAAACGTCATATCTTTACCGGCCGTCCTCCCTGGCGGGGGAGTGGGGCCCGGTGGTTTTTAAAATGTGTGGATTTATTTGTGGCGGTTGCCGTGGGCACCGTCACGGCATGACTCATATATGTATTCGGACCGCAGCGCCGAGGCTCCTTTTTATCTCTGGAGAGGACGTCCGTAGCTTTGCGATAGAAAGGGGCATGGGGGCGCGTCATGCAATGAGCGTACGGGCGGGCAGCAGGAGGTGGAGGGAGGCGCCTCTATCAGTCGCTCCGGGTATTGCGGTCTAGGTATATCCAGGCAAGAGAAGCGCCGATAATATATCTTATGTAAAGTAGATATCTCCATATCTGTGCCTCTCCTGCGGCCGCTTTTTCCAGCCCATCTCCCCCGGTCTTTGCTGTGGTTCATCGCCGCTTTTCCCCCGCCGCACAGCAGTCCTGTTGGGAAACGGTAACCATCTGGGTATTGAAAGCAGATAAGCGCCCGGTGCGGCTGTTTTAAAAAAGAACGCTACCGTGAAGAAAGGACCCGGCCGTGCCGGGCCCTTTCAGTCGTGCGGCCCTTATAAGATCACTTATTACGGCTCAGATATCGAAATCCTGGGCCTGATCGCGCAGCTCCCTGCGGAGGATCTTGCCGGCGCCGCTGGCCGGCAAGGCTTCGACGATCTTTATCAGCTTGATCTTCTTGTAGGCGGCCAGCTTGCCGTTGGCGTATGTGAGGAGTTCCTCCTCGCTCGCCGTTCCCCCTGGCACCAGCTCCACGAAGGCGATGGGGATGTCCCCGGAGCGCTCGTCGTACTTCCCCACCACCGCAGATTGGGCCACCGCGGGATGAGCGTTGATGACGTCCTCCAGGTCGCGGGGATACACGTTGTAGCCCTTGTAGATGAGCATGTCCTTCTTGCGGTCCACGATAAAGATGTAGCCATCCTCGTCGTACTTCCCGATGTCCCCGGTGTACAGCCAGCCGTCCTTGAGCACCTCCGCCGTCTCCTGCGGCTGGTTCCAGTAGCCCTTCATCACCTGGGGGCCCTTGATGCAGATCTCCCCTATCTCCCCTAACGGGACCTCCTCCTCGCCCGTCTCGGCGTCCATGATCGCTATCTCCGTGTCCTGCATGGGCAGGCCCACCGAGCCGAGCCGGAATCCTTCGCGGCTGGGTGGGTTGGCGCAGCAGCCCATGGTGCACTCCGAAAGGCCGTAGGCCTCGCAGATGACCCCCGGTATCTTCTCCGTGAGCGTCTCCAGGAGGTGATGCGGTATGGGAGCGGCGCCGGAGGC
>Ga0315274_10006982_pt1 | contig 16401 bp, 11 predicted proteins | sample YL17G02_20_MG_FD_203700 | JGI IMG/M metagenome (GOLD analysis project Ga0315274, IMG submission 203700) | Sediment microbial communities from Yellowstone Lake, YNP, Wyoming, USA - YL17G02_20 | ecosystem: Environmental > Aquatic > Freshwater > Lake > Sediment | place: USA: Wyoming | collected...
AACCGGCGACGCGGTAGCCCTGCACTGGCGATTGTCCGAAAAAGACCCTTGGCGCACGGATATGATCGAACTCGGTAAAGAGGCTCTCGCTCCAGGTTTTGACGAGAAGGTGCAGGGAATTCAAGCTGGCGAGGAGCGGGAATTTGTGCTGCCCGTGCAGGAGCAGGAACTGACTTTCTTCGTACAGGCCATGGAGATCAAACGAAAGCATTTACCCGATATCGACGATTCTCTTGCCCAGAAGCTTGGCGCGGACACTTTGGGTGGATTGAAGGAAAAAATACGGACCGAACTCCTGGCAGAAAGTCAGCGCCGCCACGATCAAAAGCTACGGGACGAGATCCTGCATCATTATCTGGAGCGGATTCCTGTCACCTTTTCGGCCCATGCTGAACAGAGAGCACTAGATTCTTTTGTGGAATCCTTTCAGGAGCGCTTGGCAAAGTCCGGCCGCACGCTGGAGAACTTCCTGCGAGATCTGAACCTGACGGAAGAGGATTGGCGGGAGAAAATTGCTCGACCGCAGGCCGCGCAGTTGTTAAAGGAACAAATCGTGCTTGACCTTTTTGCGGACCGCAAGCAGATAGCAGCGGACGAGAATGAAACCGTTCAAATCCAGCGTGAGGGCAAGTCCCCTTCGGATCGGCGATCAGCGTACAATGCACTCCGGCGAACAAAAGCACTGGATCTGTTGATTAAGGAATGGAACAACGGGCGCCAACCTATCAACGAGCAGGAGGAGAATTGATGTCAATCCCCTATGTGGTCGAACAAACTCCTCGCGGGGAGCGAGTATATGATATTTACTCTCGACTGCTGCGAGACCGGATTGTCTTTGTCGGTGGACCGATTTTCGACGACATCGCCAATGCCATCATTGCCCAATTGCTATTGCTAGAAGCGGAAGATTCCAAGCGGGATATCTATCTATACTTGAATAGCCCCGGTGGGGTGATCTCGGCCGGGTTAGCGATTTACGACACCATGCAGTATATCCGAGCGCCTGTGTCTACGATTTGCCTTGGCCTAGGAGCTAGTATGGCCGCTGTATTACTAGCTGCCGGCGCTCCAGGCAAGCGTCTGGCGCTGCCCCATGCCCGTTTGCTGATTCACCAGCCTCTGATCGCGGGTCAGGGTATTTCCGGTGCCGCTAAGGATATAGAGATCGAGGCTCGGGAACTGACGCAAAACCGCAAGACCATTAACGAAATCCTATCCCAGACCACCGGACAATCATTGGAAAAAATCGAGCAAGACACGGAACGAAATTATTACATGTCTGCTATCCAGGCCAAGGACTACGGTTTGATTGACCTGGTAATTTACAAACGAGAATAAACACAGTAGAACCAGTTATGTGAGCCGACTAGATGGTTGAAGAACTCGGATTAGCACTCTTGACAATAGAGTGCTAATCCGATAACTTCAACTTCAAAGAGGTGATAGAACGCAATGTCACAACAAACACCTGTACGTAACTGGGAAACCATTACCGAAGCCCCTATTCTGCCTTTGCGAAATGTGGTTGTCTTTCCAGGCATGGTGATACCGCTGGTTGTAGGTCGGGAAAAATCAACTAAATCCTTGGAGGAAGCCGTTGCGGCGGATCGGCTGATCGTCTTGTCCACCCAGAAAGACGAAGGGATTGAAGACCCGGAGCCGACCGATGTCTATTCGATCGGAGTGGGAGCGGAAATACTTCGGTTATTGAAATTACCAGATGGGACCTTTTCGGTGATAGTGGAAGGAATCTGTCGGGTTAAGATCGAAAAATTCCTGCAGACTTCCCCATCCTATCGAGCACAAATCCATTTCCTAACAGAGACAATGTCCCAAACAGAAGACCTTGTCGGCTTAAAACGGATGATCGTGGAACAATTCGACAGCTATAGCCGCCTTTCCCATCGGATTTCCTCAGACGCCGCCATGGCTGTGATGAACATCGAGGATGCCAGACAACTCTCGGATTTGGTGGCGGCCAACATGATCTTATCCATCCGGGACAAACAAGAAGTGTTGGAAATTATCGATATCAACCGGCGATTGGAACGCCTGGCCGAGCTCCTCTCGAAAGAGTTGGAAGTGTTGGAACTGGCAAAAAAACTGGAAGATCGTGTGAAGACTTCAGTGGAGAAGAATCAAAAAGAATATTTCCTGCGGGAGCAAATGAAAGCAATCCAGCAGGAGTTGGGGGAAAAAGATGAAAAGCTGCAAGAGATCGAAGCCTACCGCAACAAAATGGAGAAAGCCAACTTACCCGAACCGGTAAAGGCCAAAGTAGAAGAGGAATTGGTCCGATTGGAAAAGATGCCGCCGATGGTAGCCGAATCCACAGTGATCCGGACGTACCTCGATTGGTTGCTGGACCTTCCCTGGAGCGTGGAATCGAAAGACATGCTCGACATCAAGGAAGCGCAAAAGATCCTGGAAGCGGATCATTATGGGTTGAAGGACCCCAAGGAACGCATCCTGGAATACTTGGCCGTGCGACACCTGACCAAGAAGATGAAAAGCCCGATCCTCTGCTTTGTGGGCCCCCCCGGCGTGGGTAAGACATCGCTGGGAAAATCGATTGCTCGGGCGATGGGAAGGAAGTTTGTGCGCATCTCGCTGGGCGGGATTCGCGATGAGGCGGAAATCCGGGGTCATCGACGTACCTATGTGGGGGCGCTCCCCGGTCGTATCATCCAAGGCATGAAGACGGCGGCTTCCAAGAACCCGGTGTTTCTGCTGGATGAAATCGATAAGATGGGGCAGGACTTTCGCGGTGATCCTTCGGCTGCCTTGTTGGAAGCTTTGGACCCGGAGCAGAACAATTCCTTTTCCGACCACTATATTGAAGTACCGTTTGATCTGTCCCAAGTCCTCTTCATTACAACCGCCAATATCTTACACCCCGTTCCCCCCGCTCTATTGGACCGAATGGAAGTATTGCACCTGCCCGGCTACACCGAAGACGAAAAGGTGAAGATTGCCCAGAAATTCCTGGTTCCCAAACAACTGGAAGCGCATGGCTTGACGACCGACGATCTCCGGTTCACCGAAGGAACCCTCTATCGCCTGATTCGCGAATACACGCGGGAAGCCGGCGTCCGTAACCTAGAGCGAGAGATCTCGAACATCAACCGCAAGGTGGCTCGGATGAAAGTGGAACATCCAAAATTCGAACGTGTGGTGGTGACGCAGCAAGGCATACCCAAATTCCTGGACATGCCGCGGTTTCACTATGGCCAGGCCGAACAAACCGATGAGGTCGGTGTTGTCACTGGCGTTGCTGTCAGCGAGTTTGGCGGAGACGTGATGCCGATAGAGGTTTCGCTGGTCCGTGGAAAAGGTGAGTTGCTGTTGACGGGGCAATTGGGTGAGGTGATGAAAGAAGCCGCCAAAGCTGGGATCACCTATATTCGATCTCGTACAAAGGAATTGGAGCTCGATGCGGAGTGGTATTCGAAGTTTGATATCCACATCCACGTTCCCGAGGGTGCTGTACCCAAGGAAGGTCCTTCTGCCGGCATCGGCATGGCTACTGCCTTAGTATCCGCCATACGCGCGATGCCCGTCCGGCGTGATGTGGCGATGACCGGCGAAATCACCCTCCGTGGGCGCGTGTTGCCGATCGGGGGCGTCAAGGAAAAAGTTTTGGCTGCCCACCGTGCGGGGATCAAGACGATGATTCTACCCAGAGACAACGAAAAGGACTTGGAGAAAGTGAACCCGTTGGTGAAGAAGAGCATGCGTTTCGTGCTCGTAAAGCACATGGATGAAGTGCTGCAAGAAGCGTTGGTGCATTAGAACCCGCTTGACTTCACCGGACAGTTTCTTAAGATGAGCGGCATGACCACCGCTCGTCTTCTTTTTCGACGCCGAATCTGTTGGTTACTGCTTGCTTCCATTGCCGCAGGGGCTCTCTTCTCCCCACTTGTTCCACCCTTGACACTGGTGCCGAATCTAGCTGTCTTGCTGCTGCTGGGGTTAGTTCTACCATGGGTTTTGGGGTCAACCTACCAACGCAGGCAGGCCCTGATTGCCGGTCTGGCTTGCGGTCTGGCGTTCGCGCTTTCTCAGAGCACTTTCATTTGGTTGGTGGAGCGATCCAGCAAGATCTTTACCGGTTTTTACATTTATGACCAGGGTTGGTCCGTTCCCGCCTTTGCCCTGATGGGTGGGATGACATCGATGCTAGTTCACGCGTTCCGCCAACGGAAGTGGCTTTATGGTTGTCTTTTTGCCTTGTTAGCCGTCACTGCTGAGCTCGTTTACGGTCAATACTTCCTGGTAAAAAGGGTGTTATCACCAGAATTGTGGCCGGCACGGACGTACCTGTTCCCGCTTGCATTGGCCTGCTGTTTTCTCGCTTTCTTTTTGCTTTCCCATTTCTATTCCCTTACAATGCTGGGGAATTTTACTAAAATGGAGGTTTCCGGCCATGGTTCCGCCAAATAGCCAAATTCCCGCAGGTGCCGTTGCCCGCAAATCCGGCGAACGGATCGTCGACCTCTACCCGATCCCGGAGGCGGAAGTACCGAGTTGGGTGCTTGAGGACTCGCCCGAAGGGTTGGAAATCCTGCGCCACAGCACCTCCCATCTGATGGCACAGGCCGTGAAGGAGATTTGGCCCGAGGCCAGGTTGGCCATCGGTCCTGCCATCGAAGACGGGTTCTACTACGATTTTGACCTACCAAGCCCCCTCTCTTCAGACGATCTCGTTCGCGTCCAAGAGAAGATGCGAGAGATTTCCGCCCGGAATTTACCCATGGTTCGGCAGGAATTGTCCCGCGAGGAAGCCCTGCGTCTTTTTGAGTCAGCAGGAGAGTCCTATAAGGTTGAGTTAATCCAGGAGCTTTCTGGTGAGCAGGCGATCACGATCTATCGTAACGGAGAGAAATTTGTCGATCTGTGCCGTGGACCCCATACCCCCGTGACGGGAAGACTAAGGTATTTCAAGCTACTATCCGTTGCTGGAGCCTACTGGCGAGGCGATGAACGCAATCAGATGCTGCAGCGAATCTATGGCACAGCCTGGTCATCGGAACAGGCGCTGAAGGATTACCTGTGGAAGCTGGAAGAAGCAGCCAAACGGGACCATCGTCGTCTCGGCAAGGAAATGGATCTGTATTCTACCAACCCCCATATCGGTGCCGGACTGATCCTCTGGCATCCGGCCGGATCCACAATCCGGAACCAGATCGAGAGTTTTTGGCGCGAAGAGCATCTCAATCACGGCTATCAATTGGTGTACACCCCCCATATTGCCAGTGAGGAGATTTACCAAATCTCCGGGCACCTGGAAGCGTATTCCGAGATGATGTACTCACCGATGGATATTGATGGCCACCCATACCGGGTCAAGCCGATGAATTGTCCAGGCCATATCTGCATTTTCCAGTCCAGTCAGAAGAGCTATAAAGACTTGCCGATTCGTTTTGCCGAACTGGGTACAGTCTACCGTTATGAGCGCTCGGGAGTCTTGCACGGTCTATTGCGGGTGCGCGGATTCACTCAGGACGATGCCCACATCTTTTGCCGACCGGAGCAACTGAAAGATGAAGTCAATGCCGTTTTAGATCTGACCGAGTTCATGATGCAAACATTCGGTTACCGGTATCATGCGTACTTGGCGACTCGGCCAGAACACTCTATCGGTTCAGACGAAGAATGGGAGTTTGCCACACAGGCCTTGCACGATGCCCTGAAAGGACGAGGGATGCCATTCGATCTGGATCAGGGTGGGGGTGTTTTCTACGCTCCCAAGATCGATATCAAGCTATGGGATGCTCTTGGAAGAGAATGGCAAGGCCCAACCTGTCAAGTGGATCTCGCCCTGCCAGTCCGCTTCAATGTCACTTTCATTGGTGAAGACGGGAAAGAACACCGCTGCATCATGATCCATCGCACGGTGCTCGGGAGCATGGAACGGTTCGTCGGTGGGCTGATTGAGCACTATGGGGGCAATTTCCCATTATGGCTGGCACCCGTGCAAGCTGTGATTATCCCGATCGCCAGCCGGCACCAACCCTACGCACAGCAAGTGTCTGCAGTCCTCCGAGAGGCAGGAATTCGGATCGAAGTGGATGCCCGAGCGGAAAAAATGAACGCGAAAATACGCGACGCGGAAATGAGACGGATCCCCTATGCCTTGATTGTAGGCGATCGCGAAGTCGAGGCGGACGCGGTGTCGGTCCGGCGCAAAGGCCAGGGTGATCTTGGCTCCCGCCCTTTAAGCAATCTGGTAAGCGGAATGCAGGAAGAAATCAGCAAACGCAGCCTCGCAACCCCTTGACTGGGGGCTTGCTCTATGATACCTTGCACCATTGAAGTAGAAGCCGCCGGCTTCTCACCCCGTGGCGCAGCCAACGGGGTTTGATGAGTACTATAAGAGGTCCTAAGGCGGCTCTAGATTTGGAGCCGTTTTTGTTAGGAGAAGAAAATGACTTATAAAAATCGAAAGAACCCTGGAGGTGAAGTCCCATTAGTAAAGACGTTCGGATAAACCAGCAAATCCGGTCGCGAGAAGTTCGCCTGATCGGCTCCGACGCACAACAGCTCGGCATTGTGTCTATCGGTGAAGCGCTCCGCAAAGCAGAGGAAGAAAACCTGGACTTGGTTGAAGTTTCTTCAACTTCTCGGCCACCTGTGTGCAAGCTGATGGACTTTGGAAAGTACAAATTTGAACAAAGCAAGAAGCTAAAAGAAGCACGCAAGAATCAACGTGGCGATGTTAAGGAGATCAAAATCTCACATGCTGGTATTACTGCACGCGACCTTCAGGTGAAGATGAATCATGTAATACGCTTCCTGGAGCACGGTGATAAGGCCCGCCTGATCGTGGAGTTTCGCGGTCGGGAACAAATTCACCGCAACAAAGGGTTCGATATCTTAAACGATATGGCGGAACAGTTGAAGGATGTGGGGATCGTAGAGCGCAGACCGACTTTGGAGGGGCGAAGGATCGTTATGGTGATTAATCCCAAGAAAGTGGAACGGAGAGAGAGCAGTGAAAAAGCAAAAGATGAAAACGCGCAAGACCGCAGTCAAGCGGTTTAAAGTCACCGCCACGGGCAAGATTATGCGTGGTCATCAGCGCCACACCCACCTGCTGTCAAAAAAAACAGCATCACGCAAACGACGCTTGGTGTCTCAAGTAGAAGTGGACAAGGTCGACAGAAAACGTGTCCGCTCGATGCTGGGCATCTAACGAACTGATACGAGGAGAGTGATTTAACCATGCGAGTCAAAGGTGGACCAACCACACGGCGCCGCCGTAAAAAAATGCTTAAGGCTGCAAACGGCTATTGGGGCTCCAGCCATGTTCGGTTTCGATTGGCAAAAGAGCGTGTTTTGCACGCCATGCAGCATGCCTATGAAGGCAGAAAGCAAAAAAAGCAGGATTTCCGCGGATTATGGATCCTACGTATCAATGCTGCTGCCCGCAAGGACGGCCTGCCCTACAATCAGTTGATCTATGGTTTAAAGAATGCCGGTGTTTTGATCGATCGGAAAATCCTGGCTGATTTAGCCGTCAACGATCCAACCGCTTTCCACAATTTGGCCTTGATCGCCAAGGAAAAACTGGGGAAAGCTAACTAGCGTACATCTTGGATATTCCTGCCCTTTTTCACGAGTCGGAGCAAAAGATTTGCCGTGCCGCGAATCTGCGCGAGTTGGAGGAGGTGCGGATTGCTCTGTTGGGTAAGAAAGGCCAGTTAACTGGTTTACTGCGCAGCCTGGCCGAACTTCCACTCCAGGAACGCAAGCACCTCGGCGCCGATTTGAATGACTTGCGAGAGGATATTCAAATTCTGCTTGCAGAACGGCAACGTACACTGGAAGAAGAAGAAACAACCCAGGGCTTGGCTCGCGAGGGTATCGATATCACGCTGCCAGGCATTTCACCCCTCCGTGGCCGTAGGCATGTCCTTTTAGAAACCGTAGAGGAGATTGAAGACGCATTTCTCCGTTTGGGTTTCGACATCGTGGAAGGACCGGAAGTGGAATGGGACTACTACAATTTTGAGGCCTTGAACATGCCGGCAGAACATCCCGCGCGAGATATGTGGGATACGTTCTACATCACCGAACGGATGCTCCTGCGTACGCACACTTCCCCCGTGCAGATCCGCTGCATGGAAGAAACACCACCACCGATCCGGGCAATCATGCCAGGCTTGGTGGCTCGACACGAAGCATTGGATAGCACCCACATGGATGTCTTCTTCCAGATTGAGGGGCTCGTCGTAGACAAGGGTATATCCTTTGCGAACTTGAAAGGCATACTGGATCTATTCGTAGCCATGATATTTGGCAGCGAACGAAAAACAATGTTTGTACCAAGTTATTTCCCGTTTACGGAACCTTCAGCCGAATTGATGATTTCCTGTGGCGTCTGCGGTGGGTCCGGATGCCAAACGTGCGGTCATGGTGGCGGATGGCTGGAAGTACTGGGCTGCGGGCAGGTGCACCCTCAAGTGCTGAGAAATGTGGGGATTGATCCGGAAACCTTTACTGGTTTCGCTTTCGGACTGGGTGCCGAGCGCGTAGCCATGCTGAAATACAACATTCCGGATATCCGACTCTTTGCGGAAAACGATTTGCGTTTCCTGGAGCAGTTCTAATGGGCATTCCTCTTTCATGGCTGGCGGAGCTTCTCCCCGGTCTTCCGGCGGTAGAGGAATTAGTCGTTCTCCTCCTTCGGGCAGGGTTGGAAGTTGAGGAAATACAACCGATTCCTGCACCGTTTTCTGGAGTTTATATCGGCCGCATCGCGCACCTGGAGATGCATCCGACCAACTCCCATCTTGTCCTAGCGCAGGTCGATGTCGGGAGTAAGGGATATCATCGGGTGGTTTGCGGCGCGCCCAACATCATCGAGGAAGCACGGGTGCCAATTGCATTGCCGGGAGCACAACTGCCGGAAGCTTTGATCGAGGCGCGAGAATTCGAGGGGTTCATTTCCGAAGGGATGCTCTGCTCCCGTCAAGAACTAGGACTGGAAAAAGAGCTTCTCCCTTTGGGCGAAAAGGGGATTGCGATCCTACCCGAAGAGAGTGAAGTTGGCGTCAACCTGGCGTCATTACTGGCTCTACCCGATACCGTTCTGGAGATCAAGGCGACCGCCAATCGTCCGGATTGGCTTTCCGTGCAAGGGTTAGCCCGAGAAATGGCAGTGTTTCTAGGCTACAAGCTTCAGGCTTTGCGTGAGTTCCCTGCCCGTCGCAGCGCGGAACAAGCGGAAAGCCAAATGTCCCTGCAAATCAAGGATCTCAATCTGTGCCCGCGCTATCTCGCGCGAATCATCCGCGACATCACAATCGGGGAATCTCCCCTATGGATCAAGAGCCGTATCTGGAAATCCGGTCTTCGGCCGATCAACAACGTGGTGGATGCCACCAACTATGTGATGTTGGAAGTAGGTCAACCTCTACATGCATTTGATCGGCGACAAATTGCCCAAAACAAAATCATAGTACGGCGGGCACATTCCGGAGAGTCCATCACTACCTTGGACAATATCGAGAGAACCTTGGAAGAGAGTGTGCTCCTGATCGCCGATCCAGAGAGACCCTTGGCAATTGCTGGCGTGATGGGTGGGTTGGATTCAGAAGTCGCTGCAGATACCCATGATGTCGTGTTGGAATCAGCCTTGTTTGCCGCCATCTCCATCCGCCGCACCGCGCGATTGGTTGGGCTTCGCACAGAGGCCTCGCAACGTTTCGGTCGCGGAGCGAATATGGCAGGAGTGGAAGAGGGTTCCCTCCGGGCGGCAGCAATGATTGCCTGTCTCGGCAAGGGGGAACTGCTAGCTGGGGTGATGGACGCCGGGACACGCGTACCAAAGCGCTTCGTCTCCCTCCGGCCGCAAAAAGTGAACGAGTTGCTGGAGAGCCAGCTTAGTGCAGATGAGATTGGCCAAGACCTGGAACGGCTGCATTTCAAACTCTGGTCGGTGGGGGAACGGTTAGAAGTAGAAGTTCCTTCTTGGCGCACGGACGTGCGCGAGGAAGTGGATTTGATTGAAGATCTGGCTCGTTTGACTGGGTACGATCGGATTCCTGTCAAGATTCCCTCGTTTCCATTGAAACCTGGTTGGGAACCTCCGTGGCGCCGTTGTTGGCGTCAATGGCGGGAACGCTTTCTGGCCATCGGTTTGCAGGAATCATTCAATGTGCCTTTGGTGGCTCCCGAGAATAATAGGTGGACGTTCCTGATCACCGGCCAACAAGAACTGAAGCTAAGAAATCCCATTTCGCCGGACCGATCCGTTCTGCGATTGAGTCTGATCCCCTCTCTGCTGGGTTGCCTTTCGTTCAATCTGCAGAATGGGAACAGCAGCCGGGGTTTCTTTGAGCTTGGCAAGGCCTATGTTTCACAAGGCGAAGCGCAATTGCCACAGGAACCCCGCCTTCTGTCCTTGGTGATACCCATCACGAAGGACAGAACATGGAAGGGCTTGGAAGAACAAGCGGACTTTTTCTATTTGAAGGGGTTGCTGGTTTCCCTGAACCCCCATTGCCCGTTTAGCGTGGCATCGATTCCACACGACCATCCATTTCACCCCGGCCGTTCCGCCGGCCTCTTTCTGCAAGAGAAACTGGTGGGCGTATTCGGGGAGCTAATTCCGAAAGTGCTGAAACATTGGGAACTGCGAACGCGCGTGCTAGCGGCAGAACTCTACCTGGAACCCCTGCTCGACTGCACTGCCCATCCTTCCTATGTACCTTTTTCGCGTTTCCCACCGATTTCCCGGGATCTATCAATCATTGTTCCAGAAGAGTTGCCCTACATGGAGGTTGAAACCGCAATCCGCAGCGAGGCAGGACCGTTTTTTGCATCCCTGGAGCTCTTTGATCATTATCGTGGGGAAGGAATCCCTGCAGGCTGCAAGAGCCTGGCTTTCTCGCTTGTTTTTCGTCATTTGGAACGGACCCTTACCGAAGAGGAAGTCGTGGAACCGCTGGAACGAATCCACCGAAAGTTGGCGGAACTCGGCGGCGTCCTTCGACAGTAACGCAACGCTTATCCTCAAAACCGTTTCAATGGAACCGTTGGATAGGGACTTCTATCGGCAAAATACACTGAAGGTGGCACGATCGCTGATCGGCAAATTGCTGGTGTTTGAGCATTCCCAAGGCCGATTGGCAGGAATCATCCTGGAGACGGAAGCCTATCGCGGGCCTCGAGACAGAGCCTCCCATGCCTGGCGGGGGCCTACGCCGCGAACGAAGTTGATGTTTGGCCCTCCCGGTTTCGCCTACATTTACCTGATCTACGGGATGTACTATTGTTTAAATGTTGTCACCGAGGGCGAGGGATTCCCAGCCGCCGTTTTGATTCGCGCCTTGGAGCCTGTGGCAGGTTTGGATCGGATGCTGCAAAACCGAAATGGCAGTTCTCATCTGACCGATGGACCCGGCAAACTCTGCCAGGCTATTGGTATCGATCAGGGGTTGAATGGAACGGACCTGACACACGGGCCATTGTATATTACAGCTGGCAGACCTTCAAGAAAGGTAGAGAGGGGACCTCGGATCGGCGTGGACTATGCGGGTGCCTGGCGGGAAAAACCATGGCGATTCCGAGAACCAGCAGTTTGAACTGATACGAGGTGAAGAATTGGACGCGCATGCTTTAAGGGTGCTGGATTTTTCCGTAATCGTTGAAAAGCTGTTGGAGTTGTCTCAAACGATCTACGGTCGAGAGATGAGCGAGCGGTTGGCACCCATGACCAAATTGGAAGATATCCAGCGTGGCCAGCAGGAGACCACTGAATCCAGGGAATGGCTGGACAAATTTGATGATTTTTCCTGGGGTCCCGAAGGCAGCGACCTTCGCCCCCTGATAGCGAAGGGTAGGGTAGGGTCAAGTTTGGTACCGGAAGAACTGCTGCAAATACGGTCCTTTCTTGGCCTGCTTCGCCAAATCAAACAAAGAATGACTGAGGCGCGTTCATTCCCGATCCTGAGCGGGCTAGCTAAAGAGTTTCATCCCCTCACGGCACTGGAAAAAGAGATTGAAAAATCCATTTCAGCCGAAGGAGAGATTCTTGACGGTGCTTCCTACGATTTGCTCCGGCTACGCAAACAATCCCGGCTGATTGAAGGTCGTCTGCGAGAGAAACTGCAGGACTTGATCGACTCGCCCAGCGTGCGGAAATTCCTCCAGGATCCGATCATTACCGTTCGCGACCAGCGCTATGTAATCCCTTTAAAAACTGAGTACAAGTCACAGGTCCCGGGGGTTGTGCATGACCGTTCTGCCTCGGGACAAACTGTGTTCATCGAACCATTGGCAACCGTGAATATCAATAATGAGCTACGGGAAATCCAGCTTAAAATCAAACAAGAAGAAGACCGCATTCTGGCCACTCTATCCGGAGCCGTAGGCGAGCAAGCCGGTGAAATCCTTCGATCCATCCAATCTCTGGCCCGACTGGATTTCATTTTTGCCAAGGCTCGTCTTTCCGAGATAGAACGGGCCGCTGCTCCCAAAGTTGATGAAGGGTCCTTCATCCAATTGGTGGCGGCCCGACATCCCCTGCTGGATGGAAATCCGGTACCGATCGATATCGAAGTAGGACGGGGATTTCGTACTCTCGTGATCACCGGACCCAATACAGGAGGTAAAACTGTCAGCTTAAAGACAGCTGGATTGCTTGTTTTGATGGCCCAAGCAGGTCTTCACATCCCGGCTTCGTCTCAATCCTGCATCGGTTTATTCCAAAATATCTTCGCTGATGTAGGAGATGAACAATCTCTGCAGCAGTCTCTGTCCACATTTTCATCCCATATGAGCCAGATTGTACGCATCCTGCGAGAGACGGATGCACATTCCCTGGTTCTCTTGGATGAGCTAGGAGCCGGTACGGATCCGCGCGAAGGAGCCGCTTTAGCCACTGCGATCCTAGAGTCTTTGCACGATCGATCCGTGCGCGTGATTGCTTCAACCCATCACACCGAGCTGATTTCCTTTGCGTATTTCCATCCCGAAGCACGAAATGCAAGCATGGAATTCAACCTGGAGAGTCTCTCGCCCACTTTTCGCATGAAACTGGGAATCCCTGGCTCCAGTCATGCCTTTTTGATTGCCAAACGGCTTGGTCTAAAAGCCGAAGTCTTGGCGGAAGCACAGAAGTTTCTCACGGTGGAGAGAGAAAAGTTGGACGAGTTGATTGGGCGTCTAGAACAGGAACGGCAAAAACTGGAGTCGGATCGAGAGGCCGCGGAAAAAGCGAAAGAAGAGGCATTAAGAATCCGGGATGAATATTCCCGCCAGAGCGAAGATCTCAAAAAGCGCAAAAAGGAAGTCCTGCGGGGAGCCTACGCTGAAGCGCAGAAGGTGATTAAGGACAGCCGGAGTCAGATGGAGGAATTGCTGCAGAAGTTACGACAGGAAAAGCCAACTTCAGGCAAAACTGAAGAGATCCGTAAGGAAATTGAACAAGCTCGAAATGAGGTGGAGGACCGGATTGATATTGCGGAGAAACGAGGCCTGCCCGTCAACCTAAGCCATCTCAAACCTGGGGATGAGGTGTGGATCCCTCGGTTCAAGGCACAAGGTGTTGTGATGGAGATCAAACTGGAAGAGGGCAAAGCGCGGGTACAAATTGGCACAATGCGCGCCAACTTGCATGAAGAGGAAATTGAACGGCTGGAAGCACCTGGTGAAAGGCTGAAAATACAGGCAGAAATCCCCAGCAGACCACAGGTTGCAGCGGGCAAAGATGTCTCTTGGAAACTCGACCTTCACGGAGAAAAGGTTGAAGCGGCCTTGTCTGTCTTGGATAAGTACCTGGACAATGCAGTGTTAGCCAATTTTCCTTTCGTTTATGTCTTGCATGGCCGTGGTACGGGGGCTCTCCGCCAGGCAATTCATAGTTTTCTCCGTAAACATCCCTCAGTCCTTCGATTCCGGATGGGTGAAGGTTCAGAAGGTGGCCAGGGTGTGACCATCGTTTATCTAAAATAAGTCCATTCTCCCTTGCTGAATCAAGCTTATGGGGACTTGTTCAGCTTCTTGGTTTCAAAAAGCCGATGCCGTTCTCCATGATTTCTCCCACGGGACCTTGCGTGCAAGGAATGAGATCGGAGGATCGCACCCCATTCGGTTTGGAGTGGGTGATGCGGTTCCGTATGCGGGACAAAAAGAAGACCGAGCGGGATCGCAACCAATCCGCTGATAGAGTTCAGCGAGGTTCACTGTAGTGCGTTGGAAGCTCAAAACAGCGCGATAGAATTCTGGCGCAAAAAAGGGTTCCGCATCCAGTTGCCTTACAGTCAACCTCTGGCGAGAATCCAGCGATTGCCGGATGCCGGTCCGCGGCTCCAACCCCTGCAGGAGGATCCTACAAGCACTGCCTGCAACAGAGATCATCGAACCGATAGCGCTGATGCGTTTACAAACGAGACGTTTCTGTTACACTTCCGCCAAATGAGTACACTGAACGCACGGGAGCAATTTGAACTCCTCAAAGAAGGCGTCCTGGACTTGATAACACCAGACGAATTGCTGGCAAAGCTGGAGAAATCCGAACGAACCGGAATTCCCTTAAAGATCAAGTATGGGGCAGATCCATCACGTCCCGACATCCATTTGGGGCACGCAGTTTGCTTTTTAAAAATGCGGGAATTCCAGAACTGCGGCCACCAGGTGATTTTTGTAATCGGTGATTTTACTGCCCGGGTAGGAGATCCTAGCGGCCGTTCAGCTGTTCGACCACCGCTCAGCCAAGAGGAAGTGGCGGAGAACGCCCGCACCTATCAACGACAAGTCTGGAAAATCTTGGATCCCGAAAAAACAAAGGTTGTTTACAATGCGGAATGGCTGGAACAACTGAAACTGGTCGATGTAGTGCGATTAGGAGCGAAGTTCACCGTAGCTCAGATGCTGGAACGGCAAGATTTCGGGAATCGCTTTCAAAAGAATGTGCCAATTTTCCTGCATGAATTTCTCTATGCCCTGATGGTGGCCTACGATTCCGTTGTGCTGGAAGCCGATGTGGAGATGGGAGGCCACGATCAGCTCTTCAATTTCATTGTCGGACGGGATCTGCAGCGAGAGATGGGTCAGGAACCCCAAATCTGTCTGACGATGCCCATTTTGGAAGGTACGGACGGGATCTTGAAGATGAGCAAGAGCCTGGGAAACGACATTGGCGTGTTGGATTCGCCAGGGGAAATGTTCGGACGGATTATGTCGATTCCCGACCATGTGATGGGGCATTATTACCAGTATCTGAACCTGGCTTCCCCAGCGGAGGTCGCCGGCATAGAGCAAGCAATGCAAGAGGGACGATTGCACCCGCGCGATGCCAAAATGGATTTGGCAACCAAGATCCTCTCCTGGTTGCACTCACCCGCACTGGCACGACAATCTCGCGATGAGTTTGAGCGGGTATTCGGGCAAAAGCAAACTCCCTCTGAAATGCCCGAAGTAAGGATATCGCTACCCTTGGATCTGCTCAATTTTTTGGTGGATCATGGATTTTGCTCGAGCAAAACGGAGGCCCGGCGTTTGTTGCAACAGGGTGGCATTCATCTGGACCGAGAGCCCGTTCCATACAGTGATTGCCCGGTCCTGAACGATATCCCGGATGGCGTTGTTTTGAGGGTGGGTAGGAAAAAGTTCATGCGCCTTTGGCGAGCCTGAACTATTCGAACCTCCCTCTCATCTAATCCCTGGACACGGCATGAACGAAGAAGCGATCTTTTTCTTTTGCCAGAATGTTGCACGACAGGCTCGCAAGCAAGCAGTTCTTCTAAACAGTGGAACGGGCTTAATGATTTCTGCCTTGTCGTTGGTCCTTCTGTTCTGGATTAATAAAATCTTCCAATTGGCTTTGCCGTGGCCGATCTATTTACTTTCCATCGTACCTGTCGCCGCTCTCATGGCCTGGTGGCCGCAGCGAATTCCAAAGCCCACGTATGCCATAGCTACTGCGGATCGCCACCTCGGTTTAAATGAACGATTGGTCACTGCCAATGAGGTTCTCTCCCACGGGCAGCCTTTCAACATCTTGGAACAGCGTTTAGTGACCGATACCGCCCAGGCGATACGCGAGCTTTCTCCGCAACGGGCATTGCCTGCGCCAAGCATTCGTTTACCCGCGATCCTTCTGTCGGCAACTCTGGTGTTGTTTCTGGTTCTGCCATACCTTCCTTCCATTCCACCAGCACGAAATGCCATGCTACCGCAAATCGAATCCTTATTGAGGCAGTTCGAGCAATTGGAATCACCTCAGACGCAAACCATCCGTTGGAAGCTTCTGCAGGCGAAACGCTTGATTGAGCAGAGTCGGCAAATGGAAGCCGGCCAAGCGCTGGAAGAGGCACAAGTATTAACTCGCCAAGGCCTGACCGCAGACGAACAAGCTCAACGGATGCTCGGGCAGACCACCTCTTTGGAATT
>Ga0315274_10006987_pt1 | contig 16394 bp, 15 predicted proteins | sample YL17G02_20_MG_FD_203700 | JGI IMG/M metagenome (GOLD analysis project Ga0315274, IMG submission 203700) | Sediment microbial communities from Yellowstone Lake, YNP, Wyoming, USA - YL17G02_20 | ecosystem: Environmental > Aquatic > Freshwater > Lake > Sediment | place: USA: Wyoming | collected...
TCTTGCTTTCGATCGCGTCCACGCATGAGGTTCTTCTCCTATGATTCATTTCTCCAGTAGAACGTACATCAGATGGAAAAGTTCCTCATTCAACAAAATAAAACTGGGTTTTTCAGCAGCCTGCTAGGAAGGCTATTAAACTTCACTTCCAGCGCGTCAACACTGCCCATCGCCACCGAAATCGTTGGCGCTGTGCGGTGGCAGCATTGCCCGCGGGTTTTGCGCCAAAAGCGCATCCGCCTCAGGCGGAAATTTCGGTCCAGGTGCACTCTTGATGTCGAATCGACTACACCTTACGCACCGAAATTATGGCATGCGCGTTGGCGATTGAACACACACGATGCGATTTCAGGATGAAGGTGTCATTCCCCCCCCAGCAGGTCGAAATCGTCCGGCAGGTGCGTTGGACGGCCTCTTCGTGCGTTCCATTTCACCCCCAACTGAAGCTTGGGTTGGAAGTTCTTCCTCTCTTGACGGGGGTGAAATAACGGCAGGCGGGTTGGAGGCTCCGTCACGGGCAGTTACGATTTCGACAAAGTTTCTTTCTGCCGCTTTCTTTTCAAAAGAAAGCGGCTCATTCATTCCAAAGACCAACGAATGAAACAAGGACAGAAGCGTCCGACCGAGCTCGGGAAACGATCAACTCTAACCTAGATTCAACCGATTTGAAGGAGCACCGGGACACTCCCCAGATTATTCGCTCCCCATCTCATCATCAATCTCCCTTCAGCCCAAATCTCTTCTTCATCTCCTCGCTGAGTTCGAGCTTCCCAACCAGCACACCGACCTCTACGATCTCGGACTTCTTAATCTTCACGGCTGGGTAATCCCGGTATTTGTTGGCGGCACCGAGTTCTAGCGTCCTTTCGGATATTTTGGTCACAACCCTGACCAGACGCCGCCCGTCTTTTAACCGTACCGCCACAACATCGCCAGGCTTCGGCGCCTTCCCCTGCTCAAACACACAAATGTTGCCGGGGTGGACTGCAATTGGCTCGGCGTTCACCAAAACGTCGCCGTCGACTTCAAGTGAGAAACAACCATCCGTGAAGAACGGCACAACAGCTCCGGAGCGGATCCCCTTGCTGTCGAAGGATTCCTTCCCGTCAAGGCTTACCCGTATCCTTCCAACAAATCGCGCCCCCCGGCTCCCCCGCCCCGCCTCGTAGCCCACATCTTGCTCCCTGATCAGCCCTGTTCCCTCGGCAGGTTTGGGCTTCCCCGTCATCAGCCATTCGACGTCGCACCCCAGCTTTATCAACTTCTGAAGCACCGGGGTCCCCGGCTCCCTTCGGTCGGAAAGATATTGCTGCAGGCTCGGCGGACTCATCCTCATCGCCTTGGCAAATTCCTTGATGGAGCCGAATTTCTCGAGCCCAAACTCCCTTAGTCTCTCGCCTATACTCAACCTCTTCCCCTTTGTAAGTTGACGATTGTCAACTTTGCTATTGACAGAAAGTAATCAATTGACTACTTTCTGCGTTACAGCCAAACCGGGCCATTCCGTGACCGAAAAAATATGGGGAAAAGACCCCCAAGAATCAAACGTAACTGCTATCGAAGTGCCACTTTTTGTGGGGAATCATCAACCACAGGAGACGCAATCGAGGTAGATTTCTGAAAGCGGCTGTAAAGCCTGTATTCGGCAACTGTGCGGGTGTCCGAGAGACCTTGGAGTCCGAGTGACCTAAGCCAGGAAGGATCAACGCTTCGCCTTCAGGCTTAGGTTTTCTCACCTTCAGGTTTGGATTTGGACATCAGGCTCCGGGACTCGGCAGAAGCTGAGATCATAGGACTTTCTTCGGCGCTTCAAAGGATCAAAGCCAAGGTTCCTCGCCTTGCAGCGGATTCCGGTCCGCTTGTGATCATCGGCGAGACCGGTGTGGGTAAGGCTCTCCTGGCCAAGATCGTCCACGCAAGTAGTCCACGGCGGGACTATCCGCTGGAGTCGATGAACTTTTCGCTTTTAGGTGAAAGAGAACAAAGGATCGGTTTGTTGGGCGGCGGACCACCTGAACTGACCACCACTCGACGCAGCCTCCTCGAATCGCCTACAACGATCGTGCTGAAACATTTCGACAACGCCAACGCCTTTTTGCAGGAGAGGCTCGTGGAAGCATTCACCACACGCAGGGTAGTGCGACTTGGATCGGGCGAATGGCATGCTGTTTGTTCTCGGATCATTCTGACATTCAGGAAATCATTACCTCGTCTTTTGCATGAGGGCAGCATATCCAGGCCTCTTCACGATATCATCAGACGGTTCAACCGCATCCATTTGCCACCGCTTCGCGAACGAAAAGAAGACATTGTGCTCTTGGCCGAACACTTCGTCCGTGAATTCTATGAGAACCCTCATCGGCTCGTGAACGGAATCTTCAAGCACATCCAAGGCTTTGACAGAAACGGCCGGATTGATAGAGATCTCGCCGCGGAGCTGATCAAGAAGAAATGGGAGGACAATGTCACTCAGCTCAAAGCGTACGTTCGCGCACTCATCTTGCCGTCGTACGATGATGCCTACCGTGACATCGAGAAACTCGAGGCAGTCAAAATGGTGTTTCTCACCGAAGAGGGAAAAGAGTTCTCGCTTCGCGAATCACTGTCAAAGGTCGAGCAAGCAATTATTGATCGTGCATTGGACAAGTATCACGGAAATCGAGCTAAGGTCGGTCAGATGCTGGGCCTCAGCGAGCGCGCGGTTCGCCGACGATCGCCGTGATCTGACTATTCACGACTCACGGTTCACGACTCACGATTCACTGTTTACTTTTCACTCTTCACTTTTCACTGTGTCGTTCGTCTCAAGGGTTCATCTATGCTACGACTAACGGTTCACGACTCACGGCTCACTTTTTACCATTCACTCTTCACCATCCACGAGTCACGAATGAATTCAAATAGTCGGCGAAAATGCCTGCTTGTATCCGGCAGCCAAGCTCATTAATTACTGCCAAGGCGAACGATCAAATTACGACAGCCCATCAAGATCGAGAAAGCGCAGAGATGACACGAGATAACAACGGTTTTGAAAATGACGTTTATCCGATAACCAACTCTTCTAGAAAGCGCAGTTATTCGGCCATTCACAGCAAAACGACGCCTTCTAGAAGAATTTTTTTCAACGACGGACTCCATTGAACCGACAACCCCAGCAAGACAGTAAGACTCTCGCTGTCCAAATGTTTCTGGCGTTCCTCAAGAAAGAAGGAGCGTCAGATAGAACTCTCAAGGCTTATCTCTCAGATCTCCATGCGTTCTTCGCCCATATGAACCTGGACCTGGCAAACTTGGACACGGCTGCCCTGGGAGCGATTCGTACGGAGGATATCGAGAGCTTCATTGGGGATCTCGGATCACGAAACCTCAGACTCTCCACTATCAAGCGAAGGGTAGCTGCAATTCGCGCATACTTCCGATTCCTCTTCGATCAAGGCCTCATCGCCAACAACCCGGCGAGAGTGGTCACGGTCAAGCCTATACGTGAGGACGGCCTGTCATCTCAACAGATCTTGTCGATCTTCGCGTACCTCTCACAGCGTCAGCAATCGTACGATGAATGGGAGTCGCTGAAATATCGAAGAGACGAGCTCATCCTATTGCTTATGATCTTCTATGGTGTCCATCAATATCAGATACCGAGCTTGAAGCTCTCCGCCATTCAACATTCGGGCAAGCGACTCGCGCTGAAGATCGGCAGACACGAAACCTCCACACTCGATAGGTCTGTGCTACAAAAGCTTCGCGCCTACCTGGCAGGCAGGAATTCAAACGCCGACCCGTTATTTCTTGAAGTCGCAAAGCGGAAACCGATAGGCTATGGAAGTCTTCGAGCCATCTTCACGGAACTTAATTCTGCACTCGGCCTCAAGTGTACGCCGAAATTGCTCCACACGACCTTTCAGTCCCTGCAGCAGAATCCCGAAGAACGCAAGAAACTCCTCCATTCCATTGCTACGAAAGGCCCATCGAATGCGACCTGAGCTACGAGCGAGACCCGTTGTGCCCTCTCTTTGGTTCCTGGTTCTGCTCATCCTTTTGAAGGGCTGCGAATTGCCCTCTTCGGCTGATGACCCAGGCCTTGTCAGCAACCTTCGGTTCTCACCGAGCGCGTTCGATTCGTTCAAGTCATATACGGAGATCCGATATGCACTCAAGTTGCCGGCGCGGGTGAGCATCTACATTCTTACCAGAGACTCAGGTGGATCGGAATTTCTTGTGAGAACGCTTGCACAGAACGTCGATGAAACAAAGGGTTCACACTCGCACACGTGGCTCGGAGATACGAACCAAGGGCACTTCGCCCCGACCGGCACATACGTTGGCGTCGTCCAGATACAACAGCGACGATTCGAGACGACTGTCTTGATTTTCCACTTCTGAAAGAGAGATCATAATCCGCCTGCGTGGTAAGGCGGAATCAATTCCCAAACGTTAAGGAGGTCACCATGTCCGCCACCATCTATCCCAAGTTTGTTCGAACCCTCGATGTTCTGAGTTGGGCATTGTTCGCCGCAGCCTTGATCTTGCTCGCACTTGCCTTGGTCTCCGGATGCGCGAGCAACGGCGCTCTCAGCGAGTCATCAGACGTCCCACCAATCCCGGACTACGTTTTCGAGGCAACAGGAGAGGAATTTCTCATCTCTGCCCTCGATGAGATCAACACCATTTCCGATTTGACGAGCCTGAACGAATCCTTCACCGGCGTGGATCCGGTTTCACTGCTCCCGTCACCGGATGGCAAACGAGTCCTGGCCAAGATCGGAACAGACACGGTCTACGTCTACGGAGAGGTTACTCCGGAGGGATACGGTGCGGTCGTCACAGAACGTTTTGCCCACCCGAAAGGGCTGCTACTCGTCACGGTGAGAAAGACCTACGGTAGGGAAGACGGGCATGCGGTCACTCAGACCAAGCGTTACATCTCACACGCAGATCTGCTCAGCGACAATCCACAGTACGCGAACACAACCGAGCTGTATGCTCGTTCCGTGGACACGATCGTAACGAGAGTACTCCGCAACGGAACCCTCGAGACCTACACGTTTCGACTTCCTGTGGTTACGCGCACGGTCAATCCGCTGGATGGATCAATCCGAGTGACAACCCGATATGGTGCCGGCGGCGCCGTCGTTTCTGAAGTCAAGGATGGGGACGGGAACCTCGTTCAACTCCGGCGCACCAACGGACTCGCCGATGGCAGTCTCGTGACGCGGACGGAGTTCCCCGATGGATCGTGGAGACAGGTCCGCACCCGAGGCCAAGCAGACGGCTCCATCCTTCGCGAAGTGACTTCTGGCCCGTGAAAAACCCGTTGTCACCGCCAACTGACAGCACTGTGTCCCCCTTACCGAGGGGGACGCGTTCCGCATCGCGAATCTCAACGCGGAACGCAGGGGGTTTGTCCCCCTTTGCGTTTTCTGCATCCCGCTGTTGCACGTTTTCTGTGTCCCGCTGTTTCTCAAGCGGGATCCAGCGGGACCCAAGGGGGACGCGTTCCACATCACGAATCTCAACGTGGAACGCAGGGGGTCTGTCCCCCTTACCAAGGAGGACGCGTCCCGATTTGATCGGAACGCAGGGGGTGGAATTCCAATGACCAAGCTGCTTCTCATACTGCTGATATTCTCTCGGGGGATCCTGGTCGGTCAGATTCGCCCGGACGACGCAGTCGGGCAGGCTGTCCCTGCCTCATTCCCTGGGACAGGGACAGTCCCGATCGGGATAGATTCAGTGAGCTCAGCTCTCGATAGTTTGGAGCTAGTCATGCTCGAGCTGGACATCCAGAAGGCACAAGAGAAAGCACAACAAACGAGCTTCTGGAGACGAATCATTCCACAGATTCACGTCTCCGCGAGCTTCGGGGTCCACGACGTGTTGTCTATCGATCCAATGACGTATGTCCCGTACGTCATCCCGAAGGACGCATATCGACTAACCATCGGCTTCTCATTGAATAGCGTTCTGAACTCTGGCGAACACGCTGTGGCTCTTCTTGATCTGGAAAAGCTGAACACGGCGTACGAATACCGACGGCTCGAACAGGTCAATGTTCGTGGGATCATCGAACTGCAATCGGCCGCAATTGAGGAAGAGCTGAAGAAGCTCGATCAGGAAGAGCGCCTGCAGGAACAGATTGTTCAGTTTATGCAGACGAAGTTTGACCTTGGCAAAGCGGAGTTCGACGCTCTGACGAGAATGAAACTTGAACTCCTGACAACTCAGAAGACTATCCTACGGCTCTTGCACCAGAGGCATCAACTGCTGCTAAAACAACAAGGGGAAATTCAGAAATGAGGCTCGCTCTACTGTTTCTATCATCGATCATTTGGTTCGACTCGCTTTCTGTCGCTCAGACACTGCTCATCCACCACATCAATGTCGGCCAGGGTGACGCCACACTCATCCAGGTATCACGCGGCAAGACAGTGCTTATCGACGCCGGGAACGTCGGAAAAGGGAAGAACGCCGTTCTCCCATATCTCTCCGGCCTGGGCATCACCTCCCTTGACTACCTGATTGCCTCCCACTACCACGCAGATCATATCGGAGGCCTCCCTGAAGTGATTGAAGGTCTATCGGCTGACAGCGTCCGGGAAGTGTACGACCGCGGTTCTGTCGAACCACTACCAGCATCAACGACATTCACAAAATACTGGGAAGCGGTAGACCGAACGCCTAAGCGGTCAACAATCACCGTTGGACAGACTCTGTCGCTCTCCAACCGCATTACACTACGTTGCGTAGCTGTAAACGGAACCGTCGCGGACTACGGTCCGGTCCCGGGAAGCAGCAGAGATGAGAACGACCTCAGTATCGCTTGGGTGCTCACATTGGTGCAATCAGCTAATGACAGGATCTTCACCTTCAGATATTTCACGGGCGGCGACTGCGGCGGCTCAGGCGGGAACTACGCTGACCTCGAGACTCCATTGTCTGCGATTGTGGCTGACATCGATGCGATGAAAATCAATCACCACGGAAGTCGCTATTCCACGAACCGGACGTTTCTTGACAGTCTCCGCCCGGAGGCAGTTGTGGTCTCAGTCGGAGACCGAAATCGCTATGGTCACCCTGCACAGGAAACGCTTGACCGCTTGCAGAACGCCATTTCTGTCCGGCACATCTATCAGACTCAAAATGGAAGCGGGGCATCCACTCAGAAAGTGAAGGTGCTCGGAACACTCACGATCGCAGTGTACGATTCATTCTATGTCGTCCTTGCTGATACCTTTCGCCTTACACGCGGACCAGCTCGCGCAAAGACCAATCATCTGACCAACGTGACGACGGAGGAAAACAATAGAAAGGCAACGAGCGAAACAAGGATGACGGTCGAAGGGCAGAAGGTATGCCTCACAGTGTACGAGCCTTGTTTCATCACCATCAGGCTCTACAGTATTCTCGGCCAGGTTGTCTCTGACATCGCGAGTGGATATTATCCGCGCGGAGAATACGTGTTCAATCTTCGAGATCAGAAACTATCGTCCGCCGCCTATTTCTTACGCCTGAGCACTCCATCCGAAGTCGTTGTAAGGAAGGTCATCGTTCTCGATTGACGGAAGCAAAGGAAGATGATCAATGGCGCAAAACAAATCATTGGCGCTGTGCCCGGCATCCACCTCGACCCACTCCTGCTTGTTCAATCACAATCGGGGGAATCGACAGGATTCATTATGATAGGCTACCAGCGACACACCGGTCTCGAGCAGTCGGCGCCTTCGACGTTTTTCGATCTGTTCTTCTTTCGAGGTCCGGAGATCTACGACTGCGCCCGGATGAACCAGGACGTGCGGTTTCAGCTTCAGCTCGATGTAGCGTTGGAGACATTCAGAAGACACCGGACTGACCACGGGGCCCTCGTCTACCTCTTCACCTCCTCCGCAGATGATCTTCGCCGCTTTCAATCGACACTCTACTACGAGCCATGCCTCAAAATCCAATTGGAGGGTCTCTCTCGAAAACGGATCAGCCTGCTCCTCAAAACCACTGGCTGCCAAAGAGGAATCATTGAATGCAACGGGTTCGACGATCTTGCACCTTCTGTTGATCTCCAAGAAATCAGCTCATTTGACGATATCGCGCAGTATCGACCTCCTCTCAAACGCGGTCGCCTGTTGCTGTATGACATCGAGAAGAACAAGGAGCTTGTGAGCCAGAGACATACTCATGACCCCTCACGCCTTTCGCTGGATCTAAAAGCTTCGCCTAATCCAAAACGGCCGGAGATAGATAGCCACTATTCCACCACTCCACCATTCCATCCTGGTGACATCCCGGCACCGACCGGAACTGATCACGACGCTGAAGCAGTCGACGAGAAAGAAGCCGCAGAATTCGCTCAGTTCCTCAAAAGGATACTGGATTCCCCTCCTACGCTTGAACCTCAGGCCAGCCAAGTGGAGGAACCGGGTCCACAACAAACACCACGGCCACGATTCATCATCGCACGGCACGACGACAAAAGAGACTCGGAGATTACGGCTGATGCACAAAGTGGAAGCACAGGACACAAGAGATCCACGGCTTCAGCAAGAAAGACGCATCCCAGAAAACCCAGGGTCAGACGATCGATTCCCCTGAGTGTGGAGAAAGAGGTAACTACAGACCAGAAGCATGAGAGCCCAACGGAAACCGGCCCTCCTTCGACCGAGCCGCGCCCTCCCGTACAATCGAACGCGACCCCGAGTCACACTGACTACGTCCGTCTCTTTGAACGCCTTCTTCGATCGTATCGCCAGCAGGTGTTCGACTGCTTCGGGAGCAAGTCTGAAACCATCATCTCCGAGGCAGAACATAAGGTTCGATTTCTCACGCCCGAATTCAACCTTCACGACCTCAAGAGCGAAACGGCAATAGTGGTTCTCGACCTTGTCGAAACCCTCATAAACGATGCACCGCTGTTCAAGAAATCAAAGCTCCGACAGGCTGCGCTCACACTCGTCGCCGATGTGTACAACCGACATTACGAGCTCCTGGAGCAGCATCAGGCGATTGACAAGGTAGAGCAGTCTTACTATCGCCTCAAGAGGTGAAGGTTGGAATGAAATGGTTTCATCACGAGTGCGCTGCAAGACACGATCCGAAACTTCAGATTCTGGGCGCGACGCACAGAGCCGAAGGTCTCGGCATATTTTGGGGGCTTCTAGAGGAGATTGGACATCACTCGGACACATTTCACCTCAAGATCCTGGGTATCTCGGAAGAAATCGATCAGCGGTTCTTGAGTTTCCTGCAGGAACCGCTAGAAAAGCGTAAGGTCTTTGGTGATGCATTCATCGATCCTGGCAGAATACCGAGGCTGCCTATGAAGATCCTGGCGAAAAACCTCTTCACTACTCGACGGAGACTTGTGGAAGTGATCAACACTTGTGTAGGAGTTGGGCTCTTCGACTCCCGTAAGTGGTCGGAGTTCAACGTCCTCCATAGCTCTTCGTTCGAACAACGTGCGGATGACTACACGCGACGTCTGCAACGCCGCCACACCCTGAGCACTGGCGAAGCGTCCACAGGTCTTCGAACACTGTCCGAACAGCATCCGAACACTGTACCGATTCAAGCCGCATCAACTCCGGACTCGAGCCGAACCAAATCGGAAAAAGAGTCCCCAGAAACAGAAGCAGAACAGATACAGATAAGAGAGAGAACAGATTCAGAAACAGAAGTACTTGTCATACACGCTGGTGATGTGAACAAGTTATCCACAACTGTACAGCAAGGATCCCTGAGCACTCAGTCAGGTCTTGTCGATCTTTCGGAGGAAGAGCTTGAGGCATACTGCAACAAGTTTCGTCTGATCCTGGCAAGCTGGAACGAAGAGGGGGTGAGCAAGTTCGACTGGAATCCAACTGATACCGAGCTCAGGAAGCTTTTCTACGGAGGTGAGCGCAACCACAAGGTTGACCTGTGCTATCTCGCCTACAATCTGCTCGGCGAAAACGTCCACTATGCTGAGATCGTGCTCCGGGCGTTACGACTGATGCTCAGGGCGAGCGAGAAGACCCGAATCGTCAATCCCCTTGGTTGGATGTGGACTTGCCTCCACGGAAATGGGGATGGCACTCCTCCGTGGGTCCAACTTCTCGCAGCGGATGAGGAACGCAGTCTCCGCTCTCCCACACGAAGACGATTCACTCGACACGAAGATCAATGACCGCTTGATGCTCAGGCCTATGATGTCGCGAAATCACAACGCTGGAGGTTCCATAATGTTCCCCGACTCTTTTGCCCGTGAAATTGCCACAGATCTTGTCAACACACTTTCGGGCATGTGCGAACGCATCGAGATCGCTGGTTCACTGCGAAGACTCAAGCCTCACGTGAACGATATCGACATCATCGCGATTCCGAAGTTCATCCAACTCGCCGATGAGAGCCTCTTTGGGGAGCCTCTTCACGACAATTTGTTGGACAAGCGGCTTGCAGAGATGTGCCTGCGAGGACAACTCTCCCTGGAGGCAAACGGCTCCAAGATCAAGCGCTTTCTGATCACCGTCGATGGCGACGTGGTCCCGATCGACATCTACACGGCTACCGTGGAAACCTGGTGGACTCTGCTGCTGATTCGCACCGGGAGCCGCAACCACAACATCAAACTCGCCCGCCGGGCGCTGGAGCTGCAAATGCATCTGAAGGCGGACGGCAGCGGTTTACTAGACCCCACAGGAAAACCACTTCCGATTCAGAGTGAACAGGACCTCTTCCGTCACTTGGGATTGTCGTATCGGCCGCCGGAGGAGAGAGAATGACTGTCACCGCAACCATCACAAGACAGAAAACCGTTCGAAGTGCCGTCCAAGTGATCATTCAATCCTGGTCGCAGAGGCTGGAGATCGATCAGGTTACCGACGACTCGGTTGTAACGGAATTCGATCTCGAACTACTGGGCAAGGTATTCTTGAACTACCTGGGGAGAATTTCTGGCGGAAACGCAAAAAGCGGCTCGCGCTTATCGGGCCCTTCATCCATCGCGATCTAATGACGACCCCGACCCACATAACGTTCGCTGAGTTTCTTTATCTGCTCGTCCTCACCACGACGGGCGTAGCACTGAATGCGCTCAACGCAGCAATCATTGCGCTCGCATCCGTCTTACCCGATATCGATACCGGCGCCAGCTTCACCGGCAAAGCGCTTCCTTTTTTCTCGCACAGAATTGAGCGAAAATTCGGACATCGAACACTGACTCATTCTGCCGTAGCCGTTGTCTCCATCAGTATCGTCCTTCTTCCGTTGTTCTTCATTGATTCAGGTCTCTACCTCTGCTTTCTTGCCGGCTACGCATCGCATCCTTTTCTCGACACAATGACCGTCCACGGCGTGAAGCTTTTCTATCCCTTTTCCACTGTCAAGTGCGTCTTCCCATTGGAAGTCAACAACCCGCATCGATACCGCCTCCAGACGGGATCGAAAATGGACAAGGCCCTGGGACTCTTTTTCCTTACTGGCTGCATTCCAGCCTATCTCATCGCCCATCAGGGATATGAACGCTTCATCCGAGCCACGCAAAAGAATATCGAATCCGCCGTCAGGGACTACAATGAGTTCTCGAAGGATCATTTTGTGTTTGCAGATGTTGTCGCCTACGATATGATGACGAAGGAGAAGCTCAAAGGATCCTTTGAAATCGTCGGAACATTGGATGACCATACTTTGCTGTTCAGAGCCAATGATGGACGTGTCCACCCCCTCGGACGCGAATACGATGCCGATTACGTCGCAGAAGAAGTCATCTGCCGCAAGGGCGGTCCCGCTCACATCACAGTCCGATCCGTCGATATGAGCAATCAGCTGCTTGCTCAAGTGCGGCTTTATCTCAACGAAAGTTCTGAATACAATCTTTTCGGCGCTCTAAGTTCAAGCGACCCCATCTTCATACCCCAAGAGAGCCGGACATTTGCCCCAATCTCTGGATCCTTCAGCAACATCAAATTTAACTACGCCACGTATGATGATATCCAGAGACTGAACCTCGAGAATCTCTTTGTGACAAAAGGCACCTTGACCATTCGCACTGTCCTCCTCGGTGACACCCTGGCCGTGCCTTACGGCATCAAATCGCTGCAGATACCAAGCGCTTCTCAACCTGCCCGTGACGGCGAGATCTCAACCATCGGCTCATTCTTCGCACAGGTCGCTTTTCAGATTGACCAAAAGGAGGCAATTCAGATCCTCCATCAGAAGGGAGACACGGTTCAGGAGGGATCCGTACTTGTGAAACGAGATCTTGCCACCTTCTACGATCAGCAGATAGAACTGACACAACAGAAAATAGCTTCACTTGAGCAAGAGCAGGAATATCAGCTCGCCGATCTGGACCAAAGACTCTCTCGAGCAAGAGCCACCGTCCAAGAAGACTCGCTTGGGCATGTGGAGGCCGAGAAACAACACGCTAGTGGATATCTCAGTAAGCTTTCCCTGGATGAACTTGAAAAGAAACGCCTTGAGTCTCGAGCTACATATAATCATTTGTTGTCGGCCACAAGCAGAATTGAAAACAAGTTTCTCCTCCAAGTCCGAAAGTTGAGGAATGATCTGAACGAACTCCGGTCCAAGGAACGAGCAGCAGAGCGGCAATCCGAGCTCCGTTCAACGGCGACTGGAGTCGTCCATGATGTTCGTCAGCTCTATCACAATAATAAGCTCCAAATAACATTCGTCATCAAGCGTCTTTCAACAACGTCCAATTGAACACCTTGAACATCGACCTAAGAAACGACCCGACCTTCTTCGGCAGAAATGATGAGTTGTATCAACTCGTCAGAAATCTGCAACGGGGGAGACACTCGCTTGTCACTGGCGAGAAGGGAATCGGCAAGAGCCGTCTCATGATGGAAGCAAAAGCCATCCTTGAGGGGAAGACAAGGCGAATCGACTTCTCGGCCAACGTCATTACGCAGCTTAAGGGCCATTTGGGGATTCGTCTCCGCTCTGATCAATACAAGGTCATCTGGATCGACCGAGCAAGCCCGCTGGGCGACTGTTTGAACGAAATGTGCTACAAACTTCATCTGAATCACGATCTACAAATCGAAGTGGAGTCTGCAGACCAGGGAGACTGGACGGCCTTGAAAAAGCGTCTGAGGGGACTCGGCAGCGTGAAGCTTCAGGACCTGGTTCTCGAGAGTCTTTCCAAATCGGTTAAACCGTATCTCGTCTTCTTTGACAGCTTGGACAGAATCACCCCCACACACCAACAGTTCATCGAGAGGTTTCTGACCGTCTCCGTTGTATGCGCAGGGACTGTTCAACAAAAGGAGGCGTACCATTTTCGGAAGATCTGGTCTTCATTCAGCGTGATCGAACTCGGGCCGTTGCCGGAGACAGTATGCTCGCAGTTGATACGGTACTTCATCGAGAACTACCCGATTCATGTCCTTGAGGCCGATCTCTATGAGCGTGAAATCCTCAAGTCTGCCAACGGCAATCCGTTTCACATCAAGAACATCATCTGGCATGGTCTGAAAGAGAAATATGTCCAGACCGAAGAGATCCGCAAACTCCGGCAATTCGAGCATGGCGAATACTTCAATATGGGGCCGATTTACATCTTCGGAGTAAGCATCTTCACACTCTTCAAGATCTTCTCCCTTGGTACGAGCAATCGAGAATTCTACATCTACTTCTCAGCCTTGGGCTTCATGGCATATTTGATATTTCGCGTATTCAGAGCATTCTTCATCTTCAGGCCTCAGAAATATAAGTGAAGAAGAATGTTGAACTTCATCGGATTGATGCATAATGTCTGAGCAATTTGTGCAGAGGGATACTTCTGACGTCTCGACCGTATTGATATCACAGCTCGAGGATCTCAATCGAGAAGTGATGAAGTCTGTTCTGACGTATGGCGAAATGAGCATGTCCGAAAGCCAATTCAGAGCGTTTCGCAAGGTTGTTCTTGATCTCTATGGTGGGAATGGAATACAGCGAAAGGTGCGGGAGCTTGTAGCAAGAATTCTGGTGCGCGGATCGGACCGGGCCGGTGTCCTCAGAAAAGGGGGACAAACCGATGGCAAGGGGGTGGTGACTATGACGTGAAGCCAGCAACGGATCAATCATCCGATCCCGAATTTCTCGTCGTAGACGGTCCTGAGCTATCTCAGGAGGAAATGGAAGGTATTGCCGAGCTTGTCGCGAGCATGATATTCGAGACTCTCAAGGCAACAGGGTTCACCAAGACTGAATTTCACAGGTCAGGAAAGGGCAAGACGCGATGACACAGCAAGCACCCACGCAGCGGTTCAAACCTGCCGTTGGCTATGTTCGATGTTCCACCGACATGCAGGAGGAAAGTCCGGAACAGCAAAAGAAGGAAATCCTCGCCTTTGCAGCCAGAAGTGAATACGAGGTGGTTGAATGGTTCGAAGACTTCGGAAAGTCGGGAACAACATTTGAAGAGCGGCCTGCATTCCGAAGGCTCAGGGAGCGTGTAGAAAACAAGCCGAACTTTGAGGCTGTCATCTGTTATGACGAGTCTCGCTGGGGGCGTGCAATAGATGCTGAGGAAAATACTTTCTGGCGAGTCTATTTCCGCAAGCGCGGTGTTGATGTTGTCCTTGTGAAGACATCGGTCGATCCAAAGAACGATTTTGCGCCGATGCTCAAGGCCTTTGAAGGAGTGCAGGCATCTCAGTACAGCAAGAAACTGTCCGAGTTGACAATGAGAGGTTCAATGAACAATGGAGTCTATTCCAGTGGTGGGACCGCGCCCTACGGTTATGAACGGATCGCAGTCAATCTGAGGACGGGCTCCGAAAGAAAGCTCCAACAAGGGGAATGGTGCGTACGCAGGCAAGAAAAGGTCAAATGGGTTTTGGGTCACAAAAAGGAGATCGAAACGGTCAGGTACATTTTCGAACAGCGTGCTAAGGGGCTTGCATACATTCAGATCGTCAAGAAGCTCAATGAAAGCGGGGTGCCTTGTCCTCGGAGAGGCCGTTGGAGAAACCTCGACAGAAAATGGAGCACAGTCACCATAAAGACAATCCTGGAGAACCCTGCCTACTATGGAGCTCGGGTCTATAACAAAATGTCTTCCAGCAGGATCGTTGCCCAGCTCAAGGGGCGCAACACGAAACCGTACTCAAGTTATCCCTCCTGGAAAAATGATCGAGGTGAGTGGATTATTGTAGAAAAAGCTCACGCGCCGGTGGTGACCAAGGAATTGTGGGAAAAAGCCAATGTACCTTTGAGGTGCATTTCGGGAAGAAGGGAAAGGGGCTACAAATTCACCACGCCTTATCTTCTTACGGGCTTGGTGTACTGTTCTTCCTGCGGGTTTGCCTTCCAGGGGTCGTCTACAAAAGCTCGAGGTAAGAAGTACTACAGATATATCGATGGGGGGTGGCACAACAAAAGAGTCTGTTCACACTTGGGGATCCCCAGAGAGCAACTTGAGGATTTCGCAGTGAAGGCGGTGAAGGAGACCATTGCCGATCCAACTCTTGTCAACAAGATAGAAGAGAATCTTGTGAACTTGATGAAGAATGAACCGAATCAAAGAAAGGAGGATGTCAAGAGAATCGAGTCGGAACTAGCTGAAATCGCTCTGAAGAAACACAACCTGATTCAGGCAATCGAGCTTGGGAAGAACGGAGTTGCCCTTGAGATCCTCATCAATCGGCTCGGTGAATTGCAGCAGAGTGAACTGCTGCTTCAGAAAAAGGTGATCGAGATCCAATCTAAGCTGGATAATGCCCAGATCCATCTTGGTGATTGGTCAGACGCAGTAGCGCGATTTGTGTTGGATTTTGAGAAAGAATTCCAGAAGGCTCCTATCGAAGATCGAAAGAGCCTCATCAAGAAATGTATATCACGAATTATCGTTGAGAGGGAGGAGGGATTGGCAAGATTCTACGTCCGCCGCATTCCAGCCGTCACCCCCGAACTTCAGAGGCTATTCCAGCCCGCCGAAAACCCCCGCGACGTTGTGAGTTCTGTAAGTGCCCGGAACAGGACTTGAACCTGCACGACCTTGCGGCCACTAGCTCCTGAAGCTAGCGCGTCTGCCAGTTTCGCCATCCGGGCATCGCGAGTTACTGACGAGAATCCCCGCCTCATCAGCGGGGACAATTTAAATATACGGACAACGTCGCGCATTTTCAACCGCTGCAGTATTCCGATGAACGTTTGCCTTAGCGCAATGAGTGCATACTCCGCTATTCGTCTATGTCCAGTTCCTGCTTCAACTTACCTTGCTTGTCGAGGCTTTTCTGGGTATATTGGCTCGGAATTCCAGTCTGAGAAAGAGGCACAGTTTTGGTATCGTTTACGCAAAGCCGACTTCAATCGCTTTTTGACCGTTTTGAGGGAAAGCGAATAGCTGTCGTTGGCGACTTAATGCTGGATCGCTACTATTGGGGATCAGTGGCCCGGATCTCCCCGGAGGCTCCGGT
>Ga0315274_10006988_pt1 | contig 16394 bp, 13 predicted proteins | sample YL17G02_20_MG_FD_203700 | JGI IMG/M metagenome (GOLD analysis project Ga0315274, IMG submission 203700) | Sediment microbial communities from Yellowstone Lake, YNP, Wyoming, USA - YL17G02_20 | ecosystem: Environmental > Aquatic > Freshwater > Lake > Sediment | place: USA: Wyoming | collected...
TTGACGAGGTGATCGGGTATGCCGAGCAGGTCGTCCAGCGCCGTTCGCAAGTACCAGGTGTCGGCGATGTGCAATTCGCTGGACGGCTCGCAGAATCTCGCCAGGGTCGACACCGTGGCCATCAACGGCCAGAGGATGCGCGATCGCCCGCGTTTGATCTTGCAATCCAGGAGTTTGTCCAGTTCCAACGTCTGCCAGAGCAGCAGCCCCAGGTAGACGTTGCCGAAGTCGCGCGTCCGTTCGACACGGGCCCGGCGAACGAGCACTTCAACCTTCTCGGGTACCGGATCGCAAGGCCCGGTGTCGTCGAACAGATGGAGTTGAGCAGGCTGCGGGCGCCTTGTGATTCGCCCTACGTGGGCCCACCCGGCCTTCTCACCGGGCTCCAATTCGCCGAGATAGGAGACGACTTGGTGTCGCGGCCCGCGAGCCGTCCGGACAGACTTGACCAATGCCCAGTACGTATGGCGCTTCCCACTCTTACGAATTGAAATCCGTTTCAAGAACACTGGCGACCTCCTGTCGACATGAAGATCGCAACTGACTTCGCTCCATTCAAGTGGGAAGGTTTTGACTACACGGCTTGTGCGGACACCAAGCCTTCCTGGCCGTTCAGCATCAACGATTCAATCTCGAAAAAAACTGAAGTTTTTCCTAAACTGGCCAACTTGGGTTAGAACAGGCCTCCGGCCTGTGGAAAGTCCGAAAGGAAAAACCTACCCACAATCCTGACGCCGACCCGTTGGCGCATAATTGAAAATCACGCGATGATTTTTCCGTCTCCTGCGTTATAATCGACGACACTTCCAACAGAAATGAAAACGGAGAGAAAAACATGCGCATTCGATTGGTCATCGGTTCGTTGATCGCACTCGTGGCCGTCACACCATCGTTGGGTGAGACGCCCTTGGGCACGGCCTTTACGTATCAGGGCCAACTTAAATAAGGCGGCGCGCCGTTCGAGGGCACGGCCGACTTCCAGTTCACGTTGTGAGAGGCCGCGGGGAGCGGCAATCCGCCGACGGGCGGCGTACAAGTCGGAGGCGTGCAGGCGATCAACGCCCTGCAAGTGACCGCGGGCCTGTTCACGGTTGCGCTCAACGCCGGAGGTGAGTTTGGGGCCAATGCTTTCAGCGGGAATGCCCGCTGGCTTCAGATCGCGGTGCGCAGCCCGGCGGGCGGCGGCGGCTTCACCACCCTCGCCCCGCGTCAGCCGCTGACGGCCGCACCACATGCCCTGTTCGCCCTGAACGCCGCGACGGCGACCAACGCGACGAGCGCCACGATGGCGGCGTCGGCGACCAACGCCACGCAACTCAACGGGCAGCCCGCGGCGTTCTACCAGAACGCCTCAAGCATCAACAGCGGCACGCTCGCCGACGCGCGCCTGTCAGGCAACGTCGCGCTGCTCAACAACGCCCAGACGTTCACCGCGCGACCGACCTTTTCCGCGGGCATTACGACGAACGGGTTCACGCTGCCCTCTTCCCCGCAGGCTGGGTACGTCCTTTCCTCCGATGCCTCCGGCGTGGGAACCTGGCAGGCCGACAGTCTCACCTTGCCGTTCTCCGCCAGCGCGAGCGCGACCGTCGCCGTCGTGAAGGTCACCCACAGCGGCATGGGCCACGGCCTCTGGGGACAGACCGCCGCGTACGAAGCCGCTGGCGTGCTCGGCGTGGGGACTGCGGTGAGCGGATCCAACTACGGCGGTTACTTCCAGAGCACCAGCACGAGTGGGCGCGGCGTGTACAGCCAAGCCGTCGCCACCAGTGGCACCACCTACGGCGTCCACGGCACAAGCTATAGTGCGGACGGCTTCGGTGTCTATTCGCAAGGCAACATGGGGTCCAGCGGCGTCAAGCCCTTCCGGATCGACCATCCCGACGACCCCGCCAACAAGTACCTGCTGCACTATGCCACCGAAAGCCCCGAAGTCATCAACTTCTATCGCGGCACCGTGACGCTCGACGGCACGGGTGAGGCCGTAGTCGAGCTGCCGCACTACTTCGCCAAGATCAACAAGACGCCGAGCTATCAACTGACGGCTGTTGGCGCGCCCATGCCCATGCTGCACGTGGCCGAGGAGATCGACGAGGCCGCCCTGAGCGCCGGGGCAACGGCCGGAGCGGGTGTGGCTGCGCCCGCGTGCACGTTCCGCATCGCCGCCGGCGCGCCCGGGGCGAAGGTGTCTTGGGAGGTCAAGGCCGTCCGCAACGACCTGTGGGTCCAGAATCGCGCCATGCCCGTGGAGGTCGCGAAGCAGGGCCTCGAGAAGGGCACGTACCAGCACCCCGAGTTCTACGGCCTGTCAGCGGAGATGGGCATGAACTACGCCGCGCCCACGGAGGGAGACCTCCATGATCGCCCGGATACGGAGCGGCCCGCGTCGCGCAGCTTACCTGATGCACCACCGGAGTGATGCGTTGATTTCGCGTCGAGCATGAGTGGGAGAGGAGAAAAAACCCGCGCCGACGCGCGTTGTTCCCCGAACACCCTATTCAAGTCGTCGCGGCGAAGGTTACGTTCGCTTCGCCCTCACGGTCGATGAGGCTCGCGGCGGAGCGGTGGCCTGTCCGAGTTTCATATCGGGAATTTGCGGTTGGAATTGGCACTGGTTTTCGGGATAGAGGGTGCGTACAGTCGAGCAAGGGCCTACGGTAAGGTGGATGAACTTTTCGTCTGCGGGACCGACGCAGTGAAGGCGCGTGCCGCAATCGAGGTCACGATCGAGGCGCTGAGGGCGGTCGACACGAACAAGTCCCGCGTGCATGCCAATCTCCTAGGGTATGTCGCGGACTTCGTCGACCCCCAGCGGAAGGTCGACCGCCACGAGAAATCCGCCCTCCAGTTCTTGAAGTATCTGGTCGGTGAGAAGGGCCTGCCCGACGAGGCGGCGATCCAGGAAGCCTCGGCATATCGCGGCGTTCCGGTCGAGCGCCTTCGGGAACTATCGCGAAGGATACCACCCGGGGGCCGATCGTGTGGGAGATCAAGATGGCGCGAGTGCACTTGGTGGTGGCCTCGCCGCGACCCTCGCGTCCGACCGATCGACCGTAGGCGTTGATTATGGCTCGCAACGTGGAGACGGGCGAGATCAAGTATTTCATCAGCGACGCCGCGGCCCGTGTGCCCCTCTCCGACCTGCTGACGGCGGCCTTTGCTCACTGGCCGATCGAGCGCTGTTTCGAGCAGGCCAAGAACGAACTGGGTATGGACCACTTCGAGGTGCGCGGCTGGCGGTCCATCCATCGTCATTTGTATATCACCCAATTGAGCCATCTCTTCTGTGTCCGGGTGCATCGGCAACTCAGAGAAAAAAACGACGAACACCCTCTACCTAACCGCCGAACAAGTCCGCCTGGCGGCCTCTACCTGCGTACAGGTCCAGTCGCTCCCGCCCGCCGCCCGCCGCGATGCCTACGAGAAAACCGCAGAAAGCATAGCCTACTACCAGCGCCGCAACCGGGCCGCTCGCCAATCGCACACCCGAACCACCATACTCCGACTTGCTCAACTCGGCGTCAAACTCCTCTGGCTTCCCTCGTGCGTGTCGCGTGACCCATGACCATGTGGCGCTTTAGTGATAGTAGCCGCCGGCGCTTCAATCCAGCCATTGCTTCTTGTCCTTGAGCTTCATGGGGACGTATTCTTCCGTGAGGTAGGAAAGGTCTTTGGAAATCATGGCCTCGACTTCCATTTTGAACCCGTTTTGCAGCATCTTCTTGATTTCCTTCTGCCACGGGCGTTTGTTGGCGAACCAGGTGTAGTTGGCGATCTGCTTGGCCCGTTTGATGTCCGCGGCATCGAGCTCGATCTTCACGTCATCGCTCATGTCGCAGCGTTCATAGTCGAAGCTGGAGACGCCGAGGAAGACCGCGTCGGGGATGGCCATGCGGCGGGATTCATAGGCCAGATTGATCGAGCCGTGCTTGATGACGGAATAGATGTAATACCCCCACGGGTCGTTGTCGAGCAGGACGTAGACGGGCAGCTTCAGTTCCTCGTGCATTCGCTGCAATAGTCGGCGCATTCCCCGAGCCGGTTGACCGCCGCCGTGCGAGACAATGCAGTTGTGCGTTTCCCAAAACCGATCCTCATGGAATCGCCGCCAGACGGTGTCTTTTTCGACGTGGAGAATGAACTTCGCAGTGCATTTCTTGAACTGCATGACATCGGCCTCGACGATGCTGGGGACGGCGTAACCGGCGCTGCCCATCGCAGTGCAGTCCAGTGTATTTCCCGCGTCGACCAGGGTGATGGGACCGGCCAGATTGCCGCGGTTGGAGGCGAAGACGTGCAGTTCCTCGCGCAAGGCGTCGATGGCTACCTCGACGTCCTCAATGATGGGATCGGACTCGGCTTGGTCATCGAAAGTCTTCTCCTTTGTGCCTTTGATGGTGTGCTTGCTGAGGTAATAGATTTGGCGGATGCTGGCCGTCTTGCCGCGGTCGATCAGTTCCTTGCACTTGGACGCCACCAGCAGCGTCTGCATGAACCGCTTCGCCTGGCCGTAGTTGAAAAAACTCCGCGATTGCTTGGCGTCGCCCATCTCCACGTGGCGGGTCTTTTCATTGAAAGCCACATTGCTCAGCATCCGCGCGGGGATGAGCATTTCAGGGTCTTTCTTGCGAAACGCCATCTCCGCGACGGACTTGGCCAACCCCTCCAATTTCCCCGCGGCCTTGCCGTTGCCGCCGCGAGACTTCCCGTTTTTTCCGACGACGCTCGTCTTTCGTTTCGCCATTGCGTCTCCGTTTGTCTTGGATGACGAACGCCCGCCCCGGCCCCACGCCCCGGAACGCTCGACACCGCGCGACCTGAAGGTTGCGGCTCGGGGAGAGCATCCGAGCGAGCTTCTACTTGCGGAGCATCGCAACCGCAACTCGCTTTTTTTGTTGAAAGAGCGGTGAACGGTCCGGTGGGCTTGTCGTTCCATTGATGGGCCTGGGTCTCCTCGATCTTCCGAGACTCCGCCGAGGCCGGCCCCAACCGCCCCTGGTTTTCGCGGGCGGCGTGGTCTTCGGGGCGCCTCGTTTGGCCCCGGCTAACCCTTCAACACGAGTTCCATGTACCTGACGCCCTCGACGGGGTTGAAGCGATACGGCTGGGTGTCAGCGAAACCGAGCGAGTCGTAGAGCTTGATCGCCGCAATCATGGAGGGCAGGGTGTCGAGGCGCATCTTGGCGTATCCGAGCTCGCGGGCGGCGGCGATAACGGCCTCGGCCAGCTTCCGCCCCAGCCCGGTCCCGCGATGGGCCGGACGGACGTACAGCCGCTTCATCTCGCAGACCCGTGCGTCGATCCGGCGGAGGGCCACGCAACCGGCGAGTCGATCTTCATCGACCGCCACCAGCAATCGCCCGGTCGGCGGAGCGTATCCACCGGGAAGACCGGCCAACTCCTTGTCGAAGTTCTGGAAGCAAAGGTGGATTCCCAGTGAGGCCGCGTACTCTTGGAACAACGCGCGTACGTCGTTCACCCATTCCGAAGTACAATCCTGGATGCGCGGTGGCATGGTTTCGTTCCCTGTGGCCGTGAGCAAGATCATCGAAGGGGTCGCTTGGGTCAAGCACGAGAGCCTTTTGTCGGGATCGGAGTGGGGTGTGCGAATCATCATCGAGTTCGACGGACCGGTGTTTGACCCGGCCCCTGTGTGCTACGCCGCGCACCAGGCCGCTGCGACAGACGTCGGCTGGTCACGCTTGGACCGGGCGACTTTCCGGCGTCTGATGCGTACGAAGGGAAAGCAGGCCGACTTCCTGCCGGGGGCGAAACCGGCCAAGATCGCGGAATACGACCGGCGTTTCGCCGAACATATCGAATCGGACGCGCTCCTTGCCGCCTACGGACCGCAGCCGGAGGTGCGGGAGACATTGGCGCAGTTGGCGCGGGTTGCGTCGTGCTCCCTGATGACTGCGGGGTCGAATGTGGATGGACGGCGGGTGGCATTGGAAAAGCACGGGCTCGCTGCATTCTCAGAACAGTTCGAAGGTGTGGAGTCCGATCCGCGCCGCCGGCCCGCGCAACTGCGGCGTCTCGGTGAGGGAGACCCGCGCACGCTCGTCGCGGCGGCGACGGACTCGCTCATCCGATCGGCCGTTGAGGCGGAATTGTTCGCCGTTGGAATCGCCTCGGGAGGCTGTTCCGTTGCGCGGCTGCATCAGGCGGGTGCGAACGTCGTCTACAAAGAGTTGCACGAGCTTGCGGAGTCTTTTCGCAACGGCGCGGCCGACCTCATCGGGGCCGGGTTGCTCCCGCCGTCGTTGGATCCGCCGCGATAAGTTCGTTACTTGTCAAAACCCGAGTCGCACTCGACAATCGGGGTATGAGCGTCGCCGAGGATGAGGGCGTTCGGCGCCTGATCGAGCTTGCCAAGAACGAGGACCTGGGACGAGGGGACATCTCCTCCGCACTGCTCGACGATCCCGAACAGGCGGCATCCTTCCATCTGATCGCCAAACGGCGCGGCGTTTTCGCCGGCCGCGAGATCGCCCCAGCCGTGTTGGCCGCGTATGGACCTTCGATCGAAATCCAATGGACTGCGGCGGGCGTCGATGGGCAACGCCTTGATACGCCGCCGACGCATCTCGCAACCGTTCGCGGACCACTGGGTGCGGTCCTGGCCGCCGAGCGAGTGGTCCTCAATTTTCTGCAACGGCTCTGCGGTGTCGCGACGCTCACCCGCACTTATGTGGAAGCCGTCGCGGGAACCCACGCGACCATTTATGACACGCGCAAGACTACTCCCGGTTGGCGGGCGTTGGAGAAGTATGCGGTGCGATGCGGAGGGGGAAACAATCATCGCATGGGTCTCCATGATGCAGTGCTCATCAAGGACAACCATCTTGCCGGGATCGAGACCGACCGACTGGCTCATCGTGTCTTCGAAATGTTGAACCGGTCGTCCGCGCGCGATGTCCAACCCACCTTCGTCGAAGTCGAGGTGCAGAGCCTTGCGCAACTCGCCGGACTCCTGCACGTGGTGGGAATTGACGCCATCTTGCTGGACAACTTTTCCGTCCCACAACTGCGCGAAGCCGTTTCCCTCCGCGACGGACTGGGACTGCGCGGCAAGGTCGCCCTGGAAGCGTCTGGAGGGATTACTTTGCAGACGGTTCGCGCCGTCGCCGCAACCGGCGTCGAGCGCATTTCCGTGGGCGCCATTACTCACTCCGCCGTAGCGCTCGACCTATCCCTGGATCGCGTCTGATGTTCACCAGCGGCGCGTTCGGATATCTCGCCGACTACATCATCTGGTGGATGATTCTCCTTTCACTCCTCATTCATACTTGGTGCTTCTTTAAGTTCTTCCCCTGGAAGAAACACTGGAAATTCGGACTGGGTATCGGCAATGGCCTGGTCTTCCTCTGCCTTTTGGGCCTTGTGGGAATGGCCGGTGAGAGTTATCTCCGTTTCGTGTGTGTGCAGACGGATTCCTTCGGCGTTTCATTGCCGGCGCGACGATGGTTTGCTTTGTATACCAAACTGAACTCACTCGGTTGCCGCGATCGTGAATGGTCGCCGGCCAAACCGCCGGGCGTCCGACGGATCGCCTTTGTGGGTGATTCCTTTACCTATGGATGGGGCATTGAGCGGCCCGAAGGCCGATTCCCTGATCGTATTCAAGCCCGCTTCGACCAACGCTCTCCCGGAACAGTGGAAGTCATGAACGTGGCCAAGCCCGGATGGGACACCGGCGCGGAACTGCAACCGATTCAGGACATGATCGGACTCTACGGCGTCGATGAGATTGTGCTTTGTTACGTAGCCAACGACATCGAGAAGCTCCTGCCGACGACGGCGGAGTTCAAGCCGACCCGCCCGCCTGATCCGCAGTTCTTCAGCATGGATTCCTCGTGTCTGGTGGACTATCTGTATCGGCGCATTTACCTACCACGCATTCCCAGCGTGAAGAACTATCACGACTGGCTGGCCGAAGGATTCGCGGATGAGGCGATTTGGCGGCGTCACCAACAACAACTTGTCGCCATCATCCGGCACTGTCAGGATCATGGCGTAACCTTGCGGGTTGCGCTGCTGCCGTTCATTCGGGTCAATGGGGGCAAGTTGCACGTCGCCGATCTTCACGCCACGCTGCGGCGGTTCTGTGAGGCCAATAACGTGCCGGTCGTCGATCTTTATGGAACGATCGCCGAACTGCCGCCGGACCAACTGGTCGTCAACCGCAACGACTCGCATCCGAACGAGCGTGCTCACGGGTTGTTTGGGAAAGCGATTTGGGAGGCGTTCTATGCTTCGCCATAGAGGTGCGGACGAGGGCGTTTGTATTTCTATTCGGGAACCAGGGTCCGGACGGGCGATTGGGGGTCGAGTTTGAGGGCCTGGCGGGCGAAGGCTTGGGCCTGCTCGGCGTTGCCAAGCTTGTGAGCGGCGAGAGCCGAGGACTCGAAGTGTTTGGCGTTCGTGGGCTGCAATTCAGTGAGGGTTTTGTATTCGCGCAAGGCGGCCTCCGAATCTCCACTCTGCATACACACGTCGCCCATCGCCTGATGCAATTCCACGCTCGATGGATCAATGGACAAGGCTTGACGGAACCAGTATTGGGCCTCGCGCAGATCGCCCCGTCGTCGGAGGATCGTTGCGGCCTTCCGTGCCACATCGGCGTCGTTCTGCTCGATCCGGGCTAGTTCCAACAACTGCGGCAGTGCTCGGTCATCTTCGCCGCGCTCCAGGTAAACCCCAGCCAGTCCCCCCCAACTGGCGGGGTCGATCGGACAGAGTTGTTGCAGACGTTGAAGGGCCTCGGCGGCGCGGTCCCATTCCTTACGCCGGAGCGCAATTTCGGCCAAGTGTTTCGCCGCCGCCCAACTGTCGGGATTCACGCGCGACAGTCGTTCCAACAGGGGCAGTGCTTCGTCTTCATAGCCGCGTTTCCCGGTTTCGCTCATTTCGTTCTGGGAAAGCAGGGTCAGTACGCTCGCCAACACTTCCAGACCGCTGCGTTCATTCTCGTCCAGTGACAGCGCCCGCCTCGCGGCGGCCATCGACCGCTCATAGTCTACCTCATCGAGTTCCGCGCGGGCCAGTCGCCCGAAAACCGCCGCACCGGCGTCCTCCTTGGCGGCCAGTGCCCGAAGTTCCTTCAGGTCTTCCGGCGGAGTCAGATCGAAGCGACAGTTCCACCTTGGGACCTGTGCATGCGCCCAGTCGTGAAAATCCCGATTGAATTTCTCCGATTCCACGCCGAGCTGTTCGGTGAAGACTTGGGAGTGCGTCCGCCCGCCGCGGAAGGCCTTTACCATAGTCTGGATCACGTCATATCCGAAGCGCTCGACGATGTATTCCACCATCCATTCGCTTTGGGCATAGGCCATCTGCCGATCCGCGGACCGGCGCGGACGAATGAATCCCCAGTCGATGGATTCGAGGGTAAAGAGCCGGTCGCGGCGGACGGCGTCAGCCAGCAATTCGCACCAACCGAACGGTCGCGGGGCATCCTCCTCGAAGACGGCGAGACCTTCCGTGAACCAGTGGGGAATCCGATTGTCCGTGGCCGCAAGCGTCACGGTGTGCGTGAATTCATGTTTGAGAACGCGGGCGAGATTGTAGCGGCCCATCAGATCGGTCGACTCACGCGGGGAGGCCAGGGCAATGATCCGTCCCGTCGAAGCTCCGACCGTGTGAATCCACGGTTTGCCGGTGATGCGAACGCCGAAGGCGCGATGCGTGGGGAAGATTTCAATGATCGTCTTGTCCGTCAACGGCGTCTCGAAATCACTGGTGACTGCATCGTAGATCGGTTCGAGATAGGTGGCCACATACTCACCCAGGCCGGGGTCGCGCTCTGCGTCATATTTGACCACAAAGTGGGCCGTCTCATAACGAGCGAACTTGTGCAGCCGGTCGAGCAAGTCCAGCGTGAACTTCGTCCGCTGATTGTAGGGATCGAGGGCCCAGGCGGCGTCGAGAGCGTCGCGGGCCTTCTCCTCTAATCCCCATTGCATATACATCATGCCCAACTCGGTTCGGGCGTTGGCGTCGGTTCCATCCAGTTCGATCGCTTTGCGGTACTCTTCCTCCGAGGCGGCGTACTGGCGAATGCCGGACAAGGCGTCGCCCAGTGTGCGGTGGAACGTCGCGCAGCGCGGATTGAGCGCGGCGACGCGAGCCTGCATTTGCTCGACGCCGGCGCGATCGTAGCGACACGCCGACGCCGCCGCGGAAAGCGAAAGAGCGACCAAGTCGTTGGGGTCCACCCTGAGCGCCCGTTCGCAGGGCTCTTGGGCCTGCTCGTAGCGGCGCTCCAGAATCAGCTTCTTGGCGAGCAGATGGATCGCGGGAGCGAAATTCGGGTTGACCTTCAGGGCCAGCTCGGCCCGGTGCTCCACCTCCTCGAATTGCCATCCGTCCAGCGCCACTTCGCCCAGCCCCACTTGGGCCTCGCAGAGGTTGGGGTTGATCCGCAGGGCCGCCTGATAGTCCGAAACGCTGCCGTCCTCCTCGTCGTTGTTGAACCTCTCGCGGAGTAAATCGCCCGCCGCGATCCGCGCCGGCCAGTAGGTGCGATCCAGCCGCGTGTACGCCGGTTGAAGCATCTCGTTGAGGACATGTTGCGTCCGCCGTGGAACGTCGGTGCCGGTCAGAACGCTGTATCGCAGGAACCCCTGGGCCGTGTCGGAAATCCATGCCGCGTCCTTGGGCAGGTCGGGTCGTTCCACGAGTTGCCGATCGAACCAGCGGTAGGTCTCGATCGCGTCGTCGCGCCGTCCGAGCAACTCTTGCAGCCGTCCCAGTTGGAGTCTCGCTCCGGCGTGACGTTGATCGGCCTTGGTCGCGGCCTGTAGATGCGCCGCGGCGTCCTCGTACTTGCCGACGCGGGTGTACAGTTCGGCGAGCAGGCAGTGCCACGGGGCTGACGCTTCGGCCTTCATCGCGGTCAGGCCTGCGATCGCATCGTCGTACTGCCCCACCTGGAGCCGGCATCGCGCCAAGCCCAAACCGGCCTCGACGGCGTGAGCCGGGTCGTTCGAGAGCTTCTGATAGGCCTCCGTCGCCGCCTCGTACGAGCCTTGCATCAGCAGATCGCGGGCATCGGCTACGGTTACGGCTGTGGCCTGCTCCTTTCGCTCGGCGCTTTCTTTCGCGGCCTCCTGGGCGGAAGACCAAACGCGCGGCGTAATCATGAACAGGACAACGAGCATCACAACTCGGTACGATGGCGGCGTCTCGAAATGACTGTGCAAACGTGAGTTCTCTTTCGACGAGGTTCCGGCGTTTGGCGCCGATGTTCCACTGCGATCTTCATGCCGATCGCTTCGTATCGGGATTTCTACCGGTTGCGTTGAAAGGTGGAAAGGGCGCTCGGGCTCAAGCCCGCGATTCGTGCGAGTTTCAGATTCGCGCACCGTTGCTCAATTCGCCAGAAGCTGCTCCATCCGTTCGACGAGGCGTTCCATGCGGAAGGGTTTGTTGAGATAGCCGTCGACGCCCAGGTTTTCGGCCCAGATCTGGTGACGCTTGCCGGTGTTGCCGGTGATCATGATGACCAGCGGTCGCGAGCCTTTCTTCCTGGCGGCCCCCTTCAGCTTTTCCAGCACGAGGAAGCCGCTGCGTTTGGGAAGCATGGCGTCCAGAATGACGAGATCGGGGTCGAATTGCGCCGCCTTTTCGATCGCCTGGTTGCCGTCGCCCGCCGTTTGGATGCTCGCGCCGGTCCCGTCGAGCACGGTGGTGAGCGCCGTGATCATGTCCGGGTCGTCGTCCACGAGGAGGATGTTCTTACCGTCTAACGTTGTGGCCACAGAGTGATCTCCTATCTGCCCGCGCGATTCCTGGCCGGCCCCTCAGAATCTCATGCCGTTCGATGGTGGAGTATAGGGACCCGGCGTCGAACGATCAAGCGCCGCGCATCCAACGGCCCCTCGCTGCGGACGTAATTCCCGCTCCAGCCGAACGTTATCGGTCACCGCGGGACTCCCCTCTCCGTACGTTCTCCACCCGACATCCGGGGGGCGTTGCGCGGTTCCACCCGCGCCACAAAAGCGGTTACGCTTTACCCCTGCGCGGGGGCGAGTTAGAGTCCGCGAGCCGGGCGCGGAGGACGGCAGCGAGCGAGACGGATCGACGATGGCCAAACAATGGATGATCCCGGCCCCATCGCCCGACGGTGAAGGCCTTGCCCGCCGCTTACGCGTCCCCGGCATCGTCGCCCAGGTGCTCATCAATCGGGGGTTGTCGCTCGACGACGCGGGCGAGAACTTTCTTTCGCCGCAACTGAAGGATCTGCACCCGCCCGCTCTTCTCCCCGGCGCCGTTGAGGCCGCTTCGAAGATCGTCGACGCCGTTCGTGCGAAGACCAAGATCGTCCTCTACGGCGACTACGACGTGGACGGCACGACCGGTGTGGCCATCCTGTGGCACGTGCTGCGGCAAGCCGGCGCGGAGGTCTCGTTCTACGTGCCCCATCGCATCGACGAGGGATACGGTCTGAACCTCGAGGCCGTCAAGCGACTGGTCGAAGACGGGGCGGGAATGATCATCTCCGTCGATTGCGGCATCACGGCCGTGGACATCGCCAAGGCCCTCAAGGAAGCCCACGTCGCCCTCATCATCACGGACCACCACGCGCCGCACGCGACGCTCCCGGACGTGGCGGCCATCGTGCATCCCACGGTCGGCGGGGAGTACCCCAATCCGCACCTCTGCGGCGCGGGCGTCGCCTTCAAACTCGCCTGGGCGATCGCTCAGCGGCTGGGCGGCGCGGAGCGGGTCGCGCCGGAGTTTCGAGAGCTTCTACGCGAGCTGCTCCCCCTGGCCGCTATCGGCACCATCGCCGACGTGGTGCCGTTGGTCGGAGAAAACCGGGTCATCGCCCGCCACGGCTTGAACGCCCTGCCGACTTCGTCTCTGCCGGGCCTCAAGCTGCTCATCGAGTCCGCCGGCTTGAGCAACGGCAAGATCAGCGGCTATGATGTGGGGTTTAAGCTCGCCCCCCGCATCAACGCCGCCGGACGCATGGGCCACGCGCGGCTCGCCGTCGAACTGTTCACCCGCGCCGATGAACATCGCGCCCGCGAGATCGCCCTGTACCTCGAAGAGCACAACCGCTCGCGGCAAGCGACCGAGCGGCAGATCGCCAAGCAGGCCTACGACCTGATCGAGCGGAATAATCTCGCAAGCGACGCCCGTCGGGCGATCGTGCTGGCGTCACAAGGGTGGCACGCGGGTGTGATCGGCATTGTGGCCGCCCGCGTCGTCGGCCGCTACCACCGTCCCACGGTGATGATCGCCCTGAACAACGGCGAAGGGCAGGGATCGGCCCGCGGCGTCCAACACTTCGACCTCGCCGACGCTTTGGCGTCGTGCTCGCAACATCTGCTGGCCTACGGCGGGCACGCGATGGCGGCCGGACTGCGCATCGCCGCCGACCGCGTCGACGCCTTCACCGAAGCCTTCGTCGCCGAGGCCAACAACCGTCTCACCGGCGATGACCTGGTCCCCAAACTCCGCCTCGATGCTCAGGTTCTTCTCAAGGAGCTGACCCTGCCGACGGCCGAAGCGATCGTGGGATTGGGACCGTTCGGGATCGGCAATCCCAAACCCAAGTTCGCCACCGATTGGGTGGACCTGGCCTACGAACCGCGCTGCGTCGGATCGAATCAGGACCATCTGCAAGCGTCGTTTCAACAGAACGGCACGCGAATCAAAGGCATCGGTTTCGGGCTGGGCGGCGCCATCGAGGACCTCAAGCAACACCGCCGCTGCCGCGTCGCCTTCGAGCCGATCATCAACGATTTCAACGGTCGGCGCAGCGTCGAAATGCAAATCCTCGACTTCCAGTTCCCGCCATAACCCTCAAGACCGCCAAGATTTACGACTACCAAGTGATCAATCATGCAACTCTGCCGTAGCAGCCACATACAATTCATTGAGCGACTCAGAGATTTCGAGGCGGGAAAGGAAGGTGCACCATGGCTATGCGGGAATCACGTCGGTTTATGCGTCCCAAAGGACTTTGCCCGGCCATCTTGATCCTACCTGCGTTTTTGATTGCCTCCTTATACCAGGCGTCTATCGCCGTCGTCATGACTCATGAGGGATGTACTTGGCCGGAGGACTGGCCAAAGGCGTTGAATGAAGTTGGGAATTCATGCCGGACCATCGAGATTGCTGCGGGAAACCAGGAAGACGTTTACGAAATCGTGTTTGACGATCGCGAGAAGTTTGAAAAGCTTTGGCCCGTACTTTCGACCGTGAAGACCCCCGGCGCGCCGCTCCGCTTGTTCAAGGCGGGCAGTCCATCGTGGAGCACGCTCTTCTCCAACGCCAAGCCCACGATGCGCATCTTCGCCCCGGCGTACAGTGGGAGTGTCGTGCGTTTGGAAGCAAGCAACGAATCTCCCGACGTTGAACGGCTGCTGAAAGATGGCAAGGCCCTTTCTCCTACTCCGCCGTGGCCCGCGGAAATCGTCTCTCCGACGGGCGAGCTGCCCGAATACGTTCAGGCGCTCAGGGAAGACGGGCGGCTCACCTGGGTGCCCGGCGTCCGAGGTCGCTGGGAGCGGGGGTGGCTCTTCCGCGCCCGAGTCGATTTCGAGTTGGTCGCCGATGGGAGCGTGATCGATTTGAATCGGATTCAGTTGCCTTCCGACGGTCCGATTATCGACCGGCGTTTCGATCCAAACCCCTGCCCCACCGGACAGCCTTGCGTGATGCCTCCTCCCGACACCCGCTGACTCCTTGAAATCAGGGGACACCATACGAATGGCACTGCCGCGCCTCGTTGCTCATCGCCGGCCGGGTGGCCCACCGATTCGGTAGGGGTGTCTTGCGCTCGGTCCTCCGCTCCGTCTCCACCGCGCGCCCGCGAAGTTATTTGCCTGTGAAAGTCCCACTTGCGCCCGTTCCCCGCGCCGTGATCGGAGCCGCGACAGGAATGGAGCGGATAAGGAACCAAGCCGTGTGAAACGCGTATTCATCAAACGAGGCCAGTTGCAATTTGCGCAGGCGCTTGCCGGATCAGGATTTTCGATGAAATGCCTTGGGAGAACAATGCCAGAGGACAGCCAAACCAACCCACTCTCACAGGTGCCACGCTGTGACACTCGCACAAGAAATGTACTTGCAAAACGAACCCAGCTGACAGTCATGATTCACAAACCAAAGCAAGAACGTCTCACCTTTGCGACCGACAGGACTCGGGGTTTGTCCTCATCCGCGCCCTCGATCTGGGTGAGGGAGACCCGCTCGCCAACGCCCCTGCCGATCCAAACCTCCTCTTTTCCTTGGAGGAGTTGGCGTGGCTGCTCAAGGCGCTGATGGGCGCCGACGCTCCGCGTGACGACAACCACCGAATCCTTGAGGTGCGACCGAAGGGCCATTGCGTTCTGACCACGGCTCACGTGCTCAGGAATGTTCAAGGGCACTTTTGCCGTAGCCTCCCGTTCTGCGGCGCACTCGGGGTCCATCGCGGCGACCGGCCCGGTTGATCGCCGCGCGGTGGACAAAACATGCCCGATGCCCCGCCGTCGCCGGGCCGTTCTTCTTGACCAACCCCGGGGGCCTTCCTATCCTGATTCCCCGATGCGCCTCGCGTCGAAGGTCGGCGTGACGCGACCGCGAGGGCAGGTAGCTCAGTTGGTAGAGCAACGGACTGAAAATCCGTGTGTCGGCGGTTCAACTCCGCCTCTGCCCATTCGCGTAAACCGCCATTAGTGCTAGACTTATGGCGGTTTTCCTTTTGCCAGCAACCCGTCCGAAAATCGAATTAACCGTTAGAATTAACCGTTGGATCAGCCTAACGCCTCTTCCATGCCCTGTCCAGGTGAAGATGCCCGTTCCGCCCGATTCCCGATTGGCGTTGCGGAAGAACTGAGCCACCTCGTTCACCGTTTCGGCAACAGCATCGGCTACTCTACAGGGCTTGAACCCCGACTCTGTTGCCAGAACGGGAGTTTGCAACCGAATCGCCGCTAACGTGGCAGCCTTCGCGTCTTTAGCCAGCCGCGAAGAACGTCGTGTCGAGGCGGCACTGCCGCTGCCTGAACGCCCGCTCCAGCCCCTCGATGAGCCTGACTTCCATCGCGGGCCGCAGCTCCCGCTTGCCGTTCAGGAACAAGGAGATGGTGGTGACGCTGACCCCGCCGCTCGCGCGAGAAAGCTCTCCCTGAGAGATGTCACCGAGGAGCTTCATGGCCAAGCGCAGACGGTTTGGAGACATCATTCCGTTTCGGTGCCGCCCACTTGATCGCCTACGGAAACGGCTTCACGGTTACGGGACGAGCAACGCCGCCTGACCGCCGCCCCTTTCGCGTCTGTCCACCCCGCCTGACCCTGATACCACCTGATACCACCTCCGACGTTAGTCATAGCCGAGCCGAGCAGCCCGGTGGTGCGAGGCGAGGCTCGGCTGTGAGTAACTCGGCGGAAGTTGT
>Ga0315274_10006990_pt1 | contig 16391 bp, 17 predicted proteins | sample YL17G02_20_MG_FD_203700 | JGI IMG/M metagenome (GOLD analysis project Ga0315274, IMG submission 203700) | Sediment microbial communities from Yellowstone Lake, YNP, Wyoming, USA - YL17G02_20 | ecosystem: Environmental > Aquatic > Freshwater > Lake > Sediment | place: USA: Wyoming | collected...
TGCGGGGTATCTTGAGCGCAATTGCGCCGAAGCCCTACCCGCCTTCGCTCTTACGAGCTACGGCGCGGTCGCCTCGCCATTCCTCTCTGCAGCAAGCTGCAGAGTATCCTGGCGAAGGCGAATGAAGGATACTTATGGCAGTTTCAAAAGTATTCCGTTTTGAGATATTTAAAAGGGATCAATTTATTTGCTGTTATTGTGGTAATAGGCCACCTCATGTCATCCTTGAAGTGGACCATATGATCCCAGTTCCCAAAGGCGGCACGGATGAACCGGAGAATTTAGTAACGACTTGCCGTGACTGTCATCGAGGTAAAAAAGAGGATACCCTAAATGCTCAATCCTTTATTTCTTCGACTGAGGATAGAATGAAGGAAAAACAAGAAAGACTTGAGCAGAAACAGGCCTTAGAGGAATGGCTTAGCGAAAGAACAAAACATAGGGAAAATATTTATGAGCAACTGAGAAGAAACTGGGTAGATATTTTAGGGTTTGACGGGAAGGAATTTGACAGATGGCGGATAAATATTCATCGGTATATCGACCAACTGGATTCTCAAGAAATAATGGATGCCATAGAAATAATTCGTGAGAAAAAAGACACCTTCCGTACTCCAAATAACACAATAAGATATTTCCTCAGTATCTGCAATAATACAGTTGGCATATCTCCAAAAAATAAAAAGGGAAAACCAGAATCCCCTCGAAAAATTGTAGATGTGATAACAAATCTTCTAGAAGAAGGAATGCCTGAAAATGAAGCAAAAGAAATCGGAAATATTTTGAATGACTATTTTACTTTTTCCTTCTTAGAAGAATTAGATAAAGATATGTATCTTAGCGACTCCGATAAACCTTATTACGAAAAACTAAAAAAACCTTTACACGTTATACTGAATGACCAAAAAGTTGAAAAAATAGGTATCGATTTTCTGAATAGAGATTTTCCAGACAGAAGAAAGTCATCTCTTAAAGATTTGAATCTGTTTTTATATAAACTTTATAAGACAATGATCCCATTCTTCTATTTTAAATCTCGTCATAATCTTGGCCGGTTTATTTTTTTACGTAAATCTTACTATGATATTTTTATGACTTTTTTGAACAAATTCACGCTTCCCATTGAGAACAAAAAAGAGAATGTTCTTGAATATATTCAATCCACTCGAAGCGAGTTATATTTCCGTCCAGAACTTTTAGGCCTAATATTTGCGGCGGTCGTAGTTGAATTTAAATCAACTTTTACTGAACATGGTCTTTTTGCCAATAATGAGTTGATACGAAAACTCCTCAAATATTATGAAAGGGATGATCTCCTTGAATGCTTCAAATATATTGATGAATCCGATAACGAAATAAATGAATTGGGAGAGGTTAGGGTTGTTAAGTGGGGTGAATTTTTGAAATATTTGGCTAATGTTGCAAATCCCAAATATGACGTGATTTTGATAGAAGGAAATTGCCAAGAATTTAAATCCATTTTTGATGGACATGAAAATATTTTAAAAGGCTTCTTTGCAGAGGATAAGATAATAAAACTAAAACGTTCAGGAGAAGATCGAAGGGCAGGAGGTGACCGCAGGAATTTTAACGATCCCAATTACAAAGGGCCCGAAAGGAGAAGTGGTCAAGATAGGAGATCTGTAAAAGAGAGAAGAAAGTCCCCTTAAACACGAGGAAAGGGTAACAGGTTGAGTGGGTGAAACGATTCGATTCTGTATCGATCGAAAATTGGGGGGCGGTGAATTTAGGGTCACCGAGGCTGTCCCAAAACTCCCAAAATGTCACCCTGAACTCGTTTCAGGGTCTTATAAGCCATTGATTTTATTGGATGCTGAACCAAGTTCAGCATGACAAAGTGTGGTATTTCATTAATTTTGGGACAGCCTCTCAACTACTATTTTTTATTTCTTATTGATTCCTTTTCGAAGATAGGAATTCTTTTTCAATAAAATCGGTAAGTCCCTTCATATCGTCAAGATGAAAACAGGGAACACCGATATCGAACGTCCTATTTGAAACGATGGCAATGAGGTTATCCTCTTTCGTACAGAGAAGCACTCTGTGCTTCTCCTTTCGGAAGATTTCGATCTTGGGCTGAATATCCTTCTTATAGCCTTCTGAAAGGATAAGATCTACATCCTGAATTAATTTTCCCCGAATCTCCTCCAAGCTCCAATCCTTCTCAACATCCCGAATTAAGGCAACTTTATTAGGCGATGCGATAACGACGGTATGAGCCCCTGCCTGTTTGTGTCGCCAGCTATCCTTTCCTTCACGATCCACTTCAAATCCATGGACGTCATGCTTCACTGTAGCAACTCGGTAACCTCGACGGGTTAACTCGGGCAGAAGTTTTTCAATCAAAGTGGTCTTCCCACTATCCGATTTTCCAACAATAGAAATGATAGGGATCACGTTAAACTCCTTTGGAATATTGGAATGTTGGAATAATGGAATAATGGGGAAGGCTGAGAAGATTCTTTTTGACCCAACATTCCATCATTCCATAATTCCATTCTCCCATGATCAAAAATTCCTGTCCAGTAACTGGACTTTTACTTTCTCCCCTGCCCTAACGATTTCCCGGTCTTCAGGGACAATGATTAACCCATTCGCTTTCACCATCGACCTTAATATACCTGATCCCTGGGCTCCTGTGATGGTCACAAAATAGTGATCCCCTTCAAAAATGACAAAAGCCCGCACAAAATGGCGTCTTCCTGGCTCTTTATAAATATCCTCTTTTAAAAAGGCCTCGATGACCGGTCGAAAGATTTGGCGATAACCCATCATCTTCAAAAGAGAGGGCCTCACAAATTGCTCGAAAGAAACCATGGACGAGACAGGATTCCCTGGGAGACCAAAGACAGGCTTCCCTTGGATCCTCCCAAAGACTAAAGGCATTCCGGGTTTCATCGCCACTTTCCAGAAAACCATCTCCATTCCCAAATCGTTCAGGACATCTTTGACAAAATCATAATCGCCTACCGATACCCCTGCAGAAGAGATGAGTACATCGGCCCGGAGTCCCTGAAGAAGTTTTTCTTTGATCTCCTCTTTTCGATCCTTGGCGATACCTAATTGAACTGGAATGGCACCGCAATCTTTTACCTGAGCAGCCAGGGTATAGGAATTGCTGGAGATGATCCTTCCATCATCTAAATCACCATCCACATCGACCAATTCTTCGCCCGTGCAGAGGATTGCGACCATTGGCCTTTGATAAACAGAAACAAATGAACGTCTCACGGAAGCGAGCATTCCAACTTCTGCTGAACGGATCAGATCTCCACCGGAGATCACCCGTACTCCTTTCTTCACATCCTCTCCAGCCTTTCGGATGTATTCACCAGGTAAAACGGCTTTGAAGATTGAAACGAACCTGTCTTCTTTCTTTGTGTATTCAACAGGGATAACAGCATCTGCCCCCCTCGGGATGGGAGCACCTGTCATAATGCGGATGGCCTCTCCCCTTCTCACTGTCCTCGTCGAAATAAAACCCGCAGGAAGATCTTCCATCACTTCTAAACGAACCGGATGATTTGGGTCGGCATTCTGGACGTCTTCTGATCTCACCGCATAACCATCCATCCCTGAATTATCCAAAGGTGGGATGTCTCGATTGGCATTAATATTTTCTGCAATCACTCTACCCAAGGCTTCCAAGATAGAAACCTTTTCAGATCCCAGGGGCTCGATATGAGGAAGGATTTTGTCTAATGCCTCTTCTACAGAGATCATGCAGGAAATATAAAATAGCTTTTGTAAAAACACAATGATAAAAAAGGTGCCATATGGTATGATAGAATCCATGAAAAGAAGAGAGCGAGAGCCCGATAAATTTTTTCGTGTGATTCTCAATAGCATTGCTGACGGTGTTTTTACCACTGATAGCGAGGGGAAAATCACTTTCTTGAATAAGGCGGCAGAAGAAATCACAGGATTTTCAAGTAAGGAAGCTCTGGGTCGTTATTGCTTCGACATCTTCAGAGCAGACATTTGCCAAACCCGGTGCGCCTTAAAGGAGACTTTAAAAACAAAGAAGGAGATCACCAACCGTCCTGTCACAATTCTCAATAAAGCGGGAAAGAAAGTTCCTATCAGCATTAGCACGGCCGTATTAAGGAATGAAAAAAGCCAGATCATTGGCGGGGTTGAGACCTTCAGGGATCTTTCCGCTATTGAGGAACTGAAAAAGGAACTCTCCCAAAGGTACACACTGGGAGATATCATCAGCAAAAACCACCGGATTCACGAAATCTTTCATATCCTCCCCGACATTGCCGAGAGCAATAGTACCGTCCTGATTCAAGGCGCCAGTGGAACGGGAAAAGAACTCTTCGCAAAGGCCATCCACAATCTCAGTCGAAGAAAACCAAAACCTTTCATTCAGGTCAACTGTGGAGCTCTTCCGGATACCTTGCTCGAATCGGAGTTGTTTGGATATGTAAAAGGAGCGTTCACCGATGCGAAGAAGGATAAACCAGGAAGATTTGCCCTCGCTAATGAAGGGACGATTTTCCTCGATGAAGTGGGGGATATGTCCCCTTCCCTTCAGGTGAAGTTACTCAGGGTTCTTCAGGAAAAAGAGTATGAACCATTGGGAGCAACCAATCCCAGGAAGACAGATGTCCGAATTATTGCGGCAACGAATAAAGACCTCTCAACATTGGTGAGCGGGGGAAAATTCAGAGACGATCTCTTTTATCGACTTAATGTGGTTAAGATCGAGCTTCCTCCTCTTTCACAGAGGAAAGAAGATATCCCATTGCTAATTAATACTTTTATACAGAAGTTCAATGCCAGAATGGGAAAGAAGATCGCGGGGGTATCTGAACAAGCTCTCCGATTGCTATTGAATTATGATTACCCCGGAAATGTCCGGGAACTTGAGAATATTATCGAGCATGCCTTCGTTCTTTGCAGGGGAGACCTGATTGACTTTGACTGTCTTCCCAAGGAATTAACAGAGACTCAAGTGAGGAGAGAGCCGCCCACACGCCTCCTTAAGGAGGAGACTCCTTTTGGAAGAGCGGAGGCAGAAGTTATTGAAGAGATATTGAAAAAATATGATGGAAACCGTATCAAGACAGCCCGGGAATTGGGCATCGACCGTACAACCCTCTGGAGAAAGATGAAAAAGTATGGTCTCGTATGAAGTCATTTTTTAGTTTCTTTCTCTCAACTGTTGCGTTGCATAATTTCATTTTTGCAACTCTTTTACTCTTCTTTTTTTTTCTACTTCTTCCGTCTAAAAAATCATAATCAATTGATATTCCAACACTTTTTCTCTTAGGCTTTTGCCTGGCACTTATCTTGCTATTCAAAGCTTATGGATATGAAGATAGCCATTCCCCTTTTTGGAAATAGGATTTCACCACGTTTTGACTTTTCTCCAGAGGTTTGGATCATTACGGTGGAAAATGGAGAGGTGGTCAATCAGAAGAAAATTCCTATGACAAACCTTAATCTTCCCCAGCGCCTGGAGCAATTGACTTCCAATGAAGTGAAACATGTCATCTGCGGTGGGATCGATGGGTTTTGCTTAAGCCAACTGGGAACCAAAGGGATATCCGTTCTTCATAATATAGCAGGGGAGGCTGAAGTAATCTTTAATCTGTTTCTTAAGGGAAGACTTCGGCCAGGTTTCTGTTGTGAAAGGAGGGGCAGACGTTTCTATGGAGGGAAGAAAGGCCCACCTTGGAGGGCATAAATAACGGATTTCGCCTGCCTGACGGACAGGCAGGGATTTCGGAATCGGTCGAGAAAAAGTTTTAAGAAGAAGGAGAAAATAAATGGCAGAAGAAAAATGTGAAAAAGATGCAACCTGCGATACCTGCAACGAAACCAGTTCTTGCAGTCAGAAAGAGAAAGAGGCTCATGCACAAGAAGAGAGGTTGAAGTCCAAACTCTCTCACATCAAACATCGAATTATGGTGATGAGTGGAAAAGGTGGCGTGGGAAAGAGCACGGTCTCGACGAATTTGGCTGTTGCTCTATCAAGAGATGGATTTGATGTTGGGCTTCTGGATGCCGACATTCATGGTCCCAATATCCCTAAGATGCTGGGAATTGAATTCAGCCATGTGGAAGGATCAGGCCAGGGGATGATTCCCGTGGAGGTCTTCCCGAATTTAAAGGTCATTTCCATGGCTTTTTTCATCGGAGATCGGGACAACCCGGTGGTATGGAGGGGACCGCTAAAACACAATGCCATCAGTCAATTTCTTGGTGAGGTGGAGTGGGGGAACCTTGATTTCCTCGTCGCCGATCTCCCTCCTGGGACGGGAGACGAACCCCTGAGCGTGGCTCATTTGATTAAAAACGTAGACGGAGCCGTTATTGTAACAACCCCTCAGGATGTTGCCCTTCTTGATTCTCGAAAGGCGGTTACCTTCAGTAGGATGCTCAGCATTCCGGTGATTGGGATTGTTGAGAACATGAGCGGACTGATTTGCCCTCACTGTCACAAGGAGATTTCCCTCTTTAAGAAAGGCGGCGGTGAAAAGGCAGCACGAGATATGAGGGTTCCTTTCCTGGGAAGAATTCCCATTGATCCGGAGATTGTCACCGATTGTGACAGAGGGATGCCTTTCGTGATGGCCCATCCGGATTCCGAGGCAACCAAGGCCTTTGAGGAGATAGCCCATCGCTGTAAGGAGTATGTTGGATTTAAGGAGATAGAGAAAAAATTAGAGACGGAGAAATCTCCGTATCATTTTCAAAAACAGGAGGTGAAGAGATGAAAAGAATTGCATTGGCTTCTGAAGGTGGTTCTGGTCTCGAAGGGGCACTTAGTGCCCATTTCGGAAGGTGTCCTTTTTATACCTTTGTTAATGTGGAAGGAGATCGGATTCTGGAATCTGAAGTAGTCAGGAATCCTCACTATCCTAACCATCAACCGGGAGTGATCCCTCAATTCATCCATTCCCAAAAGGCAAACGTCATGATTGCAGGTGGAATGGGACCAAGGGCCATCGATTTCTTCAGTCAATTAGGGATTGATGTGGCAACGGGGGCTCAAGGGAAAGTAAAGGATGTGGTAGAGGCTTACCTCAGAGGCGAAATTCAAGGGATCGTTGCTTGTGAGCATCACGACCATGACGGATGCGGGGAGGAAGGACGATGAAAATTGCAGTCAGTTCAACGGGAAAAGATCTTAATTCTCAGATCGATCCAAGGTTTGGAAGATGCCAGTACTTTGTCTTTGTTGATCCTGAAACGATGGAATTTGAGGCCCACGAGAATGGTGGGTTGATGGCCTCTGGTGGTGCAGGGCCTCAGGCAGCCCAATTTATTTCCCAAAAAGGTGCGAGCGTTCTGATCACGGGCAATCTTGGGCCTAATGCTGCCTCGGCTCTGTCAGCATCAGGGATTAAAGTCCATTTAGTTCCTGGAGGGACAGTGAAGGAAGTTACCGAAGCATTTAAGGCTGGAAAACTTCAGGAAACAAGTGGGGCAACGGTTCCTCCCCACTTTGGAATGGGAGGAGGCCAAGGCATGGGAGGCAGCAGAGGTTAAAGAACGAATATTACGAATAGCTACGAATTATTCGAATGAAATTTTTTCGCTAAATTCGGTGCCATTTGAATAATTCGCCTATGAAAGAAAGGAGGGAACAATATGCCATACGGAATGGGACCTTGGGGATGGGGATACCATCCTTATGGTTATGGTAGGGGGTGGTGTCGGCACCCCTGGGGATACGGTGCATTCGTTCCCCCATGGGGACCACCAACCAAAGAAGAAGAGATTCGGTTTCTCGAAGAAGAAGCTAAATACCTTCGAGAAGAGTTGGGCCAGATTGAGAAAAGGCTCGAAGAATTAAAGAAGTAGAAAGGAGGTGTTTTTATGCCAGGATTTGATGGAACAGGACCAGTGGGTCAAGGTCCAATGACCGGTGGGGGAAGAGGCTTCTGCGCAATGCCAAACAGGAACTACGGTCCTTATGGGTATGGTGTGCGAGCCCCTTATCATTATCCATCCTTCGGCCCATCTCCAGTTTATGGTTATGGTGGGTATGGCCCCGTTTTTGGTGCCGGCCGTGGAGGGCTTCCCTGGGGTGGAGGCCGTGGCAGGTGTTTTGGCGGTGGGCGAGGCTTCCGTCGTTGGTAGTGGTAATGCATGGGGGAACTGCGACGGGAAAAGGGGGGCAATCTCTACCACAGGTTGACTCCCGATCTGCTCCCAGAATTTAAACTGCAGCAGATTGATCAGGTCAAAAACAGAATTTCAGAGCTGGAAAAGGAATAATTCAAGAAAAGGGGGATGCTATGAAAATTGCTGTAACGGCAACAGGCCCGAATTTGGATTCACCCGTCGATCCTCGATTCGGCCGGTGTCAGTATTTTATCTTTGTGGATTCCGATTCTCTGCAATTCGAGGCCATTGCGAATGAGAATGTGATGGCATCAGGCGGGGCAGGTATTCAGTCTGCCCAGTTTGTCGCCCAAAAGGGTGCAGAGGCAATCGTCACTGGAAATTTGGGTCCCAATGCATCGACCGCGCTCAGTACCTCAGGTGTAAAAGTCTTTTTAGGCGCCACCGGAACTGTTCGGGAAGCCATTCAGATGTTTAAAAATGGACAACTTCAAGAAGCCTTTGGCCCCTCGGTACAGGACCATTTCGGGATGGGACAGCAGCCGGGAATTGGGCCTTCCACTGGTTTTGGCCCGGGAATGGGTGGAGGCATGGGAATGGGCAGAGGGATGGGAATGGGTCGAGGGATGGGAATGGGTCGAGGAATGGGAATGGGCAGAGGCATGGGGATGGGTCGAGGAATGGGAATGATGAGTCCAACTCCGCCTCCACCTCAGGCCATGAATAAAGAGCAGGAGATTCAGATGTTAAAGGGTCAGGCCCAGTTCCTCGGAGATCAATTGAAGATGATTGAGCAGAGGGTCGATGAACTGAGTAAGAAAGGGAATTAAAATTAGATGGTCTCGTAAAAAGTCCAGATTTGTCACCCTGAACTTGTTTCAGGGTCTCGTAAGCTCTTGACTTTGTTAGATGCTGAACCAAGTTCAGCATGACATTTTTCTTGGTTTTCCACTTTTTACGAATTCATCAAATTTGACTAAAGGGGGTGACGAATATGCCAAGAGGAGACGGAAAGGGTCCACCCGGAGGTAGTGGTCCGGGAACAGGAAGAGGTGCAGGAATGGGTGGATCTCGTAGGGGAAGAATGGGCGGCTCCAGAGCCGGTGCAGGCCCAGCAGGGGAGTGTGTTTGTCCCAAATGCGGAACTATCGTACCTCATGAGGCCGGAATTCCCTGTTATCAGAAAAATTGCCCCAAATGCGGAGCAAAGATGGTAAGGAAGTAGATCACACCTTTGATGGTCTCGTAAAAAGTCCCGATTTGTCATCCTGAACCCTTCGCCATTTGTCACCCCGAGTGAAACGAAGGGTCTTGATTTTGGGCTCAGGGTAAACTTCGTGAAGGATCTAAAATGCCTTGATATGATTAGATTCTTCGCTTCGCTCAGAATGACAGGGTGCCATTGGTAGACTTTTTACGAGATCATCACCTTTAGAAAAGGGAGGCTCCAATGGGTGAGGCGGATAAGAAGAGTGTCGATAGAGCGACACAAATAATGATTGAAAAGGCAGCGGCGGATGGTTGTGAGACAATCTTTGACAGGGCTGAAACGATGAAACCCTGCCCTATTGGAGCAGAAGGGAGTTGTTGTAAAAACTGCGGGATGGGGCCTTGCCGGGTCCCTGCCCCTAAAAAGAAAGAGGGAGTTCCCGAGAAAGCAAAACGGAGAGGTCTCTGTGGGGCAACGGCAGAGACCATTGCCGCTCGCAATTTTGCCCGGATGGTTGCCGCAGGAGCTGCTGCTCATTCTGACAATGCCCGTGGGGTAGCAGAACTCTTTCTGGCTACAGCTAAAGGTGAAGTCCCCGATTACCAGATAAAAGACGAGCAGAAACTTTACCAACTTGCCATGGATTTTGGGGTTGAAATCGGAGATCGATCTTTCCAGGACGTCGCGATTGATGTGGGCGAAAAAGCTCTGGCCGAGTTTGGCCGTCAGGAAGGGGAGATTCTATTTCTTAAACGGGCTCCCCTAAAACGGCAGCAACTGTGGCGGGAAACAGGGACTGCTCCACGGGGCATTGACCGAGAGATCGTTGAGATCATGCATCGAACCCATATCGGTGTGGATCAGGACTACCAGAATATTCTCAAAGCCTCTGCACGTTGCGCTTTAGCAGATGGGTGGGGTGGCTCGATGATCTCGACCGAACTTCAGGATGCCATGTTCGGAAACCCTGTTCCCATTGCAGGGCAGATCAATCTTGGAGTTCTTAAGGAAGACCATGTGAACGTGATCACCCATGGTCATGAGCCGCTTCTCCCAGAAATGCTCGTAGTGGCCTCTCAGGATCCAGAGATCCTTGAATTGGCCAAATCGAAAGGCGCAAAGGGGATTAACCTTGCCGGCATGTGCTGTTCTGCCAATGAAATTTTAATGCGCCACGGAATTCCTTGTGCAGGGAATTTCCTCCAGCAGGAACTCGCCATTATCACAGGTGCTGTTGAAGCGATGGTTGTCGATGTCCAGTGCGAGATGCAGTCTCTCTCCGATGTAGCCAAATGCTACCACACAAAACTCATCACTACTGACCGTAGAGCAAAGATTGAAGGGGCCATGCATATCCAATTCGATGAACATGAGGCCCTAAATGTGGCAAAGAAGATCCTCAAGGAGGCCATTGAAAACTTCCCTAATCGAAGATCCCCCCTCCTCATTCCACCGGAGAGTATGGACACGGTTGTGGGTTTCAGTCACGAAACGATCAACTACCTCCTGGGCGGTCTCTTCAGGGCATCTTACAGACCTTTGAACGATAATATCATTAACGGCCGGATTCGTGGCATTGCTGGTGTGGTCGGTTGTAATAATGCACGGGTTTCCCACGATGACGCCCATCTGAAAATGATCTTAGAGTTGATTGGTAATGATGTTATCGTCCTGACGACGGGCTGTAGTGCAATGGCCGCAGGGAAATATGGACTCCTCACCCCGGAAGCAGCCAGCAAATATGCGGGCAAAGGATTAGCCTCTGTGTGTGAGGCCGTTGGGCTTCCACCTGTCCTACATATGGGTTCCTGTGTGGATAACAGTCGCATTCTGATGGCAGCTACTGCTGTGGTCAAGGACGGAGGGCTGGGGGATGACATCAGCGATCTGCCTGCTGCTGGTGCGGCACCTGAGTGGATGAGCGAAAAGGCCATCTCCATCGGCCAATATTTTGTCGCCTCAGGTGTTTTTACCGTGTTTGGCGTCACATGGCCAACCTTAGGTAGCGAAGAAGTTACTAAGATGCTGTTTGAGGGATTTGATGAGATTTTTAAAGGGAAATGGGCCTTTCAACCTGATCCAATTAAAGCCGCCAGGATGATGATTGAACATATTGATAAAAAGCGTAAGGCATTGGGCATTGATAAGGCAAGAGAACGAATTCTTTTTGACATGGCTAAACGTCGGGAACTGGAGGCGGCCTGATCAGATAGGCGCGTAATCCGTGATCCATGACTCGTGATAAAAAACAAGACATAGCGCAATTGGTTTAAGAAATTAGGGAATCCATGAATGAAATGTTGACTGGTCAAAAAGGGCAGGGAGAAGTCAATCTTCACAGAAATTGTTTTGCCTGTGGTTCAAATGACGGAATAGGTTTAGGGCTCAAATTTTATAAAAATGAAGATGGGGCTGTCTTTGGAAGTTTCTTTGCAGACCCGAAGTACGAAGGTTATTCGGGAATCATTCATGGAGGAATCGTAGCCACCCTGTTGGATTCTGCGATGACCCACTGTCTCTTAATGAAGGATATCCCTGCTCTCACCGGAAGATTGTCGATCAAGTATTCTACCCCCATTCGAACAGGAACGGTTGTGAAGTTAGAGGCGAGGATTGTTGACCAGTTCCATGAAATGTTCATTCTGGAAGGGAAGGCTTTGGTGGATGGGAAGAGGATGGCAAGTGCAGAGGCCAAATATAGGAGGTCAGATTCACCCAACCTCCGTTTGGATTTTCATTCTGTCATTCCCGTCTAAACGGGAATCCAGAAATAGACATGTAGGGGAGTCCCTCTGTGGGCTCCCTGCCTGTCGATTAAAAACTGTTTTCAGTATTAATAGAGAATTAAAGGAGGATGTCATATTCAGCTATGAATGCCTCATTGGAATACAAACTGATCAGAGATATTGTCAAAGAATATCCCAGGATGTCTCAAATCATGGAAAGATATTTTGGTGGACATTGCCTGGAAAGGCCGGGCTTTAAGATCCAGACCCTCGGGATGGCCTGCATTCTATTCGGCGTCGATCAGAAGCGATTGCTTCAAGAATTTGAGAAAATTCAGCATTGATAGGTATGGATAAAAGCCTGAATGGCCTGGTGATCCTAATCAGAGGTGCAGGAGAAATGGCAACAGGTGTTGCTCATCGGCTTGTCTCCTGCCGTTTTAAGGTTTGTATGACTGAAACTTCGAATCCTCAAGCCGTGAGGAGAGAAGTGGCATTTTCGGAGGCGATCTTCGATTCGGAGAAAGAAGTGGAAGGAATTGCTGCAAAAAGGGTCAAGGCAGCAGATCATATCTCAGAAGTGTGGAGAGATGGAAAGATTCCTATCCTGATAGATCCGGATGCCAAAGTCAAAGACTTCCTAAAACCCGATGTTCTTATCGATGCCACTCTGGCTAAAATGAATCTGGGCACAAAGATCACCGACGCCCCTCTGGTTATTGGTCTCGGTCCTGGATTCCATGCAGGGAAGGATGTCCATTTGGTCATTGAAACAAACCGGGGTCACGATCTGGGAAGAATCATTTCGAACGGGGAAGCCGAGCCGAATACGGGAATCCCGGGCTCCATTGCTGGTTATACAGAGGAAAGGGTCACACGGGCTCCCAAGGCTGGAAATTTTAAAGCTCTGAAAAAGATCGGTGATGGCGTAAGGGCAAATGAAAAAGTGGGAATGATAGGAAATGTTGAGGTTCGATCCAGGATTGCGGGTGTTATTCGAGGGTTGCTACGGGATGGAACCGAAGTCTGGAAAGGAATGAAACTGGGTGATGTCGATCCACGGGGAACTAAGGCTCATTGCTATACGATCTCGGATAAGGCCAGGACAGTCTCCGGCGGAATCTTACAAGCTATACTGGAGCACTTCAATGGTTAAGTCTTCAGTTGAACCAAAATATATCTTTGGCCCGGTTCCTTCAAGGAGGCTGGGAAGGTCTTTGGGAGTTGATCTCGTACCATATAAGACCTGCACCTTTGATTGCATCTATTGCGATTTGGGAAGAACCACGAATAAAACGACATCACGGCAGTCCTTCGTTTCTCCGAAGGAGATCCAGAGAGAACTCGAACTTACTCTATCCGTTTTGGATAAAAAGCCCGATTTCATAACCCTGTCAGGCTCTGGCGAGCCCACGTTAAACAATAATATTGGACAAATTATCCGGGGGGCTAAAGAGATCACTTCAATTCCGGTAGCTGTCTTAACGAATAGCACGCTTCTATCCCTGGAAGAAGTGAGGAATGATCTTTCAGAGGCTGATCTTGTCGTTCCGTCTCTTGACGCAATCACTCCAACCCTTTTTGAATATATTAACAGACCCCACCCATCCTTACGGATTGAAGACATCGTTTCGGGTCTCATTCAATTTCGGAAACAATATGGAGGTCAAATCTGGCTGGAAATTCTCTTTTGCCGCGGTGCGAATGATGGCAATGAAGAGGTCGAAAAGTTCAAGGGGGTTATAGAAAAGATCCAGCCTGATAGAGTTCAACTAAACACACCGGTCAGACCGCCCGCTGAAGATTTTGCCTATCCTTTAACTTTGGGTCAACTGGAGGAAATAAGAGAAAGATTGGGAGGCAAGGCGGAAATTATCCCTGAATTTACTGCACCCCTGGGAGAAGAGTTTAACTCCGTGAAGGATACAGAGATTCTTAACTTGATCAAAAGAAGGCCCTGTACAGCGGAAGATATTTCTAAGGCTCTGGGACTACATTTAAATGAAGTCGTGAAATGTTTGGAGAAACTCCTGCAAGAAGGGGGCATCCATTATCGGATGTATGAACACCGTGGTTATTACGAGAGCGGCCCGACCAATTAAAAAGAAACAGAGCATCACGAACAGGTAATGACTGCCATGATCATTTCAATTGCGAGTGGGAAAGGGGGGACCGGAAAGACCACCATCGCCGTTAATTTAGCCCTTTCACTCCCCAAAGGGACTCTCCAATTAATTGACTGCGATGTGGAGGAACCAAATTCCCACCTTTTTCTTTCCCCCTCTATCCACCAGGTTACCTCTATGGGAATTCCGGTCCCCCGGATTGATGAATCCAAATGCACTTACTGTGGCAAATGTGCAAAGGTCTGTGAATATCATGCAATTGCTGTCATTTTGAAAAACGTTCTGGTTTTCGACGAGCTCTGCCATGGATGTGGAGCTTGTTCCTATCTATGTCCCGAAAAGGCCATTTTTGAAGTGGAAAGGGAAATCGGGATTGTCCAGGAAGGAAGTTCAAATGGAATTCCTTTTGTTAATGGGGTTCTTAATGTGGGAGAACCGATGGCTTCCCCTCTCATCCGAAGAGTCAAACAAAAGATTCAAAAGGATAAGATCGTGATTCTTGATGCGCCTCCTGGTACGGCCTGCCCAGTCATCGAAACCGTAAAGGGAAGTGATTTCTGCATTCTTGTTACAGAACCAACACCTTTTGGGCTTAATGACCTGGAGCTGGCAGTGGGAATGTTGGAGAAGTTGGAAATTCCAAAGGGAGTGGTTGTCAACAAGGCGGATGTTGGGGACCGGGAAGTCTGGGATTACTGCCAATCGAAAAATATCCCTATTTTAATGGAAATTCCCATGGATCGGAGGATTGCTGAATCATATTCGAAGGGAATCCCAATCGTTGTTGAAAATACTTCTTATATCCAAAAATTCGAAGGCCTATTTCAAAAGGTGGAGAAACTCCATGAGTCAAATCGAAGAGACAGAAGAATTGGGTGATGAGGCGGGTTATCTCGTATATAACGAAACGCTGATCGACCATTTCATGCATCCCAGGAATGTCGGAGAAATCGAGAATCCTGACGCCATGGCAATGGTCGGTGATCCTACATGCGGGGATTTCATCAGAGTCTATCTCAAGGTGGAAGACGGGAAAATATCCGCTTTCAAATTTTTAACCCAGGGATGTCCTGGAGCCATTTCCACTTCCAGCATTGCCACGGAATTAGCCATTGGGAAGACCCTCGAAGAGGCACTGAAGCTAACAGACAATGATGTGATCCATGCAGCCGGAGGTATCCCGGCAAGGAAGGCCCACTGTTCCCTTTTGGCCATAAGAGGATTACACCAGGCTATTTTGAATTTTCAGAAGAATATTATCTCCTCAACAATTTGTCATTCTGAGGAGCCCTTCGTTATGACTCAGGGTAAACTCCGTGACGAAGAATCTCACCTTTAGTTAATGAGCAATTATGGGAAACAACAAAATTAAACAATTAGCGATCGTCAGTGGAAAAGGTGGGACAGGAAAAACCACTGTTGCTGCGGCCTTTGCCGCTTTAGCTAAGAATAAAGTGATGGTGGATTGCGACGTGGATGCGGCAGACCTCCATATTTTGCTTCAGCCCAAAATTTTAACTCAAGAGAAATATTTTGGCGGAAGGTCTCCACATGTAGATCTGAAGAAATGCACTCAATGTGGTCTGTGCACCGAGATTTGTCGCTTTAATGCAATCGATAATGGAGTGGTCGATCCTGTTTCATGTGAAGGATGTGGCTTTTGTTCACATATCTGCCCGGAAGAGGCTATCAAAATGGAGGAGGCTTTTTCAGGGGATTGGTTTATCTCGGATACGCCTTACGGTCCTTTTGTCCATGCACGATTGGGAATCGGGGAGGAGAACTCAGGAAAACTTGTGACCGTGGTGAGAAAGCAGGCCACAGAGATTGCGAAAGAAAAGAATCTAAACCTTATCCTAATCGATGGACCTCCCGGGATTGGATGTCCTGTGACCGCCTCCATGACTGGTGTGGATCTGGTTTTAGCTATAACAGAACCTACCCTTTCGGGTATTCACGATTTGGAAAGAATCCTTAAACTCTCAGATCACTTTAAAATTCCTTCGATGGTCTGCGTCAATAAATTCGACATCAACCTTGAGAATACGGCCCAAATAGCATCCTACTGCAAGAAAAACGGTTCCCGCCTCATCGGTCAAATTCCTTACGAACCGAAAGTGGTCGAGGCACTGGTTCAAAGGAAGACAGTGATGGACTACCCTTGCAATGAAGTTCAAGGAATTTTGCTCAAGATGTGGCAAAACATAGTGATGGTTCTTAAGGGCG
>Ga0315274_10006991_pt1 | contig 16389 bp, 15 predicted proteins | sample YL17G02_20_MG_FD_203700 | JGI IMG/M metagenome (GOLD analysis project Ga0315274, IMG submission 203700) | Sediment microbial communities from Yellowstone Lake, YNP, Wyoming, USA - YL17G02_20 | ecosystem: Environmental > Aquatic > Freshwater > Lake > Sediment | place: USA: Wyoming | collected...
GCCGGGAGAACTCCGCCGGCGTACATCCTGCGGTTCATCCGGTATCCGCAGACATTCCTGATGCAGTCCAGGTTCCAGGGAGCCAGTGCCTGGAGCACATCCGGCTTGTAATCCTGTGAAAGGAATTCCCCGCCAAACTCTTCTGCAATCTCCCTGAGCACACGCTCTTCGTATTGTATCTGTTCATCCGAGGTGATGCCGACGACGATCACGTAGAGGTTCCAGGGCGGGAAAAAATCCTCCCTCACCCTGTCCTCAGTCATCTGCTGAGTGGGAGAGCAGTAGTAGGCCGAATAGACACCTGATGCATTCAACCCTATTCCAATACCGGCGTGGGCAATTGCGCGGTATGCACTGATTTCAGAATCATAATCAGGAAATTCAATCCAGTAAAGCCGGTGTTTCAACGGAGGGGGCGCCTGGTCAAATGCCGGCTCATAGTACCGGGGTATGGAGGGACGGCCCGCAGGAGGCTCAGGCAGTTCCCTGCCACCTACCCACGTGTGGAGCTTCACCGTTATCTCGGTTATGATGCCTGTAGTGCCGGCACTCGTCCTTATGAGCCCCAGAAGGTCAGGACCGGGTCCATAATCCCAGAAATCTTCTGTCTCGGATATCGCCCTGGCACCGGTCCGGAGGATCTCACCGGTGGGCAACACTACAGTGAGGCTTACGAGATTCCTGTCTAAGAGCCCGTACTTCTTGCTGGTCTGCCAGATACCGGCAAAGGCAGCCTGGGAAGCGAGTTTGCAAAGAGTGGTTGCAAGAGGTGTCCCGCCGTTCCACAATCCCACTTTCGCAGCCTCTGCCATGAGCTGGGCGTAATCGGCAAAAGGCTCAAGGGTTGCCGTCATGTTCTCTTCATTGACCTCGAGAACCCGGTTCATCCTGCTCAAATGCACGCAGATCGTTGGCACATTAAACGTTGGCGAGCTGATCGCCTGCCCGTTGGTAAAAGGCACGAGAGGAACTCTGTATCTGTTGGCAACCCTGACGATAGACTGGACTTCCCCGGTGCTCCCTGGCAGGACAACGCAGGCAAATATATTGGAAGGGTCCTTGTGGTGTTTTTTCAGGAATCCTTCCGCATCAAGGGACAGCTTGCTGTATGCCTCTGCTACGGCCCTGTCCTGGGATATCCAGCTGCTCCCAACGATATTTTCTAATGCTTTATAGACCTCTGGCTCCAGCCTGTTGGGTATCATCCTTGTATCATTCATGGCCATTCTCCCTATCTCCCTATCTCCCTATCTCCCTATCTCCCCATCTTCTTCGCCAGCGCATCAATCGTTTCCTGAAAAAGAGGATAGGTAACGTAAAAAGCAAAGCAGCCTTCGTCTGTGCTGAATCGTGCCTTTGTTCCCTTTTTAACAAAAACAATATCCCCCTTCTGCGCAGTGAAGGTTTGCCCGTCAAAGCTGTAGGTGAGTGTGCCCTCTATAAAGAAGTCTATTTCATCAACAGGAGATTCAACCTCGCGGAAGTAACCGGGATCCAATCGGATATATCCCGCAGTCATATTCCCGCTTGCCGGTGATTTAATTGCCTGTGACAGGTGCGCCTTTTCATTCACCTTTCCTAGGAGGTTAACGTGCCCTAATCTTTTTGCTTCCTCTTCCCTCACGATATAACATGGCATTTCTATTTTCCCTCTATTCTATGTTTTATAGGGCAAGGCACGCCTTGCCCCTACATTCCGCATTCAACAATCCGCAATCCGCATTTTGGATACCTTACACCCATCATTTCTTCAATCCGAACTTTTTCTCCCGTGCCTTGATGATCAAATCAACCGGCGGATAGTGACAGGTGATGTAAACCACATCTTTCACGATCTCCCAGATGATCTCTTCCCCCTCCTGGAAAATGAAGAAATCCCCGGCAAGACCATCCAGCACCTGCCCCTTGTAGGTAATTCTGAGCGGTCCGCCGGAAACGATGTAGAGCACCTCTTCATATTCAGCAAAGCGGTGTTTGAACGGGGCACATGCAGGAGCCTTCTCAAAACTGATGCCAAAACGGGGTTCGGAAAAAGTCGTAGAGTCCACAATCTTGGCCACCTTGACGGTATCCCAGAACTTGGGCCGCTCAGGCGGAAGGTTGATGTGCTCCATACCGTAGGTTCCGAACTGAAGGGAATTTCCCTTAACCAATTTAACTGCCATGGTAACTACCCCCTTTCAAGGAAATGCATAATCAGCTTATGTAAGGAAATACCAATCCCTACTGTTGGACTTTAGAGACCAACCTGAAAATCTTTGCTCCTCCCAGGCCGCCGGGAAGAGAATTTGCACCCTTGCTTCCTGATAGATAGAGGCTACCATGGAAGGGTGCGAAGGATTCAAAATTTATGATGTACTTGTCACCAAAACCATTATCCGTAACCTGCTGCCATGTCAAGCCGTCAACTGTTTTCCACATTTGAGATCCTGAAAGGTACTCCTTTGTTACTCCAAGAGTAGGGACATATGAAGATGTTAATCCGGCATATAAAGAGTCCTGATAAGTAAAGAGATTTGCCACAATATTTTTGTAAAACTTTGCCCCAGGTACAGAGGGGGTGACACCTTCATGGGTAAGTCCGTCAAAACCATTTGGAATCTTTGAGTTTCCTCCAGCGCTGTAGAACCAGCTCCCGTCTTCTGAACTCCCGTTTGGCGTATACAGAACCCGGGCGCCTGCTATCGAGTTAATTCCGACAAATAGTTTGTTTTTAAAAGATGCAAGGCTCCAGGGCATGAAGTTACCATTAAACATGGTACACTTCATGCCATCACCGAATCCATTTTCATTGGTGCCTGTATCATTGTCGTCCACGTTCGCATCCACAATTACTTTCCAGCCCTTATCGGTCAGCTTTGCCATCCGGGCACAGGCCCCGGCGCTCCCTGTGGATCCGGTCCCACCTGCGTAGATGGTTTCAGTACCCGATACAGACGAAGGACACATGCTGAGGACGGTAACGGTAACAGGCTTTTTCGAGGAGGGGTAGGTAGGATCAACGTGAAAGAGATCAAAGCTGTGTCTCGGCTGTGTCACGGTCCAGTTATTACCATCTTCGGTATACCAGACCTCTGCCCCATATTCATAGTTGAGTCCTGTACTCACATACAGCTTGTTGTTAAAGATTACCATACAGTTGACAGCCCTGTTCCAGTAGTCGCCGAATCCGTTTTCGTCATACCCGATTCCAATCTCATAGCTGTCGCCAACTCGAACTCTACCAAGGTCGTATTCATAGGGTGGGAATGGATTGACATAATGGGTGCGCTCACAGATGGTATATTCTGTATCGGTATTACCAGCAAGTTCATTCTGCTGAATGGTAAGCATGTTTACACTGTTGCTCAGGATATCGAAGCGCCTGTACTTTCCTTCTCCTGAGGTAATCTGGAGAACACCACCAGCCCATTGGTCGGCTTTCCATCTCTTGGTATCATCAGTGATCTGGGCAGTCGTGTTGCCATCACCTTTTTCACACCCTGAAATCGATGTAATCTTCCCTGCCTCATCAACATCCTTTTTGTCAGAGATAACCGGCTCCCAGGTGGTTCCATCATACTTCCAGATCTCACAACCCGACGAGTTCCGTGCACCTCCCTGAAACCCGGAAGAAAATCCGAAATAGAGTTTTCCTTGAAAGACGATCATGTCGGCGAATAAATCATTGATCAAGGAGTTGCCATAGATACCATTCTTCTCGGCGTTGGGAAAGAGTACCCTTGCCCAGGCATTCCCGGCAGTTCTCCATACCTCACAACCCTGAACGTCATTTCTGGTCATGGCATAAAGGCACCCTTGATACTCTGCCATTGATACAACAGCAATATTGTTCTCATTACCAAAACCAGGTGGGCTTACCTGTTCCCAGACTGTCCCGTCCAATCCTGGAAAGGTATTAAGGGCTGCTGGGGTCTGATACTTCACAAGAGCCCTGGGCGTACACCCTGCCCACAATAAGGTTGATAAAAACAGCAGAATAAAAATTTCTTCTTTTGATTTCATTGTCCACCCTCTGCCTTATATGTTAATTTTTCTGGTATTCCTGTTTTCTTATCCTTCTTGACCGTGAATGAATTGGTCACAACGCCCCGGTCATTCCCAACCCTGATATCTATCGTTACCTCTTCTGTATCACCCACTGTTGCCGACAACCTGGGTAAGGCCTCTTTATTTGCTTTAAGTTCAAAGTTGGACTTGCCGAGATCGATGGTCATTGAATCGATCTTCGTCTCACACTTCTGCTTCTCACTCTTATACGTCCACTTCTCCTTCCCCTCCTACTTTACCCCATATTTCTTTTCCCTCTCTTTAATCAGTAAATCAAGCGGCGGATAGTGGATTGTGATATAGGTAAACTCATTTACTGCCTCTCCGATGATCTCTGATCCTTTCGGGAAGATGATAAAATCTCCAGGGTATGCCTCATAGGTTTTCCCCTCACATTCCACCCTGAGCGGACCACCGGATAGTATAAAGCCAACTTCATCATAATCAAAGCGGTGCTTGACCGGCGGCCCCGGTGGTGATTTTTCTAAAGTGATCCCAAACCTGACTTCATCAAAAGTTGTTGAATCCACAATTTTTGCTACCTTAATCGTATCCCAGTATGCCGGTCGGCCGGCAGGAAGATTGATATGATCAAACCCATAACCGCCGAACTGAAGCTCATTCCCTTTGATTAATTTGACTGACATGATAGTAGTACCTCCGTATATAACTGATTTTAGATTTCAGATTGAATATTGAATATTTTTCATTCCGCAATCCGCAATCCGCATTCCGCATTTCACCTTGACCCCTCGACCCCTTGGACCCTTGACCTCTGTCTTATTTATTCGGAAACCCCGCCTTCTTAATATCCTCACCAATCTCTTCTAGTTTCTCCCTCATTGCAAACAGTTTATCCATTACTTCAGGCCGCTCCTCTTGAATCCTGGGGAACAGCTCTGCGTAGGCTCTCCCGATCCCATTGAAGAGGGTAAAGAAATTCATGGTGGCAGGGAACGGTTTTTCAATCAGTGAGACCAGGTAGTCAATCTCCTCTCCTGAGAGAAATGACTGAAGCACCCCGCCCCCGCCGCCTGCCGGGCCGAACTCATAGGAACCATAAGGATTAAAGAACTCCTTCTTCCACCATGTCAGGTAGCTCGAAATGCCCCGCTTAGTAAGCTTTTTATTGATAAAGGCCAGGGCAACTGCATTGCCTGCCTTCCAGCCGCAGCAGAGGGAAGCCATGTTACTGAACTCCATGGTCCAGGCAGCATCCCCGATGAGCAGCACGTTATCCTTGAACGGATCCTTGATGGGGGACATGATATTGGACACGCAGTTGACCTCACCAACCTTCCTGCACCCGGCAAACCAGGAGCCATAGGTTCTATCTTTCATGAATTCCTCGAGGGAGGCGTTGAGGTCTACTTTCGTATTGGAGTCGAAGGCATCGATATGGTAGATCCCCTTCTCGTAGGTATCTAATACGGCATAGGTGCTCTTCTCGGTGAGGACGAAGTTGAAACACCCGGGGTCAACAGGAATTTCGCCCTCCATCATCCACGAGAGGTAACGGCAGGTACCCATGAACTTCCTCTCTTTGTTAAAGCCGAGGATACGGGCGATGCGGGAATTCACCCCGTCAGCGGCGATAACAAAGGTCCCTGTAAAGGTTCTACCATCACCAATCACCTCAACCTGTCTCCCCTTTTTCTTGACGTCAGTTACGTTGATCCCCGGGAAGACCTCCACCTCGTGCTTCCTGCATTCGTCCACCAAACCCTTGAGAAGCATTTCCTTGTTGATGGATACGCCGACCCTCACCTCGTCGCCTCTCTTTTTTGCTTCTTCCCAGTCTCCGAAGAGCAGACGCTTTTTCCCCGGACTGTAGACCTGAAACCCATAAATATTGGAGTAGGGGCCGCTGTAGGGGACGGTAAAACCGTCAACAGGGAAACAGAACCGTTTGGCTTTTGCATTGAATGTGACCATGTGTTCGAACAGATACTCGTTGACACCGATAGCCCCGCCGTCTGCCCGGTGGACCTTCGGGATATCTGTTTTCCTCTCCAGCAATGCAACGCTCAAACCGTTTTCACCTGCAGTCTTGGCAGCCATCAAACCAGCCGGACCTGCTCCAACCACCACAACGTCATACCGCTTTGCCATGAAATTTCCTTTCCGTAAACGAGAGGGTTATTTTATTCCACTAATATGTAGGGGCGCCCATGAAAGTCAACTGAAAAAAATATCTATTCTTGGAAGAAAAAGAGGCAATAAAAAAGGGCGGGTCAACGACCTGCCTCTACATAAGAGAGAAGCCCGCGCTTCGCGGTATATAAAACCTTGGGCCGCTCTTGCGGTAATTATAAATATTTCTCCAGCACAACCTCCGCGATCTGGACGGCATTCAGGGCAGCACCTTTGCGGATGTTGTCCGAGACAATCCACATATTGATTCCCTTCTCAATGGATTCGTCTTCCCTGATCCTGCCGACAAAAGTTTCGTCCTTACCCGCGGCATGGATCGCCAGGGGATAGAGGTTTTTCGAAGTATCATCCATCACAACAACCCCCGGCGCCTTGGAGAGCAGTGCCTTAGCTTCGCTGACGGTTAGCTTCTTTTCAGTCTCAATGTTAACTGACTCTGAGTGGCCATAGATTACCGGCACCCTCACCGTTGTGGCAGTCACCCTGATCGAATCATCCTCCATGATCTTCTTTGTCTCATTCACCATCTTCATCTCTTCCTTGGTGTAGCCGTTCTCGAGGAAGGCATCAATATGAGGCAGACAGTTGAAGGCGATCTGATGGGGATAAACTGACCGGGTAATGGGCTGATTATTCACAATAGCCTTAACCTGCTCCATGAGCTCAACAATGGCCTTCTGTCCTGTTCCTGACACTGCCTGGTAGGTTGAAACTACTACCCTCTTGATCTTCGCCGCATCGTGAATTGGCTTCAACACCACCACCATCTGGATGGTGGAACAGTTGGGATTGGCGATGATCCCCCGTTTCCTGTACTGGGCAATGGCATGGGGATTCACTTCAGGAACAACGAGGGGTATATCCGGTTCCATGCGGAAGGCGCTGCTGTTGTCAACCACAACCGCACCGGCCTGTGCTGCTGCGGGACAGAACTCGAGGCTCCTTGATGCCCCGGCTGAAAAGAGGGCAATCTCAATGCCTTTAAAGGAACCTTTAGTCAGTTTTTCTACCGCAACCTCTTCCCCACGAAATGTTAACTTCTTCCCTACCGATCTCTCCGAGGCAAGAAGCCGTATGTTCTTTACCGGGAAATTCCTCTGCTCGAGGGTTCTGATCATCTCAGTTCCAACTGCGCCGGTTGCACCGGCTACTGCAACGTTAACTTGTTTCATGTACCTTTTGCTTCCTTTCTATGAAGAATATGGAATTCAGAATACAGAATCCAGGAGCCAGAATGTTTTTTTTTCTGAATTCTGACTACTGTCTCCTGAATTCTTGCTGTTCACTATTTTCATTCCGCAATCCGCACTCTGCATTCCGCATTTCTTTATGCTTCCTTCACATATTTCACTACCAGATCCCCAACCTCAGAGGTCGTATGTCCCATCTCGCCGGCAGACATGCTTTCAAGATCATCTACAATAACCTTCATGATGGCCTGCTCAATAATTCTGGCCGAATTGAGCTCGCCCAGGTTTTCAAGCATCATCTGCATGGCTGAGATCGCTGCGAGAGGATTGATAACATTCTTTCCCGTGTACTTCGGGGCGGAACCGCCAATCGGCTCAAACATGGATGTACCGCGGGGATTGATATTTCCGCCAGCAGCAATCCCCATGCCGCCCTGGATCATCGCCCCGAGGTCGGTGATGATATCCCCGAACATGTTGTCAGTCACGATCACATCAAACCATTCCGGGTTTTTCACCATCCACATGCAGATAGCGTCCACATTGGCATAATCAGTCTTGATATCAGGGTATTCCTTCGAGACCTCATCAAATACCCTCTGCCAGAGGTCATGGGCATAGGTCAGGACATTGGTCTTACCGCAGAGGGTGAGCTTCTTCTTTTTTCCCCTCTTCTGGCAGAAATCAAAGGCATACCTGATGCACCGCTCCACCCCTTTCCTCGTATTGATTGATTCCTGAATTGCCACCTCGTCGGGCGTCCCCTTCTTGAGGAAGCCGCCCGCACCCACATAAAGCCCTTCAGTATTTTCTCTTATGACAACAAAATCGATCTCCTCCGGCCCTTTGTTCTTGAGCGGGCAGTCCACTCCCGGGTAGAGCTTTACCGGCCTCAGGTTGATGTACTGATCGAGTTCAAAACGGAGTCTTAAGAGGATTCCCTTTTCCAGGATCCCTGGTTTAACATCTGGATGACCGATTGCACCGAGGTAAATGGCATGCATCTTTTTGAGTTCATCAATCCCCGAATCCGGGAGAAGCTCCCCTGTCTTCAGATATCTCTCTCCTCCAAAATCATAATAGGTAATGCGATAGGTAAACTTCTCCTTCTCAGCTACTGCTTCCAACACCTTCAATCCCTGAGCTATGACTTCCGGTCCGGTTCCGTCACCGGGTATGACAGCAATCTTGTACATGTACTATCTCCTGTTCCCTTTCTTCTTCATGATGTAATTGATCAAACCTCCCTGGTCTAACAGCTCCTGCATGAACGGCGGGACCGGCTTGCAAGTGAACGCAGTTCCTTTTGTCAGGTTTCTTATCGTTCCACCGGTTATATCCACCTCTATCTCATCGCCTTCCTGTATTCCATCTACAGCCTCAGGCGCTTCTACAATCGGGAGACCGATGTTAAAAGCATTCCGGTAGAAGATCCGGGCAAAGCTTCTGGCAATTACGCAGGACACTCCCACGGCCCTGATAGCGACCGGTGCATGCTCGCGGGAAGAGCCGCAGCCAAAGTTCTTCCCCGCCACGATCACGTCACCCTGTTTCACCCTAACAGAGAAATGCTGATCTGCGCCTTCCATGCAGTGCTGCGCCAGCTCTTCCGGATCAGAGGTATTGAGATAGATGGCAGGGATAATCACATCCGTATCAATATCATTCCCGAAGGTAAATGCCTTTCCGGTAAACTTCACAGCCCTAACTCCTCTGGACCCGCAACCCTTCCTAAGACCGCTGAGGCAGCGGCAACTGCTGGATTGGAGAGGTAGACCTCGCTCTCCTTGTGCCCCATCCTCCCGATAAAGTTACGATTGGTAGTGGCAATTGCCCTCTCGCCTTTCGCAAGTATTCCCATGTACCCACCCAAGCACGGCCCGCAAGTGGGGGTACTAATTACTGCCTTGGCATCGAGGAAGATATCAAACAGCCCTTCCTTCATTGCCTGCCGGTAGATCTCCCGGGTTGCAGGAATAATGATGAGCCTCACATAAGGAGCAGCCTTTCTCCCTTTCAAGACTGCTGCGGCAATCCGCAAATCTCCAATCCGCCCATTCGTGCATGACCCGATCACTGCCTGATCAATGGGTATATTCCCGACCTCACTTATCCCTTTGCAATTTTCCGGAAGAAAGGGAAATGCTACCTGTGGTTCAATCCTGTTCACATCGTATTCTCGGACCTTACCGAAGCGGGCATCTTTGTCACTGGTATAGCACTGATACGCCCTTTTCGCCCTGCTCTTTACGTATTCCTCCGTAATCCTGTCCGGTACGATGATACCATTCTTTCCGCCTGCCTCGATTGACATGTTACACATGGGAAAACGGTCATCCATGGAAAGGTTTTCAATTGCCTCACCTGAAAATTCCATCGCCTTATAGCTGGCGCCGTCAACCTTGATATCTTTGATGGTATAGAGGATCAGGTCTTTTCCCCCTGCCCACTTCCGGAGCCTGCCTCGGTAAACAAACTTGATTGTTTCAGGCACTTTAAACCAGGCCGTGCCGCTGATCATGGCTGCCGCAGCATCCGTTGAGCCCACTCCTGTTGCAAAGGCACCCAAAGCGCCATAGGTACAGGTATGGCTGTCTGCTCCTACTACGAGGTCGCCGGGTAAAACCAGGCCCTGTTCTGGGAGGAGTGCATGCTCAATCCCCATTTCACCTACTTCAAAATAATGGGGCAAATTCTGCTCCCGTGCAAAATCCCGTACCATCCGGCACTGTTCAGCCGAAGCTACGTCTTTATTCGGGACGAAGTGATCGGGGACCAGGACAACCTTATCCCGGTCAAACACTTTCTGCGCTCCTGCCTTCTTAAATTCCTTGATCGATAACGGTGCCGTAATGTCGTTGGCAAGAACCAGGTCAACCTTGACCTCTAACAAGTCACCGGGTGCTACCGTTTTCAATCCCGCATGCTCTGCCAGAATCTTCTCTGTAATAGTCATTCCCATGGTATTTACCTTTTAACTGCTCTCTATATCGGTAACCTTCTTAATGGGATTCTTCTTAATATAATCGAGACGGTTCAGGGCATTGATATACGCAAGCACACTCGCCATGATGATATCAGTATGGGCGCCCTGCCCTACCACAACTTTCCCATCCTCTTCCAGTCTCACCGTCACCTCGCCCTGGGCATCAGTTCCTCCGGTAATCGAATTTACCGAGTACTTCACAAGCCTGCTCTGGGTCCCGGTTATCTTGGCTACGGTCTTGAATACCGCATCAACAGGCCCATCCCCGTGCCCCACATCCTTAACCACCTCGCCATCGATCTCCATCTGGAGTGTGGCGGTGGGGATTGCCACATCGCCTGAGATTACATTCACGTGGAGCAGCTTATACTTGTCCGGCGCCCTGAGCACCACTTCTGCCACGATTGCCTCAATGTCTTCATCGTAGATCTCTTTCTTCTTGTCTGCAAGTTCCTTAAAATGTTTAAAGGCCTGATTGAGATCTTTTTCGCTGAGATCATATCCCAGTTCCTTCAACCTGTCCCTGAAGGCGTGCCTGCCGGAATGCTTTCCCATGACGAGCGTGCTCTTGGTCATGCCTATTGACTGAGGAGTCATGATCTCGTAGGTTATCTTCTCCTTCAACAGGCCATCCTGGTGGATCCCTGATTCGTGGGCAAATGCATTGGCACCAACGATAGCCTTATTGGGCTGGACTGCAACGCCGGTAATCATGGTAAGCAGGCGGCTTGAAGGGTAGATCATCTCTGAAACTACCCCTGTGTCCAGATTCAAGGAATCCTTGCGCGTCCTCAAAATCATTACGATCTCTTCCATGGAAGCATTCCCGGCTCTCTCACCGATTCCATTGATCGTACACTCTACCTGCCTTGCCCCATTCAACACCGCAGCAAGCGAGTTAGCAACAGCCAAGCCTAAGTCATTATGGCAGTGGACGCTGAACACCGCCCTGCCGCTATTCTTCACTTTTTCTCTCAAATACTTGATGAGCATGCCGAACTCTAAAGGGACCGCATAGCCCACCGTATCAGGTATATTCACCGTAGTCGCTCCGGCATCAATCGCTGCCTCGATTACCGCTGCCAGATATTCCCGGTCGCTCCGGGTAGCATCCATGGCGGAAAATTCCACATTCGGCGTGTAACCCTTTGCCCTCTTAACCGCTCTGATTGCCATTTCCAGGACCTCTTCCCTGGTCTTACGCAGCTGGTATTTAAGATGGATGTCAGAGGTGGAAATAAAGGTATGTATCCGGGGATTCTCCGCCTCCTTAATTGCCTCCCAGGCAATATCAATATCCATGTCTGCTGCCCGTGCCAGCCCGGCCACCTGGCATTTCCTTATGGTGCGCGCAATCTCCCTCACTGCCTGAAAATCTCCTTCAGAGGCAACGGGGAACCCGGCCTCGATTATATCAACCCCTAATTTCTCAAGCTGTCTTGCCACCCGGAGCTTCTCGGCTATGTTCATACTGTACCCCGGGGACTGCTCGCCGTCTCGCAATGTCGTATCAAATATGAGAACCTTTTCCATGGTCAGCCTTCCTTATATGCGGCACAACAAAAAATTTCCGACTGGTAAAATAACCTAACCAGCATATTTTGATAACCTAACATATTTAACGAATGTTGACAAGTAGTTGAAATAAAGGTGAGAATTACAACAGGGATGGAGCCTATATTCAGATAACCACAGACGAAGAAAAATAGGCCAGCCGAAAAGAGCAGGCTTAACCTGTCAAATGGTTTAAGGTTTCTTTCTTCAGATAGCTCTCAATCTCAGAAGCGGTGTATAATTTATATATCTCCTTCAAAAATTCCCTCGCCTCTTTATAACTCACTGACCGTATCATCTTTTTAACCTTGAGTATGGAGAGGGCGTTCATGCTCAATTCATCCAACCCCAACCCCACCAGAATGGGGACGTACATGGATTCTCCCGCCATTTCTCCGCACATGCTTACCTTGATCCCTGCGTTATGAGCAGCATCTATGACGTTGCTGATCACTCTCAGGACTGCAGGGTGAAGGGGCTCGTATAGGTACGACACGTGTTCATTAACCCTGTCGATCGCAAGAGAGTACTGAATCAGGTCGTTGGTTCCGATGCTGAAGAAGTCTACCTCCCTGGCAAGGAGATCTGCGATCGTAACAGCCGAAGGAATCTCAATCATGATACCGATCTCCAGTTCGGGGTCGAAGGACTGGTTTTTCTTCACCAGGTCCTCCTTCACCTCCTGCAGAATAGACTTGATCTGGATGATCTCCTGGAAGCCGGAGATCATAGGGAACATGAGCCTCACCTTGCCGAACGCACTTGCCCGTAAGATAGCCCTTAACTGGGTCTTGAAGATGCCTACCTCTTTCAGGCAGAACCGGATCGCCCGCAACCCCATCGCGGGGTTCATCTCTTCAGCCAGCTCGATCTGCGAGATGAACTTGTCACCGCCTAAGTCAATGGTCCGTATCGTAACCGGATACGGGGATATCTTCTCCACCACGCTCTTATAAATCGCAAAATGTTCCTCCTCAGTCGGGAGGTCCTTCCTGTTCAGGTAGAGGAACTCTGTCCGGTAGAGACCAATCCCTTCCGCACCGTGCTCTAAAACGGAGGGGAGTTCTTCAACCAGCTCTATATTGGCGTACACTTTTATCCTGAACCCATCCTTTGTCTCCGCAGGCAGTTGTTTATACTTGAAGAGCTCCTTTTCCAGATCTTCATAGCGCAGTTTCTTATCAGCATATTCCCTCAGGGTTTCAGGGGTCGGGTTGACAATGACGACGCCGATGATACCGTCAACAATGACCATATCTCCGGTATTCACCTCTTGCGTGATACTCTCCAGACCTACTACCGCAGGTATCTCTAATGCCCTTGCCATGATGGCAGTGTGAGAGGTTTTCCCTCCCCGGTCCGTAACAAATCCCAGTACCTTGGTAACATCCAGGTTTGCGGTATCCACCGGGGATAAATCGTTTGCAACTAAAATTACCTTATCCTGAATCCTGGCGATAAACTCCTGCTCTTTCCCGAGGAGATTTCTCATGATCCTTTCCCCGAGGAAATCGATATCGCTCTTCCTCTCCCGGAGATATTCATCACCGATATCCTCAAAGGCCTTATGGATATCCTGCAAGGTACTCTTCAAGGCGCCGGCAGCATCAATCTGATCTTCCTCAATATGCTGGATGGTTCGGTCCACCAGCGCCCTGTCCTCTATAATCATGAGCTGGGCATCCATGATGTGACTTGCCTCCTGAAAACCTTTCTGCCGAGTCTTTTCCCGCACGGCAACAAGATTTTTTCGTGTCTCCTCGATAGCTGCCTTGAACTTCTCCACCTCTCCTGGTATCTCCTCCGGGAGTATTTGAGCATATTTAGAAACCTCAACTTTGCTTCTCTTGAGTAACAAGGCTTTCCCGATTGCTACCCCCTGGGAGACTCCAATACCCCGGAGCAGAAAATTCTCTTTCATCAGTTATTCCTCGCCAAATTTGTCTTCGATCAATTTCTCCAAGGCTTCTAAAGCCAAGTCAGCATCCTCTCCTTTAGCCTTTATCGTAATACTGCTGCCCTGGCCAGCCCCGAGCATCATAACCTCCATGATACTCTTCCCATCCACTGCCACTCCATTCTTTTCCACCACAATCTGAGCATTAAATCTGCTCGCTGTCTGGGCAAAGAGCCCTGCTGGACGGGCATGAATACCCAGGGTATTTGTGATTAAAAATTGTTTGACTCTTACAGAATTTCCATTTTTTTTTTCAGCCATGGATCAAACCAGTATAGTTATTATCATGCAATTGCTCGTTTTTTCTTATCTTCTTATCATCCTGAGAGCCTTCTAACATGACGGTAATCTCTCCTTTTATATTCTTATCCTTCAACTGCGCAATCAGTTCTGAAACCCTACCTCTTATGACGTCCTCAAAGACCTTGGTCATTTCCCGTGCAACCACGATCCTCCTGTCTCCGCAGATATCAAGAAGGTCTTCGAGTGAAGCCATCAGTCTCCTCGGCGATTCATAGAGGACTACGGTAACATCTTCATCCTTAATTTCATTGAACAACGTTCTCCTCTTGCCCTTTTTCGGAGGTATAAACCCCTTGAATAAAAAACTGTGGGTCGCCAGCCCGGAAACACTCAGTGCCGCAGTGACAGAAGAAACACCGGGTACAGGCACCACGGCTACGTGATTCGCTATTGCCTTACTGATAAGCCTGTACCCTGGATCTGAAATGCCCGGAGTTCCTGCATCAGAAACCAAGGCTATCCGTTCTCCTTCTTTAAGGAGGGAAAGCAGATATTCACTCTTGCTCTGCTCATTATGCTCAAAGTAGCTGGTCAGAGGAGTCTTTATCTGATAATGAGTGAGCAGTTTCCTTGTCCTCCTCGTATCCTCCGCAGCTATAAGGTTTACCTCTTGTAAGGTATTGAGGGCTCTCAGCGTTATATCTTCCAGGTTCCCTATGGGAGTTGATACTACGTAGAGTATCCCTGATGTATTTCCCCGTATTCCATCCATATCTGCCTATATTTTAAATGAAACATTAAAGAAAAAGAAGTGGCCCGGGAAGAATGATAATCTATGCCCCGTGTTTATCATCCTTCTTTGTTGCCTGTTGAATTGTCTTTTTGATTTTCTTACTTCTGGATGCTACCCGCTTTTTCGTGATTTTTTTATTTTTAAAAGCCGCCTGTTTCCTGGTGGCCTTACTACTTTTGAATGCTGTTTGCTTCTTTTCAGTTTTTTTACTTTTGAAAGCTGTCTGCTTTTTTGCGGCCTTTTTCCCTTTCTTAATCTTACGAGCTGTCTGGTTTGTCGTTTTCTTAACTTTGGGTGCAGGAGTAATCTCTTCTTCGCGAGGAGAAGTCAGCCGTTTATTCCCGTAATCTACCAATGCAGTAGCATCAGCCCACAGTCTCTTACTGCCCAGCAGGGCGACAATAAATTCATTATCCTCGTTCTTGATCTCCCCCACATAGCAGTGACCTGCCATTCGTGTAAAGCCGGTTTTCCCGCCCACTGTCCAGGGACATTCCCAGAGCAACCTGTTCTTGTTGCGCAGGAATAACTTCCTTCCATTATGATCAATGGAAGCATACCGTGTCTGCATGACCCTGACAATCTTTTCATTCTGTAACGCATGGTATAAAATCAAGGCCAGATCATTTACCGTTGTATACTGTCCTTCCCCAGGCAGGCCGGTTGCGTTATTGAAACGGGTATTGAAGGCGCCGAGTTCTCTCGCCTGCTGGTTCATCAATCCCACAAAACGTTCTTCAGTACCGGCTACCTTTTCTGCCAGGGCTACACCGGCATCATTTGCCGAGTAGAGGAGAAGCCCATAGAGCAGGTCATCTGCCCGGTATCTCCCTCCTTCGATGAGACCCAGTTTAACCGGGGGAACGGCGGTAGCATTTTCACCGATTAATACACTTTCATCTCCCTGCAGGTACTCTACCGTGAGCAAGGCGGTCATCACTTTGGTCGTGCTGGCCATAGGCAACCGGAGATCGGATGATTTATCGTAGAGTGGCTGCCAGTCTTTCAGGGAGATAATAAGTGCTGATTTTGCCGAAATCAGTGGGCCTCGTGCTTCTGAAACAGAGGGGGAAAAAAGGGAAAAAAAGAGACCGAAAAAAAGTGCAGACCAAATTCCTCTTTTCTGTCGCTTAACTTTCATCTCTCCTTACAGTCTCTTGCTCCAGCATCAAAAAGCCCTTCACTTCTATAACTCAGCAGTCACTTCACTGAATTACATCAATTTATATACACTAATTAAGTTATTGATGTCAAAAGATTTTTCGCTGGAGGGATAATTTTGGGGGTGATTTCCCTCAAAGGGCTATCCTATTATTGATGAATCGTAAAGGTCAGGATAAATGAAGTGTTCGATTTTAAACGGACACTCTATGGACACCGGAAGGTATGAAGAATTTTCTATGGTGTATACAGAAAAATAATGGCGTCCCCAACGGGATTCGAACCCGTGTTGCAGGCGTGA
>Ga0315274_10006992_pt1 | contig 16389 bp, 14 predicted proteins | sample YL17G02_20_MG_FD_203700 | JGI IMG/M metagenome (GOLD analysis project Ga0315274, IMG submission 203700) | Sediment microbial communities from Yellowstone Lake, YNP, Wyoming, USA - YL17G02_20 | ecosystem: Environmental > Aquatic > Freshwater > Lake > Sediment | place: USA: Wyoming | collected...
CGCGCTCGAGAAGACGCCGCGAGGTAGCGTGGTCTGCGTCTTCGACATCAGCGACCGCGTCCAGCACATGTTCTTCCGTTGCCTCGAAGAAGACCACCCGGCCAACCGCGGGCGGGACGCGGGGAAGCACCGCGGCGTCATCCAGCGAATGTACGAGGACTTGGATGATCTCCTGGGTCGCGTCATGGCGGAGATCGACGAGAGAACCGTCCTTCTTGTGATGTCGGACCACGGATTCAAGTCCTTTCGCCGCGAGGTGAACCTCAATACCTGGCTTTACAGGAACGGCTACATGGCCCTCAAGACGGAGAAGCCGAGTGGGAAGGACATGTTCCAGGATGTCGATTGGTCGAAGACGCGGGCCTACTCTCTCGGTTTCGCCGGCATCTATCTCAACCTCGTCGGACGAGAGAAACAGGGCGTCGTCAAAGGCGGCGAGGAGGCTGAGGCCTTGAAGCGCGAGATCGCCCGGAACCTCCAAGACCTCTCTGACGGAAAGGAAAAGAGCAAGCCGGTCTGCAGGGTCTACTCCGCAAGCGAAGTGTATTCCGGCCCCTACGTGTCCGACGCCCCCGACCTTATCGTCGGGTTCCGCGCCGGATACCGAATGGCGTGGAATGCCGTGACGGGCGGACTGAGCGACGCGGTGATCGAAGACAACACGCGGCTCTGGAGCGGCGACCACAACTTCGATCCGTCACAGGCGCCGGGGGCGCTCTTCTGCAATCGCAAGATACTGACCGAGAATGCGAATATCGTGGACATCGCGCCGACGGCGCTTGACCTGCTCGGGGTGGACGTCCCGGAGTACTGCGATGGTCGGTCCCTTCTTGGAGGGGAAAGCGCGAGGGACTCGCGTTCGAAGGATCGCGCGACTTCCCGCGACGCCGCCGCGGAAGAAGGAGAGGCGGAGTGACGGACTCGAGATCCTTCCCCTTTGCGCGGGCTTCCGCCGGCTTGCCCGACCGGATCGAAGAGTGAGAGCCTCCCCCATTGCTCAGGGGGATCCTGGAAAGGAGTTGGAAATGGAGACGAGAGAACTCGACCGTCGCGGTTTCCTGAAGATATCGGCCGCGGCGGGTGCCGCCCTGGTGGGCGCCTCCGTTTCGCTCATCGCCGGGACCGCTCCCCTCTGCCTGGCGGGCGAAGGGAAGGAGAAGAAGACGCTCGTCCTCGGCATTGACGGCATGGACCCCGGGCTTCTTGAGAAGTACGTGGAAGCGGGTCTCATGCCCAACTTCAAACGCCTGATGTCGGAGGGGGACTTCCGACCCCTCAGAACGACGATGCCTCCCCAGAGCCCCGTCGCCTGGGCCACATTCACGACCGGCATGGATCCCGGCGGACACGGCCTCTTCGACTTCGTGCATCGCGACGCCGAGACCATGGCGCCCTTCTCTTCCATGTCGAGAGTGACGGCTTCGAAGCGCGTCCTGGACGTTGGGTCGTGGTCGATTCCTCTTTCGGAACCAAAGGTCGAACTCCTGCGCGAAGGGCGCGCCTTCTGGCAGATCCTCGAGGAAGAAGGCGTGCCCACAACGATCTTCAAGATGCCCGCTAACTTCCCTCCCGTCCCCGTCAAGGCCGCAACGCGCGACTCGGCCAAAGCCCTCTCCGGCATGGGGACTCCCGACCTCCTGGGAACGATGGGCGAGTTCGCGTTCTATACTTCCCGCCCCCCGAAAAACGCCCGGGAAATCACGGGGGGCAAGGTGTACCCCGTGAAGGTCGTCAACAACCGCGTGGATGCCGCGCTCGTCGGCCCGGAGAACACCTTTCGCCGGGAGCGGGAGAGGAAAGGGAGAGGGCGGCGGGCAAGAGAGGCCGCCTACAAGCATCCGCCCTGCACGATCGACTTCTCCGTGATGCTCGATCCGGACGAGCCGGTTGCCGTGTTCGCGATCCAGGACCGCGAGTTCATTCTCCAAGAGGGCGAGTGGAGCGACTGGGTTCGCCTGGAGTTCCGGCCGGTCAGAGGTCTGGTCGGCGTGAACGCGATCGTCCGCTTCTTCCTCCAAAAGGCGCGGCCCGATTTCCGCCTCTACGTCACGCCCCTGCAAATCGACCCGCGAGAGCCCGCTCTGCCTATCTCGACGCCGCCGCGCTGGTCGCGGGACCTCTGCGAGGACCTGGGACCCTTCTACACGCAGGGACTTCCCGAAGACACCAAAGCGCTTTCGGGCGGCATATTCTCGGGACGCGATTTCTGGAACCAGATGCAGTTCGTTTTCCAGGAAGACTACCGTGCCCTCAAGCGTCTCCTCGGGACTTTCGACGAGGGTCTTCTGTTCTTCTACTTCTCGAGCCTTGACCGGGGTACCCACATGCTGTGGAGCTACATGGACCCGCAACACCCCGCCCACAATCCGGAAGAAGGGCTGAGCGACGCCATTCAGACCCTCTATCAACAGATGGACGAGATGCTGGGGTGCGTGCTCGGAACCATTGACGGCGACACGACGCTCATCGTGATGTCGGATCACGGCTTCGCGCCCTTCTATTGGGGAGTGAATCTCAACACCTGGCTTCTCGAGAAGGGCTGCGTGCGAATCCGCCAAGGAGCTCAGCCCAGCGCGTCGGGCTACTTCGACAACGTCGATTGGGCGGGAACGACCGCCTACGCCTTGGGAATCAACGGCGTGTATGTGAACTTGAAGGGGCGGGAGAAGAACGGGATCGTTCCGCGAGGCAAGGAGTATGATGAACTGCTCGCTCGACTCGAAAACGACCTGCTTGCCATGCGGGATCCGCGCGATCCCTCGCGACCCGTGGTGTCGCGCGTCGTTCGACCCACGCGCGACTTTCACGGCCCGCGCGCCGCCGCGGGACCCGACCTGATCGTGGGGTATGCCCGCGGATACCGCAGCTCGTGGGAAAGCCCCCTCGGAAGGTTCTCCCGCGAGGTCTTCACGGACAACAAAGACCTCTGGAGCGCCGACCACTGTATGGACAACCGCGCGGTCCCGGGCGTCTTCGTGACAAACCGGAAAGCCGCGCTCGAATCGCCGGGGTTGGAGGATCTTACGGTCTCGATTCTCGCACAGTACGGCGTCACGCCGCCGCCCGAGATGATCGGTCGCAACTGTCTGGCGCCGGCGTCGGCGAAGTGAGCGACCGAATGTCTGGAAAGAGGACAGGAGAATGTTTGGCCCAAGGATCAAGCTGGACAAACCGCTGTATGACAGAATCCGGAAACTGGCGAAAACCGCGGGCTATTCCTCACCCGACGAGTTTGTCGCGCATGTCCTGGAAAAAGAGATCGCCGAGCTCGAGAAACCGGATTCCGAGGAAGAGGTCAGGGAGAAACTGAAAGGATTGGGATACCTTTCCTAGAAGGCTGAAGGATGAAGGCTGAAGGCGACCTGCGGTCGGTGGAAAGATGAAGGATAAGGGCTCAAGGATGAAGGCGACCCGCCGTCGGTGGGAAGATGATGACTGCGCGCGGTCTCATGACCGGGGAAAGCGCTGAAAGGGAGCGCCCGCAGGCGACGAAGCAATGAAAACGGCGATGATGTGCAACACGGTCCTGACGACTCTTTTCGGCGTCTTCTTTCTGCCGTTTCGGGGACTCGACCCGGTGTGGGCGCTTGTTGCCGCGTCTTTCCTCACCGGCGCGCTCATGGTGTGGATATTCGGGAAGGTTTCGAATCAAGAGAAGATCAAGGAAACGAAGGATCAAGTCTGGGGCAACCTCCTTGCCGTGCATCTCTTCCAGAATTCCATGGGCGTCGTGCTGCGCTCGCAGCTGCGCGTACTGCGGCACACTCTTGTCTATATGGCCTACTCCTTCGCGCCGATGCTCGTCATGCTCGTCCCGGTCGCTCTCATCATCATCCAACTGAATCTCCATTTCTCCGTCCGTCCCCTCCGGCCCGGCGAGCGCGCGTTGGTGAAAGCCGTGGTGCGCGACTCGTCGGCTCTCCAGCGGCCGATCGCATTGCTGGCGCCGGTGGGGATCGCCGTCGAGACCCCGCCCGTGCGCATCCCTTCGAAGAAGGAGATCGCTTGGAGAATCCGCGTGGACGACTCGGGACACCGAGGCGCGCAGACGGCGCTCCATGTGGATGTTCGCGACGAGAGGAGCGTGGTGGAGAAAGAGATTGTCGTCGGCGGGCGCTGGGACGCCGTCTCCGCGCGCCGCCCGGGGAAGGGCCTTCTCGACGCCATGCTCTGGCCCGGCGAAGACCCGATCCCGCGCGCTTCGACGTTTGAGGCTGTCGAGATTGTCTACCCTGAACTGCCGCTGACCGCATTCGGCTGGGAAATCCATTGGCTTGTTCTCTTCTTCGTTCTGTCTGTTCTTTTCGGGTTCCTCTGCAAAGGATTCTTCGGCGTGACGCTCTGATTCCCGGCGCGCGCGGTGAAGCGTCGCCCCATTCCAGAGTGAACCCCTCGACAAACAAGGCAATCGCCTGTCCCCTGTGATTTCATACAGGGTCAAAGAGGATCTTGTTGAGTCAAAAGAAGAAGCTACCGAGGGGCTAGGCCACCCGTTGGGTCGCGGCGCCTCCTTTCGCGGAGGTCCGGGCCAGCCGGAAGATCCGGCGGAGTTTTCTCTCCACGGCGTCGTGCAGGTCGAAGGGATCCCAGCGCCGCGTTTCCTGGCGCAGTTGCTCCTTGGCCTGCGTGCAGACCTGAGCGCTCGCCAGGAGCCGCTCGCAGGGCGTGCAGGGCGGCCCGTGACGGCGGTGCAGGCGCGAGCCCTCGCGGTTCTTGGCCGGCAACTGCATGGTGGGCAGAAAGAAGTTCTGCAGCGCCCGCCACTCGTTGGCGTACAGGTCGTTGAACAGGGCCGTCAGACGGCGATCCTCCAGGCGCTGGCAGCCCAACAGCTGGCGCACGTGCGTCCAGTGCTTCTGCTCCACGTGGGCGTTGTCGTTCTTGCGTCCGGGGCGGCTGCGCGTCAGCACCACCGGCCGGGGGCGGTCGCGGAAGTGATGCCAGAGCCAGCGGTTGAGAAACTCCGAGCCGTTGTCGCACTGCACGGCCTCGATCTCGAAGGGCAGACCCCCCTCGATCTCCGCCAGACGCGCCACGATCTCCCGGCCCTTGCGGTTCCACACCGCCCGATTCTCCGTCCACCCGCTCCAGATGTCGGTGAAACTCACGCTCCACACGAACGCCCCCGCCAGCGAGGAGCCGCCGTGCGCCGCCGTGTCGACCTCGAAGGAGCCCGGCCCCTCCACCCCCTCCACCCGTGTGCGGATGGGGACCTGGCCCGCCAGCCGCCGGCTCCCCCGCGTGCCCGAAAGCCCCCGGCGACGCCCCCTGCGCCCTCTCGCCTGCCGCCCAAACGCCCGGATGAGCGACTTGCGGTGCATCCCGAACAGCCCGCATCCCTCCTCCAGCATCCGCGTCTTCTCCCGCCGCCGCGCCCGGCGATAGCGCGGTCCTGCGTGCGCAAGTACTCTTCGCGCGATCGCATACCCATTCGCTCCTCCATTCTCGCCTCTCCTTCCGGCCCCCTTCGGCAACCGGAATTATGAGGCAACCGCCGCTCCCCCCTCGACCCCCCTCTTCTCACCCCCCCAATGTTCGGTAGCTTTAATTATGAGGCAACACGCTAGCCGCCCGAGCGCCTCTGCTTTGCGCGAAGAGCCTGTTCGGACGAGGCGGCCCGCATTTCGGCGCCCATCCGATAGGCCTCCAGCCACAACTTGATATGTGTGTCGGTGTTCCGTGAGGCGCGATGCGCAGAGCCGGAGGCGCCTGGACGACGCAACTCTGAAAGCGGCCAGATCTTGACAAGACCGGGCTTGCCTCTGCCGGACCCGTACGCAATGACGGTTGTCGGGGCGACCGCGACTCCAGGCGCTTCCACCGCACAGCTCTCGAAGCACTCGCCCGCACAAGCATCGATCACGGCCAGAGCGATGTCTCCTATCTGAAGGTTCTCGGGCAAAGACCCATCTTCTACTGTTACCGTCTCGATCGACCCCATGCATCTGCAGAGGACCCGTATGGTCGCCGCAGGCGATCGGTCCTGTGCCGCGAACGCCAGGATCGAGGCCAGTTTCTCACGCGACAGAGGATCAACGGATTTGATGAATCCCTCCCCTGTTCTCCAGCTCTCGCGGAGAGCCATTCTCTCGCGAGCGTCGTCAGGTCCGAGGATGTCGTCCGCCTCGTTTGGCCCGGCCAAACCGGCCTGAAAGCCCCGCAACCACAAGTCGACGTGATGCTTCACGACGTCAAACTGCTCTTTGGAAAAGTAGGAGACATGGAACCGCGCGACTCCGTCCTCGGAAGAGCCGCCCGAGAAAATCATCTTCAACTCGGAGTGGGTTGTGGGCACGTCGGACCGTCGACACGGAAAGAAACTAGACCCAGTCTGCCATTCCAGTGCAAGCAGAGCGATGTCCCTAACCTCGAGGACATGACTCTCTCCGCGGAGGGTCTCCGGCAGGCCCGGACGCAACTCGCGGGTCTGCTCACGCGAATCCAGAAGCGCGCGCCACACGAGCAGGCGGCTGAGGCAAGGACCAACTTCCCCGTTCTGCAGGATTCGCCGCACGATCTGTTCCCGCGTGGCGGATCTCAGTTCGCTGACCAGACCAGCGGTACTGACGGTGTCCTCAAGATGTCCGAGCGAAGTCTCAAACACAGCACTCGGCATCTGGAGGTCCCGGCCCACCGTTTCCTCGCCCCTACTTCCAACCCAACCGAAGGAGAGCATCAGCAGAATGCACATGCAGTAGGCCGCGCGTCTTGGCAACGAACTGTGAGTCACAGGGGTTTTTCGCGTTTGCCTCCGCCCTCTCCTGGGAAGCTGTGCATGTCAGCCACACGTTCCTTATCGGCATCATGAGGAAGTGAGGCCGAAGGACGCGATCTACTGTGAATGCAAATGATCCACCTCGCGCCTCTTCCTTATCTCGATGATGATTACCCAACTCCGAGGAACGCGGCCCCAGCGCTTGGCCTCTTCGTGTGGAGGGAACCAGACATCAGTGCGAGGTCCCTTGATGGCGCCTCCGGTGTCAGTGGATCTCCCGCTGGCGTTCCGCGGCGGTCGGCTCGCCCAGTTGGATGAGAACGGCCTCCTCGTCGCAGTCGGGGAATTTGGGGCACCGCACGCATTCGCCCCAGATCTTGTGGGGCAGTTCGCTCTTCTCGATTCGATCGAAGCCAAGCCGCGTGAAGAATTCCGGAATGGCCGTCAGGGCGAAGACTCTGGGGAGACCGAAGGAGCGGGCCTCTTCCAGGCAGGCGCGAGCGAGGGCGCGTCCGATGCCGCGGCCGTGGAACGCCGGATCGACGGCGAGCGACTTGACCTCGGCCAGGTCCTTCCAAGTGATGTGCAGAGCGCAGCACCCCCGCACGCCGTCCCCCTCGTCATACACGAAGAGATCGCGCAGAGTCTCGTAGATCTCCGCCTGGCTGCGGGGGATGACGGGCGTCGTCTTCGCCGCCTCGGCGATCAGTCGGTGGATCGTTGGCACATCGGCCAGGCTCGCCTTTCTTATGGCATTGTGGGGCATCGCTCGCTCTTTCCTTGCGAAGGGCCGTCGCGCCCAGGGCGGCCTCTTTGGATGGGGCCAGGTCTCCCTCGGTTCTCGTCGCGCCGACACAAGGACGGCCAGAGCGCGACAGGGGTTCGGAGTTCCGAGATTCGGATCTCGGATTTGTTTCGGATTTCGGGATCCGAATCTCGGATTTCCGACTCCCTGGGGGAGGGCGCCAGGGCCGCAAGGCCGCCTTCAGGCGGACGTCCCGCCGCGAGGAACGTTCCCGCAACCGCGCTAGAGTCGCCACGGGCTGCGCATGGGCCGCGTCATCATGCGCGAGGCTTCCGCGTCGCCGACGATCTCTTCTCTCTCGGGATTCCACCGGATCTTGCGCCCCGTGCGGATGGCGATGTCGCCGAGGTGGCTCATGAAGTCCGACTGGACAGCCGAGTCGATGGGGCTGGCCGGGTCGGTCCGGGCCAGGACGCTGTCGAGAAAGTTCCGGTAGTGGTTGTTGTTCTGCAGCAGATGGATTTCGCCAGGCCCGATAACGGACTCGAGCAAGGACTTGGGGTCGGCGTCGATGCCGCCGCGGGAGGCGGCGACCCATCCTTCCGTCCCGACAAAGGTCGTGAGGTCCCCCCCGGCCTTGAGAGTGAACTCCACGCCGCCGGCGTACCTGCCCCAGACGTCCCAGTCCACGACGGTGTCGAAGAGCCCTTCGGTGGGAATCCGTCCCGTGCCTTCGTACTCCACGGGAGTGTGCGGATAGCCCCAATGGGCGATGTCCAGCGGGTGGGCGCCCCAGCCGGCGATAAAACCGATGGCGTAATCGTAGACGAACCAACGACCCGTGCCGATGCAGCGGTCACGCGTATAGGGGACGACGGGGGCGGGGCCCAGCCAGAGGTCGTAGTCGAACCCCTCCGGCGCGGGCTCGGGCGTCGTCGAGCCGCCCGTCACGCCGTTGGGGGCGATGACGCGCACTGCCTGGATCTCGCCGATGCGGCCGTTGCGGACCAGTTCGCAGGCGAAGGCGCAGTGGGTCGAGAAGCAGCGCTGCTGTGTGCCGTACTGGAAGACGACGCCGTAGCGATGGACGGCCTCGCGAAGCGCCTTGTTCTGCTCGATGCTCAGGCCGAGGGGTTTCTCGACGTACATGTCCTTGCCGGCGCAGGCCGCCGCCAGAGCGATCGGCGCGTGCCAGTGGTCGGGAGTGGCGACGATGACGGCGTCCACGTCGTCGCGAGCCAGGACCTCTCGGAAATCGTTGTACGCGGCGCAGCCCTTGTAGGCGCCCTCGCCGTTTCTTCGCGCATAGAAGTCATCGACTTGCCGGGCGCATTCTTCGCGACGGTCCTTGAAAGGATCGCACGTGGCGACGCTTTGAGCGTCTTCGAGGTGCAGAAAGCCGTTCAGCAGACCGCTTCCTTGCCCTCCCACGCCGATGTGGGCCAACGTGACGCGTTCGCTGGCGGGCGGGACCCCGCCGCGACCGAGGGCCGTGGACGCGATGACGGTCGGCGCGGCCACGGCGCTTGCGGCCACCCCGGCGGCCGCGCCTTTCAGGAAACCGCGTCTCGATATGCCGCGCTTCGTCATGATGCGCTCCATTTCTTCAACCTTTCCACGGACTTCTTCACGTTGTCCGGCCCGGCCACTTCCAGCGTGGTCGCCCCGTCGAATCCGGCGTCCTCGAGCGCGCGGACTATGGCCGGCAAGTCGATGACGCCATCGCCCAAGGCGATGGTCGCCATGCCGCAACCGAAGAGCGCGCCGCGCTTCTCTTCCCACTCGCGTCCCATGTCCTTCCAGTGGACGTGCTTGATTCGCCCGCCGAAGCGCTCGACGTAATCGGTCGGCTCCGCGCCGCCGAGCCAGCTGTTGCCGGTGTCGAGGCAGACGCCGACGGTGTCCTCATGGCCGAGCGCGTCGAGGAGGGCTTCCATCGCGTCGACCGAGTCGGTCACCGGTCCGTGCGTTTCCAGGAGGAGTTCGACGCCGAGTTCCTCGGCCCATTGGATCGGAGTGTAGAGCTTTTCGCGGATGGCGAAGAGTTGTTCCTCGGCGGACAGGGCGTGGCCGAAATCCGTCTTCGGATCGCCTTCGGTGGTAATGACGTGCCGGACGCCCAGGTGGTGGGCCAGGCGGACGGCCTTGATGATCTGGAACGTGCCGTAGACGTCCGGCGCCGGGGGATCGAGCAGATTGGCGTGGGCGCAGAAGCTCGTCAGGGTCAGCCCCGCCGCCTCAGCCATTGCTCGAATCTTCGCCGGGTGACTGTCGAGGCTCACGGACGCGGCGAATCCGTACTCCACCCCCAGCGCCGCGCCGTCGTGATTGTCCGTGAGGTCGGCATACCGGATTCCCATCTCGGCGATCGCCTGGAACTGGCGTTCCATTCCCACGAAGGGCTCGACCAGCGCAAAACATCCGATGATCATGTCGCCTTCTCCTTCCGTTCCCAAGCGGGCCGCGCGAGGACAATCTGTCGCGCACGTCTCGTCTTCGCACAAACCGGCGATCCCGCGCCACTTTTTTCGGGCGTCGCGGCCGGGCTCCCCGTCGGCTCGGGCGCTTCCTTTCCTGCGATCCGAGATGCGCCATTGGCTGCGAGCCGAAGGGGACGCTCATCGGATGTTGTAGATTCCCTTGTTCGTCGCGATCAGGTCGCCGCTCGAGCGAACGCCGTTAGTCGGGTCGTAGAGCACCTCGAGGCTTCCCGTCCCGTTGTCGAGCGCGATCCAATCGGGCCCGATCTGACTCCAGTCGTCGTCCAGGTCCGGGCCCGAGCACCCGATGACGTAGAAGATTCCGGCGGCGCGAACCGGGGTGCCCTCTCCCGGGACGCCGTAGAAATACGGGGATCTGATGCCGCGGCTGAAATGCTGGTAGTTCCGCGCATCGAAAGGGGAGTACAGGACCGACGTGAGATAGGCGACCGGCGTGGTGAGCATCGCCCAGTCCACGTTCTCGTTGTAGCCCCCCGCGTCGGGCGGGTAGGCGGTGTTGTCCACGCGGTAGGCCTCGAGTGCCGTCTTGTATTGACGCAAGTCGTTGTAGGCGCTCGCGACTTTGGAGCGGACCTGCGCTTCGAGGAAATTCGGAACGGCGATGGCCGCTAGGATCGCAATAATGGCGACCACGATCAGAAGCTCGATCAGCGTGAATGCGCGCGCCATGAGGGTTTCCTTGTGAGAGCACCCTCTCGCCCTCGCGGTTGCGAAGGGCGCGACGGAAGGCGCTCAGAGAGTCTTGTCCGGCCCTGGGCCTTTCGGGCCGCGTCCGGGCAACGCCTATTGAGTGTGACGAACGCCGCGGTCTATTGCAAGAAGGAAACGGCTGGCGACGCTCACGCGGCTCTTCGCGCCATTGGCCCGATCTTGGGCGGGCCCCGGGAAACCGGGGACCTCGGACCACGATTTATCATTTACGCCCGCAGACCGAGTTGCTATGATCCCCCGCAATAGTGACGCGCGCATCCGGCGGGCGCGGTTTGGGAAATCGCTTGCCGGGAGACCTCATTACCTAGGAGACACGGATGGCCCCGACGGCGAAGTACCAGCGAGTTCTCCTCAAGATCAGCGGCGAGGCGCTCAAGGGCGACCGCGAGTACGGCATCGATCCGGTCTTCATCATCAACCTGGCCGACCAGGTCCGCGAGGTGCACGCCCTGGGCGTGGAGATCGGCATCGTGACCGGGGGAGGCAACATCTTCCGGGGCGCCAGCGAGGCGGCGGCCCACATGAATCGCTCGGTGGCCGACTCCATCGGCATGCTGGGCACGGTCATCAACTCGCTGATGCTCCAGGACGCCTTGGAGCGGGCGGGGACGGCGACCCGGGTCCTTTCCGCGATCCAGATGAGCCAGGTCTGCGAGCCCTACATCCGCCGCCGGGCCATCCGCCACATGGAGAAAGGCCGGATCGTGATCCTCGCCGGCGGGACGGGGAATCCCTATTTCTCGACCGACTCGGCCTCGGCGCTGCGCGCCAACGAGCTGGGCGCCGACGTCCTCCTCAAGGCGACGAAAGTCGACGGCGTCTACACCGCCGATCCGGCGAAGGACCCGTCGGCCAGGCTGTTGGAGCACATCTCCTATCAGGAGGCGATTTCGCTGGATCTTCGCGTCATGGACACGAGCGCCCTGTCGCTGTGCCGTGACAACGGCATTCCCATTGTCGTCTTCAATCTTTTCCGACCCGGGAACATCCGCCGGGCTGTCTGCGGGGAGAAAATCGGAACTTTGGTGGAAGGAGCCCGTCATGCTTGAAGATCTCAAGAAAGAACATCGCGCGAAAATGGAGAAGGTTCTCGTCGATCTGCAGCACGCTTTCGACACCCTGCGCACGGGTCGGGCGTCGCTCAGTCTGGTCGATCACCTGCAAGTCGAGGCTTACGGCGCCCAGATGCCGCTCATACAACTTGCCTCCCTCAGTACGCCGGACGCCCGAACCATCGCCATCCAGCCTTTCGATCCGAGTCAGATCGGCGCGATCCAGAAAGCGCTGCTCGCCTCGGATCTCGGGATCACCCCCGCCAACGACGGCAAGACCATTCGCCTGCATATCCCGCAGTTGACCGAGGAACGGCGCAAGGGGCTGGTGAAGCTGGCCCGCAAGTACGCCGAGGACCATCGCATCGGGATTCGGCAAGTGCGTCACCATTTCAACGACGAGCTGAGGCGCATGAACCACGAGCATGAGATACCGGACGACGATTACCACCGGCTGATCGACGAAGAAGAGAAGGCGACGAAGGAGTTCATCAGCAAAGTCGACGAGCAGCTCAAGAAGAAGGAAGCCGAGATCATGGAGGTCTAAGAGGGCGTGCGAAAAGGAGACAAATTGATGACCTGCCCGCCGGGAGGCGGGAGTGGCACGGGCATCCTGCCCGTGGATTCTTGAAAGAACATGGGCGGGACGCCCATGCCACCTTTCCCCCACAGTTCTCCAGAGCCTTTTCGCACACGCTCTAAGACCCTTGCGCCCCCTCCGGCGGGGCGTCAAAGGTTGAGACTATGTCCGCAGGCCCGCGACCCCGCCCTCTTCTCGCCTCCGGGCGTCTCCAGACGGAGCCCTCGCCGTCGCCCGACTCGCGTCGCGAGCGGGCGCGGGTGCGCGAGTTGGAACAGCAGCTCGATCCCGCGCGCCTGCCCCGCCATGTGGCCATCATTATGGACGGCAACGGCCGGTGGGCGAGGCAAAGGGGATGGTCCGATCGCATCCGGGGGCACGAGGCAGGGGCAACGGCCGTGCGCGAGACGGTCGAAAGCTGCGCGCGCCTCTCCATCCAGGCGCTCACCCTGTACGCCTTTTCTCTGGAGAATTGGCAGCGGCCCCAATCCGAGATCTCCACTCTGATGCGTCTCTTACGGCGCTTTCTGGTCCAAGAGCGTCCCGCGTTGAAGAAGAACAACGTTCGCCTCATCGCGAGCGGACGACTCGATGACCTGCCTCTGGCGGCGCGCAAGACTCTTCGCCAAACGTGCAACTTGACCCGCGACAACACCGGCTTGACTCTGAATCTGGCCCTCTCCTACAGCGGCCGCGAGGAGATCGCCCATGCCGCCCGAGCGTTGGCTCGCGAGGCGGCCGAAGGCAGATTGGAGCCCGATCGGATCACGCCGGAGATGATCGCCGAGCGGCTCTACGCGCCCGAACTGGGGGACCCGGACCTTCTCATCCGCACGAGCGGCGAATGGCGGATCAGCAATTTTCTCCTCTGGCAAATGGCTTACACCGAGATCTACGTCACGGAGGTTCTGTGGCCCGATTTTCGCCTCGTCCATTTGCTCGAAGCCCTTGTCGACTACCAGCGCCGCGAGCGCCGGTTTGGAAAAGTGTCCTGAGGAGGCTGCGGTCCTCTCCGAACTCGCCGGGCGCTCGCCGCGCGGATCCCTCGAAGGAAAGGGAGCCTCGGACGGAACGAAGAGACATCGCCACATTCCCGATCGGCCTGAAGGCTCTGCGCGGGGAGTTGCCGCCCGCGCCGGTTTCCCGCTTGTGATCCCCCGCATCGTGACAAGCCTGCTTTTCTTCGCGGTTCTTCTGTTCGGTCTGTTCTCGAGCTGGCCGGGCGCCCGCTACGTTATTCTCGTCATGGTGGGGGCGGCTACCTGGGTCGGCACGCACGAGTACTACAACCTGGCGCGACGGCTCAAGGTGCGTCCCTCGCCCTGGCCGGGGCACTCGATCGCTCTGGCCTTTCTCGTGGACGCCTATTTCTTCGGGTTCGGCCACTTCGTTCACCTGTTCATCGCCTGCTTCTGGCTTCTCCTCTTCACGCAGGTCTTTTTCAAGAAGATCGACCGCGCGGTCGTGAACATGGCCTGCTCGATTTTCGGCAGTGTGTACGTCGGTCTGCCCATGGCGATCCTCCTCTTCCTGTTCAAGCACGCCGAGGACTGGGGGTTTGCTCCCCCTCAGGCGCCCGCCTACGCGGGCGGCAATCTGGTGATCTTCCTAATCACCACGTCGTGGGCGACCGACATCGGCGGCTACTGCTTCGGCAGACCCCTCGGCCGCCACAAGCTGGCGCCGGCCCTGAGCCCCAACAAGTCGATCGAGGGCCTGGCGGGGGGGGTGGCGCTCGCCGTCCTCGCCGGCCTCCTCCTGCGACTGTTCTGGCCCGGCCTTGACGCGATGATCGGTTGGGGGGAGGCGATCGCTCTCCCCGTTCTCTTCAGCGTCCTCGGCACGGTGGGGGACCTTGCGGAATCCGCTTTCAAACGCGACGCCGGCGTGAAAGACTCCGGACGCACGTACACGGGTCACGGCGGCATGCTCGACATTATCGACAGCATTCTGCTCTGCGCGCCGGTCTTCTACCTTTATCTGGAGATGACGCGGGGGTGAATAGGAACACGGATGGATGTTGACCCGTTTTGATCTCGTCTACTACCTCGCCGCGCCGGTAGCGCTTCCCTACTTCGCCTACCGCGCCGTCCGGCGCGGCAAATACCGCGAGAGCGCCCGCGGCATGCTCGGCTTGGGCCTTCCCGACCGCGACCACCGCCATCGCTACCGCAACGGATCGATCTGGATCCACGCCGTGAGCGTCGGCGAGACCGTGGCGGCCAAGTCCATCGCGCCCCACGCCGCGGAGATCGCTCCCGGACTTCCCCTCGTGGCAACCACGATCACGGAGACGGGCCAGGCGCACGCGCGCAAGATCCTGACGGAAGCCGCCGAGGTCAGCTACTTCCCCGTCGATCTCTCCTGGAACGTCCGTCGCTTTCTGCGCTGCTTCAACCCGCGGGTCTTCATCATGATGGAAACCGAACTCTGGCCGAATTTCCTCACCCTCGCCGCCAAGGGCGGCGCGCGGATCTTCATGGTCAACGGCAAACTCTCGGAGAAGTCTTTCCGCGGCTACCGACGCGGGCGCGCCGGCCTTAGACCCGCCTTCAACGCCATCCGCGCCTTCTGCATGCAGACCGAGACGGACGCCGAGCGCATGCGCGAACTGTGCGGGCGGCCGAGGGACGTATACGTCACCGGGAACTGCAAGTTCGACGTTCCCTTCGCGGCCTTGTCGCCTGAAGCGGCCGAGGGCGTGCGCCGGCAGTACGGGCTCATGTCGCTCCGCCCCTGCGTCGTCGTCGGCAGCACCCATCCGGGCGAGGAGGAGATCGTCCTTGACGCCTTCGCCGAGGCGCGGCGAACGATTCCGGCCTTGCAGATGATCCTCTCGCCGCGCCACCCCGAGCGGTTTCAGGAGGTCGCGGCGCTTTGCCGGAAGCATAAGGCCGGTTTTGAGGTCTCGCGCGCCACGGCGCCGCGCGTCGAATCGCCCGACGTCCTCGTTCTCGACACGATGGGCGAGCTGGCGCGAGTCTACGGGCTCGGCGACGTGGCCGTCGTGGCGGGCAGCTTCGTTCCCATCGGCGGCCACAATCTGCTCGAGGCCGCCGCCCACGCCGTCCCCGTCGTCGTCGGCCCCCACATGCGCGCCCAGAAGGAGATCGACCGTCTTTTCGCAGGGGGCGACAGCGGTTGCGTGCGTTGCGACGCGACGACCTTGGCCCCAACGCTCCTCGATCTCTTCCGCGATCCCGCTCGGCGCCGGCGGATCGGCGCCCAAGCCCGCCAGACGGCTGAAAAGAACCAAGGGAGCGCGCGGGCGAGCGTTGGGGTGATCAAGCGCTACTTGGAGAGATGAAAGCCCTTCGCGAGTCACCGTTCAGCAGTAGAAGGAGGAGATAGAGCATGAGCAAGTTCAACGGCTTGGGCATGAGCATGGGGAACCTTTCCCGCCTCTCGCAGGCGAAGACAAGGTCGATCAGCGCGGAGAACCCGAACGGGGAGAAAGGCAAAGCCGGGATGGCTGAGGCGGACCCCAATGGTCCGGCTCGGGAGCTGGGAGTCGGCTGGAAGTGCCGTCCCTGCAAAGGCGACATTCAGCCGGGAGAAGTCTTCACTGTCGCCGACATTTCGGGACCCGGCGCCATTCAGAGCATGTGGCTCGGCGGGAACGTGACAAGGGACTTCATCCTCCGGATTCACTGGGACGGGCAGGATCGGCCTTCCGTTGAGACTCCCCTTTGCGATTTCTTCGCCGCGCCCTGGATCAAGTCCGACGAAGGGGGGACAAAAGGGCCGTTGATCCGCGTCAACTCCTTGCCGGTCGTCGTGAATCCCAATCGGGCGCTGAACTGCTTTTGGGAGATGCCTTTCAGGAAGCGGTGCAGAATCACTATCGAGAATCTTCATCCCGAGCAGGCCAAGTGCTGTTTCTACCAGATCAACTATACGCTGACGGAGGTTCCTGACGACTGCGCTTACTTCCACGCCCAGTTCCGTCGGGTGAATCCCTTGCCCTGCAAAGACGTCTACACGATCATGGACGGCGTAAGAGGTCAGGGACACTACGTCGGGACTTCGATGGGTTGGGGAATCAACAACAACGGCTGGTGGGGCGAAGGGGAGATCAAGTTCTA
>Ga0315274_10006993_pt1 | contig 16388 bp, 16 predicted proteins | sample YL17G02_20_MG_FD_203700 | JGI IMG/M metagenome (GOLD analysis project Ga0315274, IMG submission 203700) | Sediment microbial communities from Yellowstone Lake, YNP, Wyoming, USA - YL17G02_20 | ecosystem: Environmental > Aquatic > Freshwater > Lake > Sediment | place: USA: Wyoming | collected...
GGGAATCAACGTGCTGGTGTTCAAGGTCATCAATGTCACTAGCTCCTGGGGCGGTTCCGTCCGGTTCGCGGATTCCGCCGGAGACCCGGTGGCGGGCATTACAGTCCTGGATTCGCCCCCCTGATCGACCGGGTGAGTGGCAATCCCTTTCGGAAATGCCCTGCTTTGCAGACTCTCTGCCTCGGTGGTCCTGGGTTGGCCGGAAGCGTAACCCCTGACGTCGAGCGGTCGCTTCCTGGTTTTGGCACATTGCCACCTTTCTCTCGTCTGGCTATAGTCGTGCGACCGCCGGTTCAGACTCACGATGCATTTCAGTGTCACCTGCCTGCCGGCAGGCCGGTTGTCGTCACCCGTCGCAACTGCGCCGCCGCGCGCAGTTCTACCGGGTCACCCTCGCGCGGGGAGATTGGACACGAAGTTCGCGAGCCATGCCGGGGAGCGCAAACGGCAGGGAAGAGATGTGACCCCAACGCTGACAACCGGAATTCGGGCGCGGAGTCAGGCGGGCGGCTTTTCTGACGGCCGCAAGAGTTTGCTGCTGTCCTTCAGCCGGTCAAAGTCGCTGTCCAGGACAAGCCATTTGCCGACACTCACCCGGCAATTGACGCGGTGCACACTTTGCAAAGTGTGCCGGGCGTGACTTTATCGGGGTGCTCGAGCTTTGGTGAGTCTGCTGCCAGAGAGGAATTGTGTGCTGTGCAACTGCTCCACGAAGAGCACCTGTACTGGCCCAAGCTGGATGTGGATCTGGATCTGGATCGCATCCTTCACCCCGAAAAGTATCCGTTGGTTGCCGGGACCCGCAAGTGAGGCAAACACCTGTTCGGACTCAATCGGGCCAGTCGGAGCCCAGCCTGGATGATCCGCCAGGCCTTTTGTTCGTCGCGCTCAGAGGGACAAGAGGTATTCGACCAGTTCATCGATCTCCGGCGGCGTCAGATGCGACGTCCGGCCATGCCGATCGTTCGAGTTCGTCGCGATGAGCACGTCGCGCAGTGTGGCGGCGGAGCCATTGTGCAGGTACGGGGCGGTGCGCCACAGCTCCACCAGCGTCGGGGTGTAGAATTGGTCTGATGCCTTGTCTGTCGCCGACGCGCCGAGCAGACCGTGGAACTCGCCGGCGGTGCCGACATCGTGGGCCTCGAGGTCCGTGTACAAGGACGGTGGGTGGCAATCCGCGCAACCGGTCTTGGCGCTCATGAAGAGCCGCTGTCCGCGTTCGGCGGCGGCTGAGAGGTGGCCGTTCACCAGGTGGGGACTGGACACCGGCTGGAGCGATCGCAGATAGGCATTGATGGCGGCCGGCACTTCCTCGGGTTGCTCCGTGAACAGGATGTGCTGGAGGCCGGCACGCACCGCGAATTCCGCGCTGGCCCGCACGCCCAGCGCCATGACGGGCGGCGTTTGGTGCGCCCACAACAGCGACTTCGTGTTCTTCGGATTGTTAAGACCGTCGTTGAGGAGGTCCCAATTGTAGGCGTCGGTTCGCCCGTCGGTGTCATGACAACTGGCACAACTCTGCCACCCTTGCGAACAGAGCCGCGCGTCATTGAACAGCATCTCGCCTTTGCGAACGACGCCAGGCTCCCGAACAGGCGCCAGGGGCAGCGACTCCGGGACAGGCTCCGACTCTGCCAGGTCGATCCGACAGAGGCTCTCCGAGTAGTAATTTGCCACGTAGAGCTCCGAACCGGCCACGGCCAGGGCGCGAGGCCCGTTGCCGGGCAGCGCCAGACGCTTGCGAACCCGCACCGGGTGCCGCGGTGATTCCGGAATGCTCTCCCGGTTACCTATCGCGTACGCGCCCAGTACGAGGCTGAAAAAACTCGAGGAATCCGCGACTACCGGCGCATCGACCAGGGTCACCTCGTGCGTCCCCGCGTGAGATACGACGATCGTCCTGCCGTCAGGCGTCCACGCGACCGCCCATGGATTGGCGGCGCCACGGGCCGCCTGGTCGAGCAGCAAAACCCCGAGCGTTTGCAGGCGCTTCAGGTCCAGCACGGCCAAAGCGTTGCAGTTCATCCGACCGAGCTCCACCTCGGTCGTCGATAGCCAGAAACGCGCCCGGACGAATGTCACTGCGGCAAACCGGCCGTCGGGCGACACGGCAACGCCTCGCAGTAGAGTGGCGCCGTGGGTCAGATGGACGTTCTTCTCAATTCGACCAGCCGCCGTGTCGATGATGCTGACGACGGCTTGGGCCCCCAGATTGTCTGATGTTCCGGCGTGCAGGTGGTTGGCAACGATCAGGTATTTCCCGTCCGGGGTGATCGCGGCCGCCACCGGTTCCCGTTCCACGCGGATCCGCTGCACTTCCCGGTGGGCGGCCAGGTCTATGACGGAAACGTCGTTGTTGAAGCGATTGCAGATGTAGAGCGTTTTCTCATCCGGGCTGAGCACCGGTGACATGGCGGTGTGCCCGGCCGGGATTTGCCCGGTAATATGGCGCTGAGCCACATCGATGACGCAGATCGTGCTCGAAGGCCCAGCGCACGCGACGTAAAGCCGCGAGCCATCCTTGGAGAGGACGAGTCCCAGCGGTGATGCGGGCACGTCAATGCGGTGGACGACGCTGGCTGAGGGGGTATCGAAGACCGCAACCTGATTGGCCGTGGCGCAGGCGACGAATAGTTGTTTTCCGTCCTCGGTCGCAGCCAGCGCGGCGGGCGAATCATAAGCCGCCGGTTCGGGTGTGCCTGCGAGTGGTGAATCCGATTCTCCGGTGCTAACGCCCAAGGAACCGTGCATCGCGAGCGTCAGCACCGCCGCCAGGTTCATGAGGTTCTTTCGCATAGTCAGCCTCTCATTTACGATTGCTGTTCCCACTTGGTACATAGCCCCAAGTGCAGGTTGGTTAGGGGTCTGCCGCCGGAAATCAGCGATTTGAGATAGAGTGCCGCAAGGCACCGCAGCGGGGCCATTCTGCAAAAGGCTTCCCTCGCGCTGCAAGGAGAGTATGCTGTCAGCTAAGGTTTATTTATGCTTGGGCGCCGCTCCTTCAAGACTGACGAGAGCTTTCTCGAGAAGCTCGCCATCGGTGCTATCGGCGCTCGCGCCGTGTTTGCCGACCTCCAACGGCAACACCACGAACCCATCGAACTCGAACGCGGCTCGATGGACTACAAGATTTGGAAGAACATCAAAATCAAACGGCTTCGCGTACCCGACCTTCTCTGTCTCAACTGCGGCACTCGTGTTGAAGCCCGTGCCAAGACCCAACTTGAAATCAGCATGTCCCACTCACTCTCGGACCCCGAGCGTGGATGGGACAAGGGGCTGAACGACCGCGATGTCGTTGCGCTTTCCATCTGCGCCAAGACCGGCAAAGGCCCGACCGACTGGAAGGCGAACCCGCTGATTCAATTCGTCTCTGCTGCATCGCTGCGGAAGGCGTTCGCCGACAACAAGGTTGTCATGGAGAAACCCAAAGGCGCGGGCGAGGGCTTCGAGTTGCGCGTTACTTGGCCCAGTGCTGTGGCCAGCAGCGACGGTGTCGTCAGTGCCCTCGCGGCCGAGCGGCTACAGTTCAAACGCGAGCCCGACCAGCGAACGATTTCGCTCGCGCTGAGCAAGAAGAGCGTTTCCCTCCAGCCGCTCGTCCAAGTGGGTGAGAAGATTCGAGCCGGGCAAATCATCGCCTCAGTCGTGCCGGTCAGTTCCGCCCTGCTGTGCTCCGGCAACGCCGCTTCTTTCGGCTTCCTTGTAATGCTCGCCTCGCCTGCCGTGGCCGACCGCTACACCGCAGCCAAAGCCTTGTCCCATCTTCACGACTCCGCCGCCGCCTCCGCCCTCACGCAGCGGATGACGGACGACCGTGAACACATCTACGTCCGCCTTGAAGCTGCCGCCGGACTCGCGCGCGCCGGTGACGCTGCCGGCATGGCGTTCATCCAGCAAACCCTCCAGGGCCAATACCTGGAGCATCGCCTGGAAGCCGTCATCATCCTCGGCGAAATCCCGAGCAGCGACTCGCGAACTGCGCTCACGACGGTCCTGCTCGACCAAGCCCAGCACCCGGAGATCCGCGCCGGAGCCGCGTGGGCGTTGGGCGAATTGCAGCAGCCATCCAGCGTGGATGCGCTGGTTCAGGCCTTCCTCGAACTGGCCGAGCCAATCCGCATCGAAGCCGCCAGGGCCTTGAGGAAGATTGCCGCCACCAGCAACGCCGACGTCGCCGCCAAGCTCCCCACCGCACAGGACGAGCAACGTGCCGGCATCGCATGGGCCGTCAGCCGTTCAGGCCGCGTCAAGGTTGACGAACTTCTTCCGCTGCTCGTGGACGACGACGCCCGCCGCTGGGTTGCCTACATTCTCGGCACGCAGGACCAGCAAGCGTGCATCGGCCAGATTGAGCGACTGCGCCGCCGCGACCCGGAGGTTTATTTCGCTGTCACGGTCCTGTGGAAGATTTTGGCGAGTTGGGTTTACGACTTGGAGGAATACTGACATGCCGGTCGCGCTGCCAACTCCGCTTTACACGACCCAGTGGGGCCAAGCCTATGTCGGCGACTCGCTCGACCTCCTGCCACGCTTGCCCGCCGACTCCGTCGATCTCGTCATCACCTCCCCGCCGTTCGCGCTCCAGCGCCAGAAGGAATACGGGAACAAGACCGAGGACGCCCACGTGGACTGGCTGCTCCAGTTCGCCGAACCCGTCAAGCGCGTGCTTAAGCCCACCGGCAGCTTCGTGCTCGACCTCGGCGGCGCCTACCAGAGCGGACGCCCGGTGCGCTCACTCTACAACTTCCGCGTCATGCTCCGCCTGTGCGACGAACACGGCTTCCGGCTCGCCGAAGAATTCTTCTGGCACAACCCGGCCAAACTTCCGTCGCCCATCGAATGGGTGAACAAGCGCAAAATCCGCGCGAAAGACTCTGTGAATACCGTCTGGTGGTTCGCGAAAACCGACTTCCCCAAAGCCGACGTCCGCCGCGTGCTCGCGCCCTACTCCGAACGGATGAAGAAACTGCTGGCAGACGCCCAGAGCTTCTACCGCCCGAAACTGCGCCCGTCCGGCCACGACATCAGCGGTCGGTTCGCGGACGACAACGGCGGCGCCATCCCGTCGAACCTCCTGCAAATCCCGAATACCGAGAGCAACTCGCCCTACCAGCGCCACTGCGCCGCCGTGGGCGTGAAGCCGCATCCGGCGCGCTTCCCGGAAAAGCTGCCGACGTTCTTCATCGAATTCCTCACCGACCCCGGCGACACCGTGCTGGACTTCTTCGCCGGCTCCAACACCACCGGCGCCGCGGCGGAGAAACTCGACCGGCGCTGGCTGGCTTTTGAGAAAGACCGCACCTACCTGGCCGCGTCCGTCTTCCGCTTCGTGGACGAACTGCCAACGGAAGAACTCGCCACGCTCTGGAGCCGACTGCAATCGGACGATTTGCCGGCGGAGGTAAACCGGCAACAACGCGAGCTGGTGCTTCTGGAAAAGCCTGCAGCGTATGCGGCGAAGGCGAAACGAAGATGACGCGCAGCATTTGAAAAGGACTCCCTCGCCCCAATGAGCGACCCAATCGAAGACATCGTAAGCTGGCACAGAAGTGCATGGGGAATGTGCCTGTCATCGTGCTCGGCAGTGCTGCGTCGCGCCAATATGGCATCAGCGGGATGACCGAGTTACAGAACCGCCTGCTGAAGCAGGTGAAGCCTTCCCTGAGAAATCGTACCAAACCTCAATACGGTCACGATTTAGTTGACGCCGTATCTGGAACAACTGATCAAAGTGCCAGCTTTTGTCGTTTAACTTAGGGACGTGAACGACCTCCATCACACTTCTCCCCGGGGAAGGCTTTGGCCAGCAGCGCGGGTGTGAACCGCACCAGATCGGCCTCCACCTCCCGCTGGAATCGTCCGCCGTTATGCCGCGGCATCACACACCTTCGCCCTCCTTTCGCGGTGGGCTGAGTTGGCTCTCCAGCAATAGTCTAGGACAGGGCAGGTCCGTGGCTCAAGCCCGCGCATCGAGTGAGTGAACCAGCGCAAAAACCGCGCGAGGGACTCGGTGAACACCGTCTGGCGGTTCGCAAAAACCGACTTCCCTTGTTCGAACGCGGTGTTCGCCAGAGTCTCGATAACTTCAAGAAGGTATTGGTCTCGCTCCTCAGTTGTGAGCTCCTGGTAGCGAAGCTGTGCTCTATCGCACTGCTCGCGCAGCAATTGGCTAAACTCAGTTTGGAGGGCTTCTTCGAGTTGCCTCGCCGTGATGGTTTTTGGTTCTTCCATGTTCGCCCCGGAGTCAGTTATACAAGCCAACCTGCCACTCGACGGTCCGTTCCACGCCCTCGTCCAATCCGACGAAGTCGACCTTCCCAAACTGGCTTTGGAACCGGGTGAAAGTCAACTGCGTGTCTGAAGGTGCTCCGGCCATCCCTTCCTTTACTTCCAGTGGGATTCGCACCGGGACGTTAAGCTGCCTACCCACTAAGCGCGCCAACTCCGCGATTGTTGTGGTTGAAATACCCCCGACGTTGTAAACAGGATCCTTACCTTCCAAGAGGACGCGCCAAAGCATATAGGCTGCATCGGAGATATAGCCATAGGTCCGCCTTGCCTCGCCCTGGTCGAGCAGTTCAATCACCTTGTTACGGAGGCCACGCTCGATGAACGAGTTTAGCACCCGCTTGTCGCCGGGTCGTGTGCCGGGTCCATAAGCCAGGCACAGCCTGGCGGATTTGGCATCAACCCCCGCGCTACGAAACGCGTTGCAGATCGCTTCCCCGCACCGCTTGGCTTCGATGTAGCAGGAGCGCGGGTGCGTAGTGTTGGTCACCCCGATTTGATTTTCCCGGTAGGGTGGCGAGCCCAACCCGCTGTAAACCTCGCTGGTGCTGATAAACAGGAATTGGCCGCCGGGCAAAAGCTTCTCCAAGAGCGCCACAGTGGCGGTGGTGTTCAGTTTCAGAGTCCCAACTGCCTCCGCCATGAACATGCCTGGCTGCCCGTAGGTTGCAGCATGCACGATAACCTGTGCTGGCGGGAGGCCGTTGAGGAAGACTGTGTCCGTCAGATCACCGCAAAGAAAGCTAGCGAAGCCTTGTTTGGCTAAGAGTGTGAGATGATGCGGTATGCCATGACGCGTTACGGCTAGGACGTGAATCTTGAGCCCCAAATCCCGCTGGCAATGCTGCAGGCCGTACAGGAGATGGGTTCCGACGATGCCGGATGCCCCGGTAATCAGCACTGTCTTGCCGGCAAGTCGCGCCACCGGCACCCCGCGCAGGCTGCGCTGGGCGTCGCCCGCCAGCAGATCAACCCTTATCATGAAAGAACTCCTCGAGCCGGGTTCGAAGTTGCGGAGCCCTGAGGCCGCACTGCTCATCATGGTCCGCAGCATCCCCGTAACTCGTCAGAAAACGTCGTGGCACCCCGATCGACAGCAACTGGATCGCCCGTGCCTTCACGGATGACATAACATCCTGGGCCAATGTTCCTTCATAGAAGGGCTCCACCACCACAATGGCACCCAGGGCACAGTTTTCTCTCAATGTTCCTGCATCGAAGGGGCAAATGGTGGTGTAGTAGAGCACCGATACATCCAGTCCCGCGGTCGCCTCCAGCACCGAGGAGAGGACCGGACCGACGGCAACTACAGTTCCCCGCACTCCGCGCCGCACAATCGTCGCCCTTCCGAATTCCACTCCAATCGCTTCCCCGTGGCTCCGTTCACTGAGGCGAAAATAGGTTGGCTGAGGGTTCGAGTAGGCAGCGCGAAACAGGAGATCGAACTCCGTGGCCGTTCCGGGAACGACAATCTGCATGCCCGCAGGACGGCCACGTCCCCTGGACAGTGGTGCGTGCAGCCCAGTCCGGCGTAGTCATAGGACCCACCGACACTCACGATCTTGGCGGGCAGGTTTTGGTAGCAGAGATCCACCTTAAGTTGCTCGAAGCTCCGCTCCACCACAAACGGTGCAATACTATGAAGGACGGGAATGAAGCCCTCCTTGGCCAGTCCCGCAGCCAGGCTCGTCATAGCCTGTTCACAGATACCGATGTTATAGGTGCGTTCCGGGTGGCGCTGGAAGGCGTTCCGGAATCCGAAGACACCGATGTCTCCTGGCAGCAGAACCAGACGAGGGTCTTTCGTCATGATCTCTTCAGTGGTTCTGACGAACTGCTTTCTCATGCCAAATCCTGCAGGACCAGAGGGAGTTCATCCTGCGTCGGAGCACGGTGATGCCATGCCGGGTTATTTTCCATGATTCTGCTTATCCCTTCACTCTAGTCCTCGCGAAATTTCGAAGATGCAAAGACCCAAAACCTCAGCAAATCTAGTGGTCGCTAGAGCCAAGGGGATATGCAGATTCCATGATTTTGCAGCCGAAGCCCTTGACGGTTTCGGCAACGATGACCGTAGGACGATCCTGCCGCCCCCGCGTGAGCGCCTCGAGAAGCGCGTCGTGATCGTGTCCGTTGATGCCGCTAGCCACCCAGCCGAAGGAGGCGAATTTCGAGGCGATATCGCCCATCAAGAGTGCACGGTCTGTGGAATGGTTGTAGTCCACGATGCAGGTGAGGTTGGCGAGGTGGTGGTGAGCCGCCAGCAACGCCGCTTCCCATATGGAACCCTCATTGCACTCCCCGTCGCCGACCAGTACGACCACCCGGCGGTCGATCTTGCGAATCCGTAGCCCCATGCCTACCCCCATGGGTAGACCGTGACCCAAGGACCCCGTGGAAGCCTCCACTCCCGGCACCTTGTTGCAGTCTGGGTGCCCGCCCAACCGGCTGTGAAACTCTGCGAAGCCCTCCAACTCGGCAGCCGGAAAGAATCCCTTTTCGGCCAACACCGCGTACAGCGCGAGCGAGCCATGTCCTTTACTCAAGACGAACCGGTCGCGCTCGTCACTGCGGGGGTTCTTCGGGTCAAAGCGGAGAACCTGATCATACAGGATCCAGAGCATATCCAAAACGGAGAACGCGCTCGCAATATGGCCTTCTCCTGCGGCACAGGCCGCCAGCACAATCTGCCGCTTCAGCCGATTCAAATGCCCGCCCTGACCTTCCATTTATCCCAACTTATGATTTGCGGGGAAAAGGTTCAGCGGGCGGGGAGGTCTCCGAGCAAAGAACATTAACAGCCTGCATGTTGTGGCTAACAAAGAGCACTGTCCTTCCACTCCGTGTGGAAACGTCGTGCATCTTTCCAAGACATTTCTTCTGGAATTCAGCATCGCCCACGGCCAGCACCTCATCTACGACGAGAATCTCCGGCTCCAGATGGGCCGCCACGGCGAAAGCCAGCCGGACATACATGCCACTGCTGTAGCGTTTAACCGGGGTGTCGAGGAACATCTCGATCTCGGAGAAAGCGACAATCTCGTCGAACTTCCGTTTGATCTCCACTTTGCTCATTCCGAGAATGGCCCCGTTCAGGAAGATATTCTCCCGTCCGGTCAACTCGGGATGGAACCCCGTCCCCACTTCCAACAGGCTCGCGACCCGCCCTTTGATGCGCGCACAGCCTTCCGTGGGCTCGGTGATGCGGCTCAGGATCTTCAGCAAGGTGCTCTTGCCCGCCCCGTTCCGGCCGATGATCCCGATGACTTCGCCCTGCTGCACCTCGAACGAGACGTCCTTGAGGGCCCAAAATTCCTCGCGGGTGGGGTGGGGAGATGGGAGATGGAAGTTGGGAGATGGAAGTTGGGAGATCGGAGTTGGGAAGAGCTCCATGCTCCGTGCTCTTTGCCCTTGGCGCTTTGCTCATCCCGCGCAGCCATCGCCAGGGGGCACGCGCGGCGTCCTCGATCACGTGGCGCAAGCCGTCGTCCTTGCCGCGCTCGTGGCGGATGACGTAGCGCTTGGAGAGGTGCTCGACGGAGATGATGGGGGAGGGCATGGTCAGAGGTCAGAGGTCAGAGGTCAGAGATCAGGAGTCCGAGATCAGAGATCAGACGTTATGATGAGGAACGGGCTGGGGTTCTTGATCATGGTGCCGAGCATCTTGCCGATCTCGCGAGAGGCAGCGGTCAAGGCTTCGTGTTGCTCCGCAGTGATGTAGCCACAGTCCTTGGGCGAGAATCTGACTCGTCAGCGCAAACCGTTCCTCAGTAGGAAAGTGCCGACTCAGCTCAAAGATTCGCATGGCCAATGCATAACCGTTTTTGTATACATCCAAATCCTTGGCCGAATTCAATCTCATACCAATCTGACCTCCGACCTCCGACTTCTGACCTCCGATTTCTGATTTCTGACTTTTGACTTCTGATGTCTTCGGTCCCGTGGTCCGCGGTTTCTTCTGTCCGGGTCGGTGTTTCCAGTCGCAGTTTCGCGCGGTGTAGCCAATTCCAGGGCTCGACGGAGATGACGGGGGAGGGCATGGGGCTAAGGGCTAACCGGAAAGGGCAGAGGGCGAAGCGCTAAGCGGTAAGCGGTAAGAGCTAAGGGGAAAGAACCGAGCGCCTGGGGCGAACTCTGCTCCTTGCCATTTGCTCTTGGCCCTTCGCTCTTGGCCCTTTGCTGCGAAGGAGAGCAAACGATGGTTCAGCCCCAACGACTCAAGAACTCGATGCGGTTGACCATTTGCTCCGGCTTGAAAGCGGCCAACAGCTTCAGCAAACGGCGCAGTTGTCCGCCGACTGTATAGCGCTGCTGGGTACCGATAATGATCCCGGCATGGAATTCGCCGTCGGTCACGAGTCGTCCATGCAAAGCACAGAAATGCTTTGCGTTGAAGGTATAAAGCACGCGGCGCTCGGTGGCCGCGCATCTGAGTTGTGCTTCGTCGGTCGCTTCCTTGAGACCGGCGTCCACGGCAGTGACCACGTCCACGTGCCGACTGCGGAGAGCCGCCACCAGGTCGGCGTCGGACGCATCTTCGTCGACGTAGAGGCGGTAGTACTTCACGCGGTGGCTGACTGGCCCAAGGCAGACTCCGCCGCCAGCCGATCATGATCTTCGGTTTCCTCCGCCAACAATCGCTCGATCTCGTCCGAGTTGGCGTGGTAATGGGCCAAGGCCGCATAAGTATCACGGAGTTCGAGGTGGCCGATCTTGCGTGTGATCTCCTCGGGACTGAGCCCTAATTTGTACCAGCCCACGATCCGCTGGACGGACACCCCGGTACCCGCGATCCGCGGTCGCCCCCCGCAAATGCCTGGGGTCTGCGTGATCAACTGCCCGATGTCCACCCGCGCTTGCGTGACGCTCATGCCTTCAGGATCATTCAGGCTCAGGGCAGTGTCAATGCCGCGACGACTGCTTCTCGGGAGTCAGAGATCAGCCGTCAATGGCGCTTCTGGCTCTTTGCCCTTTGCCCTTGGCGCTTGGCCCTTTGCCAAATGACATCCGCAAACGTCCGCTCCGTCCTCCGGAAGTACCAGATGCCCGTGACGACCAGGAGACAGATGGCCGCCACCGAGACGACCAGACCGGGCCAGTAGAGGGCGTGCTGGCCTCCGAGGATCGACCAGCGGAAACCGTCGATTACGCCGACCATGGGGTTCAGGGAATAGAGCAGCCGCCATTTCTCCGGCACCACGCTGCTGTAAAAGCCAACGGGGGAGATGTAGAGCCCGAACTGGACGATGAAAGGGACGATGAAACGGAAATCGCGGTACTTGACCATGAGGGCCGCGATCCAGAGTCCCGCGCCGAAGGAGGCGGCGAAGGCCAGCAAGATGAAAAGCGGCAAGAGCAAAGCGCTAAGAGCCGGGACAAAGCGATAGTAGATGATCAGGATGACGAGAAACGCAGCCGAGATCAGGAAATCGACGAAGCTGGTGATTACACTGCTGGCCGGGACGACGAGCCGCGGGAAATAGACCTTGGAGATCAGGTTCGAGTTGTTGACCAGGCTGTTGCCGCTCTCGGACAGCGCGGTGGAGAAGAACTGCCACGGTAACATGCCGCAGAACACGAGGATTGGGTAGGGCACGCCGCCCGACGGCATTTTGCCAAACTTGCCGAAGACCACAGTGAGGACGACCATCGTCAGGAACGGGCGGATCAGCGACCAAGCCACGCCGGCGACGGTCTGTTTGTACCGGATGAGGAGGTCGCGCCAGGCCAGGGGCGTTCCAAGCTGCGATTGGAAAAAGACTCCCAGCGGGCGTAGCGCGGGATCATCGCCGGGTCATCGCCAGGGGATTTGAGTGTTCGAAGACGCCCTACGAGTGAACCGGGGAGTACCTTTGCCTTTACTCCGCCTACCAGCAACAAACCCAGCACGGCCACCAGCGCCCAAAACCAGCGACGCCGGTAAAGCCGGAATATCATCACAATGAGGAGCGCGGAGATAAACATCCCAGCCCACGCGCCACGTGTGTAGGTCTCGCTTAGCGCGAGGCTTTGAACACAGACGGCCAACCAAATCACTTTAGACTTTCGCCAAACTGGGCTGCCAATAAGCATTCCTCCCTCTGGCTGACAGCCAGGAGTTGCCAATAATAGGACTTGACCCCCTCAGGGCTACTCACCACGCAGCAGGTGATCCAACCCGACACCAAAGCCCGGCAGCAGCCGAGAGGTCGCTGTTTCCCCTCGACCCCGGCGCATCACCAAGACGTACCGCGAGGCTTCAAGAAAAAGCACGTCCGCCGTTTCGGCCTCCGGATCAATGATCCAATACTCCTGGACGCCGTGTTGTTCGTAGAGGTCGCGCTTCTCGATGCGGTCGCGGGTGCGACTGCCCAGAGAGATGATCTCCGCCACCAGGTCCGCAGGTCCCATGATGGCCTCTTGAATGATGGTCAGCCGGCTGCTTGCGATAAACGCCACGTCGGGCTGGGTCACGCGGTGCTCGGAAAGCACCATGTCAATCGGCGCGCCAACGACCTTTCCGAGCTTGCGCGGCGTGATCCAATCGTAAAGGGCGTGCTGAAGTCGAAAGGTGATTTCCTGATGAAAGAAGGACGGGGCGGGTGACATGATGAGGTCTCCATCCCAAAGTTCGCACGGTTGGTTGCTTTCGGGAAACTCCTGCACGAGTTCCGCATAGGTCCACCGCCGCCGCTGCCCGACCGGCCGGTGCGGTTCCAATGTGCCTGGCGCAGAAATCATGGGGTCAACCTATATTGGCAGATTTAGATTTTCAACACTTCAAAAGCGCCTCAAAAGCACAAACCAGAAAGCGGAAAATCAATTGACCACCAGTCAAACCAGTGCCCAGCGCGCAATGCGGAGCGCGAACTGTTCAGACACCAATTGCACGAATGGGCTTCCCAAGCTCGCCTCAACCATTCAAGCCGTCCCGAGCCAAATAACCACGGACGTCGCGGATGGCCACGGATAAAGAACCCGCCCGAACCGAGTCCCCGCCGGCTTCAAAGGCGGCTGCGCAGCGCCAGTCGCCGTCGCTGACCTCTGATGTCTGACGTCTGACTTCCGATCTCTGACCTCCGACTCCCCATCTTCCATCTTCCATCTTCCATTCTTGCTCTTCCCGCTCACCACTCATGATGCACCCACTTCGGGATGTAGGACCGCTGTTTGTTGACGATCGCGGCCACGTTGGCCCTGGACTCGTGCAGCATCGCGGTCGCCAGGCGCGCGGCTTCACGGTTCGTCCGTTCCGGCTCGACCACGAACAACAACATGTCCATGTAGCCCGCCAGGCGCGGCGTGACGCTGGTCTGGTCCACCGGCGGCATGTCGAAGATGATATAGTCGTAGTCGCTGGCCTTGAGCTTGGGCACCAGGTGCAGGAAACGCTTGGGGAGCGCGCGAGGCAGGTTGGCGTGGCCGTTGCCGTTGCCTTCAGTCGCCAGGTAAAGGTTCTCCTGGACCTGGGCCGTCTCGCGTTTCTCGGCTTCCAGGGCGTCGGCCAGGCCGCAGTCGGGTCGGCCGGCGCTGAACCGGTGGGCGTCACCTTGTTCGAGGTTCATATCGACGAGGAGCACCTTGCCGTCGCCGGTCTCGGACAAGACGGCGGCCAGGCCGGTGGCGATGCTGCTGACGCCGGCCTTGCGGTGACACGAGCTCAGGGCGACGAGTTTCGGTCGGTGGGTCATGTTCCGCACCTCGAAATAAGTGACCAGGCGATCGCGCAGCGCTTCGTAATACATGCGCAACGGGTGGTTGGCGTCCCAGGGCGCGATCTCGATCCGGCCAGGGCTCACGGCGGGACTGAGATCAGGTGGCGGTGAGCCAGCGGAGTCGGCGGCGGCCTTCGGTTTGCCATTGGTGGAACGAAGGGCCTTAGCCCGGCGCCGAGCTTGGTCGGTGCTCGGGATGGCGAGAAAGACGGGCAACCGGAGGTGTTTCTCGACGTCGCTGGGCAGGCGGATGGATTGTCGCAGGACCCGTTCGACGAGGAAGGCCAGGGCCAGTCCCAAGCCGATCCCGCCCCCCAGCATGCCGGCCATGGGCTTGGCGAGTTTGGATATTTGCCGGGTCGGAGGTGTCGGCTCCTGAACTTCACTGATGTTTGGGATTTTCCCGGTGCCAAGAGTCTCGCTGATGAGGGTCTGTTCCAGGCCGCTGGCATAGGCCAGGTATTGCCGATCCAGGAGGTCCCGTCGCCGTTGCAGGTCAACGAGCCGGGCCTCAGCCTGGTCGATCACGGCTACCTCGCCTCGCATTGTCTCAAGCCGGTTGGTCAAGGCTTGGAGTCGCATTTCGAGCCCGGCAAGCCGGATGGTGTCGGCGAAGGTGTCAGCGGTGGAATAGCTTCGCCCCGAGGCGGATGTGGCCGCGGCAGGGATTCCTATTAACGTGGGGTGTTCCTCTTCGAGTTGGGCCTTCTCCTGTTCGAGGGTGGCCATCTGCTGGCGGACATCCTTTATCCGCTGGCCTTCGGGTGTGAACTGCAGGAGGAGCTCGGCCTCCCGTTTACCGAGGTTGTCCAGTTGCGAAACCAAGCGCCGGTGTTGCTGCACTTTGTCGGGCGGGGCTTTCGGGACAGGCGGGGCGTTGGTGTCGGCAGGATTCGACGCGATACCACCCATTAGCTTGAGCGCCGTCTTTCGTTCGAGGATCTCGACTTCGACGGTGAAGATGTCCTGACGGAGGTTCCCCAGTTGCTGGTCATAATTTCTGCGGGTGTCCTCGATGGATAACACGCCTAGTTGCTGTTTGAGCTTGCGGAGTTCCTGCTCGGTGTCGTTGAGGTCCAAGCGGAGTCTGTCCCGCTGTTTGGTCAGGTACTGGTCAAACACCCCCACCCCAGCGTGCACTTGGAGGTGTCTGGCAATGTACGCCGTGATCAACTGCCGCAGAACGGGCTGTGTGACCGCCGGATCCGGGTGCTCGAATCCGACGTGGATGACGTTGCTCTTGCGGGGCGCCTCGACGCGCAGGCCCGCCTGCACCACGCTGGCCGCTCGCACCAGGTCGTTGCTGCCGCCCAGCTTGGCCAGGATCTTCTCCGGTCCCAGTGCGGTGACGACCTGATCCGCCAGATCGCGACTTGTCAGGATCTCGATCTCCGAGTTGACGATGCTCTCGCCACTCCCGTCCGTGGAGCGCAGTTGGCCTTCCCGCCCCAATGTCAGCGACTTGGCCTCGACCACGTAGCGAACGAAGAGCTTCGCCTGGGAGAAGTACAGGGGCGGGTTCGACACATAGAACATCCCAGCGGCGACGATGCCCGCCACCGAACAGGCGAGGATGAGCCACTTCTGGCGGAACAGGATGTAATAGATGTCGCCGAGGCCGAGCGGCGGCGCGGGTGGCTGGTGGGGCGGACGGGTTTGCGGGTGAGGTTGCGCAAACAAAGCGGCCATGCCGGCGGGCTCCCGGACGGGGGTCACAGTGACCGGTTCGTTTTTGTGGTTTTCATTCATGGTATTCGTAGCGGCACTCTGGCGAGTGCCGCTGTTATCAGCAGTGGAGAAATCAGCAGTGAAGATATCAGCGGCGAACGCCAGTTCGCCGCTACGTGTTCACGTCAGGTGCCGATACAAGACTGCCCCCATCAGCCGCAGCACGGGGACCGGCAGGCGACGGAACATGCCCGTATGCCAGCCGTGCGCCCGATCCTGGTCCGCCACGAACCGGCCGGCGCGGAAGTCGAACTTTACGTATTCGAGTCGTCGCTCGGCGGCGCCCCAGTTTTGTTTGAACCGGCGCAGGCCTTCGTTTGCCAGCGAGGTGCGGCCGAAATGCAGGCTCTTGAACCCATGCGCTGCCAACCAGCGGATGGCCGTCCACATCACCAGGTTGTTTCCGCGGAGTTCCTCAAACCGATGGTCCGAACCCCCGTATTTGAAGAGCGCCCGGTCGCCCAGGTGAAAGAACACCGCGCCGGCAATCGGCGTTTCGTCATGTCGGGCGAGCACGACGAAGCCCTGGTTGCGGCGCAACACGTATTCGCTAATGCACTCGAAGAACCGCCAGGGCTGGGGCGGAACGCCGTGTCGCCGCCGGGTCTGGCAATAGAGCCGATAGAACGCGCGCATGGCCTCACCTGACGTCAGGATCTCGGTCCGCAGGCCGGT
>Ga0315274_10006994_pt1 | contig 16387 bp, 17 predicted proteins | sample YL17G02_20_MG_FD_203700 | JGI IMG/M metagenome (GOLD analysis project Ga0315274, IMG submission 203700) | Sediment microbial communities from Yellowstone Lake, YNP, Wyoming, USA - YL17G02_20 | ecosystem: Environmental > Aquatic > Freshwater > Lake > Sediment | place: USA: Wyoming | collected...
GCGGAAATAATAATGAAAGGTTCTTTTTAAGGAATTCCTGCAACGGGCGGCTAACAGACAGAGTGCTTGAGATTATCATCCAAAGGCTTTGCTCTTCTCAAGCACTCGAACCGTTATACTCACTTCCATCCCGTAATCTTCAATTCCTAAATATGGTTCCTACTATTGACTTGTAGGTGAAATCCTAACTCTAATAAATCTTACGCTGCCTGCTAAATCAGGTTGAGTTTGTTACAATTATTTATCCCCGCCATGGGTCAATGCAATGGCCTCAATCTCTATATCCACATCTCTGGGAAGTTTGGCCACTTCGACCGTTGACCTCGCAGGTGGAGAGGAGGGGAAGTAAGTGGCGTATACCTCGTTCACTTGACTGAAATTGCCCATATCTTTCAAGAAAATGGTCACCTTGACCACATCCTCCATCCCTCTCCTTTGAGATTCCAATATCCCTTTTATATTTTCTAATACCTGTTGAGTTTGTTTGCGAATATCGCCCATTATCAATTCCCCTGTTTTGGGGTCGATCGGTATCTGCCCCGAGAGGAAGAGCAAATCCCCTGCCTGAATGGCTTGGGAGTACGGTCCGATCGCCTTGGGCCCCTTTTCCGTCTGAATCACTCTTTTCTTCGTCATATTATTCTCCTAATAGTCCTAAAATGTAATCCGCTCTAATTCTTTTCAGTCCCCCTTTATAATCCCCCTCAACCCCCCTTTACTAAAGCTGATCCTGGTACACACTGGACACAGGGGGTGTGATAATAGCTTTTTACAATGTCATGTAACCCGATTGTAAAAATCAATTAGTTTTCAACTTGTTACTCTCCCCTCCCTCGACGGGAGGGGATTAAGGGGAGGGTGAAAGACAGCCATTTTGTCCACCCCCACCCTCACCCTCCCCCATCGAAGGGGGAGGGGATAATTTGTTGTTATTACAAGAGATTTTCATACCCCCTGTGTCAAGTGCGTGTAAAGCTCAGTTTACTAAAGGAGGGGATGGGGGGATTACTAATCAGTCCATAATTGTATGGACGCTGAAGACTAAATCCCTCCTCCCTCCCTCCTTCGACAGGCTCAGGATGGTGAGCATGCCGAACCATTTTCCAAAGGGAGGCGCCGCCGTCCAGAGCCGCATTACTCACTTCAAACCGGGCATTGGGACTCTGGCGCCGGACGGAATTACCCCTCTTTGGAAAAGAGGGGTTAGGGGAGATTTTCAGAAGAATATGTCTAATCAATTATGGACTCCTTAGTAAGTCGTAGACCTCTGAGGCTTCCTCCAAAATATAGTCTGCCCCTGCCTTCTCAAACTCTTCCCTCTTCGTTCTCCCCGTCAATACCCCGATCGTCTTCATTCCAACCTTTTTTCCTGCTTGAATATCAATGGGATGGTCTCCGATCATCACTGCCTCTTCTCCTAAAACACCCAACGCTCTCAACACAGAGATGAGATGATCGGGATGGGGTTTGACCTTTTTAATCGAATTTCTCGAGACGAAAACATCGCAATAATCGTCAATATCTGGAAAAACCTTCCGAACGGCGTCCTCACAATTTCGTGTGACGATTCCTATTTTTATCCCCCTCCCTCTTAGAATTTTTAACGTCCTCTCCACTTCAGGAATCAGCCTTCCATCCTCCGCTGCCCTGAGTTCAATCTCATATAAGATCCGGTGGGCCTCTTGATAAAACTCTTCCGCATCGGCGGGACTCTTCCCCCACAGGATTTGATAGACCTCGTCGATAATCTCCAAGAGATATTTCTCTTCGATCAATTCCTCCCGAACACCGTAACGCTTCATCAAATTAAATACCCTTTCCCTCATAGAGGAAAAATCGATGTTGAGAACTGCCAGAGTCCCATCAAAGTCGAAAACAACTGCCTTGATCTTGCCGAATATGAACTCGTTCATGTTCTATCTTCTTTCCTGTCTGAAGTGACGCAATTACATCTAATTTCGAAATCCGAATATCGAAATACGAAACAAATTGGAACTTCCAATCTTCGAATGACCAAAACAATCAAGGCAATTTCTAAACACTCGATTTTGTAAGTAAAATTTCTTAAGTTTAGGCACTTACACGATAAAGTCTGAGAGTTTATCTCTAAGACTTTGAAAATCTCCAGTAGAAACTCCCCTCCCCACCGTGGGAGGGGATTCACCCTGTTAGATAGAAGATTTCTTGAATAACAGGCCTGAATAGACAATCTTATCTAACAGGGTGAAGGGGAGGGGGGATCAATTTTGTCCACCCCCACCTTTGTCCTCCCCCGTCGAAGGGGGAGGATATATGGGGGAAATTTCAAATATGTTGGTAACGTTCAAAAGGTGAAGCATTTTAATAAACCACTTAAAACAACTCCAATCCCCAGCAATTCCCCTCCCCCTTCGATGGGGGAGGGTGAGGGTGGGGGTGAGAATGCTAGAAATTTTATTAATAATTTCAGTTATTTTCCCCTCCCCTTAATCCCCTCCCACGAGGGGAGGGGAAATTTCGGAGGTTTTCTAAAGTGGTTGGTTAGTTTGTTCGGCTTTCAAAACATTTATGCCTCACCTTTTGAACGTTACTAATATGTTTGGTTAGGGTTTTGGTCATTCGATATTATTTCGAAATTCGTGCTTCGGATTTCGTATTTTCATCTCTTCAAGTCAAGGTCTGAGATCCCTAAACAGTAGAGAACACCTTTCATATGATTCCGTGTAATGGCTCCATCAGCCACCTTTTTGAGAATCTCCTTGGCATTAAAGGCAATTCCCAAACCCGCATTGGCCACCATGATTCGATCATTTGATCCATCCCCGACAGCCACTACTTCATCACGAGTGATCCCCTCTTTTCGGCAGATCTCATCCATGATTTCAGCCTTCCTCTGGGCATCGATGATCCTCCCTTTGATTCTTCCGGTCAGCCTTGCCTTTTTGATCTCCAGTTCATTTCCAAAGGCATAATCAAATCCCAATCTGTCTTTCAAAACATCTGTAAAATAGGTGAACCCCCCACTGATGAGAGCAATCTTAAATCCCATTTCCTTCAGGGCAGCGATCAGTTCTTCGCTTCCTTTCGTGAGCTTAAAGGTTTTAGCGAGGGATTCCAAACTTTTGACTCTCAAACCCTTCAGAAAGGATACCCTGGTGCGGAGAGATTGGACAAAATTGATCTCTCCCCTCATCCCCTTCTCTGTCAGCGCCTTCACCTGTTTCTCCACCCCTATTATTTTTGCCATTTCATCGATGACCTCTCCATCGACAATCGTTGAATCCATATCGAATACGATCACTTTCTTCCTTTTTTTAAATACTTGCTCCGGTTGGGCGATAATATCCATCCCAACACTCTTCGCCACTGCGGTGAGGTCCGTGCGCAGAACAGGAAAATATGCCTCCCGAAGATCAATCCACATTTCCATCGCCAGCAATTCACCTCGGGCGATCATTTTGATCCGCTCGATATTGCAATGGTGTTTGGAAAGAATGGATGAGAAGGCAGCCACAATCCCAGGGCGATCCGGTCCCAGGATGGTGAGGACATATGACTTTTTGGTCTCGGCCAGTCTTAACCCTTTATATTCTCGAAGCGGTGTCATCGTTATATTTATGTCCAGTCTCTTGGCCAGACGGCTGAGACCCGCTCTGACTTGGCTCGATTGGAAGCGAAAAGGAAGTGGTTGGATGAGGAGGACCATTGTGAGTTGAGAATGGACAACCGTCTGTTCAATGTCGACGATATTCACCCCCTTCTTAAAGAGAAATTGGGTCACCTTTGAGACGATCCCAACCTTATCCTCCCCGATCACTGAGATGACATAAAAATCTCCCTCCTGTAAAAGAGAATGAAGTTGCATCGGTTACTCGAAAATCCTCCCTCAACATTTTTTGATCCAAATATAGCATACTTACCTTAAAAAAAACCTCCCTGTCAATGGAGCCCCACGGCTGAACAGGGTAACGTAATAGTCAGACTTATCTTCTCAAATTGATTTCACAAAATAACCACAACCCAGAAATCCCCCCTCACCCCCCTTTCCCAAAGGGGGGAATTTAGAGTCTCCCTTTGTAAAGGGAGATTTAGAGGGATTTTGTTAAAGGCACTTTACGCGACTTTGACGTTGCCCTGCACGGCTGAAGCTTCAGCGCAGGCATGTGTAAAGGTTTCCCAGCTCACCCAATTGCCTCTTGAGACGTTTCTTATGCAACTGTCCATGACGGCTTCGTCTCCCGCGAACGATGAAAATGGTCTTTAGGTTAGGGCTTGGAAGCCAGTTTGGTTTAGGGTCAAGGGGTTAAGGTTCAAGATTTAAATACCAACCACATAACCCATTGACAAAACTGGCATCCTTACCCTAACCTTCCAACCAAAGACTTTTATTTTCTACGTAACTGTAAGGTTAAATTTGTTCCAATGTTGCTGATTTCAAGTAGCACTCGATAAGACAAAATTATACATGACGATATAAATTTCAGCCGGTTTGTCATTCCTGGCTTGACTAAGCCTGCCCCGTACTTGATACGGGGGAAATCCAGTGTTTTCCTGGATTCCCGCCTTCGCGGAGATTTTATTGAGGGTGATCATTTTACAATTGGTCCGTTTCCATTCAATCAATCGAGATGAAGTCATCAGAAATAAGGACAATCCTTCATGACGGAGCGTCACCGGCGAACATTGAAAATTGATTCCCATCTATCCCCTCCCCCTTCGATGGGGGAGGGTGAGGGTGGGGGTGGACCTCCAAACCGTGTCCCCCCTCACCTCAATCCTCTCCCTCCGAGGGGAGAGGAGGTATTTTGTGGTGTTATTTTCTGGGTAATGTCAAATTAACTATGGCGGTTCTCAATAGATGAGCATGCTCAATATTCCCATAAATAGCCTACATTTTATTACATGCATCAAAAGGGCTAATCGGAAAAATCCCCATAATTTATATGACACAAATCTCCTTGTATTAATAAGAAATCTAAAAAACACAGTTACTTACGATTGTGACAACTAATTGATATGTACAATAAATTACCCCGTTAAATTCTCCGCCTTCGCGGGAATGACGGGGTATGCTGTGATTAATGACGCTGTGTATAGATATTTGGAGGATAATGGAATTTAATGGAATTTAATTGTTGTGTGACTTAGCTGTTTCTGGTATCTTCTTTCCCAAAAAGCCTTTCCCGCTTAAAAAGTGACTCGGAAACAAAGGGAAAGGCATGCCCCTAAATTATGTGCCGGGGAGGCTCTCTGGAAAAGGAGGTAAAAAAATGAAGTCCTTGGTCAAATTGTTAGTTATCTCATCAGTAACGTTTCTGCTTTTGACAGAGGGTGGCTACGCAGGCAGCTCGCAAAGCAGGTTAGACTGCTACAGCCTGGGGTCTCGAGCCAAGGGGTGCACAGAGACGGTTGACAACATCGTCAATCTGACCGTCGTCTCAAAGGATCCAAATGTCTATAAGGCCGAGTATAGGGCTGGTTTTATCCAAGGGAAGTTGCATAAGGAAATCATCCTCTCTGCCCGAGACAATTACTGGGATATGGCTTATCTCACCGACCCCGACCATACTTTTCCGAAACAGCTTCCCCCCTCCGAAAAGGAACTCTCAAATGCACAAGAAGTTCTGATCGAAAACTATAAGTACACACTCTGTTACATAAGAAATGTGAGGGACCCCGAACTTGCAAAAGATTTCAAAAGGCTTGTCTTCAGATTATTGGGGATCTACCACGGAACACGGTTGAATCGACCTGCCTCCCTCAATTTCAGAGGAGACTGGCTTCCTGAGCTTCCTTATTTCTCGCCGTCAGAGCTTGTCCTGGGGTATGAAAAAACGGGTTTAACCTTCATGGATGTTTATTTTATTAATGCTTACGCTGACCTATTAGATGTGATGTCGAATCTGCCAGAAGTTTCTGGACCCACCCGCATGTCAAAATGTTCTGCTTTCGTGAAAAAGACTGCCGATGACATTTTCATCGCCCACAATTCATGGTCTGGCTATCTGTCACAGACCATGGTGATGAACCTTTTTGTCAACAATGATTTCATGACCTTCAATGCCCTCTCTCCTGGCCTGATAGGCTCCCTCACCGATTTTGGATATAACAACAAAGGCCTCATGTTCAATGAAACCACTCATCGTGCCTCCCACATGGAACCGAAAACGTATGCTTTATGGATGTTCTGGAGGGCAGCCCTTGCAGAACAGTTTGGGACTTCCCTTGACGATTTCTTTAGATATATCTCCCTTGAACCGTCAGGGACTTACATGAATGGCTATATGGTAGTGGATGCGAAGACTGAAGAGATTGGACTCGTTGAGATGTCCTATAAAAGTTTCGTCTATTTCAAGCCCGACGGGAAGGGTGGCTACACGGTCATCACAAAGCCAGATGGACTCTCAATAGAGTATGATGCAGAGCTCCTACAAGGCGATTACATTCTCGGGATCAATTATCCCGTGTCATACAAGATCAGAGATGACCTTCAATCCAAAGATAACCGACCGGCTCGCAGGAGGCAGTTCATGGAGAGAATCGACAACGTCAATGATATAGAGACTGCGAAAGCCTTGATCACCTACACGGATCCAAACAATCCGCTCTCGATTTACGGAAGATGGGATCTTGGTTATGGTGAAACTCCGTATCCAAAGACAGTTCCAGATGGCTCGATCGATGCAAAAGTGGCCTCAGCCTCCATGGCTGCTGAGGCGATGAGCCTGAGAGGGATTTTTAGCCTTCATTCACATAAGAAGGGCTTTTGGATGAAATATGGAACTCCATATGTGAATGGCTTGCCATTCATTTGGAGCTCATCCCAATGGAGTGGACAGAAGCTCAGAGACGTGCCTGATATCGTTGACGGACAGTATAACTATCTCGATTTATACCTAAAATGAAGGGCCAAGGATAGGGAGTATGTATCACGATGTGGGAGCCTATATTCTACGGATACTTATAGGGATACTGAGGGGCCTCCTTGTTTATGAGGATGTGGAATATCATTTTCGATCATATCTTCTGGTTTTTGCTTTTGGTTTTTTGCTTGTGGTTTTTTGCTTGACATACAACTCTGTTTTTAGTATCTTCGACAGAACTCAAGGCGAGTTCTAATCAAAAGGAGCGTCCCGTGTCTGGTTGAGGCGTCGAGGAACCTGAATCTCCTTGAGTTTTCGGCACGGTTCTTTGTATGCTCCTTTCGGTTGTACCTTTACCCCGTTAGAAAGCTCCGGCATTTATGCCGGGGATGTTATAAATAGAAAGCATCAGCCTTGTAAAGGCGGGGTCAAAGCCCCACCTTTCTAACGGGGTTTACTCGTGTCAGGGAACTACGCAATCCCATTGAAGCGGTCCCTGAGAGACGGACCGCAGAAGGAGGATCATTATGCAACATTATGGAAGGTTTGTCGGGCTCGTGTTTGTTGTTTCCCTCGTGGCATTAGGCTTCACCCTCGGCGGGGTGCTGAATCCGGCCTTCGCCGCGAGTACCGTACGGTTCCAGTTCAGCGTCCCGGAGCCACTGCGGATCTCCCTCGTGGAATCGCTCGTCGATGAATTCAACAAATCCCAGTCGGACGTCGAGGTCAAGGTCGAATTCGTGCCGCAGGCACAGGCACGGCAAAAGTTGATCACCGCCATCACTGCTGGAAACCCGCCAGACTTAAGCATGATGTGGGACAACTGGCTGGGCGAGTTCGACGGGATGGGGGCATTGGAGGACCTGACCGGCCAGATCAAGGGCTGGAAGCACTACGCCGCCACCACGCCCACCGCCTGGCAGACGGTGACGGTCAAGGGAAAGATTCTCTCCTTCCCCTGGGCTCTCACTAACGACGCCATCTTCGTCCGGACGGACCGGGTGAAGGAGTATGGGCTCAAGACCCCCACCTTCAACTGGACATGGGACGATTTCCTGGCCCTTGCCAAGGGCTTTACCAAGCCGGAGAAGAACCAGTATGGCTTCGGGCTGCGCGGCGGGGGCACGTGGGCCGTCTTGTACGCTACCGAGTTCATGTACGGCAACGGCGCCCAGGTCCTGAAGGATGGCAAGGTCGCCATCAACTCGCCGGAGGCCGTGCAAGCCTTTGAGTGGTACATTGACCTCATCCGGAAATGGAAGATCACCCCGCCCAGTGCACCGACGGACGCCTATCGCCAGATCGTCGAGGGTTTCGGCCGCGGCGTCACGAGCATGTACCTCCACAACTCGGGCTCGATTGAGGAGCAGAAGAAGTTCGTGGGCGAGCCGAACTTTGCCACGCTCCCGATCCCGGTCGGCCTGGCGAAGAAGCGTGCCTCGTTCTTCTTCTCCGAGACGCTCACCATGTTCAAGGCGGCCAAGAACAAGGAAGGGGCCTGGAAGTTCATGGCCTTCCTGATGGACGACGAACCCCACTTCCGGTACTGCAAGACACTCGGCCTGTTGCCCACACGGGAGGCGCTTACCAAGCGACCGCCGTATACCGAGGCCGCGTACGCGGGCTTCGTCGGGTCCTTTCCCTTCTCCATCGTCAGTCCTTACCTGGCCTATCCCGGGTGGGGTGGCAAGCTCGACTCGGAGGGGGTGCCTCTGTTCCAGCAGGCGTTTGTCGGCCAACTGACGCCACAGCAGTGTCTGGACAAGTTTGCCGAGATGTTGACCAAGAACATGAAATAACAGCGGTCCGTGCCGCTTTCCCGGTTCCGGGGTCCGGCGATCCGGATCCCTGGACCGGCTGCAACAGATCACCCTTCAGCAAGAGCCTTTCCGGTGACCAGAGAAGCCAGCGTTGTTATGCCTGCATCCCGGGCTTTCATCTCCCGGGGCATGCGTCAGACCCTCGCCAATTACGCCTACCTCCTGCCGGCGGCCGTCTGCCTGGGAGGCACGGTCTTCTTCCCGATCCTCAAATCCATCCACATGAGCCTGTACTATAACGTCCTCTCCCGTCCACAGGATTACCGCTTCATCGGCCTCGGTAACTACCTGCGGATGATCCAAGACCCAACGTTCTGGCTGACGCTGAAGAACTCTTTCGTCTGGGTCGTCTGCTCGGTCAGCATCCAGTTCGTGCTGGGCTTCCTGGGGGCGCTGATCCTGAACGCCGGGTTCAAAGGGCGGGCGTTTTGGCGGACCCTGAATCTGCTGCCTTGGATCATTCCGGGTGTGGTCGTTGGCCTGATGTGGGAGTATCTGTACCAGCCGAACTATGGGCCGATCAATGACATCCTCAGGCGGGTGGGGCTGCTGCGTGTGCCAATCGCCTGGCTGAGCGAGCCCAACTTTGCCATGGCCTCAGTCATCTTTACGAACATCTGGAGAGGGATTCCATTCTTCACCATCATGATTTTAGCGGGCCTGCAGGCCATCCCGGAAAAGATCTACGAAGCGGCCACGGTGGACGGGGCGAGCGTCATCCAGCGATTCTGGCATGTCACGCTGCCCATGCTGCGACCCATTATCATCGTCGCCACGGCCACCCGCATCATCTGGACCTTTAACTACGCTGATCTCATCTTCGTCATGACCAACGGTGGTCCCGCGAATGCGACCCAGATCACCTCAAGCTACACCCTGCTCTCGGCGTATACGGACCTGGACTTCGGCTACGCCGCGACGCTGTCGGTGATCCTCCTGGTCATCATGCTAACCTTTACCGCCTTCTATCTGAAAATCACGAAAGGCGTGGAGTCGGTGTCGGAATGAGCAAACATCGATCTGGGGATCTTTTCGAACGCATCCTGACCGGCCCGGTCCTCTGGACCGGATTGGCGATCATGACACTCTTTGCCATGGGGCCGTTCCTCTGGGCCTTCTCGGCATCCCTCAAGACGCGAGCAGAGCTGTACGCCACCCCTATCACGTACATCCCCGTCCTTCCCACCTTTCAGAACTACGTGGAGGCGTGGACCTCCCGGCTCACCCCATTCAGCCGCTTCTTCGCCAACAGCCTGTGGGTCTCCTCGGTCACCACGGTGGCCACCATCGTGATCTCCACATCGGCCGGCTACGCCCTGGCGCGTTTCCGGTTCGTCGGAAAGAACACCCTGATGCTGGTCTTCTTGGCCACCCAGATGTTCCCCGCCGTTCTGCTTATCGCGCCCCTGCTCTCCCAGTGGTATGCCCTGGGTCTGATCGACACGTATCAGGCGCTGATCTATTCCAACTTCTCCTTCACCGTGCCATTCACGGTCTGGATGCTGGTGGGCTACTTCGAGAGTATCCCGCGCGAGCTGGAGGAGAGTGCCATGATCGACGGCTCTTCCCGGTTCGGCGCCTTGCTCCGGATCATCGTGCCCCTGGCGGCACCGGGGATCGCTGCCACTGCCATCTTTGCCTTCGTGTCCTCCTGGAGCGAGCTGCTCTTCGCCACCACGTTCACGAGTAGCACCAAAATGCGGACCCTGTCGGCTGGCCTCTTGTACATGGCCGGCCAGTATGAAGTCCAGTGGGGACAGCTTTCCGCCGGTGTCATGATCAGTACAGTTCCCGTGGCCATCCTCTTCACCTTCCTCCAAAGACACCTCATCAAGGGGCTGACCGCCGGTGCGATGAAGGGCTAAAGGACAACCTCATTATGATAAAGCCCTTGATTAGAGATGAGAGATTTGTTAACCTGACAGTTGCAAAACGGACACGGGCAAACCGCCCTTCAAGGCTTCGGAAGGCGGTTGTTTTGAGAATTTAAGGGTATCGGAGGACATCACCCCAAGTGAATTCCAGCAGGGGAAGGGGACGAAAGTGCCGATTCGGCCAAAGGTTCGCCTCGAAGCCTTTCCGAGCGGCTTGTCCATGTCCGTATCGTAAAAAGTTTATCAACGTTAAGGTTAAGAAAATCATCATGGAGGATGGACAATAGAGATGGTATCATTGGCGGAGAGAATCCGTATTGCATCAGGTGAAGGGAAGGCTGATCTCCTCATCAAGAACGGAAGGGTTGTGGACGTCTTCTCGGGTCAGATCGAAAAGAAGGATGTGGCCATCTTTGGAGGTGTGATGATTGGGTTCGGAGATTATCAAGCCAAAGAGATCATCGATGTGAAGGGCGATTTTCTCTGTCCGGGGCTCATCGACGGTCATGTCCACATTGAATCGAGCATGGTGACCGTCCCTGAATTTGCTCGAGCCGTTCTCCCGAATGGAACCACCACCGTGGTGATCGATCCCCATGAGATTGCGAATGTGATGGGCTTGCAAGGAATCCGTTTCATGGCGGAATCAGCGAGAGGTGTTCCCTTAAATGTTTTTATCATGCTTCCTTCTTGTGTTCCAGCCACTCATATGGAAACTTCCGGAGCCACTCTCAGGGCAGTTGATCTAAAACCCCTTTTCAAAGAACCGTGGGCGATCGGATTGGCAGAGATGATGAACTTCCCTGGAGTGATCTTTAGGGACCCAGAGGTAATTAAGAAGATAGAGATGGCAAAAGGAAAGCGAATCGATGGCCACGCTCCTTTGCTTTCAGGAAAGGGGCTATACGCCTATCTCAATGCTGGAATTCGATCCGATCATGAATGTACCACCCTCAAAGAGGCGAAAGAGAAACTAAAGAATGGGATGTGGATCATGATCCGTGAGGGAACAACAGCAAGAAACCTCAAGGATCTGCTCCCTCTGGTCACTCCTAAGAATTCGAGGCGATTTCTCTTCGTCACCGATGATCGTCATCCTAAGGAGCTCCTTGAAGAGGGACATATCAATTCCATGGTGAAACAGGCGGTTCAATGGGGAATCGATCCCATCTTGGCCATCCAGATGGCCACGCTCAATGCTGCAGAATATTTTAGGCTTGACGGCCTTGGAGCCATCGCACCGGGGTGCAGGGCCGATATCGTTACCTTCGATCATCTGGGTCGATTTCGAATCAACAAGGTCTTTAAAGATGGAATCTTGGTCGCAGAAAATGGAAAGATAGTTTCTCATTCGATCGGAGCACCTACTAAATCTTTGCCGAAAAACAAGAAGGGGCTTCATACAAAGCGGTCGGTTCAAATCAAGACCATTAAAAAGGATGCTTTCCTTCTAAGAAGTGACACGCCGCTTGTCAAAGTCATCCAATTGATCCCGGGGCAAATTGTTACAAAAAAAGTGGCGAAGGAAATTCTATTGAGGGGCGGAGTGGCATATCCCAATGTCAAAGAGGATATCATCAAGATCGCGGTGGTGGAACGCCATCATGCAACCGGCCATATCGGAATCGGTTTTGTCCAGGGTTTTGGCCTAAAGAGGGGGGCGATCGGTTCCTCTGTAGCTCACGATTCTCATAACCTTGTCATTGTAGGCACCAATGATCAAGATATATTTGAAGCAGTGATGGCAATTAAAACAATGGGAGGAGGATTGGTTGTTGTTTCAGATGGAAAGGTGCGAGCCTCCCTTGCCTTGCCCATTGCTGGTCTGATGGCAGAAATTCCAGTGGTTGGAGTCAAATGTCAGTTGGAAGCCCTCCATGCTGCTACAAAGGCCCTTGGATGTAGACTTCCCGACCCCTTTATGATACTCTCCTTCCTCTCACTGCCCGTCATCCCAGAATTAAAGATTACGGATAAAGGTCTGGTTGATGTGAACCAATTTAAGATTGTGCCTCTTTTTGGAGAAAACTGACAGAAATCAATGACCAATTATCAATGAGCAATTATCAATTAGCATTGACGATTGACCATTGACCATTGACCATTGATCATTGACCATTTAGCATTGAAAGGAGCTTACGATGGATTGGGATCAACTTTTTGAGGAGTCGACGCACTACCTCCAGCAATATCTTCGAATTAATACTGTCAACCCTCCCGGAAACGAAGTGGAAGGGGCAAGGTTTTTTAAAAACATTTTTGATGAGGAATCTATCCCCTGCCAACTTTTCGAACCCTCGCCGGGTCGAGGTAATCTCCTTGCGACCCTGAAGGGGAGCGGAAAAAAGAAGCCTATCCTCTTACTCAGTCACATGGATGTGGTTCCGGTTGAGAAAGAGCACTGGGAGTTTGATCCTTTTGCAGGGATCATTAAAGATGGATATCTCTACGGTCGCGGAGCCCTTGATAACAAATCAATGGGAATCATGGAGATGATGGTCCTTTTGATCCTGAAACGGGAGAAGATGAGTTTAAAAAGGGATATTCTTTTTTTGGCGACCGCGGATGAGGAAACCGGAGGAAGATGGGGGGTTCAGTGGGCCATTGAAAATGTCCCTTCTTTGAGGGAATCAGAATATGCTTTCAATGAGGGAGGATATATCAATCTCAGTGAGGCCGGTGTCCCGGACCGGTATGAAATCTCCAATGGACAGAAGGTCATCTTGCAACTCAGATTAAAGGCCAAGGGAACCTCGGGCCATGCCTCCATGCCCCATTCGGATAATCCCAATGTGAAGCTCGTCCATGCTTTGGAAGCGGTTACGAAATGGGAAACCCCTTACAACATTCTTCCTTCGGTTAAAGAATTCTTTGCGAAGATGGCTCCGAAACAGCCACCCGATAAGAGGAAATTTCTTGAGGACATTGAAAAAGGTCTCAGTGACCCTTCCTTCTCAAACTGGCTAACATCCAATCCTATTTATAATGCTATGGTGAGGAACACCATCTCTCTCACCATCCTTCAGGGCGGGAACAAGTCCAATGTCATTCCTTCGGAATCAGCTGCAACTCTTGACTGTCGTCTCATCCCAGGTTCTTCCAAAGAGGATTTCTTAAAAGAGATCAAGAGAAGATTAGGGGACGAAATTGAGGTCGAAGGGAGCACGGAGAGCCAATCCATTCTGCCCTCCTCTTTGGATACAGATCTCTTTCGGGCCATCGAGAAGTATGCCGCTGAGAACCATCCGGATTGCCCGGTGGTCCCTCTCCTTCTCCCCGGAGCCACAGACAGCCGTTTCCTCCGGGAAAAAGGGATTACCACTTATGACTTCTGCCCTTTCCGTTTGTCAGAAAAGGAATTGCTAAGGGTGCACGGAAATAATGAACGGATTGCCGTAGAAAATTTGAGATTCGGAATGAGGATGATGGTTGATATCATTAAGGAGATTGCCACGTGAACACCGGTCCATTTTCAAATCCTTGCCAATCCTTTTTTCCTCTGGTAATATAGATTTATTATGAAGAACACATACTTCCAAATGTCTGCATCTAATAAGAAAATTGTGATGGAAAGATTAAGGGACTATCTTGAGAAGAGGCCGGATCTTTTATTTGCCTATGTGTATGGCTCTTTTGTAACGGCTGATAGATTTAGAGATATAGATGTCGCTATTTTCTTAAGGCAAGCCCCTTCCACTCCGTCCCAGGCCGAGCTTGAAATTGAGACAGAACTCGCTAACCTCATTGAGGGCTACTTGGTAGAGGTGAGAATTCTAAACAATGCTCCTCTGTCTTTCAGATATAACGTCATTAAGTCTGGGAAACCTATTGTTGTGGTGGACGACGATGCGCGGACTGAGTTTGAGGAATCAACACTCGATCATTATTTCGATTTTTCCCCATTTCGCAAAATGTATCTAAAGGAAACCCTGGGACATGGAATATAACCCGGATAAAGTAAGAAAGATTACTTCATTTACTCCCCAAAGTTTGCCATAATATAGTTAAGAGGAAAGAATAAGATGGAACTCCAAAAGATAAAACCTCCCCAAATTACGGGTTTGATGATATCTGAAGTAGTCGCAAGAATAGTCGAAAGTTTTCATCCTGAGAAAATTATTCTATTTGGTTCACATGTCTGGGGTAAACCTAAAGATTGGAGCGATATCGATATCCTTGTCGTTATGGACTATACTGAGCCTTCATCACGAGTAGCTGCAAGAATTTCTTTGGTGGCCAAACCCCGATATATCCCTATGGACATTCTCGTAAGAACCCCAGATGAAATTGCACAGAGAATTAAAATTGGGGATTATTTTATTAAAAGAATTTTAACAGAGGGTCGAGTGTTGTATGAGCGACGAGTTAGTTAATGAATGGTTGGCTAAAGCGGAGGAAGATTATAAAACGATGGAGGAATTATATAATCACTCCCCCTCAGAATTTGCCAATTCAATATGCTTTCACGCGCAGCAATGTGCCGAGAAATATCTCAAGGCTCTAATTACAAAGCAAAGTGTGGAGCCTCCCTGGTTCCATGCATTAGAATCTTTACTCGATCTGGTGATTTCTAAAACACCTGAACTAGAAAAATACAGGGTTGAGTTAGCAGGATTGACTCCCTATGCAACGGAATATCGTTATCCAGGAAAAGTTGCGAATCAGGGCGATGCCGAAATGTGCGTTAAAATAATTCGCAAATTAAGAACCGATATGAAATCCATATGGAAGGTTTCAATTACCTAATCCTTCGGACATTTACTCTAATGGACTGGATGAATTCCGGGGGAGTTCTTTCAAGGGGTCCGATCTTTAAATCTTCTTAAGTCGCTATCGCAAATATCTTCAAAGACGAAAAAATCATCCAAATATATTGTAATCGTATATATCATTGTGATGACCTACGAAGCGAAATTCCACGGAATCCTTTCCCGTGAATTTGAATACAATTCTATAATTGATATCCACCCTAAAGCTCCATACATCGTGTCCTTTTGGATGTAGTTTCTCGGTTCTTAGAGTCGGATTGAAAGGATTTTGCCTAAATAGTATTGCTTTTTTATCTGCCTTAATCTGAATTTTTTTTGGAAGCCTTAGGAAAAGCTCATCAAAAGTGGCAGTAGTATAGATTTCAATCATGCTTTTTCAATAATCTCCAGAAGTGATTTTCTCCTGGTAATATGGCCTGCCCTATGGTTTGCCTCAGACTTTTTTAAAAACTCCATAAATTCTTTTCTATAAAGCCCTACAGCATTACAAAATGCCTCATAATTATCTCTTGTAATTTCAAACCTGACCTTGTCCTTGCTTATTCTTTTCAACTCAGCTGACAGTATTCTCTGCATTTTCTACCTCCGTTTTACTCCGCACCTTTGATAAAGCGAAAGGTTTACTTTAAAAATTATTTTATCATTAATATTTCTATCTGTCCAATTTTGTTTAGTGGAAAATGGGATTAACCCCAATATCTTAAAAATCCCTTCCCCTTCTCACATTTACTCTATTGCCAGCCTCTCTTTAGCCTAATTCACCTATCCATAGGATTCTCTGTTTCCCTGCGATTCAGACAGTAGATCCAAGACTCCAGACATGAGAGAGCAGTTATCCCCCTCTCCCCTGGAGGGAGAGGGCGGGGGTGAGGGGGGACCATACCATGTCCACCCCCACCTCAGTCCTCCCCCATCAAGGGGGAGGATGGTACTTGGTAATTTTCATCGCATGAGTGCGAAGGTGCCGTCCCGATTGATTGTTTAGAAACAACCCTGAAGACATTTTGAGTCCAGTGTCTGAATTGCAGTCTGTTTCCAATCTTCCTTGACATACTTATTTGTAAGATTTAATATATAAGTAA
>Ga0315274_10006995_pt1 | contig 16386 bp, 14 predicted proteins | sample YL17G02_20_MG_FD_203700 | JGI IMG/M metagenome (GOLD analysis project Ga0315274, IMG submission 203700) | Sediment microbial communities from Yellowstone Lake, YNP, Wyoming, USA - YL17G02_20 | ecosystem: Environmental > Aquatic > Freshwater > Lake > Sediment | place: USA: Wyoming | collected...
GATATTTAATAAAAATTTAAATGCACAACATCAAATACTTAATTATAAAAAAACTAAATAAACTGGGCCTGCGCCAAAAATTTGACGAGAGGTCAATTTGCGCTTATGCCCGAGAATTTATACAAAACAATTTGAAAAATATTTCTGCCCGGGCCATTTCATATTTTAACGGCAATTTGATGATTGAGGCGAAAAATGCGGTTGAAGCCAACGAGCTGCATTTTTTTGAGGAAGAACTCAAATATTTTTTGGAAAGCAAGGGTTATAAAATAAAAAAAATCCGGATTTTTTCCTGAAGTTTTAACAAAAAGGAACGCGGGCTAAGAGCCGGCGCTCCTTTCTTTTTGGTTAGTAGAGGGAGGAATTCAGGCGGAATTTGTTTTTAATTGGGTTTTGGCCCAAAAACTTATATTGTTATCAAGGTCGTTTTGCAGCCCCTCCAGCACACTAAGGGGAGTATTGGGGTTCTGGGCGACAGCTAGGCGGATATCCAAGGAACTATGTTCGGCCAATTGAACCAGAATGTGGCTGGGCGTATCTGGATTCCCCGCTACGCCCGCACGGACAAGAACGATTAAGTCATTGGCCAGCTTTTCCAATCTAATAATATATCTTTATGGATTTTTTGTCAACCTAAGGTTTGAAAACGATAACCGAAGTTTCAGCTAAATTGTCAAAGCTGTCGCGCGCCTCAATTTTGATTTGATTTTGAGGCTCAATGGTTGATGGCGTAAAATTAAATTGATAATTTTCACCTTGCAGACTTTGAGTTTCATTAACTAAAGTTTTGTTGAAATAAAGTTTTATAGATTTAATGCCGAAAGACGATTTAATTTGCGCCTGAAATTGAATAGTGGGATTTTGAAGATAGGCGCCATTGGTCGGGTTGATAATGGTAATTTCCGGCGCTTGTTTAGCGCCGACTATTTCCGCATAATCAGGCGGCACCGGCTCATTATATTGTCCGGGATTGGCTAAATTGCTTTTAATCCACTCCAACACGGGTTTTTCCCAATTTTCAAATTGAGGGTCGTTTTCAGGATGTTCGGGGAGCGGCCCCTGCGGGTTATTTTTATCCACCCAAAAAAGGATGTCGTGGATTTGCGGATAGAGTTTGTCTGCCACTTTGAAATAACTCAGGTATTGGCCATTCAAAATCGGCTTATCGGTATTTGCCGCTGTTGGTTGGGGAAAGGCTTCGGCCGGCTGGTTTTTTAGGGCCTCTACCATAAAATTATGCCAAATTGGAACAGCCGCCAAAATTCCGGCAGCACCGCGCTGCATCGGCGAGAAATCATTGTTGCCAGCCCAAACAACCACCACCAAAGAAGGAGTATATCCGGCTACCCAGGCATCGCGATAATCCTGGGTAGTGCCGGTTTTCGCCGCCACTTCATAACCGGGAATTTCCAAAAGATTATTAGGACTAAAAAGACCGAGTCGTGCTTCATTATCCGACAAAATGTCATTAACCATTCGGATATATTGAGGATTGTAAACCTCTTCGGATTTATCTTCGTATTTTTCCAAAACTCTGCCTTGCGCATCTTCCACTTTGAGAATGGCAGTTTGCTCATGTTTCTGACCGTCTTGGGCAAAAACCGAATATGCCTCAGCCATATCAATCGGCCGAACGTCGCCTCCGCCCAAAACCAGAGACAAGCCATAGCGGCCGGTTTCGGTTAAAGTGGTGATGCCGAATTTTTGGGCGGTTTGAATGGTGTCTTTTAAGCCGGTCAAATACAGGACTTTGACCGAAGGAACGTTAATGGATTGAGCGAGACCGTGTCGGAAATCAACCGGGCCGCGGAAACGCTGGTCGTAGTTGGCCGGGTGATAGCAATCCAGACCAAAAGGATCTTTTTCCTGGTCAGCCGAGGCCGGGCAATCGGGATTGAACTCGGTTTTTAAGTCAAAAACAATTGTGTCCGGCGTATAACCTTTTTGGAAAGCAGCGAGATAGGCGAATGGTTTAAAAGCCGAACCGGGTTGGCGGTGGCCGGTAACCACATTGAAGTTCCCCTCATTTGCTATATCAAAATAATCGCGGGAGCCGACCATAGCCAGGATTTGGCCGGTTTTTGGATCTTGGGCAATTAAAGCCGCATTTTTTCCTTTGTACAATTCCTCGTTTCTTTTGGCGCCTTCGGACACCGCGGTTTCTGCCGCTTGCTGTAAATTCCAATCAAGAGTGGTTGTGACGTTTAGGCCGGCAGTTTCCACATAGTCAGCGCCGTATTTTGATTCCAGGTATTCTTTGATAAACATTACAAAATGCGGAGCGCGCATTCCCTCAAATTTCGGTGAGAAGTTGATGGATTCTTTTATGGCCCTCTGGAATTCTTCCTCGTCAATGTAGCCGTATTGTTTCATTCTTTCCAAAATATAATTTTTGCGCGCCAGTAATTCTTTTTGATGATTGCCGTAAGGAGAGTAATATGACGGCGCTTGAGGTAGGGCAGCCAAAAGAGCGGCTTCAGCCAAGGTTAAATCTTTAGCGTCTTTGCTGAAAAATGCTTGGCTAGCCGCTTCAATGCCGTAAGCATTGGAGCCGTAAGGTATTTGATTAAGATAAAGTTCCAAAATTTGGTCTTTGGAATAATTTTTTTCCAGCTTTATTGCCAGAATTATTTCTTTTAATTTCCTTTGGACAGTTCTTTCGTCGCTTAAGAAGGCATTTTTTACTAATTGCTGGGTGATGGTGGAGCCGCCCTGGACGATGCTGCCGTGCTGCAAATTGACGATTAATGCTCTTATAATCCCTCTCCAATCAAAAGCCGGATGCTGGTAAAACTCCGCGTCTTCAATTACAATCATGGCTTCTCTGGCGTAATCAGGGATTTCTTGCAAAGGGATGACAGTTCGGCGCTCTTCGCCGTGGATTTCATAAAGCAGGTTTTGGCCGGTGCGGTCGTATATTTTGGTGGACTGATTAACAATGCGCTCGCCGATGCTTGAGGGGTTGGGAAGCGTTTTATAAAGGTAAAAAAGATAAACAGCGGCAGCCACTAAAACAATTAAACCCGCCAAGCAAAAAGTGAAAAAAATCCGCCAAAATTTTTTTGGTTTGTTTTTCTTTTTCGGCGGCTGCAAACGATATCCCATTTTTTTCAATTCGCTAACTTTATATCTGGCTGACATATATTTGTTATTTTCTCACGGCTTTTTACTTTTGACAATAATCTCTTTGAAAAACGCCCCCGTCTTTCGGTTAAAAGACGGGGGCGGCTACTTAATTGTGTTTAAAGTTCTTCTTCTTTTTCGTTTTCTTCTGGCGTTTCCTCTTCCAATTTTTCTTCTTCTTCTCCTTCTTCTTCTTTCATCCCCGCCAGTCCCTCATCCATATCCTCGTCTTCTTCGGACTCAATACCCTCCTCTTCCTCTTCTAAATCTTTTTCTTTAAAACCTTTCTCGTCATCACCTTTTTTAGCCAGGTTATAAATCGCCGTTATCTTAAGAAATTCCGTAGTCATAATTTAATGAAAGTTAGGCGACCTTTTTAGATTAAATTTTTTGACCTTTTTCAATTGTGCCTGTTGGCTGTAAAAAGTCAATAGGAAAATGATAATAGAGGAATTATAATAAATGCTTTGGCAATGTCAACCCCCACACCTACAAAGAATAAAGATTAAAGTAGGTGTGGGGGTCAACCCCTAACATCAGCTTATTTTTGAGCCAGGCGTGAGGTCTTTGTCGGGCCTTAAGATGGCGATTGTGCCATCGGTATCGGTTGCGGCCAAAAGCATTCCCTGGCTTTCCAGGCCGCGGATGACGCGCGGCTGGAGGTTAGTCAGCACAATAATTTCTCGGCCAATTAATTTTTCCGGTTCGTAAAACTGGGCGATGCCGGCTAAAATCTGTCGTTGTTCGTAGCCTAAGTCAATTTCCAGTTTCAGCAATTTATCCGAGTTTTCCACCCTTTCCGCCGCCAAGATTTTGGCAACGCGCAAATCAATTTTTTTGAAATCTTCTATACTAATGAAATTTTGATTATTCATATTTGTCATTTCGGCTGCGAATACTTTTCAATGGCTTTATCAAAAATTTCTATCTTTTTTCTGACTTCCGGATGGACCGCCAGCATTTTTAAATCCAGAGCCTTTATTTGCGTTTGAATGCTGGAGATAAAATAAGAAAGAAGTTTGGTTTCCTGTTTTGTTTTAACGTCCGGTCGGAAATCTTTAATAACTCCTTCAACATATTGGGCGGGGAGGGCGAGATAAAAAATTGGAATGTTCTGGACGGCCTGAGGAATGATTTTTTTGGTTTTGGCATCTACAGCCAAACCATATTTTAAATTAGCGCCGGCGCGCATAACGTTTTTCTCCAAAGTTTTTCGCATTTTGTCCTGATAAATCGGACCGGAGATATCAGCGACCTCGTCAAAAGCGCAAACCACATTACTGGTCGTTCTTTCCAAAATGACGTTGTCCACGCCGTTATCAATATCGTCAATCATATTACTTCTGGCAACGATGAATTCTTCACCGAGAAATTTGTTGAAGATGGCTGTTTTCAGCATTTCCAGCTTTTCTCCGACTCTTTCTTTGTCCGTGCTTTTTTCCTGCCATTCTTTCTGGATTCTGGCGGTTCTTTGGCGGTCGCGGCTCAAAACTTCTGCCGGATAATAATTTTTAAACGCTTCCAAATCAATGTGGCAGTCGCTTTTTACCGGAGCGCCCTCTTTTTGCATTGCTTTTGCCGCGATTTCTAGGAATGTCGTTAATTTTTTCATTCCCTCGACCGGCTCAATGCTTTCGGCCGGATTTCTTTTCTGCAGGGAGAGACGTTCCATATTATTTGATTTAGGAAAATTATTCATAGGGTTAATTATAAACTACCATTTTTTTCATTGCAACTTTTGGTTGACAGCCAATTTTCTAATTGCTAATATCTCAATAGAAGTTTAAAAATCTATTTTTAGGGAGAAAAAAATGATTAAAGTGAGCTTGATTAACGAACCGAATGTCAATGCCGAGGACTTGATTGCTTTTGGGGCACGTTCCTGCTATCAAGGCGAGGCGCCGAAATTGGGCGAAAAAATGGGCATCAAAAGCCGTTTGTTTGATGTTGGTCATCACACCACCTTTCAGCACGGCCATTACACTTTCTTCATTGAAGGTATTGCTGTTGGAGATATTACTTTGGGCCTGCATCTGGCCAATGTCTTTTACAATTCCAGCCAGCGTTCCGGCCGGTTTTGCTCGGTAATGTTCGCCAATCCCAATTTTGAGGGAGTGGCCGAGTACATCGATTCTTACTACCAGCTGACAAAACTTGATTTCATGCACATTATGGACTATTTGCGCACCGCCTACAAAATCTATAGCCGTAACATCGGTCAAGCCGAAGAACTGGCCAAAAAATTTATCCAATCCGAAAGGCCGTGCGCGTCTGAAGATTACATCCAACAAAACGCTCCGAAAATTGCCCAGGAACAACTCCGCGTTTTTATTCCGGTGATTTTGCCGACAGCCCTGACTTACACGGTTAACTTATCAGCGCTGGCTGCTTTATACCATGTTGCCTGGTCGCCTCCGCTAATGGATTTGACTCGTCAGATGACCGATTTGGTTTTGAAGCAAAATCCGAATCTCAGCTTCGTTTTTTCCCGCGTAAATCAAGACCGTGAAAATTTGCCGATGTCCAGAAAAACTTTCTTGCCCGATGGCGATATTTGTTTGAAGCCCACCGTACGGGTAATTTCATTTGGCAATCCAACTAATTTTAAGGTTCCTTCAGCTGAAGATATGTGGCCGATTGATTCCTTGCCGTTTAATCCGGCTTTTATGGACAACAACACCGAAGAGATGAAAACACTAGTGGAAATTTCTTTGGCGACCATGGATCAAGACCAGCGGCATCGGACCGTCAGAAGAGGCCAGCCGATTTTTACCGGCGATTTCTATTTACCGCCCATACTCGCGGCCTTAAAGTTAAAAACGGAAGCCTGGAATTTGATGAAGCAATGGCTGAAAATTTTTCGTCATCACTCAGTTCCTTTAGCGCTGGCCTGCTCTCTGGCTCCTTACGGCGCAATGGTGAGATACCGCAAATCCGCCTCGTATAATGCCTTAGCGCATGAGTTTTTCAAGCGCCTCTGCTGGTGCACGCAGGAGGAAATCTATCACGCCTCGGTGCAAGTAGTGGAAGAAATTATCCATCGTTTCGGGCCGACCTGCTCGTTTCTAAAAGCAATGAAACCGCCTTGCGCTATGACCGGCGTTTGCGGAGAAGGCAAGCGCTATTGCGGCCGCGACATCAGCGAATCCGTCACAAATCCCTTTATTGAACGAAAGGTTTAAAGAACAACAACGAAATCCCGCTTCAGCATTTCTGCCGAAGCGGGATTTTAAATCCGCTGATTTATTGGAATTCTATTATCATATTTCGATTTTGATAGTTGGTCCACTCTGTGTGGAACCAAATTTTTGAAGGTAAATTCGGGTCTTTTACGAGGATTTCCCCGACCCCTGCCTACCGGCAGGCAGGCGTCTCGGTGGGCCTGGATGATTTTTAAGACAGGATTAGGTTCCTCGCTGTTCCGGTTGACCGCCGCGAATTTGTCGGTACTTGTCCTTGTATTTTTCAATCGTTTCCTCAACTTCTTTATGAGGGATTTCAACCCGCAAAAGATCAATGGCGTTTATGGTATCGTAAACATCAAGTTTATTTTCAAGCTTGTAAATGGCATCTCGCCACAAAATCGCTTTTTCGTATTCTCCTTTCTTCGCTGCTTCTCTTTCTAATTTTTTCATCATATCAATGAAAGCGTGATATACCCCTTTCTCCGCTCCGCCTCTGCTAATCGTCCTATCTTTGAAAGGAATGCGGAGAATTGATTTCTGTTCTTTCATCATTTGCCGAATGCGGCCGGTTCTCTGCCAATTAAAAGCCGTGGAAATGATTTTGGTGTAAAAATCGCGAGCCCTATCAACCTTATCTTTGGAAATATTGGGAATCGCCTCCATCGTCTCCAAAAGCCGCCAAGCGTCCACCTCAATCATTTCTAAACTCCACCAGGGTTTGGCCGATGCCCACCAAAAAGAATCACTGGCCAAAGCCGCATCCATTTTATCTCTTAAAATGGGATATCCGGGAGCGTCAACCGGCACTTTGTAAAATTCTCCCAAAACCATATTCAGGAAATCCCACTGGAATTTATGGATAATATTCTCGGGGTCATTCCAGGAAAGAAATTGAATATCATTTTTAATATCTTCAACGCTGGAAGCCCAAGTGGATTTAACCGGCGAAACTTCTTCGTAATCCTTGTAATGTTTGGGGATGTCAGAAATTTGAATCAGTTCAAATTCCGGTGCCGCCAAAACATCAAAAAGCATTTTCTCCAAACCCGGTCGATGATGACCAAACGTTTCCACGTCCATGGCCGTAACCAAATAACGACCACTCTTTAAATCATCTTTCATCGCTTCTTTCAGAGTTTCTTCGGAACGGACAACTGCACTCATTATTAAATTACTCAATCTCCTCTCGCGGAAAAAAACTAAAAGGTTGGAATCTTTAATTTTATAAACTTTTTTGTAATCAACGTGGCCCGGTTCTCCTCCGCAAGCAATCTCGTCTAAAATAACCCACTTGAATCCCAAATCCTCTAAAATAGGCACCAGTTCTTTTTTATAAGCCATTTCCGGCGGGAAAAATCCCTGCGGCTTATATCCCTCTCCCAAATAAAATTTATTAGTTTCGTCGTTAATCTGAATTTGACGAATAATTTCTTTTTCTTCCACCAGCGGCAAAAAAGCGTGGTATTTGGAAGAACTGGTAAATTCCGCTCGTCCCTCTTTGCCCAGTTCTCTCAATATATCAATAAGATCTCGATATTTATATTTATCAAAAAGTTCCAGAAGGCTGCCGTTAATGTTAAAAGTGAGGCGGATTCTTTTATTCTTTTTTATGCCGTGAAGTACGGGTCGATAACTTTGGGTAACAATTGCTTCCATTATGTCCTCTTGCTGGCCCCACGGCTGGTAAAAATGTAAAAAATTAGCCCAATGCATGATATTCAATAGCTTTCTTAAACAGGTCAACATATTCGCGAGCTGATTTGGTCCACGAAAAATCGGCTTTCATAGCTCTTTTCTGAATATCGCGCCAGAATTCGGGATAACGATAAGTCTCAATAGCTCTTACCATTGCGCCGTAGAAAGCGCGATTGTCAAATTTTTCAAAAACAAAACCGGTACCGGTTTTGTTCGCAGGATCATAATCCACAACACTATCTGCTAAACCGCCGGTCTTGCGGACAATCGGCACCGTACCGTAGCGCATCGCTTCCATTTGGGTCAGACCGGATGGTTCAAAGCGCGAGGGAATAATAATGGCATCGGCGCCGGCATAAACCGTATGGCTAAGAACTTCATTATAGCTCAAGTGAATGCCGACTTTTTGGGGATATTTTTTTGCCAGTTCTTGAAAAAAAGTCATAAAATGCCCTTCGCCGGAACCGACAACTATCAATTGCATGTTAAAATTTTCCAGGAGCGGTTCAGCCGCATCCTTAAGCAAGCCAAATCCTTTTTGATCGGTTAACCTTGAAACAATGCCAAAAAGCGGAACATTATCACGGACCGGCAAATTAAACTTCTGCTGGAGAGCCGACTTATTTTTTGTTTTTCCGCCGGAGAGCGTTTTTATATTGTAATGCAATTGAATATTGGAATCGGTCTCGGGATTATAAATATCGGTATCAATACCATTTAAAATACCGGAAAGTCTTGACCGTCTTTCGCTTAAAAGCTCATGTAATCCTTCACCGTATTCGGGTGTGGTAATCTCCTGGCTGTAAGTAGGTGAAACGGTGTTAATGGCATCGGCGTACATAATGCCCCGCCTCATGAAATTAAGCTTCGAAAGTCTCGGATCGTTAAAGCCCGGAATCTCTTCCCTGCCTGAATCATAGTCCATCTCGGATACGAAACGATGATCGAACATTGCCTGAAAAGAAAGATTGTGAATGCAAAAAACAACAGCAATCGCTGAAAGCCTCGGATCATCTTTGTAAATAGTATGGAAATAATTGGGGATGAGACCGCCTTGCCAATCAGAGGCAATAATCACATCCGGCCGCCAAGACGAGTGTCTTAAAAATTCAGGAGTCGCTCTCGAAAGAAGCGCCCATCTTATTGCGTCATCGGCGTAGCCGTAAACGTTTGCCCGTTTTTCGTAATACTCCATGTTTTCAAGAAAGTACGCGATGGTTTCGCCTGAATCATTGTCGTACCTCAAAACATTAGAAATAAAAAGGCCGTGCGGATCTTCTTCCTCGGAAGGCGCCGGTCGCAAATCCTCAAGTTCTAAACGCAAGGGATATTTTTCAAGGTCAATTGTGGCATATTTAGGAAGAAAAACGCGAGCGTCGTGACCTAATGCCCGAAGAGCCTTAGGTAAAGAACGCATTACTTCGCCCAATCCGCCAACCTTGATAAAGGGCGCCGCCTCGGAGGCAACAAAAAGAAACCGCAGTTTCGGTTCTCGTTTAAAAATATTAATCGGCGAAAGGATGTTGACCATGAACGTATTAATTATAACCTAATTTTATTCTATCATAAAATCGCCTGTTTGGCGATTTTTTTTGACGCGTCTCGGTCTCTCGATGGTTCGATAAACTCACCATAAATACCGCGCTGACTCGTGCTGCGTTCCTCGGTCTAGAATTTAAATTATAGAAGTATTATAAGACCTTTTTGTGGTAATTGAAAGATAGCAAATTGGTTTAATTCGTTTGATTTTTAATTAGATTTCTGTTATAATTAAAATATAGGGTGAAACCCTCGCGAGAGGGTTTTTAATTTGTAACATAAAAAGAAATGAAATTGAGAAATATCGCCATTATTGCGCACGTTGATCACGGCAAAACCACTTTGGTTGATGCCTTATTAAAGCAATCCCTAAATTTTAAAATTAAAATGGATGCGCCGCAGGATTTGATTATGGATTCCAATGAATTGGAGCGGGAGCGGGGCATCACGATTTTTTCCAAGAACGCTTCGGTTAAATACGGCGATATTAAAATCAACATTGTTGATACGCCGGGCCACGCCGATTTCGGCGGCGAAGTGGAACGGATTATGCGAATGGTGGACGGCGTTTTGCTTTTGGTGGATGCCAAAGAAGGCCCGATGCCGCAAACTAAGTTCGTTTTAAAAAAAGCCATTGAAGCCGGCCATAAAATTATTGTCGTTATCAATAAAATTGATAAGCCTAACGCTCGGCCGGAATGGGCTTTGAACGCAACTTACGATCTTTTCTTTGAATTGGAGGCTAGCGAAGAGCAGATTGATTTTCCGGTTGTTTATGCCGCTGCCACCTTTGGCAAGGCCGGTTTTACGAAAAACTTAGGAGAAATGAAAGACATCAAACCGGTTTTTGAAACGATTATTAAATATGTTCCAGCGCCGGTTATTCCGGAAAATCAGCCGCTTCAAATGCTCACGGTTAATTTAGCTTATGATAATTACAAGGGTAAAATCGCTGTTGGCCGGTTGTATTCCGGAATATTAAAAAGAGGAATGACAGTGGCGCATATTAATCGCTTAGGCGAAGTGAAAGATGCTCAAATAAGCGCTGTGATGCTTTTTGACGGATTGAACAGAATTGATGTTGAACAAGCTGAAGCTGGCGACATTGTAGCAATCGCCGGTATTTCCGATATTAACATTGGCGAAACGATAGCTGACGCGGAAAATCCTATTGCTTTGCCGACCATTACCATTGATGAGCCGACAATTAAAATGATTTTCGGCATTAACACCTCGCCGTTTAAAGGTCAAGAAGGCGAGTACACCACCTCTCGAAATCTAAAAGAGCGTTTGGAGCATGAATTGGAAACCGATGTTGCCTTGTCCGTGGAGGCGTTGGCTGGAGCCAGCGATCATTGGGTAGTTTCTGGTCGCGGCGAATTGCACTTGGCGATTTTAATTGAAAAAATGCGGCGCGAAGGATATGAATTGGAAGTTTCCAAGCCACAGGTTATTTTCAAAGAGAAAGACGGAAAGAAAATGGAACCTATGGAAATGGTAACTATTGAAGTGCCGCAGGAATATTCAGGCGTAGCGATTGAGATGTTTGGCAAAAGATTGGGCATAATGAAAAGCATGCGCACTGACAAAGATACGGTGATTATGGATTTTAAAGTGCCGACGCGCGGCTTAATCGGCATTCGGGAGAAATTTTTGACAGCTACTCGGGGCACTGGCATTATGAACAGCATCTTTTTGGGCTACGAAGAATATCGGGGCGAAATGAATACCATTAATCACGGTTCTATTGCGGCGACTGAAGCTGGGATAACAACTAATTATGGTTTGGTGACAGCCCAAGGCCGCGGCAAATTGTTTTTGGGAGCTGGTGTTCCGGTTTATGAAGGAATGGTGGTTGGTGAAAACGCCAAAGTCAGCGACATCAGGGTTCATGTTTGCCGGACCCGGCAATTGACCAATTTTCGGGCGAAGCAGGAGGCTTGCGAAGATCAATTGGAAACGCCTTTAAATTTAACCCTGGAACAATCTTTGGATTATATTTCTGATGATGAGTTGGTGGAGATTACTCCAAAAAGCGTCAGAATCCGCAAAGTTCATTTAACGGAAATAGAGCAAAAGCGCGCCAAAAGGCAAAAAGAAAATGGGTAATTCAAAAACCGCTTGCGATTAGCAAGCGGTTTTTGAATTGGCTGCGGGACTTGGATTCTCTTCGACTCGTTGCGCTCGCTCAGAGCAAGACATCCAAGTCCGATAACAAATCGCCAATCTCACTGCAAGCTATTTATGAGAGCTACCTTGATAATAGCTTGCACTGAGCTTGTCGAAGTGCTGCGGGACTTGGATTCGAACCAAGATACTGGGCTTCAAAGGCCCATGTCCTGCCGTTAGACGATCCCGCAAGTTTGGCCGGAAAATTTTTTAATCGCGGCTGATTAAAGTGTAAGTTCCGTCGTTACTGTACATTAAGGTGAAGTTGCGGCCAGCGTGGTCTTCAAATTGGGCTTGGCCTTTATTTCGAGCTTCGTCCAAAAAGACGCGGCGTTCTTCGGGGTTGAGGTCGTACTGGAGGTAGTAAACGCCGTAAGAAACATTCCTTTCCTGGTCATCGTATTTAATGTAATAGCCGCCGATATAAATTTTTTGAGTCATATTTTTATTATTTATCGACTTTAAAGATTAAACGAAAATTTTAAATTTAGCAATTTCTATTGGTGTGAATTTTCTAACACAATAATTTCTAAAGGTAAGGTGGGAATGGGCGAGTGTTTGATTTCTTCTTTAACCCGCAGGAATCCCTCCATTAATTTCTGCAGATGCTTCAGGTCAAAATTTTGGCTGAGCTTTATGATTATTTTTAATTCTTCTTCAGTCATCTCATCTTTAATAATTTTTTCTGTTTCAGCATTGGTTTTTAACAAAAGGATTTTTCTCAAATTTTTGATAACGGCCCGGCTGAATTCTATCAGGTCGGCGCCATCCTCGTAGATTCGGTTTAAAAAGCGGATGGCCTCACTCGCGTCGTTTTTCTGTAAATATTCCAAGAACCGGCTGATTTTCTGGAAATTGACTCGTCCCAGAATCTCTTCCAATGTTTGGGCTGTGATTTCTTCGTAGCCGAGGGAAATGAGCTGGTCTAATAATGATTCGGCGTCGCGCAAGCTGCCTTCGGCCGAGAGTGCGATTTCCCGCAGCGCCTCATCGCTGATTTTTATTTTTTCTTCTTGGGCCAGTTTATTCAGGCGCTCAATAATTTCTTTGATGGTCAATTTTTTAAAATCAAATCTCTGGGTGCGGGAAACAATAGTGGCTGGCAATTTTTCCGGTTCAGTGGTGGCTAAAATGAAAATAGCGTGAGCCGGCGGCTCTTCCAAAGTTTTGAGGAGGGCGTTGAAAGCCTCTTTAGTGAGCATGTGAACCTCGTCAATGATGAAAACTTTACATTTTGATTTAACCGGCGAAAAGCGGATGCCGTCTTTTAAACTTCTGATTTCATCAATGCCGCGATTAGAAGCAGCGTCAATTTCAATTAAATCCAGAGAGCGGCCCTCGTTTATTTCTGTGCAGGACTCGCATTGGTTGCAGGGTTCATAATCAAATGCGGATTTTTGCGGATTTTCAGGCGGATTTATGCTGATGCGATTTGTGCAGTTGACCGCCTTTGCTAAAAGTCGGGCGACAGTGGTTTTACCAGTGCCGCGCTGGCCGCAAAAAAGATAGGCGTGGGAAACGCGGTTGGTTTTTAAAGCATTAGTAAGCGTTTGGACAATGGCTTTTTGGCCGATTACTTCGCTAAAAGTTTTTGGCCGATAGCGCCGATATAAAGCAAGATGAGCCATAAAGATAATTCAAAAATCAAAAGTCAAAATTATTATACTCGTTTTAGGGTTAAAAAGCAAAAAAATTGTTTAATTTGCTTAAAAACGGCTTTTATAATACAATAATTTCAATCGTCCAACTTTTTTATGAACAAAACCCTTAAATTATTGATAATTTTATTTTTGGTTGTTTTGGTTGGCTTGTTTGTGGGCTCCCAATTTTTACATAGCCGGGAGATTGCCATACTTTCTAAAGACAAAAATCTGACGACTGATTCGTGGCCGGAAAAATTAAAAAATCCAGCCATTGCAATCAAGGCGGTTTATGCCACCAGCTGGACAGCGGCCAGCGACAAGCAGATTGATTATTTAATAAAGCTGGCCACCACCACGGAAATCAACGCCATTATCATTGACATTAAAGATTACACCGGCCATATTGCTTTTGAAACGCAATCACCTTTGATTAAAAGCATTGGCTCGGAAGAGATACAAATCAAAAATCTGAACAAACTGATTAACAAGCTCCACAAAGAAAATATTTATGTCATTGCCAGAATAACTGTTTTTCAGGACCCGGTTTTGGCAGCCAAAAGACCAGAGTTGGCAGTTAAAAGCAAAAAAACCGGCGCTAATTGGAAAGATAATAAGGGATTGAGCTGGGTTGATCCGGCTTCGCTTGAGGTTTGGAATTATATTTTGACTATTGCCCAGGAAGCTGATAAGCACGGTTTTGATGAATTGAATTTTGACTATGTGCGTTTTCCATCTGACGGCAATATGCAAGATATGACTTTTCCTTTTTATGACGGCCAAAAACCGAAGCACGAAGTCATTCGGGATTTTTTCAAATATCTTTCCGACAACCTGCGGTCAAATGGCGTCAAAACTTCAGCGGATTTGTTCGGCTTGGCCACGATTAACCACGACGACTTGGGAATCGGTCAAATTTTGGAAGACGCCGCCCCTTATTTTGATTTTGTTTGCCCCATGGTTTATCCTTCGCATTATGCCAGCGGATTTTTGGGCTATAAAAATCCAGCGCTTTATCCTTATGAAGTTATCAAATATTCTTTAGAAAACGCCCAGAAGCGTTTAGTGGCATTGACTGCCACTCCCACTCCTTTGGCTAATGCCACCACTACGCCGTCAGTTTTAGCAACACCGAAATTCGCCAAAGTGGCAGAGCTTCGGCCTTGGCTTCAGGATTTTGATATGGGCGCAATCTATGATGCCAGAATGGTGCGTTTGGAAAAACAGGCAGTTTATGACTTAGGCTTACCAGCAGGTTGGATGATGTGGGATCCCACCAATGTCTATACTGTTACTGCCCTGGACCAAAAACAAAAGTAGAGGTATTTATCGGAGTTTTTGGGAGTTGCAATCGGCGATGCAAAAAGTATCATAATTATAATGAAGCTTTTTATCGTTGCCACGCCAATCGGGAATTTGAAAGACATAACCCTTCGAGCTTTGGAAGTTTTAAAAGAGGTTGATTTGATTTTGGCTGAAGATACACGCCGCACCCTCAAACTGCTCAATCGCTTTGAAATTAAAAAACCCCTGATTTCTTACCATCAACACAGCCGATTGCAAAAAATAGAGCAAATTATCGAGCTCTTGAAAAAGGGCAAAAATTTGGCCTTGGTTTCCGATGCCGGCACGCCGGGGATTTCTGACCCGGGCAATAAGTTGATTGAGTTGGTTTTAAAGGAGTTGCCGGAAACGCAAGTTATTTCCATTCCAGGACCGTCGGCTCTGGCCGCTATTCTTTCTGTGGCCGGAATTGAAACAGACCGGTTTTTGTTTTTAGGATTTTTACCGATTAAAAAATATCGCCAGGATTTTTTGCGGCAAATTGTTGAATCGCAATACCCGGTTGTATTTTACGAATCGCCTTATAAAATTTTGAAAACTTTAAAAGAATTGTCAGCTCTTTCGGCTGATTTTCAGGTTGTCGTTGCCAAAGAATTGACAAAAGTTTTTGAAAAAATTTATCGGGGCGGATTAAATGAAGTTATCAATCAGATAGAAAAAGACAAGCCAAGGGGGGAGTACGCGGTAATAGTCTACAAATAATTTTTTATTTTAAATTTAAAGCAAGGAAAATCAAAGAAATTATAAATATTAATGACTCACTTATTGAAATCGGAGTCGGCTTAAAATAAATATTTCTTATCCAATTTTTGTCCCCGTATTGTTCGGCCGCGATTTTTTGCTCTTCCGGCGTCCAAGAGACAACTAATTTTTTAGAAAATTTTCCGTCTTTTGTTGAAAATAGTTTATAAAAGCGACGTGAAAGGGGGTAAAACCATTGAATGCCCCAGCCAATTCCAATGCTATCATGAACAAAATGTAGGAAAGTTAAAATGGCAAAAAGAAAAGCCAGTGGGGTGTTAATTGATAAGATAATTAAGAATCCAACGGAAATAAAAAGCAAAGGCGAATGCAGTAATTGTCGATGTGTATGAGTTTGTGCGTTTAACTTCTTGCCCTTCATCCAATAAAAAATAAAGTCTATATCGGGTAGCAGGGCAAATAAAATTCCAATAGCAATTAAAACTAGAGATAAATTAATGTTCTCTATTTTAGCGAAGGCAAGTGCCCCAAAAATTCCCAGTGCTATATCCAATAACATAGTGGACCTAGGCAGAATCGGACTGCCGTCTCCGCTTTGCAAAAGCGGTGTTCTGCCATTAAACTATAGGCCCTCATTTAATATTATTCAGATTAATGCCTATTTTCAAATTTCCAATTTTTACAAAACAAGAGGAGCAATTTTTAAAATTAAAAAAGCAAAAAGAACAATTTTTTCTACAAAGTCCAGCGGCGTTTTCAGATAGGAAATTTCCTTCTTTCTTAAGAGATATTCCACGACTAAAAGCGCAATCATTAGCAGGTCCCATCCGATGAAGAATTTAAAGATTATAAAATGGTAGTTGATAACGCCGAATAAAACAAAGAGCAGCGCAATATTATTAAACTTATCGCTAATGTGGTCAAAATATTCGCCCAGGTAAGTTTCTTGATTTTTTAAACGCGCCATTGCTCCGTCTAATAAATCCAGA
>Ga0315274_10006996_pt1 | contig 16385 bp, 20 predicted proteins | sample YL17G02_20_MG_FD_203700 | JGI IMG/M metagenome (GOLD analysis project Ga0315274, IMG submission 203700) | Sediment microbial communities from Yellowstone Lake, YNP, Wyoming, USA - YL17G02_20 | ecosystem: Environmental > Aquatic > Freshwater > Lake > Sediment | place: USA: Wyoming | collected...
CCGGGCTATCGAAAAGCAATTTCAATCGCAGTCCAAGCATGAATGGCCGGGCCAATCGAATTCGGAAACGGCTTGTCCATCCAATTAGTTGATGCCCATAATGGCCGGGCTAAGGAAACGCAAGACCGGAATTGTCCATGAGCTTAACTTAGCGCCATTCGGGTCAGAGTTCCGCAAAGAACAAAGCGAGCAGATGAAGCTCCCTTGCCGGGAGCGTTGCGGAGGATGGCAAGGGATTGTATAATACATGACAGGAGCAAGGAATGGAAAAGGTCAAAGAGATGACGGTCGATGAGCTGGAACAGTTCATCGAGCACAAGCTGGTTGAAATCATCGGCGACCCGGATTCCGGCTTGAAACTCAGGCCCGCGTTCAGAAAAAAGCTGGAGCAAAGACTTAAGAAACCCGCGAAAAGGATTCCTCATTCGGAGGTCCTGAAAAAGCTTGCCTAAGGTCGAATGGACTGAAGAAGCGTTCGCAGACCTCCGAAAACTGGACCCTGCAATCCAAAAGCGCATTCTCCGAAAAATCAATTGGATTGCCCGCCATTTCAATATTGTCACGCCCGAGCCCCTGTCCGGCGAACTCGGCGGGGCCTTCAAAATCAGAGTCGGGGACTGGAGAATCATCTACACCCTGGAGAAAAACACTGTCGTCATCCAGGCGGTTGGGCATCGAAGAGAGATCTACAGTTCTTAGAAATCTTTCATTAACATTTCCGAGCTTCCGCCTGCCGCCATTGCGCTGGAAAAGTCAGGTTTTTGCCAACCCACTATTAGCCACAATTCTTTTCGGGACTTTCAGACTCATATTTCTTTCTCTATGAATCATTCTATGGCAATTCGCGCATATAACGGTCATGTCTTTTTTAGGATTTATCTCTTGCGCTCTCTTTAATTCGGAAATTGGAACAAGATGATGCGCTTCGATATATCCCCTGCCGAGCTCGCCATAAAATTCCCCGAAATCAAACCCGCATACCTGGCAGATATGGCCATGGTATTTTTTGGCATCTTTTGCCAGGCGTTGATTTCTCTCTCTTTGCTTGTGGAATCTGAGTCTGCCGGGGTCTTCAAGACCCGGAGATATCAGATCTTCCGGTTCCGGTCCGGAATTTCTTAACAAGGGATCAACTTTTCCGGACAGAATCTGGGCCAGCCTTTTTTCAGCCCTTCGAACTTTTACCTGAAAAATCGTGGGCCGTTGCTTTAGGGCTTCCTGAAAATCCAGCTGGAAAATAGTTCGAGGGATATTTTTGTTGAGCCATTTGACGGGTCGCCGATGAGCTGTTATCACCTTGCGGTGATATTGATAATCACCCATGATTTTTCCAATCGCGACCTCCGGCTCTTTTTTCAAAGGGAGCAACACATAATCTCCCATACGAATATCATTGACCAATTTATATAATTGATATGCCCAATTACTATAACAAGGCTTCCTACACCCTGGATAATTTATTCTCAAAGACTTCTTAATTTCATCGACATTTTTCCCGGACAGATCGGGCAAGGCATTCCAGTGTCCAAATACCACATTATTTTTTAGGGCAAATTCTTCTGACTCGCCCTTTTCACCGGCCCTGACGACCCAAACCGCCATGTTTATCTTGCCTCCATGTCAGATTTTCGAAAAGCTTATTACATTGATTGAATGCGCCGGCAACTGGATTTTGAAGGATGATTTGCCGCCTTGAGAAGTGATGGTCAACTGGGTTTTGGCAATTTGTGGGGTGATGGCGTTTGGTTCCGCGAAGGTGTTGTACTTCATGGGGTCGTTGTGTTGGATGAGCGCGATTTCGGCTTCCTGGTCCGGGACGAATCCGGCGAGGTTGATGGTGGCGTTTATGTCCTTGTATCTTTCCTTGTTGACGATAAACAAGCTGAGTTTGTCGCCCTTTTCCGAGCGGGAGGCGCTGACTTCCAGGTCGGGAGTCTTTTCCGGGCTGAGCTCGGGCTTGAGGAATCGGTCGTAGGTGTATTGGGTATAGAGGTTGAAAGCCCAGGCGCTTGGGGTGAGGAAAGTTCCTCGCTGGTCGGAGATGATGATCCCGATGCAGTTGACCATTTGCGCGAGGTTGGCGATGGGGACTTTGTCCGCGAGTCGCTGGAGCCGGTTGAGCATGGATGCCACGAACAGTCCGTCGCGGAGGTTGTAGTTGGTCTGGATGACTTCGGTGAAATAATACCAGAGGTTCCATTCGTCAAAGGTCACTTTGATTTCGCGGTTTTGGGGTCCCCATTTTTCAATCGCGGAGATGCCGAGGTTGATGCTTTTCTCAAAAGATTCGAGTCCCCCGAAGGTCCGCTTGTAATAAGTCCTGCGCTTGAGTTCGCCATCGACCACGATCAGGCTGGGCGGGTAGTAGGAATGGATGGAGAGGTAGTCCGCGTCGGCTCCGGTCAACTCCACCACCTTTTTGTTCCAGGCGTTGGCCGCGTCGTTCCAGCCGCTGGCGATGAGCTTGACCTCCGGATCAGCCGCGCGCATGGCCTTGGCGAATTCCAGGTATCGCTCCCCGTATCTCTGCGCGGTGAACCCGCCATCGAGCGCGTTCCACATCTCATTGCCCACGAACCAGTACCGCACGTTGAACGGCTGCTTGTGACCATTGCTTGCCCGCTCCGCGCCCCATTTCGTTGACTGAGAACCGTTGCAATACTCCACCCAGGCGGCCGCCTCTTCCGGCGTGCCTTGGCCGACGTTCGCGGTGAGCATCGGCTCCGCGCCGACTTCGCGGCAGAAAAGGATAAACTCATCCGTGCCGAACTGGTTGCTCACCTCCGGCCCCACGGTCTTGCCGAACCTGCCCCAGGCCCAGTTGGGTTTGGGCCTGCGTTCAGCCATCGGCCCGATCCCGTCCCGCCAGTGATAGGAATCCGCGAAGCACCCGCCGGGATAGCGGATCAGCGACGGCCGGATTTTCTTGATGGCATCGACCAGGTCCCAGGGCACCCCGCCCAGGAACTGTTCGGTCCCTTTGACCGGCCGCCAGATGCCGCCCTGGATGCACTTGCCCAGTTCTTCAATGAAATGACCGTAAATGGTCTGCGGGATTTTGTGCAGCGGTTTTGCGCAGTCAATTGAGATTTGCGCATCCGCGGACGCGGCCTGGCCCGGCCTGCCCGCGGCCATGCCCGCGCCGGCAAGACCCAAAACTGAAATCAATTCCCGACGGTCCATTTTCCCCTCCCTAAAGTTTCCCCGCTCCCGGGGCCGGCGCGGGCCAACTACCCGCCCGACAATCCTCAACTCAGTTCGGTTTCAATGCGGAGCAACTGCACCGGGTTGAGCACTATTTTCAGCCTGTTGATGTCCCTGACCGCCTTCTGGATGTTTTTCTCGATGGCCTTGTGAGTGATGATCACGAGCGGGACCGCGTCTTGATCATGCGCCTCGTGCTGGATCACGGAGTTGATGCTGATCCTGCAACGGGCGAGTATTCCCGCGATCTGCGCGAGCACCCCCGGCTGGTCCTTCACCCAGACCCGCAAATAATAGGGCGAGACCAGGTTTTCCATCGGCTGCAACTTGAGCCCATGGGGGTTAAGCGCGACGTAACCCTCGGGCCGGAGCCTGCCCGGAGGACGGCCCTGCGCAAGGTTCCGCGCCAGTTCCATCACGTCGCTTATCACCGCGGAAGCGGTGGCGTCCATCCCCGCGCCCCGGCCGTAGTAGAGAGTCGGGCCCGCGAAGTTGCCGTTCACATAGACCGCGTTATTCACCCCGCGCACGCTGGCGAGCAGGGAGTCCTGGGGGATGAGCGTGGGGTGCACGCGAGCTTCGATCCTGCCGTCGGTCACTCGGGCGATGGCCAGGAGCTTGACCCTGTAACCCAGTTCTTTGGCCGCCTGCAGGTCCAGATGGCTTAGCCGGGAGATGCCTTTGCGGAAAATCTTCTCAAACGGAATGCCCACCCCGAACCCGAGCCGGAGCAGGATGGAAAGCTTGTGAGCGGCGTCAACCCCTTCCACGTCCGCAGCCGGGTTGGCCTCGGCGTAGCCTTTCTCCTGTGCTTCCTTCAAAGCCTGGCCGTACTCCAGCCCCGACTCGTCCATCCGGGTCAGGATATAGTTGCAGGTGCCGTTGACGATCCCGTAAATGGCTTTGATCTTATTGGCCGCAAGCCCTTCGCGCAGCACGCGCAGGATGGGAATGCCGCCCGCGACCGAGGCCTCGAAATAAATCTCGGAATTGGATTCTTTGGCCGCGGCGAAAACCTCGTCGCCGTGCCGGGAAAGCAGCGCCTTGTTGGCGGTGACCACATACTTGCCGGCCCGGAGGGCATCGACCAGCATTTGCTTCACCCCCGGGAAATCTCCAACCAGCTCGATGATGATCTTGACCCCCGGGTCCTCAATCAGGAGGTAGCCGTCCGAAAGCCTGAGCTTCTTCTCCAGCGAAACCCGGCGCTTGCGCCTCCAGTCCTTGTCCGCGACCCCGGCCAGGACCAGCCGCGCGCCGATTCGAGCTTCGATCTCCTTTTTGTTCTCGCGCAGGACCTTGACCACCCCCTGACCAACGGTGCCAAACCCGATCAGACCGATCTTCACCTCTTTCATATTCGTTCCCTTTTCAGAAAGTTTTTTCTTGACATCAAAGCTATTTTATCACATAATGAAATTAATCCATTTAGTGGAGTTGGATGGTCGCTAAGGCCATCGGGCGGGCGCCCCGAAAGGGGCGCTTGTTTTTTAAGGCAACAACTTCTTGCCATAACCCTCTATGGCATTATCCCTGCCTTTTAAGTATTTTTCTTCCAATATTTCAGATACTCGATCGCTGAAAGTCTCGCGGTCGGGTGCAAGGATTCCGCGTTCTTGCAATATTCTCCGACGCGAAGGATAGGCAACGAGGTCGGCGAGCTGCAACCCGCTTATGTTTTCCTTTTTGGGCTTGACCTTAAGTTGCCTCGAAGTCATATAAGCCTGCCAACGCTGCGCCGGAATGAAATTAGTTCCTTCATTGTATAGTCTCTCGTATGACCTTTTCAGCTTCATGTCCTCTATGGCGCCTCTGCTTTCAACCATAACGTCTCCTCGGTGCTGGTTATAATGCAAAAAGAGGATATATCTTTCCAAGAGCACCTCAAGGCAATAGTGATAGGGCTGATGCCTCCACACTTGATATCGATTAAGATGCTCTCTTTTGTCCATGACAACCGTTATAACTTTGTAGTCCCAATTGCTTAAACGTCCCAATAGCGCCTGGTCAAAACCTTCTCTTACCGCGGCATCTCGCAATGCCGCAAAAGGTCCTAATTCTTTTTAAGATTTCCTTTCGGTGGAGGATAACTACTTCGTCGGGATCATTCGTTAGAAATCGATTTTTTACCTCGTCCATCTGAGGCTTGATCACATCGCGGTTATGCTCTGACTGGATGATTACACCCGTAAGCGACAAGAACCTTTCGTTTTCGTTGTCGACGTGTCGCAAATCGTGATTGCCGAATTCGTCAATATATATGCGATAAAGACTCATGTCGCCTGCTGGTCCCGGAAGTCAGGCTTCGGCCCCGGAATAATTTCAATGGGAAATTCCCGGATTACTTCCCTTTAAAGAGCGCCTTTTTTATCCCGCGCACCGCCTGTTTGATGCGGTGCTCGTTTTCGATCAGCGCGAACCGGACAAACCCTTCGCCGAATTCCCCGAAGCCGACCCCGGGGCTGACCGCGACCTTTCCCACCTGGAGCAGGAACTTGCTGAATTCGAGCGAGCCCATGGCGGAGTAAGCCTCCGGGATCTGGGCCCAGACGAACATGGTGGCCTTGGGCTTCTTTACCTTCCAGCCGATCTTGTTCAAACCGTCCACCAGGGCGTTCCGCCGCCGGCAATAGACCTCGGCCATGTGCTTGGTCGCGGCTTCGTGCTGGTTGAGCGCGACCGTGGCCGCGATCTGCACGGGCTGGAAGATGCCGTAGTCAAGATAGCTTTTGATCCGGCCCAGGGCGTGGACCATTTCGTGGTTGCCCACGCAGAAGCCCACGCGCCAGCCGGGCATGGAGAAGCTCTTGCTCATGGAATAGAACTCCACACCGACTTCCTTGGCCCGCGGCACTTCCAAAAAGCTCGGCGCCTCATAGCCGTCAAAGCAGAGGTCGCCGTAGGCCAGGTCGTGGATGACGTAGAGCTTGTTTTCGAGCGCGAAGTCCACGATCTTTTTGAAAAAGTCCAAGTCAACCACCTCGGTGGTGGGGTTGTGCGGGAAATTGAGGATCAGCAGCTTGGGCTTGGGCCAGGTCAGCTTCAGCGCTTTGACCATCTCGCTAAAGAAGTCGCTTTCCTCGCCCGTGAACGGAATGCTCCGCACGTCCCCCCCGGCAATCACCACCGAGTAACTATGGATCGGGTAGGTCGGGTTGGGGACCAGGACCGTTTCCTTGGATTCAACCATGGCCAGCACCAGATGAGAAATGCCTTCCTTCGCGCCAATCGTCACGATCGCCTCGGACTCCGGGTCCAGGTCAACCTCGTAACGGCGCTGGTACCAGTCGCAGATGGCCTTGCGAAGCCCCGGGATGCCCCGGCTCATGGAGTAGCGGTGGTTTTTGGCCGTGTCCGCGGCTTCCTTCAGCTTGTCCACGATCGGCTTGGGAGTGGGGATGTCGGGATTGCCCATGCCCAGGTCAATGATATCCTCGCCCTTGCGCCGGGCTTCAGTCATCAGGGCCACCACCTGTCCGAGCACGTAGGGCGGCAGCCGGTTGATCCGGTTAAACTCGGGACTCATTTAAAAACCGCCTCCTTCACCCCGCGCCATGGTCGCGCCGCTGCGGCGCGCGTTGGCCTGGGCATAAACTTCGAAAGCATTGAAGCTGCTCCTGACCAGCGGGCCCGCGAAAACGAATTCGATCCCGATCTTTTCTCCCGCTTCTTTGAGCTCCCGGTATTCTCCCGGCTCATAATATCTCGCGACCGGCCAATGCGCCCTGCTCGGAGCCAGGTATTGTCCAATGGTCAGCACCGAGCATCCCGCGTCCTTGAGCTCCTTCATCAGTTCAATTATTTCCCGCCTATCCTCGCCCATGCCCGCCATGATCCCGCTCTTGACCGTGAGGTTTGGGGAATGCTTTTTGGCAAAAGCCAGGACCGAGAGCGAGCGCCTGTAGTCAGCCCCGGGCCGCGCCATCGGATAAAGCCGGGGAACCGTTTCCAGGTTGTGGTTGAAGACCTCGGGTTTTCCGGAGAGCACAACCGAAAGAGATTCCCTGCTCCCGCGGAAATCCGGAGTAAGGACTTCAATGGAAGCCGAAGGCAGCGCTTGCCTCAGCGCGTTGACCGTGGCCAGGAATTGCGACGCCCCACCGTCCGCAAGGTCATCGCGCGTGACCGAGGTGATCACCACGTGCTTCAGGTTGAGCGCCTTGGCCATCGCCGCCACCCGCCCGGGCTCGCCGGGATCGGCCGGCCCGGGTCTTCCCTTTCCAACCGCGCAGAACCGGCAGCTCCGCGTACACACCTTGCCCAGAATCAGGAAGGTCGAAGTCTTCTTCGCAAAGCATGCACCGAGGTTCGGGCAATGCGCCTCTTCGCAAACCGTGTGCAGCCCGCTCTTCCGGAGCGACGCGCGCACAAGCCAAACCTCTTCCCGCTTGCTCGTCCCGCCCCTCAGAAACGCCGGCTTGGCCGTTGAAAATTTTTTTGCCGACTCGCTCATTTCGCGGTCCCTGTTGTGCTAGATTCTAACACATCCGGTGCCCCTGTAAAGCATGGCCGAAGCCGTTGACCTCCGCCAATTCGGGGCTTCCCAAGCCGGGCCGCAATCCGGTTGGCGCCGCGGAGTCCACCGGTATTGCGCTTGCTTGATTTTGAATTTTATATGGTCTATAGTTAGTGCCTGAAGAGAAAAAATGATCGTACAGTGCCCAAGCTGTGCCGCTAAGTTCAAGTTTCCGGATGACAAAGTCAAACCGGGCGTAAAAGTCAGGTGCTCAAAATGCAAGAGCGTGTTTGAACTCAAATCCGACGCCGTGGCCCAGGCGGATTTCGCCCCGGCGACCCCCAAGGCCCCCGCAGCGCCGTCCACGGACAGCGGCGAGAAGTTCAATTTCGGCGGCGACTTCGACTTCGGCGAAAAGAAAACTCCGAGCAGCGAGCGTGCCCCCGGCCCCGCGGCCCGGCAGGACTTCGACCTGAGCGGAAATTTTGAGATGGGCGAAGCGAAGCCGTCGAAAGAAAAGGCCAAGCCTGCGGCGAGCGCGCCGGCCAAGGAAGAGAGCGAAGAGTTCAGTTTTGAGGACGAGGCTGATTTTTCCAGTGAGGAGTTCGGTTCGGGCTCCGGTCCCAAACCCGCGGCCAAGGATGCGAACCTGGGCTTCTCCGCGGAGATGCCCGGCATCCCGGGCAAGGGGGCCAAGAAGGAGGAACCGGAGGACGCTGGTTTTGAGGACAACATCGGTGATTTCAAGATTGACCGGGGCGAGGACGTCCCGGCCAAGCCGCAAAGAAAATCCTCCGCGGAAGACCTCGATTTTTCCGGCAAGCTGGAAAGCTACGCTCGCCCGGACAAGGTCAAAGGCAAATCTTCTTCCGATGATCTGGAGGCGCAACTGGACCTGGACACCGAGTCCCCGCCCGTCATGCAGGCCGCGGCCACCGCGCAAGTCCACGCTCCCCGTGAGCACCTCGCTCCGGAGCGGCCGATGGTCCGAACCTACGAGGAAGAAAAAGGCGGCAGCGGCGGCAAAATTTTCCTGATCTTCCTGCTCCTGGTCCTGCTCGGCGCGCCCGCGGGAGGGCTGGTCTATCTCAATTCCACCGGGAGCTTTACCTTCCAGGACTTGAAAAACCGCGACCTGGCAAAGCTGAAGTCCGCGCCGGAGATAAATTCGATTCTGGTTTCCCTGGGCCTGGCGCAGGCTGTGATCAAGGGCGAGGTGGCGGTTTTGAAGGAAACCGTGCGCTACCAGGACATTGAACGCCGGGACGGGAGCCTTGCGATTGCGGTTACGGGCCGCATCCGGAACGACTTTCCGGTCGGGGTGCGTTTTGTGCAGGTCCAGGTGGACCTCTACGACGCCAACCGGAACGTGCTGGCCAGCGGCACCAGTTACGCGGACGTCAGCTTCACCCTGAACGAGATCAAGAGCATGCCGGAAACGGAAATCCGGGATTACATGGAGACCAAGGCGGGCAGGAGCATGAACAACCTTGACATCAAGCCCGGCGAGGCGCGTGATTTTGCGGTGATCTTCTTCAAGCCGGCCAGGGGCGTGGCCAGCTACGACCCCGCGGTTTTGAATAATTACGAACTGCTGAAAAAGGGCGGATAAGAGGGCCGGAAATCGCCGGGGGGCCGGATTGCCCCGCTTCAGAGCCATGGAAGTTGACCGCCAGAAAGCCGAACAAATCGCCCATAAGGCCATTCGGGAAATCGTGACCCTTTCCGAGCACCGGCAGCGTTGCTACGCGCTGAGCAAGAAACTCTGCCGCCAGAAGGACGAGATGCTGGCGGAGATTTTTCACGTGGTCTCCGAGGGCTCGCGCAAGAAAGAGCCGATTTACCAGGCCGGCTACCGCGTGATCTCGGACATGGCCTTGCTCTCCCAATACCTGGGCCCGCGCAAACTGGCGGGGGTGTATGCCGCGGCCCGGGCCAGAAACTACCAGGACGTGGTGCGCATGATGTCGCGCATCCCTCCCTGGCGCGTCCCCGGGGACGCCGAGGATTTGGAGGACAAGGAGCTTAAGGAAAAAACCCTGGGGGAGCGCAAGTCGCTTGCGCGCACGCGCGACCGGAACTTGATCAACCGCCTGCTCCACGACCAGAACCCGACCGTGATCTACATCCTGCTCCAGAATTCGATCATGACCGTCAAAGAAGTGGTGAGGGTGGCGTCCAAGCGTCCGACCAACCCGCAGGTGCTCGCGCAGCTTTATAAAAACCTCAAGTGGATAACTTACTACTCGGTGAAAAAGGCCCTGCTCAACAACCCTTATTGTCCGACCCAGCTTGCGCTCAGCCTCATGCACTACATGCTTGAGCAGGACCTGGTGGATATCGCGGAGAACGAGGTCCTCCATCCCAAAATCCAGGAAGCGGCCTGGGAACAGGTCCAGGAAAAAATCAAGGCGCGCCGGGGGGAAGCGCAGGAATAATCCGGGACGGCCGGGCTTATTCTTTCTTTTCCGGTTTGGGCTGATCCGCGCCGGGGACGCTTGAGTCCTCGCCCCCCTTCAATGAAGAGCGGAAATTCTTGATGCCTCTGCCCAGAGAACTTCCAAGCTGCGGAAGCTTCCCCGCGCCAAAAATCAAAAGCACGATGAAAAGGATGATGACCAGTTCCCACGGGCCTATTCCGAACATGGTTTACCTCCAAAAATAAAATAGCACAGATGGCCGGGCTTTACAATTTCGCCGGCCCCATCCTTACCGATTCCCGAATCTCGGGCAGCGGTTTCTTCGAAGATGACAGTCCGCGCGTTTTCAGCTAAAATTTAAATCAAAGGTTCCGCGGATGATCGACATTCACAGCCATATCTTGTATGGACTTGACGACGGCGCCAAAGACGAAGCCGCTTCGCTTCAAATGGCCCGGCTCTACAAGGAAATGGGGTTTGAGAAAGTGGTTGCCGCTCCGCACGTGATGGAGAAGTCTTACAGCAACAGCGCGGAGCTCATCCTCGGGCGATTGAAGGCGCTGTCGGAAAAAATCGGAGCGGAAAACCTCGGGGTCGATCTGGTGCAGGGCGCGGAATATTACCTGGACCGCGACTTTACGGACATCGGGGAACGCAATTGGCCGCTGGTGCGGATTAACAATTCTTTTTTCGTGCTGGTGGAAATGCCCGCGCTCTTCACTCCGGCCACGCTCGGGCTCAGCTTTTTCAACACCAAGGTCAAGAACCCGGAGCTGAAAAAATTGCTGCCTTTCCTGCGGCTGGTGCTGGCGCACCCGGAGCGCAACGAGGACGTGATCCATCGTCCGGAGGCCACAATCAAGCGGATCAAGGAGCAGGGGGTTTACATCCAGATGAACCTGGGCAGCCTGATCGATTACTACGGCAAGACCGTGCGCAAGGCCGCGGAGCAGATTCTCAAGCTCAAAATGGCGGACGTGATCGCCACCGACGCGCATTCCCCGGAGCAGCTTACGGCCATCGTGCCCGAGGGGATCAAGCGGCTGCGCAAGATCGCGGGGGAAAAAGCCGTGCAGGTGCTGATGAAAATTAACCCGGCCAAAGTGCTGGCGGGCGAGCCGCTGGAGCCTTTCTATTGATTCAAGGAAAAGCTTGATGGCGAGGATGGAAATCTGGCCGGTGCTGATCGCGGGCGGGAGCGGCACGCGGTTCTGGCCCTTGAGCCGCAAAAGCAGGCCCAAGCAGTTGCTGTGCCTGCTTTCGGAAAAGCCGCTCATCTGCCGGGCCTGCGAGGTGATAAGGCCTCTCGCCGGATGCGGCCGGATTTTCATCTCCACTTCCCAAAGCCTGGCCCCGGCCCTAAGAAAAGCGCTGCCCGGGATCAACCCCGACAACTTTGTCATTGAGCCCGAGCCCGGAGACACCGCGCCCGCCATCGGACTAGCGCTCGCCATAATCTCCCGCGGACTCGACCCCGCAAAACCCGAGCCCGTGCTCGCGTTCCTGCCCGCGGACTCCTTCATCGCAAAGCCCGCGCAGTTCCGGAGCGCCCTGCGCAAGGCCGCGGCCGCGGCCTACAAGCGGGACCTGATCGTCACCATCGGGGTCCGGCCCCGCTGTGCGAGCGCCTCGCTCGGCTACATCCTGCCCGGCGAGCCGCTCAAGACCGTCAAAGGCGCCTTCCGGGTAAAGCGGTTTGCGGAAAAGCCCGGAGCATCCACCGCCGCGAAATACCTCAAACAGGGATACCTCTGGAACGCGGGCATCTTCCTGGCCCGGCCCAGCGTGCTCCGGGCCGCTTTCCAAAAATACCAGCCCGCCATGTCCAGGCCCCTGGAGGCAATCCGCGGCGCGCCGCCGGCAAAATTGAAAACCGTCATCGCCAGAGAGTTTCCCAGACTGGAAAAGACCTCTTTTGACTACGCGGTGATGGAGCGCGCCAGGGAAGCCGCGGTGGTCCCGGGTGAATTCGGCTGGAGCGACCTCGGGAGCTACCATGCCCTGGCCGCGCTTTCGGGCAGGGCCGGAATGAAAAACCGCGGCAAGGGCCGGTTGGTTTCGGTTGATTCCGGGGGCCTGTTCGTGCATTCGGAAAAGCTGGTCGCCGCGGTGGGCGTGAGGAATTTGGCGATCGTCGATACTGGAGATGCAATCCTGGTGATGGGTCTTGACCAGGACGCCCGTTTGAAGGAACTGGTCGCGCAAATGGCGCGCAAGGGTTTGAACAAGTATTTATAAGGAGTGGTAATGAGGATCCTGGTTACCGGAGGCGCGGGATTTATCGCCTCCCATATCACCGACGCCTACCTGGCCGCCGGACACAAGCTGGCGGTGGTGGACGACTTAAGCCGCGGCAAGCTGGAGCAGGTGAACGGCAAGGCCCGGTTTTTCAAGGCCGACGTCCGCGACAAAGCGCGCCTGGAAAAGGTATTCCGGTCGTTCCGTCCCGAAATAGTCAACCATCACGCGGCGCAGATTGATTTGCGGAAGAGCGTGGCCGACCCGGCAATGGACGCAATGATCAACATCATCGGTTCAGTCAACGTGCTCGAGCTTGCGCTCAAATCCCGCGCGAAAAAAGTCATCTTCGCGTCCACCGGCGGCGCCCTTTACGGCGAGCAGGACTATTTCCCCGCGGACGAGGACCACCCCATCCGGCCGCTCTCGCCCTACGGCATCGCCAAGCGCGCGGTCGAGCTATACCTCTTTTACTACCGGGCGGTGCACGGACTGGATTACGTCTCGCTCCGCTACAGCAACGTTTACGGCCCGCGCCAGGACCCGCGCGGAGAGGCCGGAGTGGTCGCCATCTTCGCGCAAAAACTCTGGAGCAAAGCCGCGCCCACCATCAACGGCTCGGGCAGGCAGACCCGCGACTACGTGTTCGTGGGAGACGTGGTCGCGGCCAACCTTGCGGCGCTCAAGCGGGGCGTCTCCGGCCCCTTCAACATCGGCACCGGAAAAGAGACCACGGTCAATGAAATTTTCAGCGTGCTCAATAAAAAGATCGGCGCCAAAGCCAAGCCGGTGCACGGCCCGGCCAAGAAAGGCGAACAAAAACGCTCCGTGCTGGACAACCGCCTGGCGCGCAAAGTCCTGGGCTGGAAGCCGAAAGTGAATTTAGCCGCGGGGCTGAGACTGACCGCTCAATTCTTCAAGCCGGAATGACGACCGCAGCGCCCGCAATTTTGCAAACTCCTGGGTCTTGGCTTAAGCTATTAATGAGGCCCGGCTATGACCAAATTCCAAAGAATAACCATTGATCCCGAGCAAATGGCCGGACTGCCGTGCATCAGGCGGTTGAGAATACCGGTTTTTGCAGTGGTGGAGATGGTCGCGGAGGGCATGACTCATTCCGAAATCCTTAAAGCATTTCCGGACCTCGAGGAAGACGATATAACCGAAGCGCTCAAATATGCGGCCGAGACCATGAAAGAAAGAGAATTGCCCCTGAATGCCGCCAAATGAGATTCCTCATCAGCAGCCTGGAGAAAGGCTGTGTCGCTGTTATCGAGGAGCGGAGAATCCGGCTGAGACTTTTCACTCCGGATGATTAATAGGATATCAACCGCATCATCCCGATTTCATTCTTGTGCTGCGGCTACAGGTGCTCCCGGAAGAATTCCGCGGTTTTTTGCAGGTTGACCAGGCCGGGCGGACGCTTGATGAAAACCGCAAAGCCATGGCCGGCGCCGGGATAAACCTGAAATTCAACCGGCTCGCCCATCCGCTTGAGCAGGTCGTAGAGGTCTCGGCTCTCGGGGAAAAGCGGGTCCTCATCCCCGGCCTGGATCAGGATGGGCGGCAGCCCGGAATGGAGATAAGTCACGGGTGAAACCTTGCGGAAAAGTTCCGGGTCCTGCGAAGGCTTTTTGCGCATGGCCAGGAAATAAAGAAAGCGTATGTTCGGGTATTTGAGGTCGTAGGACTTGATCATGTCGTAAACACCGTAGTAGAGCACGCCCGCCTTGACCGCGGGCGCCTCCGCCGCGCCCTCCGGGCAGGACTCGTCGTTGAACATGTCCGGGGCCGGGAAGATGGTCATGCTGGAAAGGTATCCGCCCGCGGACTCGCCGGTCACCCCCAGCCGGGAGGGATCGCCGCCGTATTCCGGCGCATGCTTTGCGATCCAGCGCAGACCGCAGCGCACGTCCTCAATCGGCGCCGGAAAGGTGATGTAGGGCGTAAGCCGGTATTCCACGTTGAAGACCACCATGCCCTGGTTGGCGATGGTCATGCACAGCGGGTCCATCATCCGGCGGGTGCCGCCGACGAACCCGCCCCCGTGGATGACCATCACCGTTGGCAAATCCTTGGGCTCGCCCGCCGGAACATAGATTGTCATCCCCAAGCGCTGCAGACCCCGCTTGACGTAGACCACGTTCCGGATGACCTTGCCCTCAAAGGCAACCTTTTTCGCCGCGCTTGCGCCCGCCGCGCCCGCCAATAAAAATACCGCGAAAACCAACGTCAAAACTTTTCGCCCTCTCACCAAGTCCTCCTCTCATAGTCCGGAGTTTGGTTCAGACCAAACCGGCGCTCCTTGAGGCTTCATTATATTTTGGACGAGCAAAGTGGTCAATCAAAAAATAGACATGTCGCGCGAGGCGTGGAAAGAGATCGGCTGACTGATTATGCTCTTTGCGGGTTCCGCGCTTAATCGTCTCTTCGGCCGCCGATCAGGCCCAGGCGGAGCGCGAAGTAAAGCAACTGCGCCAGCGCCGTGATGGTTGCGGCCACGTAGGTCATGGCCGCGGCGCTCAAGACCGAACTCACCCCCCGGACTTCCTCGTCCGTGCGCAAAATGCCCATCTCGAAAAGCACGGACTTGGCGCGGCGGCTGGCATTGATCTCCACCGGAAGAGTCACCAACTGGAAAACCACAATGCCGGTGAAGAGCAAAAACCCGAGCAGGGCCAGAGCCTTGAGCGAGAGCAAAATTCCGAGAAAGATCATGGGGAACGCGAGCCAGGACCCGATCCGGGCAGTCGGGACGATCGCGTTCCGGAACTTGAGCGGGAAGTACCCGCCCGCGTGCTGGAGCGCGTGTCCGGCCTCGTGAGCGGCCACGCCCACCGCGGCGATGGAAGGCTGGTGATAAACCTGGGGGCTCAGACGCAGCACCCGCTTGGAAGGATCATAGTGGTCCGAGAGCCACCCGCCGTAAAGTTCAATGGCAACGTCCCTAAGGCCCGCGGCGTCCAGGATCCGGCGCGCGGCCTGCGCCCCGGTGATGCCCGCCTGCGTTCCCACCCGGCTGAAGCGCGAAAAAGCTATCTTCACTTTCATCTGCGCGTAGAGCGCCAGCAAAAAAGCCGGGCCGATGATGACGAAATAAAGAGGATCAAAATAGAGCATTTCTCAAGCCTCCCTGAAATTGCGGAATCTTATCTTAAGATAGTCAATCGCGGCGGTCTTTCAAATTGCCACGGGGCCAAGCCCAGTGGGGCCAGGCCTCAACTTCGAAGTCCGGGCATCGGCTTTGAGGCCTGACCCCATCTATTATTTATTGGCCTTTTCCAGGACTTCTTCCAATTTCTGGCGGTCGGAGTCGGGAATCTGGTCGGGGATGATCTTCGCGGTTGAACCTTCGGCCGGCTTGGGCGCGGGCTTGACCTGGGGCTTGGTCCCGGCCTTGGGCGAGGTCTTGGCGGGAGTTGCCCTTTTTTCCGCGGCAACGGTCTTCACCGGCTCTTCCAAGTGCTTGTCTTGGGGCTTATCCAGGATGTTCTTGAGTGCTTGCTTGTTGTCCAGGATTTCTTTGATGTCCGCCAGCCTGCTCCTGACCATCTCGGTCTGAGCCTTGACCAGATTTTGGCTTTTGTCCCGGAGCGTCGGGACGAGATAGGCCACGGTCACCACCGCCACGGTCACCACCAATATGAGTGTGGTCAACATCCACTTGATCATCTTCCACCTCCGCGCGCGCAATTATTATTTTATCACCAAACCCGGCAAAAACGAATCCGCGCCTTTTGCTCCGTTATGGGGTCAGGCCTCCGGGGGTCTGGCCTTATCATCGCAGTCCGTTCCCCTGCGAAAAGGCCTGACCCCAAGACCTGAGGCCAGACCCCCCCGCGCAGATCATGGATTTTGCTCAAAGGATTCGCGGCTGAAGCCGCTCGCACGGAAGATTCCGGGAAATACCCTAAATCCGCGATTGATAATTTTTGCCGACAAAAAACCTCGTAAATCTGGTATGATGGAGTTGTGCAAACGCCAAAACACCAAACCAACGAGGTGAGAATATGATAGGCCAAACCATCCTTCCTTTCAAATTGGCCGCCACCCGGGATTCGATCACC
>Ga0315274_10006999_pt1 | contig 16384 bp, 20 predicted proteins | sample YL17G02_20_MG_FD_203700 | JGI IMG/M metagenome (GOLD analysis project Ga0315274, IMG submission 203700) | Sediment microbial communities from Yellowstone Lake, YNP, Wyoming, USA - YL17G02_20 | ecosystem: Environmental > Aquatic > Freshwater > Lake > Sediment | place: USA: Wyoming | collected...
AACAGGATATTAGCAGAGCTTTCAATTCACTTCGGAGAAAGGGTCAGCAAATATATATAAATAAGGCGGAATGGGAACTTACACAAAACTATTGACAAGCTCAGTTCGCAAAAAGAAAAAGCGTCAGTTTTTCATGCTGACGCTCTGATTTTTGGCACTGGTTATGTGTGCCAAACCTAAGCAAGGTGAAAGCCCTTCTCTTTCGACCTTTCTATGGCAAGCCGATATGCTTTACCAAGCTTATCTCTCACTGACTCAAATGTCTTCCTGTCTATCAACTCATCCATTTGTGAAACATGCACATCGCCCATTTCGCCTTCAGGGCAAACAAAAGAGAAACAACGACATTCCCGCCAATTGCTCCTATCTGGTAGATTATATCCCCTCAAAACTTCTCCAAAGATTTCCAACCCATCTGTGGTTGTCTGCTTGAAGCAATCGCCTGTCTTTACCTGGCCTTGCCACTCCTGTACCCTCGCATCAGCCGCTTTCTCTGCTTCTCTATGGGCTCTCAATATACTCACGATCGGTTCATCAATCTCTATTCGCAGCATTGCTAACATCACCCCCAGTGAAACGTTATGCCATTACTTCCTAGAGCTTCCCTTACCTGTTTCCATCCTCCTTGTAAAAGGGCAAAATAAAGGCGGATACACAAAACACAATTTGCTTTCTGTGAATATCCGCCTATTTGTTATTGTTCTAATTTGGCTTAGTACCTACAATTCCATCATACAACGCCAAAATCACTTTGTCAAATTGAAATCAAGAGAAAAGTAAGGAATAACGGGCTTGTGGTCTGCCTTTTCACACTCTCAAAAGCCACCATCCCCATAGCACCCATCGGGCTTAAAGCTGTCAAGGTCGCTTCGCTCTCTTGACAGCAGCCCTCTGGGTGCAATTTTGTTCGTGTGAAAAGGCAGATAGGTAAAATGCCACAAAAAAGGTCGCAACCAAAAACTAAATAAACACTATGTCCTACTTACAAGAAACATCACAGGAGATGAAGGAACGAGTAATGAACGCCTTCCGTCTCTTCCAAGAGGCTAAAACGACAGATAAGGTCAAGCAGATAACAGACGAACTGGAAGAGCATTTTCGTGAGAAACTGCTTGAGTCATTCAACAACGGGCGCAAAGCAGGCAGAGACGCAAAGAGCAAGAAAACGAGGGAGGCATAACGCCTCCCTTTTTTTGTGGCATTCACATTTCAATTATATTCACGCTTGTGTGAGCAAGCGAAGCTTCAAAAAATTGACATTTTTTTCGCTTCCCACCCCTTTCTCATCCTAAATCCTTCTCTTTCCCGTCCCCGAACGAGAAGGACTTGGGGTCGTTCCACCTTGACAAACTAAAAACGCTGGTTGTAATGAAGGCAGTTCTTCAAGCCCGACGGGGCATTTCCCCCTTTTCTATTTTAACCAGCGTTTGCTTTAGTTTGTAAAGGTCGTTCCACCCCTATCAAACGTTCCATTTTTTCCACCAGGCGATTGCGTGGGGACGTTCCACCATTGACAGATCAGGAAAGCCGCTTGGTTTTTGAGCAGGCAGTTCTTTAAGGGCTCTTTGCTCCATTTTAACCAGCGACCTGATCTGTCAAGGTCGTTCAGGATATATTTTACGCGGGAATGCTCCTCGTTTTCACGGGGAAGTCCGTCACATTCTGACGGACTTTTTTTGATTCCGCTGCCCTCACAAACAAAAACCGCCAGGTCGTGCTTGTAATTTGACCCGACGGTCTAGTTCTAGAATAAACCCTTATAATCTTCTGTCAATACCCTCCCCAGCCACCCCTTTTATATACTGCCAAAGCGCTGCGGAATATTTATGTTCCTTCGCGCTTTGGTTGTGACCAAGCTGCGGAAAAGTCATTGAGCTTCGCTCAATATCAGGGTTATGGAAAACTCAAAAAAGCTAAAATGTGAAATATGCGGGGTTCACAAAGAGGAACTGATAACCTTTGATGATAAGCTCTGGTGCGAGGACTGCTTACAGGAAGAAACAACAATCTGCGCTGATTGCGGCGAGAGGATTTATTGCGACGATGCCGTATATGTAGACGATGACCCGATCTGCGAACGATGCTGTGACAATAACTGCTTTCAATGCGAAGGCTGCGAGCGTCATTATCGTAATGATAACTATGGCGGGGATGGCCATTGCCAGTATTGCCTTGAGGATGATAATAAACCGACTATCTGTCCGAATGACGATAAATACTATTCTAAAAGCCGTTGGGACCTGCCTGTTGGCGTAGAGATTGAAGCAGAAGGCGGGGACTATCGTGATGTGTATGACGATTTAGCTGATAGAGGCTTCGGTGTCCAGGACGACCGCAGCCTTGAAGGCGGCATAGAGATACAGGTGCCTGCATCTAATAAGGGCAACACTGAAAAGCTCGTGCGCAGGGCGTGCAAGAGCTTGGAAGAAAACGGCTTTGACATCTCCAAGCGATGCGGGCTGCATATCCATATTGAATACTCCAGCCGGATGAAAACCATTAAGCGCCTCCTATTGATGATCTATGCCTGCGAGCCGATTTTCTACGCTATCAACCCGCAAAGCAGACAGGACAATAACTTTTGCCAGCCGCTCAATAGAGCTTTCAGTGTCCATGAGATAATACAGACCAAGGCGCAGGATATGGATAAGCTGTTTTACTCTAAAAGGTATCCTGGCCTGACCAAATCAAAGATTAGGGATTTCAAAAGGGTCAAGTGGAACGACTGCCGGTACTTTGGCTTCAACCTCCATTCGCTATTTCATCAAAAGACGATAGAGTTCAGACACCACGCTGGCACAACCTCTCCGGGTAAGATTATGCGCTGGATTGAGTTTTTGAAAGCGATCCTGCTGTATGTCCGATTCAACTATAACCAGGAGGAGATCTTTCTCTTAATTGAGCAACCCTCTGTTCTAGGGAAAATCAGGTATCTAAGACAACTCCTAAACCTTGAAGAGCCATTGGCTGCTTATCTTGTCAATCGCTACATCAGGTTTCATAAGCAATTATGTGCGGGATAATCTACGCTAAAAATCTAATTGATAACCGCCCGGTCAACAACCTTGTCAAAATCCTCTATGAGAACCAAAAGGAGAGGGGACAACTGGGGTTTGGCTTTGTTGGGCTTAATGCAGAGCAGATAGGCACTTATCGGGCCACTGATGAAGAAGGTATTATGAAATACCTGAACGAGCATCAGTATGATGAGATCCTCTTTCATCACCGACTTCCGACATCCACCCGGAACACGCTGAAAAGCACGCACCCGTTTGTCATAGAGATGGATGATAAAAGATACTACTTTATGCACAACGGCATTATTCAGAACGCTAATGGACTGAAAGAAAGGCACTCAAAGGAGGGCATTGCGTATTCAAGCGAAGAAGGCGAGGACTTTAATGACAGCGAGGCCCTGGCCTGGGACTTCTGCCTGTGGCTGAATAACAAACAGGAAAAGGTGAGAGCGGAAGGATCCGTGGCTTTCGTTTGTCTGGAAATCAACAAGAGGGCCAGCCGGGCAGAGAAGCTTTATTTTTACAGGAACGACGAAGCGCAGCTAAAAATCTACAAGGACAAAACCATGCTTTTGTTAGCTTCTGAAGGTAATTATGCCCCAATAAAAGAGAATTGGCTTTGCTTTTGGGATTATCAAAAGGGACAGATGAGCGGATACGGATTTTTAGATATCCAGTGTCCCAACCTTTTCAGCTTTAACCAATACGATTATTACCATTATTTTGATGAGGAATTAGAAATTGAAGATGACATCATGGCTATGGAACAGGAACGGGATTATCTCTTGGGTATGGGTGAGCATATCAAAGCAGGGATAGTGGATGATGAGATAGAGGACTTGAGAGACCTGTTAAAAGAGGCAAAAAGAGATAGGTTATATCTTGACAGCTTTTAAGCGAAGGTTAAAATGATAATAGACGCTTTCGTGCTTGTGCGTCAATTATTGTCGCAAGAGAACAGGCACACTTGCGACTTTTTAATTTTTGCTCAAGCTTTTTCAAAGCTTGATCGCTCAATGACTTTTCCGCAGCTTGGTCACAAGTTCGGCGTCCCACCCCGCCCATACGCCGAACCTCATAATGTATTCCCAATAAATTTCCTTTACTTTGATCCCGAATTGTGCTAAACTTACATTCAACAAACAGTCAAAAAGTGCATCTCATTCCGTTCATCACTTCCCCTCTTTTGCCTGATTTTATGCTGTCTCTTGCCCATCTATACAATAATCCTTTCTGTAAGCAACGCAAACAAAAAAAGGACTGCTGTGCCCTTGTTTGCCTCGTATTTATGCCATTCCCTGCCAGTTTTCAGTTGCCTCGTATGACTGAAACAGGCAGTTCAAGCGAATGAGAATAAAATACCTGCGAAAAGCGGAACTCAAAAGGTTCTTCGCTCAGATTACGGATAAGAGAGACCGCGCCCTGTTTGCCGCCATTTACCACTATGGTTTGCGAGTATCAGAAGCCACGCTCTTGAAGCTGGAAGATATTGACTTTGAGCGAAGCAGCATATACATCCATCGGCTCAAAGGCGGCGTGTGCGGAGAGAAGCCATTGTTCTCCAACACAGCCAAGCTGCTTAAAGAGTATCTCAAAGAGAGGCAGCCGACAGGCGAAGCTCTTTTTACCGGCAGGCAGGGCGACCTCAAACGCCGGCAGATCCAGAATCTTTTCAAGGCATATATGAAAAAAGCGGGCTTGGATGCACGCTACACGGTTCACTGTCTAAGGCATTCAATAGCCACGCACTTAATAGATGCGGGTCAGGATATACACTTTGTGCAAGACCATCTAGGGCATACCAACATACAAAACACGCTTGTTTACGCCCATCTGACGGATAAGAGAAGGAAGGCAGTGTTTAAGAAGCTGGAAGCCAGTACAGCAGTTGTGAAGGTGTAAGGAGGGAAGGAGTAATGCGAAAGAACATTTTAGGTCTAATGGTAATGCTGGTATTAACGGCATCTGGTTGTTTTCTGAATCCAAACATACAGCTTCTTCAGGACCCTGGGGGTCTCAGAAACTATGCCCTTAAAAGCAATGGCGCTGAGATCATAGTAGCAGGGGAAACGTCTCATAGGTATTGGTATTCAGCGCCGACATTCCAAGAGAACCCCCAACATCCGGTAGAAACTCTTATTAACGGCATTAGTTCCTCTGAGGATTGGATTCGGGGTGAAGGGTGGGAGTGCCAATACTACTATAACCAACCATCAGGGAACACTTACTATTACGGAGCAGAGGGTTTCAGCATAGCCAACGTAATAATCAAGTTTCCTGATGAGGTACAGCTTAACCATGTAGTTGTTTACACGATTGATAATGCTGAATATCCCGCTATCAAATACGGAGTAAAGGAGATTGGTCTGCGATATTTAGCTCAAAATGATGTCTGGCCCATTGTTGAGTTGGAGAACAGTCAGGGAAGATATCCGGGCAGGATTCAAAATAATCGTGAAGGGGTGATTAAGTTTCGCTTCAAATCAGTAAGGACGTCGGCAATTAAGCTGTGTATATACGATACCAATGACAACTTTAAGCTTTCTGAGGATAGATACCATTCTGATAAAAGAGGTGTAATCCGCCTTGTTGAAATCGAGGCTTATGGGACAGAGAAAGTAGAGAAAGCAGCGACTTCCTCCTCTGCTGATCCCTCCACTGACGTTGAGCGATTATTTGATAAAACAGAGAAAGAAATTGGGAGTTCTTATACCGAGAATTTTGAGGGGGTTGAGGAAAAGGGTTATAAATGGTCCCTTTTTGATGAAGGATGGTCCCGTTCAAGTGAAGGAGCGTCTACTCCTGAGATTGCAGCCAGCGCAGATGGCTATCCTGCTCACTCGGGGCAATATTCTGTTTTACAGTATGCACAGAGTTTGCCACGCTCATCAGTATGCTACTCAATGATAAAATTCCCCTGCATGGACCAATGTGTTGAATACTCTATAGGGGCTTGGGTATACGTTCAGGAGAGAACTGATCTTTATGCGGGGTCTCTCATTGGCTTTCTCTTTACTGGAGGGGTTCTTGGGTGGAGTGCCTGGGCCGACGACGGAAGTTACGCATACGACGTATGCCCCATAGGTGAAGGGCACTCTTATCATAACTCAACCGGGCTCCCTAAAAACTCTTGGCACCGGGTTAAAGTAAGCTACTCCACCAAAGATGCTACATTCAGCATCTGGGTTGACGGTCAGTTGATCCACTATCGCATAAAAAGTATGGCTAAACGAGGAGAGTCTCCACTCTATTTTACTGTATATGGAGATGCAGTTTGTGGCGGTGTAATTGAGCAGTATGTTGATGACATCACCGTATCTGAATCCCAGTGAGGGTTGCATTTATTTCTCCCAAACCACCTTCTGTGCCAAAGCTCTTTTCAATTCCCATATTTGTTTGAAAGGTTAATGGATAACCCAATATCATCATTAGTTCCCTCTATGCAGTCGGGACCATAGGAGTATAGATCATAGTTACCTATATGTGTTCCCGGACACTTATATTGGTATGGGTTTCCCCATGGGTCTTTAAGATCCTCTATTGAGGCATAAGGACCATTCCATTTCTTAGGTTGTGGGGATAACGTTGGTTTATTTATCAGCGCAGCAAGTCCTTGCTCGGTTGTCGGATATTCTCCGCTATCTGATGCATACATATCCAATGATCTTTCCAGTCGTTTCTCCTCAATAGCTGGAACAACCAGATTCTTAAACTCGGAATATGTGAATCTTCCGATCTTTGCTTCCCCCTGAACTAATTTGACCGCTAGGTCAGATTGTGGATACCTTTTTATTATCAACTCTAACTTTTCTAGCGCTTGTTTGTATTTTAATGATTCAACAAGCTGTGAAGCCTCTACAAAAAGCTTATTTGCTTTTTCATTGTGGTTTGAACACCCAACAACTAATAGCAATAATAATGGAAACATGAAATGTGAAATCTTGAATAGGCACATTGCGTCCACCGCCTTTGCCTATCATCAAACCTTATTCTCTTCCTTTCCTTTACTTAGTCTTAACCTTCTCCACCAGGGCGCCTTGTGATATTCAAGGGCTTTCTGAGCATCACCAAGCTGCCGGGTAAGTTGCATTACTATTGTATCATGGCGTTGGCTGGCGTCAGCCATCTGCTCGTCTTTTCGACGCAGATCCTCGCCTCTCTCCTCCAACTGTGCGTCTTTGCGTTTTAGCTCCTCTTTCAGTTCTGCGTTCTCTTGAAGTAGTCTTTGATTTTCGCTCTGCAAGTATTGCACCATTGCACTCTGTGTCATCTGACCGGTCATTTGACTGAGTTCCTGAATGAGTACCAGGCGCTTGTTGTTCTCAATCTTTGACTGAAACTCCCCCTGTTTTATGCGTCTCCTTAGTGTACTCTCAGATACCCCAAGTATCTCGCAACCCTCTTTCAAAGTCTTCCATTGGTCTATCACGATGAAATCCTTTCAATTACTGTCATGACTCAATCAAAAAAACCTTCACTTGAAGGACTACTTTAAGCCTATATAGTGGTTTATAATCTACTTTAAGTTATATAATATAATGTTTTATATCTGATTATACCACATGGTCAATGTCCTGTCAAATAATCTTTCAGACGATCATTCATCTGACATACTCTATAGCATTATTGGTGAAAGTCTCAGTGAAAGAGAATCAAGACTGCGCGCCAGCTCTTTATTCGTAATTCGCATCGATCCTGAGTAACATTAAACGATCTCATTCTTTCCGCAAGATGATAACAGAGGCACAGTAATAATGTCAATTGATTTTATTTGGTGATGTGGGTATAATCTAGCTCATCGGAGTTAGTCATTTTACGGAATTTTCCAAAAAGGGGTGCAGAATATGTTTGATGAACCCAATGGTCCAATTGAGCATTTCTCGTGGGGAAAGTTCATTATTTGCGGGAAAGAACACTCAAAGTCGGACGGTGAAAAGGTTGGAGCAGGTAAAGACATCCGTCTTATCGGAAAGGATGTGACAAAGTGGCGAGAGCGAAAAGGGCACCGACTCACGCCTTCTATGATAACAGGAGTGTATGGTCTGGGCGTCGAAGTGCTGATAATAGGAATAGGCGTAAATGGGTTAATAGAGTGTCCTGATGAAGTGAAGAGATCGATACGAGAAAACGGGATTAATCAACTAATACTTGCAAGAACACCGGATGCGTGCAGGACTTACAATGCGTTGTTTCACAAGGATAAGCGCACAGCATTACTGGCTCATGGTACCTGTTGATTAGCTTTTTGACAACTATGCAAAACTAGCAGGTCTGCATGCAGTTATATGCAAATATCTTACGAATTACCCGATTTTTCGGCATGGATAAGGAAATAATAGGGGATGTTAACTATTGTTTGTGCATGAATACGGCATGGGTGTAAAAACGTCAGTAAAAACTAATGTTTTTTATTGACAACTTACAGAAAACAGCAGTAAACTATGGCTTGATGCGGTTTTGATGTGCTGGTTACACGAAGAGGAATCCGTCATGATGTATTCGATATCCAAAGCACGATGAATTCCATTAATAACTGATGAAGGGAGGACTCAATATGGCAATCACTACAAAAAAGAGAATATTCCTCTTGATGCTGGTGATGATATACTGTGGCATATCAGGGTCTGTTGTCGCAATAGATAAGTTGAAAGCACCCATGGTGATTAAGCCTCCTGTCATCGACGGAACAATCGGTGAGGGTGAATGGAATTACGCTGTAAAGACAGAAATCACGCCGAACACTGGGAGCTGGGATTTCGGCAAGACAGAGGTTAGTTATGTTTTCTACGTTATGTATGATGTAACCTATCTGTATGTTGCAGTAAGACTTACAGATAATGATATTCAGATTGATTCCGCTGCTAAAGGAAGTATCGGTGGGGAAACGTGGAAGGATGATTCCATAGAAATCTTTGTCGATGGCAACCATAATCATGCGCCGGATGCATTTGATGCGGCAGAAACCCCATTTGGGGGTCAGCATGTAATTACAGCGAATAATGCTGTGAGGTTTACCGAGGGCGTTAAAAAGTTCGGCAATGGTCCGGATGACGACTATTACGCCGTAGCTGACATCAAGGATAAAAACCATTGGGAGATGGAAGCAAGGTTGCGGTTGGGTCTTTTCAACTCACCCCACCAAGGTGATATTGTTGGTTTCAATATCAGCACGAACGACGATGACGGTGGTGGTGACGAAGAAGCAGCACTTTTCTGGACGGGGAAGCCACCGGATATATACAAGAATGAAGCTGTATGGGGAGACCTTGTTTTCGGTGCACTTGCTTCAGTTTCACCTTCAGGCAACCTCGTAACCACCTGGGCTAGTATCAAGAAGCAATAGACGATCCCTTATAGCGAGGCAGAGAGCAATTGCTCTGCCTTTTCTTTTGCGCTTTGAGGTTCCTGAACCTTCTCAGCTGCTCCTATGCCTCAATATCTCTCAGCCACCTTGTTTTCAAATACATCTCCTTTTGCTTGTGAAGAGAGCTTTCGGAATTCTTTTAGGAGTTGGTTTAGACATGGTTAAGAGAACGACGCGGCCCTGCTCATGGTCTGCGCCACCTTTTGTCGTTATCATGCTCCTTGCGATGGTTTTGCGAAAAACACTCTAACAGGAAGGAAAATTCCAACCAAGAACACTACCATGCCAATGGAATATATTGTAATTCCAATGTTAGCGCCAATGGTTATGTGATCTATTAATCCCCACAGCCAGCCAATGCCGCCTACAGCCAGCATAGCCCACCAAGCCCATTTCTGCGATTTTCGGAAGGCAAACATTAAAATAAAAAAGTTTGCTATTGATGTAGTGAGCCCATACAATGCCACAGCTCTATTTAGAGATGTTAACGCCTGCAAATATCCAGCGTTTTGGATACTGGCAAGCGAGTCTCCGGTTATAGCCTTAAAGTACCCTTCTAGCACTGCGTTTGGTACAATAATGACCATCAACGCCACTACAACACTGTAAATAAATAAAATACCAAGAATAATGACTGAAACTTTCAACATGACTTGTCCCTCCCTTGAGCATTCTCAAGAACACCCATACTCCGTTAAGGTTATGTAAAAGAAAACTGATCTAAAGATGCCTCCTTTGTTAATCGTGTGATCCCTCGTGCTCAGAGTCGACTCGCTGTTAGATTCTTTTTTAATCTGGCGTGCTACCTTCCTTATGTCCAACCACCCAGCAACCAGGATCCGTCGCCAGCATATTGCCTGTTTCTTCATAAGCCCTTCCTCTGCATCCAGCACATACATCCCTGTAAACGCACCGACCGCACTCTCCTTCCAGCAAGTTTCGATTCCTGAGACTTGATAGAACCTGGGAATCTTCCCATATTCGTGTGATACTTTCCTCCCTGACATTGCCCAGCTTTACCTGAAGAAGCATACATGGTATCACATCTCCATTTGGAAGAATTGTAAGATAGCCATTGGGCATCCCTGCTGCGCACCCTCTTCCATAATATGGGATTCTCTTCAACAAATTAGCTGGAAAATGCTTTGGTTGTATATCCCTTTCCTGAAGTATCAGAGTATACATGGGGCAGCCTGGCACTCTTATTATTATCGGGCAATCTCTTTGGGCTTCCGCCAGCCACTCCATAACTCCCTTCCTTTCGTCTGGTGCTAATACTTCATCCGGAATCTCCTTTTTGACCCTTGAAACTCGGACTAGATCAAAGAACTCCGCAGCCTTTACCCCGGAGTCTACAGCTAGTCTCAACATATCGGGTATTTCGTCTATGTTGCCCCTTCTAATAGTCATGCCGAACTGAAAAGGCAAACCAGCTTCTCTACATGCCTTAGCACCCTCCAGAGCTTTGCTGAAAGAGCCATCTGTCCCTCGAAACCAATCATGCGTCTGAGCTTTAGCACCATCAATTGATATCTGCACTGCCATAACACCTGAAGATTTCAATCGTTCAGCCGTATCTGAATCAATCAGTGTACCATTGCTACCGATAACCACTCTTAATCCTTTCTCAGATGCATACCCAGCAATATCGAAAAAGTCGTCTCTACAGAGCGGCTCTCCACCATCGAAAATTAGGAGTTTTACCCCCCAATCTACAATACCATCCAATAAACTCCTTGCTTCTTCTAATGAAAGCTCATCAAGTGCTGGCTCTTCGGCAGCATCGCTATAGCAATGCTTACACTTGAGATTGCATTTCCTTGTGACAGCATATGAGATGAGGAAAGGTGGCAAAACAGGAGTCTTGAGAGATTCCTTGTTATTTCTCTCTTCCATAGTAACTCCTCCACATCTTTGGTATTAGCAAACATCAACAGCGGGTGATAGATAAATGGACTTCTGATTCGTCTCTTGGACTTTCTACTACCTATTCAAAAACTCCATGATTGCATCTTCTGGTAAAATATCTGTTTTGTCTCCATCTCGCTCAATCTTCCTTAGCCAACCATCGTTCTTTGACTTTTCTAAAGTAATCAATCCTCTCTTTTATCTTTGAAATCTCGGCAGGATAGAACTCAAAAAGGGTATCACATAGTTCAATCATCCATTTCTTTCTGCTCTGTGGTGCAATGTCTATCCTGTTTGAATTCGCTATCTGTATCTGTCCCCAGCCAAGCGCACCAATGGTCAGGCAATCCCACGACAGAAACTCAATTGGCACAAAATGGACTTTATTGACCTCCACATGCGTTCCCTGAAGGTTATAGGCGACAAATAATATTACGAAATAATTCTTATCATCCTCATAGAAACGGGCTAATCTCTCCACTGACGTTAGGTTGGGCATATTGAATTTTGTATCGAGCCGGTGTGTCTTCACATCAATAATATGATAAAATCCTTCTTTATCAGAAAAAGCTAAGTCTGCCATCGCCCGACGTGCGAACTCTGAGGAATACTCTTTAATTCGGTCACCAAGAATTGACTTGAAATTCTCAGCCAATAAATCCTGGATTGCATCTCCCGCTGCACGTGTGCTAGAGAGAGTTCGTGGGGACAGGAAGTCAGATTGAGAATTAAGGAAATCTTTGATCCTCTTTTCAACCTTCTTGTATTTGTCTGTATAGAATAGGGTGTTTTTCATAGCTTGAAATACTCCAGCAAATCCTCTGCCTGTGTTGAAATCTGATCCTTCCCTTTACCATTTCTTACTTTCTGGTCATTAAGTGAGTTGCGTTCCCAGAAAACTCCGTCCATGTATCCCTGGATGGATTTGTCATCTCTTGCCATTTCTAACCGCCTCTCAGCAAGACAGCAGTATAGCTCATCAATTTCTACTCCACAATACTTTCTTCCCAGTTTTTTGGCAACGACTGAGGTAGTTCCCGATCCAAGGAAAGGATCAAAGATGAAATCTCCCTCTTTCGAGCTTGCTAGTATGATTTTTGCCAGCAGCTTTTCTGGTTTCTGTGTTGGATGGTCAGTATTTTCTGGCATTGACCAGAACGGGATAGTCATATCAGTCCAGAGGTTTGAGGGGTGAGTGAGACGGTAGTTGCCGTTTTCTTCCTGAGACCAATCTTTTGGTTTTCCATTCTCGTCTCTGTAAGGAGCAATTACTTTTCTTTTGAGCATAACACCATCGCTGTTGAATGTAAAATTATTGGAAACCGTTCCGAACCATATATCCTCAGAGCAATTCTTCCAGTTAGATTTTGCTCCTCTGCCTTTTTCTCGTTCCCATGTTATCCTGTTTCGCACCTGGAAATACTTAGACATTACACGAAAGATTGCGCTTGAGGATTTCCAATCACCGCAAATATAGATTGACGCAGTTGGTCTTAATGACTTGCGCAGGGGATTGAGCCATGAATCAAACCATTCCTCATACTCATCAGCGGACATCTCTTTGAACTTATTTGAGTTGAATTCTTTGGTGAGATTATATGGTGGGTCAATAAAAAGCAAGTCAACGAAATTCTCAGGCAAACACTGTATACACTCAAATAGATCCTGGTGGATCGTTTTGTTGGTGATCTCCTCCGGATTCACTTTGGTATTCAGGGTCAATAGCTTTTCCTTCAAACGAGAAATATCCTCTTTCTTGAGAGTAATGGTTCTATTGCGTCCTGCCCTTATTTTTTCTTCTTTATTTGCCATTGTTTTTCCTTTATAGGTTTGCTACCACTGATTCAGAAACTATCTGACTAATTTAACGATTCCTCTGCCAAGAAGGAAGGGTTATTTCTATTTTATATCCTGGCGATTCAGGGGGGTGGAGTCTATTGCATTTGGGTCTGAAGTAGCGGATAAGCTCTGGTTCTATATCTTCTAGATCATCAGGACGAGCAATGGCATACCAAAAGTGAATTCTCCTCCCTTTATAGTGGCTTAACAAACAGGTATTTTTCGTCCTATCTGGAAGATAGCTGCTTATTCTCTTTCCCAAATCTTGTGCTTTCCCGACATAGAGAGGGATATAACTTGTAATTAACAATCCTTCTTCTGCAGTAATCCCATATACGCCTGACCCTCTAAAGGAGGTGTACGCTACCCCTGTTCTTTCTTTCATCGCTAGTTTATTTTCAAATTCAACCATTTCATCGATATTCAACAAACATGGACCTTTCCAGCCTAATTGAATTCGGCTAGTTCCTCTATCCCTCATTACTGTTTTCCTCCTTTCATCTTCCTACCACCTATTCAAAACCTTTCTGAAGCTCCATCTTTGATTGTATCACCAAAGATTTAGTGGTCATAGTGTTTTGTACCTGGAAGTTTAACAGAACCTAACGCAACCCCAACTCAGTTATCTTGTTCCTGACATAATCTGGAAGCATATCGCATCCGTCAGCCAGTTCATCAATACTCAATCGTTTATAATTTGCTCGCAGGAATTCCTCTTTCATCTTACTCCATTTCTTCTTTCTTCTCCTGACCAGACCCAAGCGACTCAGTTTCTTGGCTATGGCGAGTTCCTTGACCTCCATTTTCTTAGCAAGGAAAGCGTTGGACATTGTCTCATAGCTATCCCTCAGAAACTGCTCTCTTTCAGGAGTCCACTCCTTTATCCGACGGAGTTTGAGCGTGCAAAGCCTTTTCTCAATAGCACAGACAGTCTTTCCAAGTTTACCTGCCATTTCTTTGTTCGGTATCTTCATGTAGTTATTTCTGAGAAGATCATCCATCTCTTTAGTCCACCCAACCCGCTTCAAACCAAGTCTTTTGAGCTGATAGCCGATCCCGCCGGCAGTAAGATTAAAGTATTCTGCCAGTTTCTTGTTGGTCATTTTCTGGTAGTTCTCTCTGAGAAACTGCCGGTCTTCGTGTGTCCATTTCCTTCTTGCCATCTTACCCCTCCCAATACAAGAGTTCTCCTGTATTTTACTGTTGAAACTTGAACAATCCCGGTGGCTTTTTGGAGACCCATCTTGGGTTTTCAAAGATTTGTGGACATAGTAATTCCTAAGTAACGGTGCTTCTTTTTGGAATCAATGCTATCAGAAAGTATTCTGTATTGGGATCTTTAAACCTAAACGAGTCCTATTCAGCTTTTTTATTCCATTTTTCACACATACTTTCAAACTCGATGTATGCGTCTGAGAAAGATTTCCTTGCCTCGTTAATATAGGGTTTAAGCCATCTGTAGTGATCTAACATGAAGGATCGGCAGTAATCGCTTATCATTCCTTCATCGTAAATTTTATGTTTTATACCCAATGCAATATCTTCACATAAGGTTACAATAGGCCAGACACATTCTTTGATGCACTCTTTATTATCCTCATTTACGATATCGGAGTAGGTTTGATCTTTACGATCGATGTCTATAGACTGTCCATCAGCCCCCTTTATTTTGCCCAACTTTTTGACGTTATCATAGTATACACCTGTACGGATATCTTGTATTAAATCCTGTGCAGCCTTATGTTTCTGCCATTTATGTGTTGAATAAATCTGATAGCAAAGCACAGATAAACTCAAAAACATCAGGAAATTAGTTATTACTTGCAAAATCAATGCCCAGTTTGCCATATCCTTCTCCTCTTCCACTATCAGCTATATACTTCCCAAAAGATAAACGATTATGAAATCTAAAGCCAGATTTTCGGAAATTTCCTGCTTGTAAAACACGACAAAATCTCTATCTTATCAATAAGGATTATAGGTGTTTTAGTATGGAAAGTCAACGAAATTATACTTTGATTTGCCCTCTATGTTAGCCCAACCCCTTTGAAAATTGAATTATACCACGAAAGGATTTAACTATGTACAGGCCAAAAAATCAGTAAGAACTTGATACGCCAAGCATTTTGGCAGCTTCCGTGACAGTGTGCCATGTGGCGTGCGACATTTCATTGTTGCTGTCGCCCAAGTTGTGGAACTTTTTGACCATCAGTAGTATCTAATTATGTGAAAAAAGCTGATTGAATGATCGATAGGTATACTTGACAGTATCTGAATACTAAGAAAGGATGGATGACGTAAAAATTTCAACTCTCATCTTGACATTCCAGAATTTGAAAAAATGAGGAACATATGATATTATTGTGAAAGCAAAGCACATCTACAAAACCTAGGAACCAAAGGAGGTGGAGGGTAAATGACTGGCAAAACCAAAAACGTTAAGCTGATTAGCGCTATAGCAGGTGCCTTTACCATCCTAGGAATAGCTCTTTACGCAACGCACCTTGAGAGTCTGGGCTGGTATCTTATTCTTATCTCCTCCGGTTGTGGTATCATCATTACTTTCGTAGGAGGGATTATCCTTAAAGACTCTGATCTTCTTGCGGGGATGCTTTTGTGGCCAATAACAGTAGGAGCAATCTTATGGTGGGGGAATCATGCTCACGCGATTAGATATCTAATAGTTCCCCTCGCTCTTGTTGTTACTTTTCTTGCCGGTGTGACTTCCACGGTCATACATACATGTCATAACCGATAAAAGGAGAGGCCAGCATTAAATTTAAATAGTCCGTTAGCTTGATTGCGACGGACTCTTTGAATTGGGAAAGGACTTGATACTATATGGGTTCACAGGATAATTGGACAATCTGTATACGGTATAATAAAATTGGTTCTTCAGCAATTCTGATGATCAATATCTTATATGCGATCAGTCAATATAGAGTTGCAATTCTACAAACGCTATAGAACCATGATTTGGGGGTAACTTATATTTATCCGTTTGTCAACATTTGGCTCTTGTTGAGGGCTTTTCATCGAAAGTGTGTGAGAACCATTTTTATATTGCCGAAAAACAGACAGTCAATCATAACTTTGTGTTATCTGAAGTCTAACAGATTCTACGTATTTAACTCGACTTTGTCCATTTAATGTAAATTGATATGGAAATGGTAGGAACTTTTTTATATGATTGTTTTGTTATTATGCGATTTTTATAAACAATCAAAAAAGGATTCCCACCATGTTTCATGATGAT
>Ga0315274_10007000_pt1 | contig 16384 bp, 15 predicted proteins | sample YL17G02_20_MG_FD_203700 | JGI IMG/M metagenome (GOLD analysis project Ga0315274, IMG submission 203700) | Sediment microbial communities from Yellowstone Lake, YNP, Wyoming, USA - YL17G02_20 | ecosystem: Environmental > Aquatic > Freshwater > Lake > Sediment | place: USA: Wyoming | collected...
CTCTTCGCGATTTGGCCCACTTCCATTGTGGGCAACGCACGGCCTCGTTTGCGGGTCTGTTACGAAGCCCTCAAGCCTTTTTCGGGCATTTCCCCCTGCTTTGATGTCCCCAACGTGAGACGCTTACAACAAGCGACTGCACACCTGTGGCTTTCACCTCTTGTGGAAAGCGTGATATAATGTATGTGACGATGCACAAGAGAGGGCGAGAGGCTGCCTGCGTGGGTGTTGGCGCAGGTGCCGGCGCGGCACCCGGTGGGCCGTGCGGGGCACCCACAGAATGAGGACCGCTCAGCCACACCTCCCTTGGCGTACCTCTGACCAGGCAGGAAACGATATGGCATACCAGATCTCCGTCATCAGGCGGCGGCTCGTCGTGCTCTGGGGCGTGATTACCATAGCAGTGATCGCCGTCCTGCTGCTGGTCATACCCATGGTGGTCAGCTTGCCGCGGCCAAGGGCCTGGACCCTGTGCCTTTACTACCTGGCCGGGAGCCTGGCGGTGTGGGCCGCTGCGGCTGTGACACTGTATGTCTACCTGCGCCCCATCTATGATCTGGGATATGCTTTGGAGATCGGTTCGGCCCCATCGGCTGAGCTCAGCCAGGAAGCGCGGCGTATTGCCCTGAACGCTCCTGTCTTTTACTTTGCACTGCTCGTTGCCCTCATCCTAATCCCGATCGTAGCCCTGGTGATAATCAGTTTTCTGCTGGGCCCGGGTGAGGCATTCGTCGAGCTTGTTCCCACTACCCTGTTGGCGGCTGCAGTGACGTTGTGTGGTTCTCTGGTCATGTCGCTTGCCGCCCGCCAGCTGATGCGCCCAGTGCTGCTCTACACGGCAACACAGTCCCCTTCTGTGGGATTCCGCCTGGATCTCCGCACGAGGTTGTTTTCGATCGTCCTGACCCTCCTCATTATCGCCCTTTCCTTCTCTGGGGTGTTCGGCTATAACCAGGTGGTCAAGGCCTATCACGACCAGATTGCCGGGATCTCATCGCTGTACCTGAGCCAAGCTGTCGGTGCACTGTCCCCTGACCTGGCTCAAGAACAGGTCCTGGGTGAGTTGAGCAAGGGTTTGAGGGGGAAGGTGCCGTATGGACGGCTGCTCTTGGTTGCCGCTGATGGTCAGGTTCTCGATCAACTGCGGGCGGATGGCTCGGGAGGGCTGGTTGAGCCGGGTGGCGCGCAGGCGCCGGCGCTTCCAGGCGAGGACGCGGCCTGGCTCAAGAGCCATCCTGACCGCTTTCGTCGGGTTGCCGAATACCTGGTGTGGGCGCCCTACCGACAGTGGTGGTTGGGCGTCAGCTATGGGCTTCACCCCCTGCAGTCTAGGACGGTGGTCGGCACCGTGGTCGTTCTGGCTGTGGCGGCGGTGACTGTGTTGGCCGTGGGTGCCCTGGTGAGTCACTTCCTGGCTGCCGATCTGGTGGCAGACCTGCGCGATGTCACGGCGCGCCTGCTACGTGTCGCCCACGAAGAACGAGTGGACATGCGCACTCCGCTTCCGGTTCAGTCGCTCGATGAGGTGGGCGACCTGACCCAGGCCTACAATGCGTTGCAGCAGCGCGTGCGGTCTCAGCAGGAACAGATTGAGTACGAACAGCGACAGCTGACAGCCCTGCAATCGCTCTCCTACAAGATCAGCACCACGCAGGACATGGATCACCTTCTGCAGGAAGTGATTCGCGATGTGGAGCGGTCTTTTGGATATCACAATGTTTCCATTCTGTTCGTCGATGCAGAGCACGAGGAGCTGTACTTTGCTGCATCAGGCTATCTGGACGCAGGGCTGCGGGAGCGTAGGTTCAAGATTGGGCAGGAGGGAGTGGTGGGTCGCGCCGCAGCTACCGGTGAACCCCTCTTGATCGACGATGTGGAGGCATGTGACTTTTACATTTCGGACAACACGAATACCCGCTCTGAGATGGCTGTACCACTGGTTACTGGTGAGAGAGTGATTGGCGTCTTTAATGTCTCCAGCGAACGCATCGGCGCGTTCAGCGAGAACGATCTACACATTGTGACTGCCCTGTGCAATCAGATCGCCATCGTGATCGAAAATGCCCGTCTGTTCAGGGAAGTGATGGACAATGCTCACGAGTTGGAGCGCCGGGCACGAAACCTGATGTCCTTGCACCAGATATCTGCTGCACTGAGCGCTTCTTTGCGGATGGAGGAGGTGCTGAACACCGCTGCAATGCAGTTGGTCTCGCTCTTTGACGTGGGACACAGCATGGCCATCTTGTTCAGTGCTGAAGACGCTGAAGGGCAGGTCGCAGCGGAGCATCCACCGCTGGGTCTGGCCGGGCAGTCAGTGCCGGTCAAGGGTTTTCCAATGCTGCGCTCGATCATGACCACCATGACACCACTCGCTATCAGCGATGCACAGCGCAGCCAGTTGCTCAGACCTTTGCGACGGCAGATCGAGAAGCTGGGCATTGAATCCATGTTGATCGTTCCCATGTCGACCAAAGGCCGAATGATGGGAGTCATCACTTTGGATGCCCTGGGTGAGCAGCGCACCTTTACTCCCCAAGAGATCGAGATCTGCCAGACTGTGGCAGCCCAAGTGGCGGTGACAGCAGAGAATGTGCGCTTGATCGAGGCCTTTCAGTTGCAGGCCGACATGCTGGCCCAGATGGCGCGTGATGTGGCCACCGAGCGTGGCAAGCTCGATGCCGTGCTGCGCAACTTGGCTGACGGGCTGCTGGTGACCGATGCGACGGGGCGCATCCTGCTGTTCAACCCTGCCCTGCTGTCCTTGTTCCGGCTGACTGAAAAGGGTCTAATGGGTCAATTCGTGACCAAGATCATGCCGGATGCCCCGCTCCAACAACTGGTGGTACAAACATGCCACACCGGCACGGTGCAGGCGCAAGAGTTCTCTCTGCCTGATGGTCGCTGCTTCCAGGCATCGGCGTCCCTGGTACGTGAGGAAGAGCGGGCGAGCAATGTGGTGATTGTGATACGAGACGTGACCGATGAGAAACGTCTGGAGCGAATGAAGAGCGATTTCATCTCTTCGGTGTCTCATGAGCTGCGCACTCCGCTGACGCCGGCACTAGGATTCGCCAAGCTGGTCCGCAAGTCGTTTGACAAACAGATCGCGCCCTTGGTCCCCGCCGATCATGCAGATGGACAGCGAGCGATTCAGCGTATCGACCAGGATTTAGGCATCGTGATCAACGAGGTTGAGCGCCTGCATGCCCTGGTTGAGGACGTCCTGTTCCTTGCCGACCTGGATGCTGGTCGGCTCAAGTGGCAGTTCGGGCGTGTTGACCTGGGTGCTATCGTGCAGCAAGGCGTTGCCGCGTACAAGGATCAGGCTGTGGCGAAGGGTCTGGGCCTGCAGCTAGAGCAGCCTGATGTCCTTCCACCCGTGTACGGTGACGTGGAGCGCCTTTCACAGGTGATGCATATCTTGCTGTCTAATGCAGTGAAATTCACCGAGGCTGGCCAGATCCGTGTCTATGCTCAGCCCATCCTCTGGGAGGGAGATAACTGGAATCCGGCACCTCTGGTGTCGGTGCCCTGGCACGTTCCCCGAGCGGACTATGTCGTGGTAGCTGTCCGCGACACCGGGCCCGGGATCGCGGCTCAGGCCCAATCGACCCTCTTTGAGCGGTTCGGGCAGGGTGTGCGCGACATGTTGACCGACAAACCTCCGGGCACAGGACTTGGGCTGGCGATCGGTAGGGAGATCGTGTCTTACCACGGCGGGCGCATCTGGGTGGACAGCGAATTGGGTCGCGGAAGCACGTTCGCCTTTGTCCTTCCCTTGTCGACGTCGGAGCAGGAACCCACGCCAGGCCCAGTGAGGGATGATCAGGCGCATGGCGGGGACCATGAGGAGGTCAGGAGACATCCATGGAGATGAGTGGACAACCACAGGGAACATGGTATCTAAAGATCGTCACCGGTCCGCTGTCTGGGCAGACGTTTGTGCTGCAGAGCAGCGTCGTGGTTGTCGGGCGCGAGCCCGGCTGCGATGTGGTGATCGACCTGCCGAGCATTTCGCGCCGGCATGCTCGGTTGACGTACCAGGGCGGTTGGTTCTTTGTTGAGGACTTGGGCAGCCTGAATGGAGTCACGCTGAACGGTATGCGGATCGGTGCCCCACAGGCAGTGCAGCCAGGCCAGCCGATTGTGCTGAGCAGCGATGTAGCATTCGTGCTTGAGTGGGTGTCGCTGTCCGACCGGACAGCGGTCACAAGTCAGGCGGCAGCACAGACGCCACCGCAGGGGGTGCCAGCGGCCCAGGAGTATGCTGGACCGACGCAGCAGTGGCAGACACCGTCGCAGGTGGGCGCTGGGGTGCCAGCACAGCCCGCGACACCGCCTGCGCCACAGAAGCGCTCCGCGGCGGGGTGGGGCACCATCCTGCCTGTGGCGGGGTGCGCTGTGCTTCTCTTTCTGCTCGCCGTGGTGGGAGGGGTGGTGGCGCTGATGTGGGCAGGCGTTCTGCCCAATCCCTTGGCGCGCCCGACAGTAGCCCCTACGATGACGCCAACCACGACACATGTCCCAACCCCAACTCCTGGTGCAGGAGCGACGGCCACGCGGACTGGCGTCCCCACGTTCACATCCTATCCTACCTATACTCCCTATCCGACCTACACACCGCTGCCCGCGCAGACGGCTACCGAAACCGCGACACTGGTTCCGCTGGTGGACACCCAGACGCCGACAAGCACCCCGCTGCCCACTGCGTCGTTCACGCCCATCCCCACCGATACCCAGGTGCCAACTCAGACGCCGGTACCTCCCACCCAGACGCCGACGCCCAAGCCCCCTACGGCGACGCCTACGTGGACACCCTCGCCTCCGGCGGCGACGCCGCTCTCCATCAACTGGAGGTTGCTGGATGCCCATTGCCTCTCAAAAAGCCAGTGGGTAGCCAAGTTCGAGATCACAGCCAATGGAGGCACGGGACAGTATACCTACTACCGGGATATCGACAAGATCGGCGGCCCAACCAGCCAGAAAACGCTGGTATACGAGCTCAAGTATGGGGCCTCCTCATCGATGGTGGGCACGTTCAAGGTGTCCTCAGGTAGTCAAACCAAGAACAAGGACTTTTGGGTCACGCACCCAGATTGCAGCAGCATGCCCTAGATCGCACAGAGCAGGAGGATGACTCATGCCGGTAGATGTCGTGGTACTGGGTGCCGGGGGACGTGGGTTCCATGCCTACGGACAATGGATCCTGGATCACCCTGACTTGATGCGCGTGGTCGCTGTGGCCGAGCCGGATCCGGCCCGGCGCGAGCGATTCGCCAGGGCACACCACTTGCCCGCGGACCGGGTGTTTGTCGATCACCATGCCCTGTTCGCTCGGGGTCGGTTGGCGCAGGGACTGATCAATGCGACGATGGACCGCCAGCACGTAGAGACCACGTTGGGCGCACTGGCAGTGGGCTACGATGTGCTGCTGGAAAAGCCAATGGCCACCACGCCGCAGGAGTGCGTTCGTCTGGTCCGTGCGGCCGAGTCAGCAGGGCAGATGTTGCACATTTGCCACGTCATGCGGTATAGCCCCTTCTACGCCACGTTGTTCGATGTCTTGCGCTCGGGAGTTGTAGGCGAGGTGATGACCGTCGATCACCGCGAGAATGTGGCTTTCTGGCACCAGGCGCACAGCTTTGTGCGCGGCAACTGGGGAAACAGTGAGCGCTCGGCGCCCATGATCCTGACCAAGAGCTGTCACGACATGGACGCCCTGCTCTGGCTGCTGGGCCGCAGGGTGGTCAAGCTGTCCTCCTTTGGGGCACTGACCCACTTTCGGCCAGAGCAGGCTCCACAGGGAGCACCTGAGCGCTGTACGGACGGGTGCCCCCACTGGGATAGCTGCCCATACTATGCTCCGCGTCTCTACCTGCGTGATGAGAGGGGTTGGCCAGTCAGCGCCGTCGCCATGGACCTGAGCTACGAAGGGCGCACTGCGGCCTTGCGCAATGGCCCCTATGGACGTTGCGTGTACCACTGCGACAACGATGTGGTCGATCACATGACGGTCAACATGCTCTTCGAGGGCGATCTGACCGTGACGTTTACGATGCATGCCTTTTCGCACGAGAACTGCCGCACCATGCGCTACGATGGCACCAAGGCCAGCCTGCGAGGGCATGGAGAAAAGGAAGTGCTGACGCTGTATGACTTTCGGACGATGGGCGAGCGTGAGATCCCGATTGGCCAGGCTGAAGGAGGACATGGCGGCGGCGATGCAGGCCTGATGACGGCCTTTGCCAACAGCCTGAACGGTGGACGGGAGGGTCTGCGCACGTCGGCGCGGGAGTCGCTCGAGAGCCACCTGATGGCTTTTGCCGCCGAGGAATCACGGTCGAAGGGTGGACAGGTGATCGATATGGGCGAGTACCGGGCACGGATCGAAGCCGAGGTCATGGCAACGGAGCGCGAGTAGACGATGGAACTGGATGAGTATCAGAAGCTGGCTCTGAGAACTGCCGGGCATCGCGAAAGCCAGGACAAGGTGCTGACGTATGCGGCCCTGGGCCTGGCGGGTGAATCGGGTGAGGTGGCGGAGATCATCAAGAAGACGTTCTACCATGGCCATGCTCTGGACAAGGAGTCCCTGCACAAAGAGCTAGGGGATGTCTTGTGGTATCTGGCAGTCATGGCTGATGGCCTGGGGTTCAGCCTGGATCAGATCGCCCAGACAAACATCGCCAAGCTGCGGGCGCGCTATCCGGAGGGTTTTTCGGAAGACAGATCGATCCACCGGCAAGGCTAGATGCGGTAGCGGCAAACGGCAACGGTTGGGCTTGTCCGGGTAGCCAAGAGCAGCAGAGACGGGCGCATGTGCCCGTCTCTGTTTTTCGCCCACGGACGCGGCCGTACATCCAGCCGCAAAGTTGCTTGAGAACCGCCGGTTCTCAGTTGCGTCGGATCCCTCAACCCGAGGGGGCGCAGTTGGACAAGGCCCCGCTGGTCGAGCTGTTTCCGTGGCTGGTGCCGAACACTGAGAGCGCTTTCTTGACTGCGCTGCTGCCGCAGGTGGGGCACTGCAGTTGCCGTTCCCGGCTGGTCGAAAGAACCAGTTTCTCGAACCTTGTGCCGCAACCTTCGCAGATATACTCAAAGATAGGCATTCATCTACCTCCGCATTCAGTTCGCCAGTGCCTGCTGGATCAGCCCGGAAAGGTGGTATGCGTCCACATCGCCAACCATCACGATCCTGTCGTTGACTAACACCAGTGGATACGGCCAGTCGCAGTCCGACGCTTCCTTGAGGATGCCCGAAAACTGCGCCTTGACCTCAGGCGATGCGGCGTCATGGTAGTGAACGCTGATCTGATCGCCGAACATTCGGTCCAAGTAGATCTGAACCAGGCGTGTGGTCTCCTCCGAAGACCGTCGGGGGCCTCAGCCTCGGTGACAGACTTGGCTCTGGCTATGTCCCAGTACCGTGATTTGAACCTGCTTTGTCTCCACAATACGCTCCTGTGATTGTTCACCCTAAAAGATGTCTGGATGCAGCGAGCTGCTCTTGTCGTGCCTCAGTATAGGCGTTGTACCTCGGCCACGATTCGTGCGCGCTGCGGGATGCCCGCCTGCTCGTAGGCGATACGTCCCTGGCCATCGAACACGATCAGAGCCGGGACTCCGCGAACGCCATACCTCTGTGCGGCTTGGCTACCCACGGCACTCAGCACATTGAGACGGACGACTCGGGTTCTGCCTGCTAGATCTCGCTCTATCCCATCTACGATGGGCTTGGCCAGAAGGCAGGTGCTTCAGGTGTTGCTGTAGAACTCGGCTACGACAGGCTGTCCAGACGATATCAGGACATCAAACTCTGACAAAGAGGCAAATGTGTTGCCTCTGGTTCGCAACGCCAGGAAACCACCCACTAGCAGGGCCAGTATGAGCAGAAAGAACACGTTCTGCCGCGCGAAAGCCAGAATCTGTCCGCCCATCGGCCACACCTCAGGCCTTCAGGGAGGCGTCGATCCATTCCTTCAGCGCCTTCTTGGGACGCATGCCGACTGCGCGATCGACCAGCTTGCCATCCTTGAAAAGGAGCAAGGAAGGAATGCTCATGATGCCGAACTCTGTAGGCGTTGCCGGGTTCTCGTCGGTGTTCATCTTGGCGAAAACCACACGCCCGGTGTAGTCGCCGGCCAGTTCCTCGACAATGGGGCCAAGCATGCGACACGGGCCACACCAGGGGGCCCAGAAATCGACCAGGACCGGAAGCTTGGAGTCGAGAACCTGGCTCTTGAACTCGGCATCACTCAGGTGCACTAGATCGCTCATTCTCTTTTCTCCTTGTACTGTTGTTCATCCAGAAAACGTACTGCCTCTATGGCCGCTGCAGAGCCGGTTCCCGCAGCGGTGGCGATTTGGCGAAAGACCGGGTCCTGCACATCGCCGGCAGCAAAGACACCCGGCACACTGGTCCGCTGCCTTTTGTCAGTGACGATGTATCCGTTCTCATCTAGCTCTAGCTGCCCTCGGAACAAATCCGTGTTGGGCACATGCCCGATATAGACAAACACCGCGCCCGTTTCGATCGTCGAGCCCTCGCCCGTCTTTAGGTTCCGGGTCCGAACGGCGTTCACTTTCTTGCCCCCCATGATCTCTTCCACTATTGTGTTCCACAGGAAGTGGATCTTGCGGTTGGCGAAAGCCCTCTCCTGCAGAATGGGTTCCGCACGCAACTGGTCACGGCGATGGAGGATCTGCACGTCCTCGACCAGCCGTGTCAGGAACAAGCTCTCATCCAAGGCGCTGTTCCCTCCACCCACCACAACGACACGCCGGTCTTTGTAAAAGTAGCCATCACATGTCGCACAGTAAGAGACCCCGTGCGCCCGCAACCGGTCCTCTCCGGGCACTCCAAGCTTGCGCGGTGAGGAGCCTGTGCTGATCACTATCGTCCTGGCAGTGTACCGGTCCGCATTCGTGAACACCTCAAATGGGTAAGTCTGCAGGTTCACCTTTGTCGCAGTGCTGGATTGGATCTTGGCACCGAACCGCTCCGCATGAGCGTGCATCTGTTGGGCCAACTCCGTGCCACTCACACCTTTCGGGAAGCCCGGGTAGTTCTCGATCTCGGTGGTGATAGCTGCCTGCCCTCCGAGCACCTCGCCAACGAGCAACAGAGGTGATGCCGCCGCTCGCGCACCGTACAAGGCGGCGGTCAATCCGGCCGGCCCACCGCCTAGAATGATCATGTCCTGATCTGTGTCTGGCTTGGCTGCGCTGCCTAGCCCGAAGCCCGGTGTAAGGATGAACTCTTGCATTTCCCTTCTCCTCGACCTTGACAATCCCACAGATCGGATGTATAATCACTATCAGTATACCCATAGGGGGTATGGGTATCTGGGAGAAAGTATACCACAGTTGGCTCGCTTTGTCAAGAGTCACTTTCGGCTGTCCTCCAGGAGGCCAAGATCGACAACAAGATGTCTTCTCCAAACCAGGGAGTTATGGACAGGCTAAAGCGGATCGAGGGCCAGGTGCGGGGATTGCAGCGCATGATCGAAGAGCAACGCGATTGCGCCGAGATCGTCACACAGGTGCTCGCAGCTCGGTCTGCGCTGGAGCAGGTTGGCGTGCAACTGCTCGACCAGCAGCTCTATCGCTGTTTCCCCGGAGACGACCCCAACCTGGAACCGCTGAGGCGGTCGCTGCGCATGTGGGTCAAGTTTGGGACAGGCTAGCAGGGGGAGCCTTGCTCAGGCTGGCGATGAGATAGGCAGACGCATCACGAGCACAAGCTCTGTCTGGGACGACTCACTGACCTGCAAGTCTCCACCGTTCACGGCAGCGAGCCTGCTGCTCACCAGCAGTTTCAGGGCTGTGGGGTTGACCCGATGTTCCAGTGAGGAGCCGGAGGTACGGAAAGCCTCAAGGATGTGCGGAGCCTCGGATGCCAGTCCCTCGGCACTCGCACATGTGACCTTGATGGTCACGCCTGTCTCGTGGGCGCAAGATTCCACCACAATCTCTCCTGGGCCCGCAAGATAGACTGTGGCGGCGATCAGCCTGTCTATCGCTTTTTGCACCTGGGCCAGGTCGGCATACGCCGGTGGGAGATCCTCTCCGCGTGGGTAGGCAACCTGGATGGGGCGTGACGCTGACCCGAACAGCGAGCACGCTTTTTGTATCAGCAGAGGGACATAGATAGCATCGGGCATCGGAGTCAGCCATCCGGCCTCCGCCTTGGCCAGATCGATGATGTCGTCCACCATCTCGAGCATGGCCTGGCCGTTTGTGTGGATTGCTTGCAGATCAGTGGCCTGCATTTCGGCCAGTGGTCCATCGATCCCTTTGAGCATGACGCGCGAGAAACCGATGACCGCGTTTAGCGGGCTACGCAGGTCATGGGCAATGCTAGCGACAACCTGGGCTGTGTTAGACGTCCTTTGCTCGGACATGCTGCCCCTGCACACGAGGTAAGGTGAGCCAGATCGCCTCATCCTGATCCAGTAGGTTGCCGGTCTTTATACCCCTTTTCGGTGAGATCCGCAAACTGCATCTACTCCCGTGCAGGGCGCATCTCCGGCATGCGCTTGCCCGATTGCTATGCTCCCAGACCTCCGTTCTGCTTGGGTCGAGTTGCAGGAAATGGGTGTCTGTGATATGCTTGCAGTGTCCCGTTGCCAGCGGGACGCTGACGTATATCGCCCTGGTAGCGCATCCGCCGATGGCTAGTAGCATGGGCCATCCCCGTACATCTGCCTGCCAGCGGTAGAAGAGAGCACCATGGCCGATGCGAATCAGGAGGGGTCCGGGCAAGTGTCCACCCTGGAGAAGGGAGCGCTGCCCCTGTGGACCAAGGTGCTGTACGGAGCAGGCGATACCGGCTTTAGCCTGGTATACACGGTGCTGGATGTGTACCTGCTCTTCTTCCTGGTGACGGTGGTCAAGTTGCGGCCCGCCTACGCGGCTGCTGCCATCTTTTTCGGGCGGACATGGGACTGGATCAACGATCCACTCGTGGGGCTGCTCACTGACCGGACGCGCAGCCGCTGGGGCCGGAGGCGGCCCTATCTCCTTTTCGGCCCGGTGCCATTTGGGCTGGCTTTTGTGCTGCTGTGGTGGGTGCCGCCGATTAGCAGTCAGCTTGGGCTGGCGGTCTACTATGGATTAGCCTACTGCCTGTTTGACGCCCTGGCGACGTTGGTGAGTGTGCCCTACCTGGCTCTGACCCCGGAGTTGACTCCCGATTATGACGAGCGCACGTCGCTTAACATGTACCGCATGGGGTTTAGCATCGTGGCCGGGCTGCTGGGCTTTGCTGCGCCAGAGTTGGCAGCCCTGGGCGTGTTCCCAAACCTGAAGGCCGGATACCTGTGGACGGCAGCCTTCTTTGCCTTGCTGAGTGTGACTCCACTGTGGGGCGTGTTTGCGGTGGCACGGGAACGCCCCCAGTATGTGCGACAGGCGCGGGCTCTGGCCTCTGCCGAAGGCGGTGTCATGGCCGAGGTCTTGGGCTGGGTACGTGGTCGATGGCCGGCGGCGGCCGGACTGGTCTTCTACCTGGTGACCTGGACGGCCGTCTTTTATGTGATGCCACGTTTGCGGGGGAGCATTGCCCCCGGACAGGCCAACTGGCGGGACTTTGTGTTCTATGCCGGGTTTCTACTGCCTATGGCCCTGATCGTGACGCGCGTGTTCAGGCGCAACCGGCCGTTCCTGTTCAGCATAGGCATTTTCCTAGCTACCTGGACGACCATCGCCGTGATTCAGGCCATCCTCCCCTTCTTTATCACGTATTGGCTGCACATGGAGGGGCAGATGACCGAGATCATGGCCATCCTGTTTGTCAGCGCGCTGCTGTGGTTGCCTTTCTGGAACTGGTTCTCGCGCCGATTCAGCAAGCGGTCTGCGTACGTGGTGGGTATGGCGAGCCTCATTCTGGTGCTTCTGGGCATCGCTGCGCTGCCGTCCAGCGTGCCCTTTGGGGCAGTCGCTGTACTGGCTGCCCTGGGAGGGGTCGGCGTGAGCACAGCGCATATCATCCCCAACTCGATCATCCCCGATGCCCTCGAATGGGAGGAACTGCGCACTGGCCGCCGCCAGGAAGGAGTGTTCTACAGCCTGGTTTCCCTGATGACAAAGGTCGCCAGCTCGGTGGCGGTGCCCTGGGCAGCGCTGGTCCTGGCACTCAGTGGGTTTGACGAGGCCCTGGGTCTGGCTCAACCTTCCTCTGCTCTGTCAGCCATGCGCCTGTTAGTAGGGCTGGGACCGGGAGTGCTGATGATTGCTGGTATTGTGTTGGCGGCGCTCTATCCCCTCAGCCGCGAGCGGCACGCGCGCATCCGCCGCCTCTTGGAACGGCGGCGACTGCGGGCACAAAGAGTGCTCGACGAAATGGGTTGACATCAGGCCACGTGCCGCAGTTGGCCTAGTCGCCTCTGTGGTTCGACCAGGCCAAGTTAGGCGCAGGAATCCATGCTACAGATCAATGGCGTCAGCAAAGCGTATGGAGACAACCGAATCCTCGAGGATGTAAGCCTGGTCCTGAACCACGGCGATCGCCGGGGCCTCGTGGGGCCAAACGGCTGTGGCAAGACCACGCTGCTCAAAATCGCCGTTGGACTGGAGGAGCCCGACCGGGGCAGCGTGTCCTTTCAGCCTCCTGATCTGAGCGTGGGTTACCTGGAGCAGGGGTTGACCAGTGCAGAAGGGACCACCGTCGGCCAGATTGCACACAGCGATCTGATCGAGGGTGAGAGACAGGCGAAAGAGATCGCCGAGCGCATGTCGCGGGCGACGGGCGACGAGCTGAGCCGTCTACTGGCCGATTATGCCAGGGCCTGGGACCGGTTCGAGGCGGCGGGTGGGCACGGCGGTCGCGCTCGGGTCGATTCGGTCCTGGCTGGGCTGGGGCTCGATGGGATCGCACAGGGCACGCCGGTTGGCATCCTCAGTGGCGGGCAGAAAACGCGCCTGGGCCTGGCGCGCTTGTTGCTGAAACAGCCGCGCTTGCTGCTCTTGGACGAACCGACCAACCACCTGGACATTGAAGCCCTGGAGTGGCTGGAGCGATTTCTGACCAGTTATGATGGCGCGGTGCTGATTGTCTCTCATGACCGCACCTTTCTCGACCGCACGGTGGAGACGATCCTGGAGTTGGACCCACTGACACACAAGATCACCGCGTATCCGGGCAACTATACCGACTATGACAGCCAAGGAGCGCGAGCGGGAAAAACTGTGGGCCAACTACAAGGACCAGCAGGATCGGATCGCACAGTACAAGGTGGCGATCGGAGGCCTGGAGACCTATTCGCGCACTATTGAGCAAGGCACGATTGCCTTTGCCCCGCGCAAGATCGCCAAGGGGATCGCGCGCAAGGCCACCGTGCAGAAGCGCCGCCTGGAGCGCCTGCTCCAGTCCGAGGAGCACATTGAAAAGCCCAAGCCCACCTGGCAGATGAAGCTCGATTTTGTGGACACGCCTGGCAGCAGCCAGGATGTGTTGCTCCTGGAAGCAGTGAGCATGGGCTTTGGCACACAGATGCTGTTCGAGGACGTGACACTCACCCTGCATGCCGGGGAGCGTGTAGTCTTGACCGGACCTAACGGCAGTGGCAAGACGACGCTGCTGCGCATCGTGATGGGCCAGATGGCGCCGCTCGCGGGAAGGACTCGGCAGGGAGCCAGCGTTCGCGTCGGGTACTATTCGCAGGAGCAGGAAGGGCTCGATCAGCATGCAGATCCCTTTACCGAGATCCGTCGGGTGGCATCCATGAGCGACACCGAGGTGCGGCATTTCCTGCACTATTTCCTGTTCAGCGGCGAGGATGTGTTCGTGCCCATCGGCCTGCTCAGCTATGGGGAGCGGGCGCGCCTGGCACTGGCCAAGCTGGTTGCGTCAGGGTGTAACCTGCTGCTTCTCGACGAGCCCATCAACCACCTGGACATCCCGTCGCGAGAGAGGTTCGAGCAAGGGCTGAGTCGCTTTGAGGGCTCGGTGCTAGCCGTGGTCCATGACCGGTATTTCATCCATCGTTTTGCCACGCGAATCTGGGCTATCCATGACAGGACGATCCGCTCCTATGTCGACCTCGATGACATGCGCAGGGGACTGGTGAGCTATTGCACGACGCCATCCAGTGCGACCTGAGCAACTTTGTGCTGCTGTCGGCGCCGGCTGCGCAGGCGCGCTCCTGCAAGCTGGCGATTTGACAAAACCTGCAAACCATGCTACACCATTTTGCAATCTGTGGTGCACGGCTGTTGGCACGTTGCTGCCTCAAGGCAATGCCATCCCGCCAGCACCTCTGCCTGTCTTTTTGGAGAACGCACACATGAAGGAGGTGATATCCTTGGACTACCACCCTACCGTTTGCACCACTGGGTAAACCTGATCAGCACAAACCAAGGAGGTACAGAGATGTCTGGGGAAACGAAACTGAGTCGCCGCGTCTTTCTGCGAGTGTCAGCAGTAGCGGCAGCAGGCCTGGCAGTCCAAGCATGCGCGAAAAAGACTACGGCACCGGAGGCAACCAAGCCTCCACAGAAGGAAGGGCCCACTGCCACACCCAAGCCGGCTGTACAGCCAGCAGCCGAGGTCAAAGAAGCTCCTGCGCTGGCCGACCTAGTCAAGGCAGGGAAATTGCCCAAGCTGGAAGAGCGCCTGCCGGGGTCGCCGATCGTCATCCAGCCGCTGGAAGAGGCCGGGCAGTACGGTGGAACATGGCGGAACGCGGATAATGCGGATGGCCTTTGGCAAACCCGCATGATCGTCAATGTTGAGTCGTTCCTCAAGTGGACCCGCGATGCCAAGGGAACTCGCGCCAACCTTCTGGAAAGTTGGCAATGGAACGCCGACGCTACCCAATTGACCGCGAATTTCCGGAAGGGCGTCAAGTGGTCTGATGGGCAGCCTCTGACGGTGGATGACTATCTCTTCTGGTGGAACGACATGGTGGGCGACCAGCGAGTGAAGATGACCGAACCGCTGGACACCCGGACCAAAGGGCAGTTGATGAAAGTCGAGAAGGTGGATGACTATACCCTCAAGTTCACCTTCCCTGGTGGCTCGAACCCCCTGTTCCTGGAGTACGAATCCAGAGGGTTTTACTCCGCGTCCACGTACATCGTGCCCGCCCATTACATGAAGCAGTTCCATCCTACGTACAACAAATCCGTCAAGGACACGGATATCCAGTCCCTACTAGACCACTACAACAACCGGGATCAGTTGCCCGAGGCGCCCACCTATATGGCCTGGAAAACCACCCGGTTCTCATCCGGTCAGCGAGCGGTGCAAGACCGGAATCCGTATTACTGGAAGGTAGACCAGCGGGGAATGCAGTTGCCGTACATCGACGCCATCGACAGTCAGATCATCCCAGATTCCCAAGTGCTGGTGATGAAGGCTGCTGCTGGTGAGCTGGATTGCCAGTTCCGTGAGTTCTGGGTCACCAGCCTGTCTGTGCTCCAAGAAGGCGCCACAAAGAACGACTACCGCGTGATCCTGTGGGACTATGGCGATTTCGGTGCGCCAGTCTTTATCCTGGGGTACGACTATCCCGACACAGGGATCGTCGATCTGCTGTACGACAAACGCTTCCGTCAAGCCCTCTCCTGGGCCATCAACCGCAAGCGGGTGAACGAGATCGTGGCCCTGGGCTTTGCCAAGGAGCGGAACGCTGCCCTGGCGGCCGGTGCCCCCGAGTTCCAGACTCCCGAGGGCAAGAAAGTGTACGAGGACTGGGTCAAGTCCTACGCCGCTTACGAGCCGAATACGGCCAAGAAGCTCCTGGACGAGGTCGGGGTCGTGGACAAGAACGGCGACGGCTTGCGTGAGCGGCCCGATGGCACGCCCCTCGAGTTGATCATCGACTGCGATGTAAGCCAGAAACACGCCGTCGATACGGCCGACTTTGTCAAGCAGGACTGGGAAGCGGTCGGGCTCAAGACGACGCTCAACGTGATCGACGGCACCCTTCTCGGTCAACGGGCTATGGACGGTAAGTACATGTTCTGGGCTCGTCCTAGCGCTGCCTGGGGGCTGATCTCGGCTTCCACGCACTGGGTTCCCATCCAGAACGTGAGCTATGGCATCGCCCCTCGGATCGGGCTGTACTATCAGACTGCTGGCCGGGAGGGGGTTCCGCCACGCCCGGGGTCCATGCTCGAGAAGCTGCAGCAGGCCTACACCGACTGCATCACCACCGTGGATCCCAAGGAGCGGGACGCCAAACTGCTCAAGGCCTACCAGATTCACATCGATGAGGGCCCGATCAACCTCGGCGTTGTCGGTGAGTACAAGCAGCCGATCGTGGTCAAGAACAACTTCCGCAACGTGAGCGACTATGGCGTTTCTGGACCATGGGACTTGGGCTACCCAGGTACCGTAGATCCGGAGCAGTTTTTCTTCAAAAAGTAGTCTGTCAAGGTG
>Ga0315274_10007002_pt1 | contig 16381 bp, 17 predicted proteins | sample YL17G02_20_MG_FD_203700 | JGI IMG/M metagenome (GOLD analysis project Ga0315274, IMG submission 203700) | Sediment microbial communities from Yellowstone Lake, YNP, Wyoming, USA - YL17G02_20 | ecosystem: Environmental > Aquatic > Freshwater > Lake > Sediment | place: USA: Wyoming | collected...
AGTTCCCTGGCACGGCAGCGGGGCATGGGTATTACGGTGCATCTCGCTGAGGTACAGGCCGATCGCGCGTATCTGCAGGAGCATTTTGGGCGCACGCCAGCGCAGTACGCGGAAGATGTGGGCATGGTCGGGCCGAATGTATTGTTGGTGCACACGGTATGGCTGGACGCGAATGACATTGCAATCCTGGCCCGTACTGGCACTAACGTGGCACACAATCCGGCCTCGAACGCCAAGCTGGCTTCTGGGATTGCTCCTATTCCTGAGATGCTGGCTGCAGGTGTGAACGTGACCCTTGGTACGGACGGTGGTCCAAGCAACAACACCTACGACTTGGTGAGAGAGATGCGCTTCGCATCTTATGTACACAAAGCGCGGACGCTGAACCCACTTGTGATGCCGGCAGAGACTGTGCTCGAAATGGCGACGATTCAGGGAGCCAAGGCACTGGGCCTTGAGAGCGAGATCGGGTCGTTGGAGGCTGGGAAGCAGGCTGATTTTGTAGCATTTGATCTTGATAAACCCCATGTAACGCCGCACTTCAACCCGGTTTCCGCTCTGGTGTTTGCCGCATCGGGCGCCGACGTGGACACGGTCGTGATCCAGGGCAAGATGGTGGTTCGGGGTGGACAGGTCCTCAGTATGGATGAGGAGCGCGTCTTGAGCGAGGTGGCGGAGCGCGCCAAGGCAGTGTGGCAGAGGGCGGGGATCGATTCTAGGCCGCGCTGGCCGGTGGCGTAGGGACGCGGAAGCCGGGCTGGAAGTCTGAGGCGACACATTAGTCACTAATACGTACTTTAAAAACTACTCTGGCGCCTTGTGCTGTTTTGACAGGTGCGATGCTTGCAGTACAATGACGCTATCGGTCAGTGCGACGACTCACCCATCACAAAGGAGGACTGGCAATGTACCAGAGCGTTACCGTCGTTGGGCATCTAGGTCGTGATCCAGAGATGCGCTACCTTCCGTCCGGCCAGCCAGTGACGAGTTTTAGCATGGCCACAACGCGCAAGTGGACCAACGCGGAGGGCCAGGCTCAAGAGAAGACTACCTGGTTTCGCGTCAGCGTATTTGGCAAACAAGCTGAGGCCTGCAATCAGTACTTGGCCAAGGGGCGCCTGGTACTGGTTGTGGGTGAGATCGATGTGTCGACGTGGAGTGACAAGAGCACAAATGAACCGCGCGCCACGCTGGAGTTGCGCGCGCGCACGGTGCGTTTCCTCGGTGGCAAGGGCGAGAAGCCAGAGGGACCAGCCGAAGTCGCTGCTGCACCGGAGGGTGAAGAGGAGATACCTTTCTAGCCGACTAGCGCATTCTTATGGAGCTTAGCATCCCGCTGCACAGTCTGGTGCACCGGAGCTTCGAAGCACGCCAGTTGGAGTTGCACGCCGGCGACCTCGAGATCCCGTCGAGGTCGCTTTGTTTCACGTGGAACATGTATGAACCTGCATCGGCTCTTGCGGTGTAGGTATAGCAGGGCACGCGGGGCTCAGCCTTTCTGGAAAGTAGGGCAAACCAATGACAATCCATGCGATCGCACAGCATGTCGCTGACAACGTGGAGCAAGTTATCATCGGAAAGCGCGATGTCATCGAGTTGACCCTGGTTGCCCTGCTCTGTGAGGGTCACGTGCTGATCGAAGACGTGCCGGGCACTGGCAAGACCACGCTGGCGAAAGCCATTGCACGGTCAGTCGGCTGCTCTTTCAAGCGCATCCAGTTCACCCCGGACTTGTTGCCCTCCGACGTGACGGGTGTCTACTTCTTCAACCAAAAGTCCCAAGAGTTCGAATTCCGCCCTGGGCCCATCATGTCTCAGGTAGTGCTGGCGGATGAGATCAATCGCGCCACGCCGCGCACGCAGGCGGCTCTGCTGGAGGCCATGCAGGAGCGCCAGCTGAGCATCGATCTGGAGACAATGCCACTGCCGCGGCCTTTCCTAGTCCTGGCCACTCAGAATCCGATTGAACTGGAAGGGACGTTTCCACTTCCGGAGGCCCAGGTTGACCGTTTCCTGCTAAAGATAGGGCTCGGGTACCCAAGCGAACAGGACGAGAATCAGATCTTGTTGCGCTATGAACGCGACGATCCCCTCGCTGGACTAGCTACGGTCCTGTCCAGCGATATACTGCTCGATCTCCAACAACAGGTGCGGTTCGTACGAGTTGAGCAGAGCGTGCGGGAGTATCTGGTGCGCGTGTCGAGGGCCACTCGCGAACACGCCGCGGTGGAATTGGGGGTCAGCCCGCGCGGAACGCTGGCGCTCTACAAGACGGCCCAAGCCCTGGCGGCGCTTCGAGGCCGCGAGTACGTCATCCCGGACGATGTCAAGCACCTGGCGCCATGCGTGCTTGCCCACCGCATCATCATCCGCCCCCAAACGCGGCTTCGCGGTCGGACGCCCGAACAGGTCATCGCCGAGATTGTCGCTGCGGAGCCAGTACCTGTGGAGAAGTAATGTTCAACGAGAATTGGGTCGCCTTGGCGGGCTTTGCCGTGCTACTGGGGCTGCTAGTGCGGGAAAACGGACTTCTCACAATGTCAGCCCTGCTGCTCTCGGTAGCAGGCGCGGGCTGGGTGTGGAACTGGTACTCGCTGCGATCCGTTGCCTATCAGCGTCGCTTCAGCGAACGGCGGGCCTTTCTGGGCGAGGTAGTTGATCTCACCGTGCAGGTCACGAACCGAAAATGGCTGCCCGTCGCCTGGCTGCGCGTCGACGATGAGTACCCCCTGCCCGTGACTTTGATGGACGGTGATCTGCAGCCCTCCACGAAGCCGGACGTGGGTCTTCTCGGCAATCTGCTGTCATTGCGCTGGCTGGAGTGCGTGCGCTTGCGCTACCACCTGCGCTGCACGCAGCGCGGCTTCTACGCATTTGGCCCGGCCCATCTACAATCTGGTGATATCTTCGGACTGTTCAGCTCGCAATCGGACCAGCCAAACGTGGACTGGCTTATCGTCTACCCCGAGGTCAGGCCCATCGAGGGGTTGTCTTTGCCCCCAAAGGAGCCATTTGGCGAGGCAAGGGCCAGGCAACGCATCTTCGAGGACCCGAGCCGAGCTGTCGGCGTGCGGGAGCACCGAGCCGAGGATGCCTTCAAACACGTCCACTGGAAGGCTACCGCGCGGCGCCAGCGCCTTCAGACCAAGGTCTACGAACCGACGACCTCGTTTCAACTGGTGATCTTTCTGAACATGGCGACCCTACCGAAACACTGGCAGGGAACGATCCCCGAGTTGCTGGAGCGCGCTATCAGTGTGTGCGCGTCTATTGCCAGCGATGCAGCCCAAAGGCGCGTTCAGGTGGGCTTGATTGCCAACGGGTGCTGGCCTGAGTCAGATCAGGCTTTGAAGGTGCTGCCCGGACGCAGCCCGGATCAACTGATGCACATTCTGGAGGCGCTGGCTGCGGTGGCAGTGCAGCCGACGATCTCGATCGAGCAGTTGCTCAGCCGTGAGAGTCCGCGCCTGCCCTGGGCGGCAACGCTGCTCGTAGTGACAGCACTGGTAACCGAGGAGCTTCTGGCCGCGATTGTTCGCCTTCAGAGAGCGGGTCGGAGGTTGGTGCTGGTGCGGCTGGATAAGGCGCCCATGCCCTTTGCGGTAGACAGGCTTACGGTGCAGCGGGTTGAGGATCTTGGCACTGCCTTCCGCCTGGTGACCGAGGACGCGGGATGATGGAAGCGCTGAGCCGACGTTGGCGCGGCGAGCTTAGCTACCTGGGGCTGGCAGGCATGGAGTGCTGCTGGTTGTATCCTTGGCTGCGCTTCCTAATGAGCGACCGGGGTCGAGCACCTCCGGTGCCCATTTTTTCACTGCTGACCGTGCTGCTCTCAGCCCTGTACCTCACACGCATGCTCGAGCACAAGGCCGTGCCGCTTTTGGTGCAACGCCTTGTGACCCTCAGTTTGGCGTTCCTCAGCACACTCCTGTTACTTCGCCTATGCATCTACACAGACTCTGGCATCGCAGATCCAGAGTGGCTGCTCCAGTTTGTGAGCGAGGCAGGACGGGTTCTCCAGTATGTCCCGAGCTCGCTGACGCTATTCGCGGTGGGCTTGTACCTTTGGTGGCGTGGAATAAGCCTGGCCCAGCGCGAGCTTGACGTGGGCTCAGCAGGTCTTTCCTTCCGCATAGGCATCATCGCGTTCTTTTGGCTGTTCGGCGTTAGCGCGTTTGGCGCGCGAATTGAGGCCACAGCGTACGCATTCGCCTACTTTTCCCTTGGTCTGGTGGTGATGGGTCTGGCCCGCACACGCGATGTCTCCCAGAGCAGGGCCGGAGTCCGTTCGCCTTTCAACGCTGCGTGGCTGGGCACACTCCTGGCATCCGCGCTGGCCGTTACTTTGCTTGCCAAAGTGGCGGCGTGGCTGCTGTCTCTTCAGACGATCCACGCCTTGATCGTGTGGCTGAATCCGGTGTGGCGCGCTCTGGCGTGGGCCGTGACTCCTATGGCCGGAGTGCTGTCCAGGCTGCTGGAGATGATCTTGACATTCCTTGTGCGCCTGTTTGAGGGCATCTTTGGCAGGTTGGACGGCGAGTCGAGTGCATTCAGCCGCCTAATGGAGCAACTGGAGGCACTGGCACAACAGCCTCAGGCTGACTCGGGCGGACCGCCCACCTATCTGCAGGCCCTCAAGTGGAGCCTCCTGCTTGGGGTCCTCGTGGGTATCCTTGCCGCACTGGCGCTTTCGATCACCCGTCGCAGGCGCTCTAGTGATGGCGGCCGTATTGCGGAACATGCGCTTGCCGCGGCAGAGACAGACACGGGGCATGCGGCCCAAGGCTGGGAGGATCGCCTCCATCGGTTTCGTGACCAGCTACTGTTTGTTTTGGACAGGGTGCGTGGTGAGGAGTATGCGCTGGCATCCGTACGCGAGATTTATGCAAGCCTGACCAGGCTTTCCGCGGCGGTTGGTTTCCCCCGCGGGGAGGCGCAGACGCCATATGAGTACGTTCAAACACTGCAGCAGGCTTTCCCAGAGAGCCCTGAAGACATCACGCTCATCACTGACGCCTACGTGCGCACTCACTACGGGCAGCAGCGCTTTCCTGCCGTGCATGTGAAACGCGTCAGGCAGGCATGGGTTTCCATTCGCTCGCGCCTTCAACATGCGCGGAACGGATAAGGCGGTGGCGATGCCGTTCGCCCGGAGTCTGACCGGGAACCTGCGACAACGCGTCAGTTTCGTCGCGTACCTATTGGGTGTAGCGCTTGCTGTGAGTGGATGCGCGCCCAACGCACTCGACGCGGACGTCGCTCAGCAACGGCTCGACACTGCGACCCCGCCTTTCGATGGATCGCACGCTGTGCGGCAGTCGTTCGTCTGCCGCCTGCCGAACCTGTGCCAGATCGAGATCCTGCCTGCAGTCTACGGAGACGTGGGACACGGCGCCCTTAGCCTCGTGCTGCGCGCGGGTGGCGACGACGCTACCGTGTTGGCACGTTCGAGCGTGGACGTAGCGCAGGTTCGGCACAATGTGCCCCTGGTGTTCGCTTTTCCCCCACGATGCGACTCGGCCGGAAGGACGTTCCAACTGACCATCGAGGGAGTGTCCGGAGTGCAGGCAGGTTGCTGGTACAGCTCCGTAAACGCCTATGGAGGCGGTGGTCTTGCCCTCGACAGGACCGACACCGCTGGTGATCTTTACTTCGTCACTCGCTGCGGCTTTAGTCCGCGAGATGCCATCGGACTGGCCGCTGCTGCGGCGTTCCGCAGCGGCTGGCTGCTTGCTCCTTTGGCTCTTGTATTCTTTATCCCTGGATTCCTTCTGGCGCATGCCCTTCGTCTGTTGCCTGCCCGCGATGTAGTTGCCGGCGCTGGGCTTTCGCTGGCCATGAGCCTGGCCGCTGTACCCACAGCGCTGCTGTGGAGCACGGTTCTCGGACTGCGCTGGGGATCCGACGGCCTCCGGTTGATTACTGTGGCTCTCGCACTGCTGGCTCTGGTTCGCGTGGCTCGGGTGATAGCTGATCGCGAGAAGCCGCCGCAGAGTATAGGACGCGAGGCATTCTCTATGGCAGCAGTAGCCTTGCTGGTCCTGACGCTGGCGGTGCGCCTTCTTCAGATTCGTGGGCTGATCCTGCCTGCGTGGGTGGATTCGCCGCAGCACGTCCTGGTGACCCAACTAATCAGCTTGTCGGGCCAGGTTCCGCGCTCGTTTGAGCCGCTCCTGCCCGTCGGAAGGTTTATCTACCACTTTGGCTTCCATGCGGATGCAACCCTCTTCCATTGGCTGACGGGATTGGACATCCCAGGGGCGATGCTCGTGCTGGGCCAGGTTCTCAACGCCGCTGCTGCATTAATGGCCTACCTGCTCGCGCTGCGGCTTACCGGCCGCAGGTTGGCAGCCCTCGTGGCCCTCTGGATTGTGGGATTGATCTCGTGGATGCCTGCCTACTATGTGTCATGGGGACGCTACACACAATTGACCGGGCTAGTGATCCTGCCGGCGGCACTCGTGGTCAGTCTGGATTGGGTGCGGGGTGAACGACGGGACTACCGTTTACTGGCCGCGGCCGGACTGCTGCAGTCCGGAGCGTTCATGACGCACGCCCGGGTCACGGTCTACGGCGCCGGTTTTCTTCTGGCTTTCTGGTTGTGCGAGAGTATCTCGCGGGTTTGGAGCGGGCACAGGAGAGATGTCTTGGAGCTATCACTGCGCATGGCGCTGATCCCGGTGATAGCAGGTGCGCTGAGTGCTCCTTGGTTGCTGCAGGTGATCAGCGGGACAGTCGCTGCGCTCAAGGAGTCCGGAGCAACCAACCTCGCCACGGACCCGGTCTATAACGCAGTTCCGGCCGCTCTCCTGTGGGTGCCCGGGAACCGTGAACTGATTGCCGTGTCAGTTGTGGGGGCGGTTCTCGGACTGCTGCGCCGGTCCAAGGCGACATTGTGGACGCTGGTCTGGATCGTCCTAGTTGCGCTGCTGGTGAATGCTGGCTGGATCGGTCTTGGAGCAACGGGACTGGTCAACAATGCAACCGCCATCATCGCCCTGTTTTTGCCGCTTTCCGTGCTCTGTGGTCAGGGAGTTGTCAGTGTATGGGACCGCATACAGCCAGCCTGGGCTGGTGCGGTGCGGCGCGTCTCATGCACGGGAGCGGTCGCCATAGCACAGGCAGCTCTGGTGGGGGTGGTGGCATTCGGTGCGCTGACATGTGCCTGGCGGATGATATCGATCGTCAATCCGCTGACTGTGCTAGCTACGACCGAAGATTTGGAGGCGATGGAGTGGATCCGGCTGAACACGGCGCCAGATGCGGTATTCTTGATCAACTCGCGGCACTGGCAACTTGGAGTGTATGTCGGAACTGATGGAGGCTACTGGGTTCCGCAGTTGACGGGCAGGTCAACCTTGTTGCCAGCGTTGTCCTACACCTACGGTACTCCGTCGTACACAGGTCACATTCGTGAGGTTGCCGAGGCTGTGTCGCAAGCGCGATACGGTGACGATCCTCGCTTGTTGGCTGTGCTGGAAAGAGAGAGTGCCACGCACATCTACATTGGGGCAAAAGGGGGAGGGCTCAAGCCGCAAATGTTCCTCAACAGCAGTCGTTACCGAGCGGTCTACAGCACTGGTGCGGTCTGGGTTTTCGAGTTTGTCCGCAACACAACGAACAGGGCATCGCCCGTGCCGTGAGCAATGCCCTGTTGGCGTTTGTTCGAACTGAGGTACTGAGCTAGGCCGCAGTAGACTGCTTGGCCTGGCTCAACTGCGACATTAGGCGCGACTTGCGCCGGGCCGCGTTGTTCTTGTGGATGATGCCCTTTTCCGCCGCCTTGTCGAGGGCGCGAATGGCGTCGGCGACGGCCTTCTGCGCCTCTTCCAGTTCTCCGGCCTCGATCTGCGTGCGTGCCCGCTTGATGTATGTCCGGGCCTGCGTCCGGAACTGGCGATTGAGCAGCCGCTTCTTCTCAGAGGACCGGATGCTCTTGAGCGCCGATTTCGTGTTTGCCAACCAAAACCTCCCTGACTAGTAGACTGACAGTAGTAGCCGGATCTCGACTGGATCCATTCAAGCGCAAGCCTTGACCGGTGTTCTGCATTCCACTACAATTGCCCGGGGCACCAAGGCCATCTTAGGATTGTAACCCACTATCTGCGACATGTCAAACAGGCACCCCTGGGGCGCCAAGGGACACCGCCGCAGGTTCCAGTGCCTGGAAGGAAGGCGTTGGGATGCGGGAGCTGAGAAGACGGATGATACGTGGTGGGTGGCTTTGGAGGCGAAAGTGCTTGCATCAGGCGGCACTCTCTGCCTTGGAAACCTTCCTGACCGGGGTGCCTGCGCTTGCCGGGCCGTGACCCCGGCCAAGCGGATGAGTTTCACGTGAAACAAGGGAATGTAAGGGAGCTGGCTTGACTGAAGGCAGCGGGAACCGAAATCTACCTCGCTTCTGTGACTACGAGGGCAGTGACTATCGCACCGCGTTCTGGGAGGGCAGAGGCCGCGAGTATGAGGATCGCGCTGAACGGATCGCCTTGCGCCGGCTGCTTCCTCTCGGCGGCCGGCGCCTGATCGATATCGGCGGCGGATTCGGTCGCCTGGCGGAGCTGTATTCCGGATTCAATGAAATCGTGCTCATGGACTACTCGAGGTCCCAGCTCGAAGATGCACTCCAGCGCCTGGGACCTGAGCGCATAACGTACGTGGCGGCCAATGTTTTCGCGATGCCGTTCACGGCCGGGGCATTCGACACTGCCGTATCGGTGCGTGTCCTGCATCACCTTGCGGATGTGCCAAGGGCGCTGCAGGCCATCCGGCGAGTCCTTGGTCCAGGCGCACCCCTGGTTTTGGAATTCGCCAACAAGCGGAATCTGAAGGCAATCCTGCGCCACTGGCTGCATCGCCAAGCGCACAATCCCTTTGATCCTGAGCCATGGGAATTTGCCCCGCTGCACTTTGACTTCCATCCTGCTTACATGGAGAGAAGCCTTCGAGATGCGGGGTTCCGGATTGAACGCCAGCTTGCTGTTTCCCAGTTCCGTGTCCAGGTTCTCAAGCGCCTGTTCGGGGCCGATGCACTTGCAGCGGTCGACGGCTGGCTGCAAAGGCCGACAGCCTTCCTCAGACTGGCTCCGAGTATGTTCCTGAGAGCGAGAGCCGGCGGGGAGGCAGGGGCGCCTGCATCGCCCCTGTTCTGCTGCCCAACCTGTCGTGGCCGCCTCGCGCACGAGCACGATGCGCTCCTCTGCACGGATTGCGGACGACGCTGGAGCAACTCGGGCGGCATCTACGACTTCAGGCAGCCGCTCAACGACGGGGACAGCTAAACGTGCGCTTCATCGGCCTGGATCTGGCCTGGTCGAGGCGCAACCGCACGGGCGCGGTAGCCCTCGAAGAAGATGGCACTGCCCTGCCGCAGGCTTGCAGGGAGGATTTGCGTGAGGACGCGCAGATCGTCCAATTCGTTCGCACCTGGGCGGGCGATGGTCCCGCCCTTGTCGCCATTGACGCACCCCTGATCGTGCCCAATGCTGAGGGCTCCCGCCCTGTGGACCGTGAGATCACCCGACGCTTTGGCCGCTACTGTGCGGGCTGCTATCCGGCATACCGCAACCGACCGGGCGGCTGTGTGCGTGGCGAAGAAATCGTCGCTGCCCTGGCAAGGGAAGGCTTTGTACAGGAGCCCATGGTGCAGAGACACGCAACCGCACGCGCCGTGTTCGAAGTCTATCCTCATCCGGCGACGGTTTCCCTCTTTCGCCTGAGCAGGACAATTCAGTACAAGCCCCGCTCCAACCGCAGCCTGGACTTTCGACGTGGCCAACTAAAGCGCCTGCGGCACCACTTGGTTTCTCTGGAGCACAGTGAGCCCGCAATGACTATGCCGCCGCTCGTAAAGTCAAAGCGGCTCGGCAAGCTTGCCGCAGCCGACCTAAAGCGCTACGAGGACCTGCTTGACGCGGCGATCTGCGCTTACATCGCCTACTACGCCTGGTACTGGGGTCCGCCGGGCTACCGGGTGTACGGGGACCTGGCGCAGGGGTACATCTTGGTACCCATGACCGCATGGATGCTCACGAGGCTCCAAGCCGAAGCTTGACGAGCCGTTCGAAAGCGAGTATCCTACGGTTGTATGCGGGGGTGGTTGAGTCCTGGTGGGCTCCGCGGTCTTCAAAACCGTCTGAGGGGTGCTGTAAAAGCGGCCCTGGTGGGTTCGACTCCCATCCACTCCCGCCTCAACGACAAGGGGGCCGCGTCTCTCGGGACGCGGCCCCCTTGCTTCCTGCATCGCTGACTACGGTTCTGGGCGCTTGCTGAACAGACCGTGCATATCGCCGCGGAAGCTGTCCAGGAAACGGTGCACGTCAAGGATTTCCTCACCGCTGATAGGGCCGAGCTCCCGTATTGTCGCTATCTCCTGCGTGTCCTGCTCGACGGCTTGCGATTCGGACCTGCTGTCTTGGAGCTGCAGGGCAGCCATGACCATCGCCTTCAGGCCGCACTGCCGACAGGTAAGGGATGCCAGCCAGACCTGGCCGCGATGGCTATGCACGTGCACGTCCTCAGGTTCATAGTGCTGGCCGCAGCCGCTGCACTGTGTGTGCGCAATCAGATAGCGGATGACCAGGGATTCGATGCGTGGATCTCGCTCATCCATAGGCCCGCGTTACCCTCCCAGCAATGCGGCAGCACCGTCCACGACAAGGCTGCTGTCTGAGCATCACAGCTCACTCGGCCGCCTCTTCGACCACAACTGTGACCTCTGGCATCATACCCGTCATGAGCTTCAGGGGTACCTTGTGCTGCCCCAGCAGATGGATGGGTTCCTCCAGTGCAACTTTGCGTTTGTCGATAGGATAGCCCGTGCGCTTCTCGATCTCCGCAGCGATATCGGCCGCAGTAATCGAACCGTACAACCGCCCCTTCTCGCCAGCTTTCACTCTGAAGGTGAGGGTGACTCCCGACAGGTGCTCTGCCAGCGCTGAAGTGTCGCTGCGGATACGTTCTTCGTGCTGCGCCTCGATGGCCTTCTGAACCTCCTGACGCCTGATGGCTCCGGGGGTGGCGGCCACTGCCAGCCCGCGCGGTATCAGGTAGTTGCGGGCATAACCGTCCGCTACTTTTCTTACCTCTCCGGCCTTACCCAACCGCTTGATGTCTTTCAGCAACAGAACTTCCACGTCGCGTCTCCTCGCGCCAAGTGCGAACACGCTCGCCAGGAGCCCAGCGAGCCGTTGTCCGCCTGCCGGCATGATACAGCAAAAGGGCTGGAACTTCAAGTTGCGCCCTGCCGGCCCACCCGTCACGCCTCGAGCACTCGCGCGTGTAGAGGGCGAGGGGATGATGAACCACGTGCGTGGACTGCCAGCGCTTGCCGCCTACGGCCCATGGCCAGCCTGATGTGGCATACCCCCTGTTGCGGGGCCAGGCTATCCGGCTTGACCTCGAGCGAAGGTTCGTGCTCGGCGAGAGCCTCGCTCCGCTGACCTAGCTTGAGGTAGGGATCGCCCAGGCCTTCACCCGCCAGCGCCAGGCCCAGTGCCAGCACACCCGCGCGCTGGCAGGGCAGCGAGGGCATCGCCGTCGCTGCCCTGCTCGATCAGGTATCGTGGGCAACGCAATAGCTGTGCTTGTCGCTCATGGCAAGGTTGGTCGCCAGCACGAAGAGCGGAACCACCAGGAGCGCACGGGGAGCTCAGGCAAACGCTATTACGCCTGGAGATGATCCAGCACATCCTGTGTGCCCGCACTCCAGGCAGCCGCCATGGCCAAGCGCCAGGCGCAGGTGAAGGAGGACACCAACACCCTGGCACGATTATGTCAATAACACTCTCGCCGCCCTCTAGGCTCTGAGCGGTGGACCCCTCGAGCCAGTCGGCTCGAACCAACTAGCTGGTAGAGATCCCCCAGAAATCGCATGGAGCGGTGCCACTATACTCTAACGCGTGTGCCCCAAGGTCGCTTGGGCAATGCAAAGAAGGGGCAAGAAGACGAGCTTCCTGCCCCTTCCTCGGACTCGGCCAAGGGACGCGTAGCATGGCTCAGTCGTGCGCGGTCCAAGCCCGCGGCGCACTAGCCGAGCTTATTGCCGCACTTGTTACAGAACTTGGCGCCGGCCGGATTCACGGTACTGCAGTTGGGGCAAGTGTTGGCTCCACTCAACTGCGTGCCGCAGTTGTTGCAGAACTTTGCCCCGGTGGGGTTTGCCGTGCCGCAGTTGGGGCAGGCAACGGTAGCTGCGGTTGTCTGCGCTTGCTGCTGGCCAGCCTGCATGGCCTGGCTGATAGCTCCAGCCATGGCTGCACCGATGCCAACTCCAGCGCCAAGGCCAACGCCTGCACCTGCCAGGCTTCCGGCTTCACCCTGTGACGTCGCTGCATCGCCCATGGCGCGTGCGGCCTTGAACTGAAGGTAGGCCTGCATGTTGCCGATCGCACCCATAGCCGCGCGCTCGTCGATGGCCTTTGATGTCTCTTCTGTGGGGCTGATGGAGTTGATATACAGAGCCTTGAGCGTAAGGCCCATGCCGGAAAAGTCATCCTGCGACTTGGCCCTGACGCCAGCTCCGATCTCCTCATACATGCGCGGCAGGTCAAAGAGGGACGTCTGTGTCTCTCCCAGGAGGTCAATCATCTTGGCGACGATGATACTGCGCAGGTAGTCGGCAATCTGGGTCGTCTCGTACAGGGAGCGTGTGCCAACGATCTTGCTGACAAACAGTTGCGCGTCGGCCACCTGCATCGCATATGTTCCAAATGCGCGCAGACGAACCAAGCCCAGTTCCTTGTCGCGCAAAGCCACAGGCTCCGGCGTGCCCCATTTCTGATCGAGGAAGTCCTTCAGGCTGACAAAGTAGACCTCGGCCTTGAACGGCGTCTGACCACTGAACGGGATCTTGATCAGATCGATCAGCAACGGGATGTTGTTGGTGGCGATGGTGTGCCTGCCTGGTCCGAAGGTATCAATAGCTTTGCCATCCCGGAAGAACACCGCCGCCTGGCTTTCGCGCACGATGAGTTGAGAACCCAGACGGAAATCGCCCGAGCCTTGCTCCGGAATGCGGTGCACCAGCTCGCGACCCGAGGGGTCAAGGTACTCGATGACGTCGAAGATTCGTGCCATTCCTGCCTCCTTGTGGATTGTGCTCGTGGTCCATCGACTGACTCTGCGTCAGGCCCCACCGGGACGAGGCTGCACAGTCAGCCAGGCCGAGAATGCCAATAACTACACGGATGGGACTTCCAGGACGACATCTTGTCGTCTGCTGAACGTGGTGTTGATCTCGTCCAGCGTTTCGAGCAATGCGGTTGCTGCCTGAGCGACTTCCTCGTCCTTCTGCGTCGCGGCGATGCCGTCGACAAGCGCTTTGACCTTGTCCACGCTTTCCAGGAGCGCTGCGTCAAAGTTGTAGAGCGCGTCCAGTTCCTTCTCTTGGACCTTGACCGCGTCGAACAAACCTGCGTAGCCATAGCTGGCGGTCTTGATGCGGTCGACCAGGGCCTGCAGACGCATCATTGTGCGGTCGAGCGTCACCAGCACTCCCAATCGTCCGGCGCTGGTTAGGGCGACTGCAAGACTGTTCAGCCTGCGCCTTTGCTCGTCGAAGCCGCGCGCGACCTTGACTCGCAGGAGTTTGTCGGCTTCGCGCCGGACCTCCTTCTCCTTGTAGCCCCTGTAGCCGGGGACATTCTTGACCAACTCCTCCAGCTTGCCATATGCGCCCACGATCCGGCCCTTTAAATCTGCCACGTCTTACGCCCTCCTTCGCACCTTTTGATCTAGAGGAACAGCTCTGACCCGCAGAATGGGCACTTGACGACCCCCTTGCCCACCATTTCCCGCACTCCGCCGCAGTTCGGGCACTTGGTGGTTTGCATCTCCGAAGCTTGCTTTGCGTAGAGAATGCCATCCTGCCAATTGATGTAACCCGTGAAAAGTCCCTTGCCGACCAGGTCATAAACATACGCCTTTACGCGATCGCGAGTGACGTTCATCTCGATGACCACGTCCGCGATGTTCACCCGGCCCTGCGTCTGCACGATGTTCAGGAGCCGCTTCTCTTTCTCAGCCTCAGCGAACTGAAGCGCCTCGGTGTGCCCCTGTCTAAGCATCACAATACCGAAAGCGAGCAGTGGCAAAGCCAGAGCGAGGGCCAGGCCCAGTCCCAAGACCAGGCCGGAGACTTGTAGTCGACCCTCGGATAGGCCCGAGGACAGCCAGAATGCAGCGATCACGATAGCGACGAGCGCAGCCACGATGAGAATTGTTCCGACTGTCTTCCCTTGCCCCATCTGGTCCTCCCGAGCGCGGACGGCATCACCTTCAGCGGATTTTACACCACTTTCGACTTCCTGTAAACCAGCAGGAATTGACATGCTACCGGATCCGCGATATCATAGCAGCAGGCAACCTAGCACAGATTCCGCAGAGGTTCAGAGAATGAGCAAAGGGAGGATACGCCTGCCCGTACCGGCAGCGGACATCCTTACGGTAGCCGTGTCCACTGGCGCCGTCTTCTTGCTTCTGGCGTTCGGCGGCAAGGCCCTGGAGGCCTACCGTCTGGAGCGTCACAATGTGGGGCTGCGCAATGAGGTGGAGGCGCTCAAGGAAGAGCAGAAGCGGCTGGAGGCTCAGCGTGACTACGTGCAGACGCCGGAGTTTGTGGAGAAGGTTGCACGCGAGCAGTACCGCTGGGCCAAAGTGGGAGAGAAGTTGGTGATCACCATCTTCCGGCGCGGCAGCTCAGCACGGACCGGATCGCCGGACCAAATCGGTCGCACTGCCACCATCGGCGGCGTGGCTGCGGCGTCAGGGCCCTCCTATTGGTCGGACTGGCTTCGGCTGTTGACAGGACCATTTGACTAATCTCAGAAAGCGGAGTAACATGCACCTTACGACGCGGGGTGGAGCAGTGGCAGCTCGTTGGGCTCATAACCCAAAGGTCACAGGTTCGAGTCCTGTCCCCGCTACTTCTATTGTTGGGAGCATGGCGGCGTAGCTCAGTCGGTAGAGCAGGGGACTCATAAGCCCTGTGTCACAAGTTCGATCCTTGTCGCCGCCACAGACTGCACGATCCGCATTGACTCATTGCCTCAAGGAACCGCCGGCTACCACCTAAGGTAGGAAGGCGGTCTCTCTTTGCCCGTATGGAGCGAGGAGCGGAATCGCTGTCCCGCCTGTACCGCTGGATTTCCACCGGCTGCAGGCGAGGGTCTGGACGGTGTTCCGTTGCAGGTCTCTGAGCTCTTCCTCTTGCAGCGCATTGGCCGAAGCATCCTCTCATGCTCCAATCCCCTCACCTGTCCCTTCTCGTTCAGCATCCGGCTGAGCTCCAGCCTTGCAGCCATGCGATACTTCCTCGATGCGGAGGTACCTGTACCGCTCATCATCCCCCATCTCTGTCTGGCCTATGCCCTCGCTGACACTAGCATTTGAGAAGACCAGCCAGTCTAGCATCGGTTCAAGATCAAAGAGCGCGTGCTGGTGATATTTGTTGTGGCATATTCAACTATATAGCACTAGATACACCACGGACTGTCTTATGCGCAGCGTGATAATCAGACTCCCATCGCTCCGCTGAGGTCCGGCTGACCCTTTAGGGGGCCCTGACGGCTGCGGAGCACGAAAGGTTCCGCCTGCACATCACCTTCTGCTACGCGAGTCAGATTGCCGTGGTCGAGGTTGACGAGAGCGCTGGAGACGTGAATGTCTTGCGGGTGGTAGCGACTCGCGACATCGGCAAAGCCCTCAATCCGGCGGCCATCAAAAGCCAGAACGAGGGCGGCGTGGTCATGGGGATAGGACTTGACTTGTGGGAGGAGTTCAAAGTTGAACAGGGCCAGGTCGTGACCAAGACCCTCTGGCAATGTCGCATTCCGGACATGTTGCAGGCTCCGGAGGTCGTGCCTATCATCGTGGAAGACGAGGAGCCATCCGGCCCCCATGGTAACGAGGGATTGGGCGGGATGGGCATGAATCCGACCGCGCCGGCCATCATCAATGCCATCTACGAGACCGTTGGCGCCCCATCAACGACCCGCCTGCAACCAAAGTGAACGTTCTGGAGGCGTTACAGACGAAGCGAGCCAGAAAACGATCTCACTCGACACCTGGCTGTTCGACGACCAATCAAAGAGCCCCTTCACCTTGACTTCGGGCCCGTATTCCTACGGAGCCAAGGGCATGATCCGGGCCTTCCAGGCCGGGGCCGGCGCGGGGGGGGCCACCAAGTCCATCGTGCTTGAGCCGTCGGTGAACCCAATTCCGAACAGCGCGGTGGCAAGTCAAACGGTGTTCAACTGTGAAGGCAACACCGCCAGCGATTCGCGCCGGTGGATCGAGGAAGTGATCCCGGTTGCGCTCAAGGCCGGGGTAACTGTGATCGCCAGTGAGGGTGTGCACGTGAAGGATGTCACGCAACTTCTGCCCT
>Ga0315274_10007004_pt1 | contig 16379 bp, 12 predicted proteins | sample YL17G02_20_MG_FD_203700 | JGI IMG/M metagenome (GOLD analysis project Ga0315274, IMG submission 203700) | Sediment microbial communities from Yellowstone Lake, YNP, Wyoming, USA - YL17G02_20 | ecosystem: Environmental > Aquatic > Freshwater > Lake > Sediment | place: USA: Wyoming | collected...
GTTGCCGCGACGAAGCTTTCCTGCAACAGGCGCGTCAATCACAGCCTGACTTGGTCGTGGTGGCCGCCTACGGGCAGATGTTGCCGGCCACGCTCATCGAGCTTCCCCCGCATGGCTGCTTGAACGTGCACGCCTCTTTGTTGCCGCGGCACCGCGGCGCCGCGCCCATCCAGTGGGCGATCCTCAACGGGGACACGGAGACCGGGGTGACCATCATGCGCCTGGACCGGGGGCTGGACACCGGCCCCATCCTGACCCAGCGCGTCACGCCCATCACCGATGCGGATGACGCCCCGACACTCCATGACCGCTTGGCTGCTTTGGGTGCCCAATTGCTGGTCGAGACCCTCCCTGATTACGTCGGCGGCCGGCTCACGCCACGGCCGCAGCCCGCCGAAGGAGCCAGCTATGCGCGCAAAATCACCAAGGACGACGGCCGGATTGATTGGCGCCAACCCGCGAGGTCGCTTTGGCGCCGCGTGCGAGCGCTCAACCCGTGGCCAGGCGCATACACCGTGGTGCCCGCTGAGTCGCGGCCCTACCTCCTGAAAATCTGGCGGGCCGGGGTCGAGTCCGGCATCGCCGGCCAGCCGGGCGAAATCCTCCGGGCGGATCACCAGGGTTTGTTGGTGGGCTGCGGGTGTGACGCCTTGCTGGTTACCGAACTGCAACGCGAAGGGGGCCGACGGTTGCCGGTCGGTGAGTTCCTCGCCGGTCACGCGCTACGGCCGGGCGTGGTATTGGGGTGACCCTCGAACATCTACTTGTTCGCCGCGTCGCAAGGCCTGGCCGCCTGGTTCCACAACTGCAATCGGGACGCTGCCGCCAGGGAGTTCAAGTTGCGACCCGAACAGCGGGTGCTCTTCGCCCAGACCGTGGGTTATCCGGCGTAGGGAGCCACATCGGTCATCGTGGCCGTTCCGAGTCCGGCAAGCCCCCCCCGGTTGCGTTACCCGCGCTTGCCGTCAGCGGCTGCCCCCGGGCTTCTTGCGGAATGAATCCAGCTCCTTCTCCTGTTTCTTGTGCCCCCGCGCATTGACGTCCGCTCAGGTTCAACTTAAGGTGAACTCGCCCATGAATATGGTCAGCCTCGCTCGGGCGGATAAAGCGCGTGGGTTGTTCTTCCGTTATCGCGACAAGGTTTTTTCATTCACCGATTGCACCAGCTTCGTCGTGAGGCGGGAACTCAAACTCCGGGAAGCGTTCACCACCGACCACCACTTCGTCCCCGCCGGCTTCGCCACGAAGCCCTGAAGCGGCAGCTACCTTTGAAGTCCCTTACAGCCATGAAAACGACCAGCTCACGGCGGGCCAGAGGCCATTTCCGGCACCACGAAGACATGTGCCTGGCAGCGCGGGCCAGCGGTCTCGGCTTGGTCGCGTTGCTCGTCTTGGCGGTCGGGGCCATGGCCGCGCAGCCGGGGCCGCGCCCAAGGTCACGCACCGCCGAGCGGGCCGGAACGAGATCGTGGCCGTGGAGTGCGCGCTGGTGGACCCGGAAGGCCGCGCGTCGGGTCTGCGGCTGAAGTCCACGTACGAGTACCGTTCGCCGCGGCCAGGCCCAATGCTCGCTCCAGCCCAGCCAGGAACCGCCGGGCTTGGCGCTGTCCATTTGCCCGCTGTGGAGCACGAACGTCGCGACGACTCTCACCAATGGCTGCGCCTTTGATTTCTACCTGGCCGTCCCGATCCTCGAAGGACACGCCCACCGGCCGTGGTTACACACCTCTTTCAACCGCAACCGGGGCCAGTGGGTCTCCGCGGAAGGAATCCGGCGCTGGGCGGAGCAGGGCATCCAGACGGTTCACTGTCACAACGATGGCGATTATTACGAGGACGGCCTGTTCTGGCGCGACGGTTCCTACCCGCCGTACCCCGACATGGACGGCTACGACAAAGTCCTGCAGGAATGCCGCCGGCTTGGCATCCGCACTGCGACCTATTTCTCGAACAAAGAATTGCATCCCACCACCCGGGAGTTCCAGGCACACGGCGCGGAGTGGGGCCGGAAGAATCGCCAGGGCGACCTCCGGCACAACTTTTTCCGCGGCCAGAGCGAGTTCGGCGCGCAGATGTGCCTCCGGTCCGGCTGGCTCGATTTGTTGAAGCTCTCCATCGACCGGGTGCTCAAGAACCATCCGCTCGATGGCGTCTACTACGACTGGAACGTTGCCCTGGTCTGCGGCAATCCGCTCCACGAGGCGAAGCAAGGCACCCACGCGCCGGCCCGGTGTGGCCTATGTGCTGCTGGCGAACCTGGAGCAGAGCCCCAAAGAGGTCACCTGCGTGCTCCATCCGGAGAACCTCCCTTATCCGTTGACCCGCCCGGCTGCCGCCACGACGGTTGTGGCCGGCTCCACCCCGGCCGGCGATCCAAGCCAGCAACCCGCTTCGCGCCTGGACGTTCGCCAGTTGAGCGGAGAAGGGCTCAAGATCACGCTGCCGGGCGATGACGCCATCCTCATCCAGGTCCGTTAGGCACGGGCGGGGGCGCGCTCACCGGCGTCGCGCCGGGGCCGCCCGCACCTTGGCCCACCTCGAGGGCCTGCAGGGAGGCCTCACCGTGAACGGAGTTGGTGCCTTCAGACACGCGCGCCGCGGTCAACCGGACCTCGAGGATGCCACGCTGTGGCGAAAGGTCATTGAACACCAGGTCGACAGCGCGGCCGGCTCCGCCCGCGGTGGCGGCAACCTCGAGTCGTTCCACCAATCGCTGGCCGTTGATCCGGACGTCGAAACAGTTCTTCCGGGAATCCAGGCCGCGCGTGGCGGCGAATTTCAGGCGGGCGTAATAGCGGCCCGGACCGACCGTCACATTGACCCAGAGATCGCGGGCGTGGATTCCATAGCGATAGAGTTCCGGGTCAGCGGTGCCCTGGATCGATTCGGGTGTGGGGATGGTCCACCAGCAAGCGGCGACGGCGTCTTTGCCCGAGGCGAGGCGTGTGACCCACTCGGTTCCTGGGCGCCAGACATGGCCTCGGGTGTCGCGGTAATCCTCGCCGCGGGTATAGCCGAAGATCATGCGCTGCGTGTCGTGCGGACCGGTGCCGGTGGGGAAGTGGCAACTTCCGGTGGCCGCGGAGTATTGGACCGCGGCGAGGTAAAGCCGGCAGTCGGCCGCGTAAGGATTCTTCGCGCCGCGGGCGACCACTTTGAGTGTGTGAGAACCTCCGGCGAGGCCGTTGTGATAGTAAAGCACCTGTTGCGCGCGCGGCACGGGATTCCAGCAGTCGATGGGCACCAACTGCTTCGCGCCGTCCAGGTACACGTCGGCCAGACCGCCCGCGGGGTCCACCCGCCCCAGCAAACGGACCTGGTTGCCCGTGAATCGAACGCTGACCGTGGCACCAGCGGAAGCGGTGGAGCGCAGGGTCTTGCCCACCGCCGCGGCCTCCGATTCCGTGCGCCATTCGCCTTCATACGTCAGCCTCCGGTCCTCGAGGACTTGCTGCGGGTCGCGGCCGGCGATCCGGAGATGTGTGGCTCCGTCATGGCGAAGAGAGACAATCGCATCGCCATTGGGCAGCGGCTTCACCACGTAACCGTTTTGATTCAGATCCGCCCGTTCCCGGAGCGAACGTCCCTCGGCCGCGATGCTCCGGGGTCGAAACGCCAACCGCAGGACTTCGACGGTCTCCGGCGGCGCGTCGAAAGTGGAGTACTCGATCCGGCCGGCGCCGTAGATGACCGAATTCACCACGGCCGAAGAGCGCACGATATGGTTTTCGCGGCTGGCGCCCAACTCTTCCGGGAGCCAGGCGAGGCTCGCGAGCATCCAGCGCAACGGGAGGGGGTGGGCGATGTTCAGCCAGTTCCCGTTGACGATGACGCCGCCATCGATGTTGTCCTCGGTGACTCCGGTTTCGTGGGCATCATAGGTCTGCAGCACCATCATGCGATAAGCGAGCGCGCGGCACCACTCGCTATCGGTTTGCGCTGCGTACTGGGCCAGAGCGGGGGCAAGCAGGAACGGGCTGTACCAGAGCGAACGTCCGCAACACGCGTTGGATTCGGGAAAGGCCCAGGCCCCGTCATAGACGTCGCCGTTCGAGTCCGGGGCGACGCTGCTGCGGTTGAGGAAGAGAGTGAGGATGTTGCGGGCGTCGTGGCGCCAGTTGGGGAACCAGGCGGTGTGGTCGAGCAGATAGCGCGCCGCGTCGGGAGTCGTGATGCAGTTCTGGGTGGGGTTGGGCCAGTCCCAGAAGTACCGGCCCCACGTGTCATCGGCCGTCCAGGCGGGGAGCAGCCTGTCCCGCAAATAACGGCGCCCCGCCTCACGGGCGGCCACGATGTGGTTGTCTTTGCCGGTGTGGCCCAGGCGCATCAGCTCATCGAAGAAGGCGAGGATCATGGTCACCCCGCCGGTTTGTTTGTTGTCTTTCCAGGCGGCATCCTCCGGGTTGGCATAGCGTCCCCACGGATCGGCACGGGGATCACGGTTACATCGTTCGGCGAGCAGATCGCCCCAGTGGCAGGCGGCCTGGAACCAGCGTGGGTTGCCCGTGAGTTGGTATGCCCGCAGCAAACCCTGGCCGGTCGAAGCGCAGAGGTCGAGTTGGATCATCCCATGCGGATCACACTTTCCATAGGGCTTGCCCTTCACGGGCACGCTGATGAACAGGCCGGGCCAGGGATGGTCGGGCGGAGTCACACAGTGGTCCAACAGGAACTCAGCCAGGTAAGTCAGGTGAGCGATGGCGGCCGGATCGCCGGTGTAGCGATAATAGTCCACCCAGCCATTGAGGAGACTGGTAGACCGCTGGCCCAGGTCGCCGTTCATCCAATTGTCGGGAGCCTTGGGCGTGATGGTCCCATTCGTGTCGATCTGCCACAGACTCGTGAACAGGTAGTCCGGGTACGCGGCGATGGCGCGGTTCGTGTCCGTCCAGGGATACCGTTTCAGAGTCTCGGCGGCGACGCGCACGCGGAAATCGCACTGGCCGTTCAGGCCGCGATACCACGGTGCGATCACGCCATACGGGTCGCGGACCGCCTCATGGGCGTAGTAGCGCGGCTGACTGGTGGCCGGCAGCGCAAAATGCAGGGGCGCCGCCAGGCTGAGTGCCAACCCGGCCACCAGAGGGAGGCAACCAGGCCGCTGCGCGCACGCCAGTTTGGGACGCCGGCATTCAGGGAGAAGTCGATGGTCGTTCATGGCAAGGTCGCTCAGGGGCCGCCGCGAATTGCGCGAGTCTGCCAAATGCGGGTGGCGGGGGCGAGGAAAAAGAAAGACAGGCCCGCATTTCTCGCGAAGCCGCGCTTTCGTCGCCGGGTCACTGAGAAGTCTTCGCCCCGGCGTCGGTGGTCGGCAGCAGGCGAACCGCCTGCACCCAAGGTTCGTATCGAGCGCCCCAGGAAACCGTCGCCGCGAAACGAGGTCCTGTCCCCGCTTGGTTGCCGGCTTGGTCACTGGGGCGACGGAGGCTCTGTAGCACCTTGCTGTAGGGCGGCGGCACGAAGAGTTGGTTGGGGATTACCTCGAGCCAACCACGCAGGCGAGGTTCCGTGAGCGCGGTGCTGTCCCGGCGGCTGCGATCCTGGAATAGAGGTTTTACCATGCCCCGGACAATCACCCACCGAGCGCGGTCGGGATACTTTTGCCGCAGACGACCGGCTTCGCGTCCCGCATCCACCGCGAACAGGCGGGTCTTGGACCCGAGGCGGGCTTTTGGGCCCCGGTCGCGCGTGGTCTCCTGGTCGCGGTTGGCCGCTTTCCAGGCCTCGCCTTCGTACTCCAGCACCAGAAAAACCGGCGCGGGCGACTGGGAGGAGTAATAGTCCCGGGCGTCAGGACTGCCCAGGGGCACGTGACAATCGAAACCTAGTTCCGCCAACTTCGTCGCACCCAACCATTCAGGCGTTCTCAGGTCTGCCGGGACGCTCGAATAGGTGTCCCATTTCAGTTCCAGGAAGGTCGCCGTGCTGTCGCCGGCCATCGGGGGCAGACCAAGTTCCCGCTCGGTTAGCGCCACCGTGCCGCCGCTGGCGTCGCTCTGGTTTCGCCTGGCCGAGATCAGCACCCAAACGTTGGATACGATAACCACAGCCGCGGCGGCGAGAATGAGTGCGCGCTTCATGATACCGTCCTTTCCGACAGGCGTTTGCGCAGGTGCCGGAACGGAAAGAGCAGCAGGATCGCGATCAGGCCGATCAACAGGAAGAAAACGTAGTTGGGCATCCAATCCCACCACCAGGCATGCAGTCTCACAAAAAGGAAAACGACAAACCCGGCCGCACCCAGGTTGACGAGACCGCTCCTTCGCAAGCGGAGACCGTGGAGCACAACCCCCACGCTGAGCACCAGCCCGGCGACTTGGTAAAGCGCTTCAAGGGTGCGGGGAGGGAGACCCAGGCAGCGCAGTTCGCCCCTCTGGGAAATCAAGAGCGCCGTCAAAGCCGTCGCGGCGCCGCCGAGGCGGTAAACGACCTTGAAGTCGTGCGAATCGCGATCGGCGGTCAGCCAGGGGAGGGCATAAAGGACCATGGCTGCGGGAATGAGCAAACCCGCCCGCTCGACGAAATTCGCCCAATAGCCTCCGCTGGTGGCGAACCATACCGAGGCGGTGTACGCGCAAAGCAGCACCAACCCCGCGCCGAGGAGGAGGCGAAGACCATAGGCATAGGCCACGAGCATGGCGAAGGCGGCCCAGACCAGCAGGGCATGAGCGGAAGGGACCAGGTTGAAAATGCTGCCCATGGCGCTCAGTTCCATGACAAAGGCCACGCCGGCAGCCAAGGCCAGAAGCGCGGTGTAATAGAGGTCGACACGCCGACGAAATGTGAGGTCTGCTGCCGCCAGAAGCAGAAGTGGGACGGCTATGAGAAGAGGGGCATACGCCGGGGACGGCAGCGCTCCCCAGATTCGGTGGAGGAAGAGGACGATGCCCGCACCGAAGGCAGCCCCTCCCAACAGGGTGGCGATGCGCATCCCCCAGGAAACTCGCTTGGCGGATTCAGTGACATCGACGCCATACTGCCTGGCCAGCGCGGATAGGATACGGTCAAGGTGGGCCTCGAGCCGCGCGCGCTGCTCCACCGTCAGGGCCAGACCCTGCTCTCGCTCGAGTTCCGCCAGTTCGGCACGGAAGGCGGCGATTCGATCGGCCCGCTGTTGCGCTTGTCGCTTAACGTTCAGGTCCATGAAAGAATCTCGTCCCTGTGCATGGGGCGAGTTCTACCACGGAGGTCCGCCCGTGCGTTAATTGAAAATGCTCAGCGGTTCATTGAACCAAACAATGGCGTTCAGCCCTCAACGCGCTGCCGCATCCGATCCCGCCGACGACGGCCCACCCGGCGGGCGTAGGACACGATTGCTTCGGCCGTTTCCGCTGCATCCACGGTGGCCCAAATGAAAAGCCGGTCCGGGTCAAGGGCGGCGCACAGGAGGTCGAGTTCGCGCTTCAGGTCGGCGTCTCCTCCGTGCGCGCCGCCGTAGTAGAGTTGAACGGATTTGCCCCCGGCCTGGATTTGCCGCAGCAGCGGTAACCATTGCGAGGGGAGTGGTTGCCCGGCACCTTGAATCCACTGGATGCAGTTGAGCTTCCCCAGGCGCAGCAGCGTCGGCACATGCCGCACCGCCCCGGGGCCGTCCAGGTGGTAGAGTGACACGTCGACGTGGTTGCAGCATTCGAGGTTGTCCTGCCAGCAAAAGGCCTCGAACATTTCGGGGCTGATCATGCAGGTGAAGTCGTTTTGGCCAACGCACAGGAAGCGCCGGTTGCTCCAGCCCATCGTCCAGTTGGAAGTGCCCTGACCCGCCGGCAGGATGATCGCCGAGACGGTGTCGACGACGAACTTCCACAACTCGGTGGTCTGTCGCAGCGCGCGGTGGACCGCCGCCGATGACTCAACCAGGTCCGTCGCCAGGCGTTCCGGGCCGCGGATCGCGCTCAACGCGTCGATGCCGGTGTGGAGGTCCGGGTAGCCGGTCACCCATCGGCCTTGGCCGGCGCGCACGGATTCGCGCAGGATTTGGAGGTAAAGCCGCCACCAGCGGTTGGCGGGAGCGATGCGCAGTTGCGGGTGCTCACCCCAATCGTCGACGAACGGCCGGCTCCAGGAAGTCTGCTCGCGCGGTCGGAGCACCAGGTCGGCCCCCAGCCAGGCGGCGAACTGATCCGGCCCGAGCCAGGGGCAAGAGACCGGCAGCGCGTCGCCCGCGTAATGGGTCTGAGCCAGCGAAGCCGCGGTGGAAGCAATGACGTAGTCCACGTTGGTCCAGAGTTCCTCCTCGGTGGCCGGGTCGGGAACCTTTGGCCCTGGCCGGGCATTCGGGGCGGTGACCCACAGGAGTGGCCCCTGCTCAAGTTCGCCGCGCCAAAAGGCCTCGTGCCGCGCCAAGGCGCTGGCCAATTGCCGCTCGTTGATCCACGGGGTTTCCATCGTGGAAAAAGGTCACGCCGACGAGAACCTCCGCGATACCGTAGCAGGGTCACATTGTCAATGTGTGAGACTTGGTCGGCAACCTGCCTAATTCCTGCCTCGCGTCGCGCGCCGGGGTCGGCTATCAAGTCCGCCCGGATATGGACCTTGGAACACCCATGGGCGTCACACCCAAGTCCGACCGCGGTTGGCGACGGTGGCTCAAGAACGCGGAAAACGCCGTCGTCGTCGTCGCGCTGGCGGTGATGGTGCTGTTGCCGTGCGCGGAGATTCTGCTGCGGAAGCTCCTGAAAAGCGGCATCCCGTCGTCGATCCCGATTGTGCAGCACCTGGTGCTGGTGGCGGGCACGCTCGGCGCCGCCCTGGCGGCGCGCGAGAACCGGTTGCTCTCGCTCTCGACGCTCAGCCATTACCTCACCGGGCAGTTGAAGAGTGCCGCTCTCGCGCTCAGCAGCGGGTTTGCGGCGGCAGTGAGCGGACTGCTCTGCGCGGCGAGCGTGGATTTCGTGCTGGCCAGCAGGCACTTCAAGAAGGAACTGGTTTATGGCGTGCCGGTGTGGGCGGCGCAGGCACTGCTGATCGTGGGTTTCGCGCTCATCGCGCTGCGGTTGGTGTGGTTCGGCGGCAAGACCTGGCGCGGCCGGTTGGTGACACTCGCGGTGGGGGCGATCGTGGTAGCGACGGGTTTGTGGTCGCCCTGGCCGCCGGAGCAGTTGCGCTGGCCGGGGATGATCCTGCTGGCGGTCGCGACCGTGTGTGGTGCGCCGGTATTCACCGCCCTCGGCGGCGCGGCGCTGATCTTGATCTGGAGCGGTGGCGACACAGTGGCCTCCATTCCGCTCAATCACTACCGGCTCACGGTGAATCCCACGCTGCCGACGATCCCGCTGTTCACGCTGGCCGGGTATTTCCTCGCCGAAGGTGGCGCGGCGAAGCGCTTGCTGGCCCTATTCGCGGCGTGGTTCGGCCAGTTGCGCGGCGGGCCGGCCATCGTCACCGTGTTCCTCTGCGCGTTTTTTACGTCGTTCACCGGGGCGTCGGGCGTGACCATCATCGCCCTGGGCGGGTTGCTGATGCCGATCCTGCTGATGTCCGGTTACCGCGAACGCAACGCGCTCGGATTGCTGTCGGGCGCGGGGTCCCTGGGGCTGCTGTTCCCGCCCTGCCTCCCGCCCATTCTCTACTCGATCGTGGCGAGCAGCGGCGGCGCCACGAGCGTCACGATCGAGCAGATGTTCGAAGGCGGCTTGCTGCCCGGCTTTGTGATGATGGCGATGGCGGCATGGTGGGGCATCCGCTGCGGACCGAAGCGGGAACGACGCGGCGCGCCGTTCAACGCCCGACAGGCCCGGGCCACAGTCTGGACCGCGAAATGGGAGTTATTGATTCCGGTCGTCGCCCTGGTGACGTTGTTCGGCGGCTGGGCGTCGCCGGTCGAGGCGGCGGCGGTGACGGCATGCTATGCCTTTGTCGTCGAGGTTTTCATCTATCGGGACCTGCGGTTGGTGAAGGATGTGCCCCGAGTGATGACCGAGTGCGGGTTGCTGGTGGGCGGCGTCCTGCTGATCATCGGCGTGGCGCTCGGTTTCACCCATTACTTGATCGACGCCCAGGTGCCGGACCAGTGCATTCAATGGGTGACTGGCGCGGTGAAATCGAAGTGGCTCTTCCTGTTGTTGCTGAACCTGTTCCTGCTGGTGGTCGGGGCGCTGATGGAGATTTACGCCGCTATCGTGGTGGTTGTGCCGCTGCTCGTTCCCATCGGGCTGGCATTCGGCATCGACCCGATTCATCTCGGGATCATTTTCCTGGCCAACCTGGAATTGGGCTTCCTCATGCCGCCGGTGGGGATGAATCTGCTGCTGGCGTCGTACCGGTTCAACAAGTCCATGACCGAGGTCACCCGCGCGTCACTGCCCATGCTGCTGGTGCTGCTCACCGGCGTGCTGCTCATCACCTACCTGGAACCGCTCACCACCTGGCTGCCGCGCATGTTGAAATGAGCCAGCATCGCCATCCTGGCGGGACTGCTGCTGCCAGCTCTGGCCAAAACCAAACACAAGGCCTACAGCATCGGCTGCTTGAACAACCTCCGTCAGCTTGGCCTCGGCCATCAGATGTATCTGAACGACTTCCGCGGCCGCAGCGTGGACTATGATTCTACGGCGGGCCTGTGGATCGACCGGTTGATGAGCTACTTCAGTCTCAACCGCCACAACCAGTCGATCAACCTGAACTTCATGGACGGTTCCGGGAGAAGCGTGGCGGTGGAGAAGCTCAAAACGTTGCGCTGGTCGACGCATCCAGACTGGCCGGCGCCGTGAGCGCGGCTCACACCTCCAGCACCTGCCGGTATTCGGGCACGATCACTTCGGCCTGCGGGCGCACCTCGCGCAGCGCCACGGCGAAGGCCAGGCTCTGTGCTTCCTCGCCATGCGCCACCGCGATCTTGCGCAGATCGCCCGTCAGAGCCTCGGCGTACCGACGCAGTTCGTGCCGGTCGGCATGGCCGGAAAAGGCGTCAAACGCAGCAATCCGCGCGCGGACCGGTTGCGGCTCGCCGAAGATGTTGACCGGGTTTTTCCCCGCCAGGATTTGCGCGCCCAAGGTGTGTTCGGCGCAGAAGCCGATGAAGAGAATGAGGTTCTTCGGATTGCCGATGTGGTTCTTCAGATGATGGCGGATGCGCCCGGCCTCGCACATGCCGGAAGCGCTGATGATGATCGCCGGCTCCTGCAGGTCGTTGAGCTTGATGGAATGCGCCAACTCGCGAATGTAAGTGAGGTTCTCCATGCCGAACGGATTGGCTTTCTCGCGGAGGTAACGATAAATCTCGTCGTTGAAGCACTCCGGATGCAGCCGGTAGACCTCGGTGGCGTTTACACTGAGCGGACTGTCAACGAAAATGGGCACCCGGGGCAGCAGGCCCGCGTCGGCGAGTTGGTGCAGTTCGTACACGATCTGCTGGGTCCGGCCCACGGAAAACGCCGGGATGATCACCTTCCCGCTCTGTTCCAGCGTCGCCCGGACGAGCCGGGCAACCTCCGCCGCAGCCCAGGCGCGCTCGGTGTGCTCGCGCCCGCCGTAGGTGCTCTCGATCTGGAGGAAATCGACGTTCCCGACCGGCTCCGGGTCGCGGAGGATGTCGTTGCGGCCCCGCCCGACGTCACCGCTGAAAAGGTAGCGGAAGCGGCGTCCCCCTTCGCGAATGTCGAGCACCACCTGCGCTGAGCCGAGGATGTGGCCGGCATCGCAAAAGGTCACGGTCACCCCGTCAACCACCGGGAGCGGTCGGTCGTAATTGAAGGCGATGAACTGGCGCACGGCTTTCTCGGCGTCGGTGACCGAATACAGCGGCTGGACCGGTGCCAGTCCTTTCTTGGCGCGCTTCCGGGAGACGAATTCCGCATCCGCGGCCTGCACATGGGCCGAGTCTTCGAGCATGATGCTCGCCAGGTCTCGCGTGGCGAACGTGCAGTAGATGCTCCCCTCGAACCCCTGGTTGCACAAGTTGGGCAGGTTGCCGCAGTGGTCCAAGTGCGCGTGGCTCAACACCACCGCGTGAATCTCGCGCGGGTTGAACGGGAAGTTCCGGTTGCGTTCGATGGACTCTTCGCGGCGCCCCTGGAACAACCCGCATTCGAGCAGGACGTTCCGGCCGTTCACTTCGAGGAGGAACATCGACCCGGTGGTCGTGCGCGTCGCTCCGAAGAAATGCACTCTCATGGACTGACTCCTGGTTCCCTGCTCCCGGCTCACTCCTCCGCGCAGTTCGCGTCACCGCGAGTCGGTCGTGATGACGAGCCTCAACGTGTCTTGGTTTCGAGGCCCTACTTTATTGGGGAGTAATCGGTCGCCTTCAGGAAGACGGACTTGACACCGCCCGGCGCGGTGAGCGAACCGCCGGCTTTCTCCTCCGACGCTTTCCGCGCGGCCCGCCACTCCGGGTCCGCCCCGAAAGCGGTGAACGCCGCATTGGCGGCCTCGCGGCTCGGATGAGCCAGGAGGTAGATCAAGGTGTTGTCGGCGCCTGCCTGGCCCTCGGCCGGGGTCCAATATCCGAGGCTGGTCATCCCATGCCTGGCAAAAAGTTTCAGCGTGTGATCGCGAAAGCGCGCGTGCAGGTTGCCCAGGTTGCCGGCCGATGCCGTATAAGTGCGCAGTTCAAACACGCGCGGAGCCGCCGCCACGCCCGGCTTGATCTCAGGCGAATAGTCGGTGGCAACCAGGAATTTCTGTTCGAACTTCGCGACCAGCGTGCCGTTGACCTCCGAGGCCTTGAAGGCCTCCTTCCAATCCGGGTCGGCCATGAATTCCTTCCAGGCCCGCTCGCGGGCCTCGCGGTTCGGGTAGCCGAGCAGGTAGATGAGCGTGTTGGTGGAGCCGTCCTTTTCGTCCACCGGCACCCAGTAGCCCAGGTTCGTGATGCCGTGTTTGACAAAGAGCCTGACGGCGTGGTTTCGGAACCGGGCGTGGACATCGTCGAACTTGCCGGGAGCCGCGTGATAGATGCGCATCTCGAAGCAGCGCGTGTCCTTGCCTTCGGTGGCGGCGAGGCACGTGGCGCTGACACCGACGAGCAGCAAACTGAGGATGACGAGTAGAGTCTTCATGATTGAGTTGTCCTGTTCCGTGGAATGGCACTGGCGCCCGTCCTTCTTGTCAAAGCCAAAATGTCCATATCTTTAGACGTGCGTCGGCGAAAATCCGCGTGCATGCTCGGAGCACCCGATGGCTGATCTGAGGCCCTTTGCGGCGTTGCGGCCGCGACCCGATCTCGCCGCTCGCCTGTGCGAACTGCCGTACGACGTGTTGTCCACCGCGGAAGCGCGCGGGTTGGCGGCCGATAACCGGTTCAGCTTCTTCCACGTCAGCAAACCGGAAATTGACCTGCCGGCCGGCACGGAGCCTGAGGCCCCTGGAGTTTACGTGCAGGGACGGCGTAATCTGCTGCGTTTGATCGCCGACGGGGCGTTGGTCCGGGATGCGCGCCCCGGTTACTACCTGTACCGGCAGGTGATGGGGGCGCACGCCCAAACGGGCCTGGTGGCGGTCGCCAGTTGCGACGAGTACCGGCAGGGCATCATCCGGAAACACGAGTTGACCCGGCCCGACAAGGAAGATGATCGCCTGCGCCATATGGAAGCCTTGAACGCCCAGACCGGTCCGGCGTTCCTGATCTACCGGAGCGTGCCGGAGTTGGACGGCTTTGTCCGCCAACGCTCCGGCGCGCCGCCGGCGATTGACTTCACGGCGGTCGATGGTGTGCGTCATTCCGCCTGGGTGATCGATGACGAGGCGGGCATTGCGTTCGTTCAGTCGGCGACGTCGCGCGTGCCACGTCTGTACATCGCAGACGGGCACCATCGCACCGCGGCCGCCGCGCGTGTCTGCCGGTCGCGGCAGGGCATAGGAGGGAGCAGCCACTTCCTCGCCGTCGCGTTTCCACACGATCAGTTGCAGGTACTGCCGTATCACCGGGTGCTCAAGGACCTGAACGACCACACGCCCGGCGCGTTGCTCGACCGTCTCAATACCGGGTTCGAAACGGTGGAGGCGGAAACGCCGCCGCTACCACGGCCACACGAAGTTGGCCTCTACCTCGACCATCGCTGGCACTGCTTGCGATTCCGGGCAGCGCTGGTCCAGAGCGCCGATGCGATCGAGGCCCTGGATGTGTCCCTGTTGCAGCGGCACGCCCTGGCGCCGGTCTTCGGCATTGAGAACCCGCGAACCAGTCGGCGCCTCGGCTTCGTCGGCGGCATTCGCGGCGTCGGCGAACTGGAGCGCTTGGTGGACGACGGCGAGTTCGCCTGTGCCTTCGCGCTTTGCCCGACGCGGGTGGAAGACCTCATGGCGATTGCCGATGCCGGCGGCCTCATGCCGCCCAAGAGCACCTGGTTCGAACCCAAGCTCCGCGACGGGATGTTTTGCCACGCACTCGCCGAACCGGCCGAAGGCTGAATGGGATTTAACTAACGCCACTCAGATGTGACCCTAATGACGGGAAGGGACCAGGGTCCGCGGCAACCGGCAGCGCCATAATTGCGGGCCGGAGCCGAAATAGACGGCGTCATCGGTCAGCGCGAAGCCGCAGTTGATGGGCACGGGCGACTCGGCCGTGAGCGTGACTTCGCCGCGGCTCGGGTCCACGCCAAACACCGTCCGCCCCGTCAGACCGTAGATCAAGCCGCCGGGATGCGCGCCCAGCGAAATCTCCAGCGTCGCGCCGGGCAAAGTGACGGTCCGGACGACCTTCATGCCGGCCGGATCGAACACGAGCAACGCTTTGCCGGCGTTGACGAACACCTTGCCGGCCGCGACGCACATCGCCGAATAGGAAGTGCGGCCCGGCTCCAGGGCCGCCTCGAAGACCTTCTGCTTCTTCTGCGGATCGAAAGCGAAGAACCTCGCCTCTTTTTCGCTGGGTGTCGAACCGCCACCGCCCGTGATGCTCGAACCGCCGAAAACGAGACCGCTCTTGGGTTCATAAACGAGGGAGACGATGCTCTGGTTGGTCACCAGGTGGCGGTAGTTCTCCACCACCTTCCCCGCCGCGAGGTCGAACACCGCCATCGCCCCGCCCAACTCACCATAAGGCGGGAAGCTGCCGATGTAGAGCTTGTCGTCCGGCCCCAAGATCATGGCGCGCGGGCGCAGATGACCGTCGCCGAGGTTGCCAAACCCGCGCGGGTTGTCGTTGGCATCGGTGCCGAACTTGAACGGTCTGGCCGGATCGTAGACCGAGAGATACGACCCGGGATAAGCGCAAACATAGAGTCGATCGCGCCAGGCCAGGAGCGAGTAGAGTTCGCCATTGACCGCCGTTGGGTTGCCCAGGTGCCGGCTGGTTTTGGTGACCGGGTCATGGACGAACATCTCCAGCGGCATCGCGGTACTGCCATAAACCCTCTGCTGAGGCCCCACGCCCACGACAAACAGCACGGAACCGTCACCCTGATAGCGGAACGTGTGAGTCCTTTTTGCCCCGGTCTTGGGATCGCTGACCGTGAAGCTGCCGGTTTCAGCCGTGACCTCGCCTACCGTGACCGAGCGTCCATCGCGCAGCACCAGGCCCCGGGGAGCGACCACCTGGTTGGCGTCGATCGGCGTGAGTGTCTCATCGTCCACGCGAAACGCCTGGGCGCCGCAGCGCGCGTACACCTGGCCATCCGCCCCGAGGTGCACCTGTGCCGCGTTCTCCTGGCGAAACTTGTCGGGCAGGATGGACCTGTGCGCCCGCGTGGTGGGATCATAAGTCACGACATTCGCGCGGCCATAACCGACGGCGGTATAGATTTTGCCATTCGGTCCGCAGGCGATGGAACGCGTGTACATCTGCGTGTCGTCCATGCGGCCGAGGTCCTCCATCTGGCCCGTCTTGGAATCGTAAGAGACGAGTTTCGCCTGGCCGTAGGTACAGCCATAGAGCTTGCCGTCTTTGCCGAGGGCGAATTGCCAGATATAAGTCTCGGTCGCCGATGGCTTGCCGATGACCTGAAGGCCCTGCTCGGGCGCTTTCGGATCAAACTGGAGAAGGTAACCGCTCTCCCACGTGCCGAGGTACATTTTTTCGTCCGGCCCGCGAATGAGCGCCCACGCACCGGGACCGAGGGGGGCTTTGTACTGCCGGGCCTCGCCCGTGTCGGGATCGGCCACGACGAGGAACAAGGTCGCTCCCGTCTGCGCGAAATCGAAATAGAGCAACTCCTTTTGTCCCGTGGCGTCCGGCCCGACAGCGGTTGCCATGAGCAAGGCCTTGGTGACGGGCACGCCCAGGCACTCAAACCGCGCCTCCGTCTCCGCGGGCGCGGCCAAGCCGCTGATCGCCAGTCCTAGCGCCACCGCCCGGCACGCAATCCAGATTTTCATGAACAGGGGAGACGGTGCCCGATTCCGCCGGGACCCGCCACTTCAAACTCACCCACGCTGGTGCCGCCCGCACTCTCGCCATGAACCGCAGCGCTGGGGTCAGTACGCATGGTCGGCTGGTG
>Ga0315274_10007005_pt1 | contig 16375 bp, 15 predicted proteins | sample YL17G02_20_MG_FD_203700 | JGI IMG/M metagenome (GOLD analysis project Ga0315274, IMG submission 203700) | Sediment microbial communities from Yellowstone Lake, YNP, Wyoming, USA - YL17G02_20 | ecosystem: Environmental > Aquatic > Freshwater > Lake > Sediment | place: USA: Wyoming | collected...
ATAATTAAGAAAGTATTTAATCAATAATTTATTAAATACTTTCTTAATTATTGATTAAATCTGTTTAAATACTTAACGATTGAATAATCGCTCTTGTTTTTATAGGGTATAATTCATAATAATTAATTTATATATAATATATAAAATAAAAATCATTTTTGACTATATATCCACCAGCAAATTAATAGGTATTTCAATGTGGTCAATAGGATTACTATTTCCTCCTCTCCTAAAACATCTAACACTTTTTCTTTTAAAAGTTTCAAATAATTCTTTATCATACTTAATATAACAACATATATTATTTGAAAAATAAAAAACAAAATAATAATCTTTAGGAATATCAATTAATTTATGTTCGGGAATAATAGTTGTAGGATATTGTGTTTTTGTATTTCTTCTGCTTTTTAATTCCCATATACAATTTTCACTCTCAAAATCGTATTTACAATACTTATTTTTTGTTTTTGTTATGGTATCATCTTTCCAGTGAATTTTTAGAATATCAATAACTTTTAATTCATTATTAGCACCAAAAGCGAGATCGTTAGTTATACTTCTTTCCATTTATATAATACAAAGATTAAAATTTTGCTAAACAAACTAATAATTAAGTTTAATATTTAAAATTATTATCTCTTCCTTAATTATATGGACCTTAAAGAAAAAATTAAAGAATGTCGCCCTCAATTATCTGCTTCCAGTATTATCACTTATAATTCTATCCTAAAGAATATTTATAAAAAAGTATTTGGAGATGAAGATATAGATTTTAAAAAGTTTGAAGAAACAGATAAATTTTTAAATCATTTAAAAGATTTACCTCCGAATAAAAGAAAAACAATATTATCTGCACTTGTTATTATCACTAATGATAATAAAAAATATAAATCATTAATGCTGGAAGATATATCAGCATATAATAAAGAAATAGGGAAACAACAAAAAAGTGAAACTCAAGAAGAGAACTGGGTAGAAACTGAGGACATTAAGGAAGTTTATGAAGATTTAAAAAAAAATGCTGAACTATTATATAAAAAGAAAGATTTAAAACCAGCAGACTTACAACAAATACAAAACTTTATTATAATGTGTTTGCTTGGAGGTGTGTGTGGAATACCCGTTAGGCGATCTAAAGATTACTGCGACTTCGTTATAAATAGTCCAAATAAAGAGACAGATAATTTTTTAGAAAAAAATAAGATGTTTTTTAATTCTTATAAGACTGCTAAATTTTACGGAACTCAAGAACTATTAGTCCCTAAACCTTTATTAAGTATTTTAAAAAAATGGATTTCAGTAAATCCAACAAAATATTTATTATTTGATACAAATATGAATAAATTAACAAATGTGAAACTTAATCAAAGATTTAATAAAATATTCGGAGATAAAAAGATTTCAACAAACCAAATGCGACATACTTATTTAACAAATAAATTCGGTGATACAATTGCTAAAAATAAAGATATCGCTAAAACGATGAGTGATATGGGAAGTTCAAGTGGAATGTTAGATACTTATGTGAAGAATGATTAATTTTTTGCTAAACTTCTTTTTTCAATTTCTCTTAAAATTTCAATTAATAAATTTTTTCTAAACTTTCTTTTTAAATATGTTTTATGTCTAATCTGTTTCATTTTTTCGGGATTATTTTTCATATATCTATAAATACTATTCTTATTTTGAGAATATGTGCCTTTCATTTATATATATATTATAGGTTTTTTTTATATTCTTTCCTTAATTATTAGTATATTATATCCAAAATCTAATTCTATTCTTTTTAATCCTTCGCTTATTAGGTCTATTAATTCTTGTAATTCTTCTTCATATTTTTTTTTCTTTAATTTTTCTATACAAGAGAAGTGTTCACAACGATTTACAAAATCTATTCTTTTCGTTTTTCTTAATGGTTTCATACAAATTATACAATTCATATTATTATAAATATTTTATTTATCTTCCCATAACGAATTTAACCATTTAATATTATCTTCTAAATTATCATATTTACCCCATAAAAGTGCTAATGAAAATAATGCTGGAGAAGGTATAAGATTTTCTATTAATTCTTTTTCTCTTTTATTTCCCATATGTCTTTTTATATAATTTAATCTTTTTATTTTATCTTTATGATTTAAATATGTAGAAGATCCATCTAATCCGAAATCAAATTCTTCTCCATTTGATAATATTGCAGTATATTTTTTATTTAATTTTGTAGAAGGAATAACATTTATTATCTTCATAATATTATCTTTTTTTTTAAATTTAGGTAAATTATAATTACCTTTAATAATTTGTTTCAGTTCAATTTGCTTTTTTAGATTTATAGGATCTATTTCTTCTTGTATTAAAGGAGTATCTTTATTAATTCTTTTTGTAGGTCTATAAACTGGATACTCTTTATTGCCAATATCTTCCCAATCTTCTTTATACCATCTTTTTAAATTTTTAGGTTTATTATCATCTGTATAAGTCCCTCCTAATTCTTTATACTTTTTAACAATAAATCCACTCTTATATGCTGAAGGTTTTGAATATATTTTATTAGCATATTCTTTTACTTTATTATATAATTCTTCATTATTTATTATAGGCATATATATAATAACTATTTATTTTTTACTTTCTCCTAAATCGTTATTACCTAAAGCATTACTTCGTTGTATTTCTAATTCATCTATTTTTTCCTCTGTTTCTACATCTCGTTCTATTTTCACACCACAACAACTACAAGACTTACACTTACTTTTATAAATAAGTTTTGTAAATCCTAAAATACAACCAATAACTGAAGTGATTAAAAAACTAAAAAACACTGCGTCAAAGGTTGCAGTATCCATATATATATTAATAGATAATAACAAAATGACGAAATGACAAATTCTGCCCTTATTTTGAAAAGTTATAATTATTTGAAAATAAATTTGGAATAATTATTCTTTTTTTTTTTTCATTATGTTTGACTTCTTCATTTTGAGGCAAAATTTGTCATTTCGTCATTTCTTCTTTTCTTTCTTCTTTTTCTAAAAAATAATAATAATAATAATAATAATAATAATTAACTTACTCCTCCTAACGATATCCAAGTGTTTAAAGAACTCACCCAAGTGAAGGTCATACTCGTAGAATTATTAGCAGTTGTATTAATAGCAAAAGTTTGTAATAAATTGGCAGCGGTGTTTGTAGTTCTATAAACACTTAAAGCACCAAGGGTTGATTTATTTGTAATTATTAAACTACTTAAATCAGAAAAACCAGTAATAGGTAATATAACATAGCATCCACCCGCTGGAGCATTAAAAGGAATAATCTTATTTAAATCAGTTGTAGCAATAGTATAATTTCCCGTTTTTGCTGTTATACTACCACTTATATTAGCAACATTATTAATCCAAGAAGGTTGTCCCGCACCACCGCTTATAAAATTTTGTCCAGCAGTTCCTACAGTTGAAAAAAGAGTCGTATTTGTTGCTGAAGTATAAGGTATAGCACCAAGATCAGTGCCATTAATATTATTTGTATTATATGATGTTCCCGCTAATGTTCCATTAAAAACAGCACCATTAGAAGTATAAATACCAGTAGAATTTACATAACCATAAGTAATTGAATTAGATTGAAATCTTACATCTCCCGCTTGTGAATTTATTGTAATATTACCCGATGAAGTTAAATATCCAGTAGATACATTAATACCTAAATTATTTATTGTTGCTATAGTAGTGAGATTATTTTGAAGCAATATTTTTGTAGGACTATTTATTGTTAAATCAGTAGCACTTGGACTATTTAAATTTGTTGTTATTAAATTAGTTGCTGTTATTGTATTTGTATTTGGATTAACATTAAGTCCAGCAGTTTTTTGAACTGATCCATTTCCAGTTGAACTACTATCACTAAAATTTAAATAATGAGTTGCATTTGTCGTTGTATTTGTTGTAGTAATTTGACTTGCCACACCAGTTAAATTTCCCGTCACATTACCCGTTAAATTACCACTAAAAGTGGTTGCTGTTATAGTATTCGTATTTGGATTAACTGAAATTGAAGCAGATTTATAAATCGCACCATTTCCATTTATATTACTATCACTAAAAGTTAAAAAATATGACGCATTTGTTGTTGTATTTGTGGTAGTAATTTGAGATGCTGAACCCGTTAAATTTCCAGTCACATTACCAGTCACATTACCCGTTAAATTTCCAGTAAAGGTGCTTGTAATTTTAGGACAAGTTAATTTTGAAGTGAAGGGGTTATAATACATATAAGCATTACCATCAGTATAAATTGTAGTTGCTGTATTTGTTCCATAAGATATTCCCATCATTAACTGATAATTAACATCTAAAATACTATCTGTCACACCTACTTGTTTTGCTGAACCATTTAAATCTCCATTATATAAACCAGTAGTTAATGAACAACCACTTAAATCAAAATCAGCAATAGTTGTTGTAGAATTTCTCATTATTCGCACTTTACTTCCATTACCATTAATAGTTAAAGGACCAGCACCACTTGCATAATTAGTCAATGCTAAAGGATTCCCATTAAAAGAAGAAATAGTATTTATTAACATACCAGTAGAATCTAATTTTAATTTATTTACGCTATTAATAGTAAAAAACATATTCGCATTATTATTAAGTGTATCTACTGATAAAATTCCTCCTACATTTATATCTGTAAAATTTTCTGTTCCTTGAGCGTTTGGAAATTGTAAATATTCATTTGATAAAGCACCATTACCACTATTAGCATTCGTAAATTGACTTGAATCAAAAATAGGAAGACTTTCTAAAGGAGGTTGATAAGCACTCATATTATTATATTATTATATTATAAATATTTTTATTTAACTTAATTAATTTTAATCCAACCAGTTTCAGTATAATAAGCAAATGTGCCTCCAGTTGTAGAAAAATTAGTAGTTGTAGGACTAGCAAAAGAGATTATAAGATTTGTAGTAATAGTATAATCTTGCCTATATATACTCACAGTGGAATTTGTTTTATTAACTATTATAAAACTTGTTCCATTTGGAGGAGTTAGTGAATTAGGAATTTGCAATCTTCTTGCACCCCATCCAGTAAAATAAATTATAGTGTTATAACAATTTGTTAGTAATGGTGCAGTATTTAAAGTATAATCTGTTGCACCAGAAGCGGTTTGAGCATTTACTTCACTTACATATCCTAAATTATTCGCCCAAAAAGGAGCAATAACACCTCCACCACTCATTAGACTTTGTCCATTTGTTCCGACAGTAGTAAATAAAGTATTATCTATACTTGCTTGATAAGGTATTCTTCCAAGAGATCCTCCACTAATATTATCAGCATAAACGGCAGATGTGCAACTCTCAGGGTTTCCCCAATAAGGAAGAACACCTTCACCTCCAGTTATTAATGCTTGACCTATAAGAGTTCCAGCATTAGATAAATAACGAGAATAAGTCCCATCATCATACATTATACTTCCATTAAGAACTCCTTCTGGAGAAAAAACACTATAAGTATAATCACTTGTTCCAAATAATCTTGCTGTAATACCATCATATTCAAAAGTAGCACAATTCGTAATCGTTCCTCCTTCGTCTCTTTGTATAATTGTTTTACTTCCAGCAGTTTTACTAGTTATTACTATATCACCACCATTTTCATCAGCATCTATATAAAAAGTTCCTCCATCTATTATACCAGATAAAAAAGAGGTTCTTAAATTATTTGTAAATTGTGCGATTCCATTAGAAACCATATCTGTAAAATTTTGAGTTCCTTGAGCATTAGGATAAGATAAAAAATATTTTAATCCATCTCTTATGGTAAGCGGATTATCTAAATTTGTGTAAAAATTAGAACTATCAAAAATCGGAACATTTTCTGTGGGAGGTTGATAGGCACTCATTAATATAAGTTAAGATTAAAAAAATAAAATCTAAACTATTTATAATATGCCCCCTAAAAAAAAAGAACTTGACGGACAAATTATTAATATGTATGAAAAAATTCCAAAATCCTTTTTAGACAAAGTAGATAACCCTAATTATCATTTACATAATTTAAAATTACCTTTTCGTATGTGTGTGGTAGCACCAAGTGGAAGTGGTAAATCTAATTTTTTATTAAATCTTATTCATCTTTTTTGTGCTGGAGATAAAGGGACTTTTGCTACAATAAATATTATTACTCGGAATAAAGATGAACCATTATATAGATGGTTAGAAAGTGAATGCGATCAAATAAGAATTACCGAAGGATTATCTACTTCTCCTAAACTTGATGAATTTGATAAAAATAAAAATCATTTAGTCGTATGGGATGATTTAGTATTATCTAAAGATTTAAGTATGGTAGAAAATTATTATATTAGAGCAAGAAAATTAAATTGTTCGGTTATATTTATTTCTCAATCTTATTTTAAAATACCTAAAATTATAAGAAATAATTGTTCTTATATGGTTTTATTAAAATTATCGGGAAATAGAGAAGTAAATTTAATTTTAAGTGAATTCGGTTTAGGAGTCACCAAAGAAGAATTATTACAATTATATGAATACGCAACCAAAGAAAAATTTAGTCCGTTAATTATTGATATGGAAGCAGATAAAGAACAAAGATTTAGGAAAGGTCTATTGCAAATATTAGGAATTAAGGATATTTAAATTTTTTCTTATCTTAATTATATATATGCCGAAAGATAAAAAACCAAAAAAGAAAGAAGAAAGTATAAGTGATTTTATGAATAGAACTAAAAAAGAAAATGAAGAAAAAAATAAAAATAATGAAGAATTTTATAAACAACAAGCAGACGCAGAAGAAGATTTTTGGAATGAAGTTGATGACAGAATAGATAAAGAAGAAAAAGATAAAGAAGCAAAAGATAAAAAAGATAAAAAAGATAAAGAAGCAAAAGATAAAAAAGAAAAAGAAGAAAAAGATAAAGATAAAAAAGATAAAGAAGAAAAAGATAAAGAAGAAAAAGATAAAAAAGATAAAGAAGTAAAGGATAAAAAGAAAAAGAAAAAAACGAAACCTTCTAAATCTATAAAAGATGATAGTGTTATTATTCCTATTATGAATAAGACTGAAATCGCTTTACCCGAATATTTTGCTGAACAATTAATAAATAAAAAAACGGGTGCGATAAGTTATAAGTTAGTAAATCCTTTAACAAAAGTGAGAAATTTATCTACTCGTAAAAAAAAGAAATCTATTAAATTAATTAGAAAACCAATAGAGGATGCTGTTATTATGGAACATTCACAAGATCCGATTCCTTTATCTTTATTTAGTAAAACCGATCAAGATATTATTAATAAACATTTTGATATTATTGATAAATATAGTGATGTTCCGTTAAAATGGATTCCTAAAACTAAAGATTTTAAAAATAAAGAAAGAGGAAGACCCGAAATGATGTCAAAAAATATAGATGTTAATAGAAGTAGAGATAAAGATTCAGATGTTGTTGTAGAGGTTATAGGTAATAAAAAAATGACGGATAACGCTAATCCGAAAAATAAAGGAGAAAAAGAAAAAGAAAAAGAAAAACCAAAAAGAAAGAATGTTAGAAGAAAACCCTTAAAATATGCTGGTAAGACTGATGAAGAAATAAGAAGAATAGTTCAAAATCAAAAAAATGAAAGCGGTAAATTAAGGGTAGAAACAGAAAAATATGGTTTAGAAGAAGCACTCCGATTAAAAGAAGAAAGAAGACAACAAGATTTAGCAAAAGGAGATAATTGGTTTCAAGGATTAATAACACCAAAAGCAATTGTAAAAAAATCCCTTTTAGCAAAAGAATTATTAGCAAATGCTGGTGGTGAAGCAATTGGAAATGGTTTAACTGAAAATGTTATAAATCATTTTAATAGTGATAATAAAGATTTAATAAAATTAAAAAAATCTTTTGATAAACATATGAAAACAGAAAATATGGTTGATAAAGAAAAAAATATAATATTTAGCAATATTATGGGTAAAAAGCAAAGTAAAAAAAATATTGAAAGCGATAGTGAAAGTGATAGTGATCTTGAAGGTATGGGTTTATATGCTGGAGGTGGCGGTCTATATGCTTCTACACCTTCTTCGGGTAGAGGTATTAAACATATGCACCATTTTCATAGGATAGAAATGGATGGTAAAGGTATTATTCATCATCATCATCATATTGAAGGTGGAAGTATTAAATCAATCGGTAATGATATTAAAAAAGCATTTCAACCCGTTAAAAAAGCATTTGAACCCGTTAAACAAGCAATTGATAAAGTTGAACAAGTAGCGACACCTTATAATGCTGAAGTTTTAGGGCATTATTTAATTCCTTCGGTAGGTTCTGCTGTAGGAGGTGTATTAGGAAGCGTAGGTGGACCAGTTGGAGGTGTATTAGGAAGTGCTGGAGGTTCATATGGAGGATATCAACTACAAAAAGAATTAGGTTTTAATGATAATACTACATTTAAAGGTATGGGGTTAAAAAATAAAAAAGGATCTGCGGAAGCGAAAGAATGGGGAAAGCGTATGAGAGAAGCGAGGGAAGCGAAAAAAAATAAATAATTATATTTGCTCTAATTATAAAATAATAATAAAAAAAATATTTATTAATTATTATTATTTATTATTATAATTCTTAATTAATTATAGGTTGTATTATAATAATAAATCGTAAGCGTCTTCGTCTAACGGCATTAATTCCGCATCTATTATTTGTTGTTTAATATTATGTTCTCTTTTTAAATTTGATGTTTTAGATTTTTTAATTATTAATTCTACTTCATTTTTTAATAAAATTTTATTTACTGGAACTATTTCTTTATTGGTAGAATCTATAATTCTGCCTATCGTATATTCATTATCTTGTAAATCTAAAAATCTAATAGATAGATTTCTATTTTGTCTAAATTGAAAATTATATGTTCCTACAACTTTATAAAATAATGCAGTTTTATTAATTACTATTCCTATTTTTGTGGGAAAATTATTATATATAACTATACTTCCGATTTCTATATTTTTCATATATTCTTTTATAGGTCTTTCTCTTTCAATTTTTTTATTTCTTAAAGTTATTATATTTTCTTTTCTTAATATTATTTGTTGTTGTCTATAATCTAAACCTTTTTTAATATTATTTCCTACATTTTTTCTATATATATCGCTAAAAGTATTAAAATATTTACTAATATTTGAAATTATTTGATGTCCGCTACTATTTTTTACCTTTAAAAAGATAGAAGTGTTAGGAAATATAAATTCACTTATTAATTTTTTGAAAAATGTTAAACCATATTTTTCTAATATATGTAATAGCATAAATTCAATCCAAGCGGTCGTATATGATAATATATGATTTCCTACATCTTTCGGTAAAAGTAATATACAATCATCTATAGATGGTAATATATAAACTTCTACCTTTTTCGGAGCGAATTTACTATTCGTATTTTTGCTTTTTTTATTTATATAACATCTATTAATATTATGGATAATACTCGTTTGATTTTCGGCGGTGTTCATCTTAATTATACCTTTCCTTTTCTATAAATTTATTTCAATTTTTTTTATAAAATATTATTATTTGCTCTAATTTAATTATTATTATTATTATTATTATTACTATTATAAAAAAGAAAATATAAAATATAAAATATAAATTATAGGAAATGACGAAATGACAAATTTTGCCCTAAATTAGAAAAGTTAAAGGTAATGGAAAAAAAAAAAGAATAATTCTTCTAAATTTATTTTATTATAAATAAATATTTTTTAATATAAGGGCGAAATTTGTCATTTTGTCATTTTGCTCTAATTTTAATATTTAATAAAAAAAATTGAAATAAATTTATATAAAAAGTAAAGGTATAATTAAGATGAATACTACTATTACGATTAACGATTTTAATTTTACTATTATGAACGCCGAACAAGGTAAAGCGTTATTATATAGTGATAAACAAGAAGAATGGGATTTATATAGCGATATGAAAAGTTATTGCGATAAAAAAAGTTTAACTAAATTAAAAAAAGAATTAGGAATAGAAAGTAAAAGAAGAATTAAATATGTTATTACCTTAACAGATAAACATATTAATTTTAAATGTAAGCAAAATAAAAAAATTAAATATTCATATCGTATATTTGTAAATAGTAATTGGGAGGGAGCAGAACCCTATGAATTAGAAACGGGAACGGGAACAACCTATCATCCCTACGGCGATATAATTATAGTATTAGAAAATGAACCGAAAACGAAAGAAGAAAAAAAACAAGAAAAATTAAATAAACTACAAAATAAAATTAATAAAATTAATAATTAATTTATAAATAAATAATTAAATTAATAAATATTTTTTTTTTGTTATATATTATTATTTGCCCTAATTTTATAATTTAATATTTTTATTTGCTCTAATTTAATAATTTTATTATAATATATAAAAAAAAATTGATTTAAAAATATAATATTCCTATAACTTAATAATATGACTCAATCTTTAGGAACATTTGACCCTTTTATGAGAGAAGAAGATATGGATATAGGAATTGAATTTTACCACTGCAATTATGATATAAATATAGAAAATGAAATAATAAACGAAGAAGAAGAATGCGAAAATTTAGGAATATATGAAGCATTACAAAAAGTATTAAAAAATAATGATCCTAAAAAAGATAAAGACGATAAAAAGGAAGAACCTAAATATTCTCAGAGTGATAACGGAAAAACGATAAAATTATTATTAGAAAATTTTGAATGTTTTAAACAACTTGCCGATCCTTATAGCGACTGGTTTAAATATATGTGTGCAATATATAATTCCGTAGAGAATAAAAAAGAAGGTTATGATTTAATTCATCAATTTTCAAAATTAAGTAATAAATATGATGAAGATGAAGTAGATAAAAAATACGAACAAATAATAAATAAACAGACAAGTGATAATAAAAAAATGACTATAGCGAGTATGATAAAAGTCGCTAAAAAAGAAGATTTAAAAAAATATGAAACATTATTTCCTCCTAAAAAAACAAAAACGAAAAAGGTTATTAGTTTAGATAATAGTATTAAAAATTCTACCGAATACGCTATAGCAAAAGTATTCGTAAATAGATTTGGAAATAATTTTAAGATGGTAGATATACCTTCTAAAAAATGTTATATGTTTGATAAAGAAACGGGAAGATGGAAGTTAGATAATGGATGTAGCGGAATGCGAAATATGATTTCAAATGAATTAAAAGCGTTATATGATACGGAATTATCCGCTAAATTTGAAAAATTACAATCTTCTTCGGATGAAGAGATCTTATCAAAAGAAATAAAAGAATTAGGTAATTTAATTACTAAATTAGAAAAAACGACCGATAAAAATAATATCGTAAAAGAAATAGGAGATATGATTTTAGATGTAGAATTTGAAAAAAAATTAAATTCAAATGTTAATTTATTCGCTTTTACAAATTGCGTTATGGATTTAAATAGTATGACGACAAGACCAGCAAAATTTGATGACTATATTTCTTGGACTTGCGGGTATGATTATAAGGAAGAAATAGATCCTACAAAATTAAAAGATTTAACGGATTTATTAAAAAAAATATTACCCGATCCAAAAGTATTACAATTAGTATTAGAAATATTAAGTTGTGGATTTACTGGACAAGCGATAGAAAAATTCGTAGTATTTAACGGAGGAGGAGGTAATGGTAAAGGATTATTAGATGAATTCGTAAAATTAGTATTCGGTGAATATTGTTATATATATGCACCCGTATGTTTATTAACGGAAAAAGATAAAACTGGACCGAATCCCGAAAAAGTAAAACTTCATAATAAAAGAATATGTATTATGAAAGAACCTACAGAAAATACTAAATTAAAAAATGATAGAGTAAAAGAAATAACGGGCGGAGGTAATATATCGGGTAGAGATTTATATGCGGGTAAAAATGACTGCGAGATTACTCTCGCTTTATTATTAATTATGGAATGTAATAAGAGACCTTTATTTGAAGAAGATCCGACAGATGCAGAAGCAAGAAGAATTATAGATGTTTTATTTCCAAATAAATTTACGGATAAAAAAGAATTAATTAATAATACAACTATATTTCAAGCAGATGTAAAATATAAAACTATGGAATGGAAATTAGAACACAGAGATGCTTTTGTTTATTTATTATTTAAAGCATTCAAGGATTTAAAAAAAAATAATTATGAATTAAATATTCCCGATAGTGTAAAAGAAAGAAGTCAAAAATATATTAATGAAAGTTTTACTATATTAAAAATGTTTAAGGATTATTATGAACCGAATGACGAACCAAAAGATTTTATAAAAATTAGCGATGTATATAGTTTAATATCAACTTGTCCATCCTATATTAATCTTACAAAAGCGGAAAAAAGAAAATATAATAAAACCTATTTCGTAGATTTCTTCGCAAGTCATTCCGATTTTAATGGAATATATTATGAAAGAAAAGCAATAAACGGAAAAGCGGAACGAAATATATTATGCAAATATAAAATAAAAGAAGACATTTAATTTAAAATATTAATAAATAAGTAAATCAAATATATTTTTTACTACCCTATAATAAAATGACAAAATGACGAATTCTGCCCTCAAAATGAAAAGTAATAATTATTCGTAGAATAAATTTGGAATAATTCTTCCAAATTTATTTTTTCATTCTCAAGGGTTTCTTTATTTTGGGGCAGAATTTGTCATTTCGTCATTTCCCTATATTTTATTTTTATAGTTTTATAAAGGAATATTTTTGTTATCTATTATCAGAACGAAATATATATAAAATAATAATTTAAAATATTAATAAATAAGTAAATCAAATATATTTTTTACTACCCTATAATAAAATGACAAAATGACAAATTTTGCCCTCAAAATGAAAAGTAATAATTATTCTTAAAATAAATTTGGAAGAATTCCTCTAAATTTATTTTTCATCTCTCAAGGGTTTCTCTATTTTGGGGCAGAATTTGTCATTTCGTCATTTCCCTATAATTTATTTATAATAGTTTTACAAAGGATTATTTTTGTTATCTATTATGCTTATAATTATTATAATTATTATTATTATTATTTTTTTATAAAAAGAAAGAAAGATATATTTATAATAAATATTACAAAAGCAAAGAAAGAACCCTATAACAAAATGACGAAATGACAAAATCTGCCCTAAAATGGAAAAGTTCTACATAACGAGAAAAAAAAACGAGGAATTCCTCCAAATTTATTCTCAAATAATATTAACTTTATCAAACAAGGGCAAAATTCGTCATTTCGTCATTTTATTATAGGGTTCTTTCTTTGCTTTTGTAATATTTATTATAAATATATCTTTCTTTCTTTTTATAAAAAAATAATAATAATAATTATAAGCATAATAAATAACAAAAATAATCCTTTGTAAAACTATTATAAATAAATTATAGGGAAATGACAAAATGACAAATTTTGCCCCAAAATGAAGAAGTCAAACATAATGAAAAATAAATTTAGAGGAATTCCTCCGAATTTATTTTAAGAATAATTATTACTTTTCATTTTGAGGGCAAAATTCGTCATTTCGTCATTTTATTATAGGGTTGTAAAAATAGAGCAAATAATAACATTCTATTATAGGAAATATATAAAAAATTGATTTAAAAAATTCCCCTATAACTATTATAAGAATATGAATAATAAAATTGAAAGTAGAATCCCGATTGAATGGAATGAAGGATTATTTAAATTTATTAATTTTATAAAAAACGAAATTAATATGGAAGAATTCAATAATATTAATTTTGATAAATTACAATTATTACAACATAAATTAAGAAAAATATTTATAGTTAATCAATCTTTATTAACAATATCTAAACACCCTTTTAAATTAGAAGATAATAAATATTCATATCCAAGTTTCTTCGGATTATTTTGTTTATTAGTAAGCGATTTATCAAGAGTTCATAAATGGGAAGATGTATTAGGAAATAATTTTACGATTACTATTCATTCGGTATATGATATAGTAGCAAAAAAAGAAGATATGTTTTGGAATGAAAAAGATTGTTATTGTTGTTGCGGACACTGGGTAATGGATGATAATCAATATTTAATAACAAATAAATATACGGGATATAATATTTTAGTAGGTAGTGTATGTAAAACAAAATATAATTTATTAAGTCCACAAGATAATAAATATTTAAATAAATTAAAATTAGGAAATAAAAAAAAATGCATAAAATATATGACAGAAAAAATGTTTAATGAATGGAAAGAAAAAACAAAATTAATTAAGGAATATAAAAAAAAAATAAAAATACAAAAAGATATATGTTTAAAATTAATATGTATTAGACAAAAAATAAAATTAAGAATTTTAGAAAGACGATTAAGAAAAGGAATAAAATATATGTATAATATATTATTAAAAGAAAAAGTGGAATTAAAAAAAGTAAAAGAAAATCTTGGATATATTTCTTATTATAAATTATTTAAAATTTCTACAAAAAATTATTCTTGGTTAAAATATATTAATTTTTGTATAAGTCCACAATCTACTACTAATTATAATACACAATTAAAATTAAATAAATATAAAAAGTATAATTTAAAAAAAAATAAAATAAGTTTAAAATATAAAAATAAAATATCTCCTTAATTATATATGGAAGAATACCCACCGAGACTATTTGAAACCCCCGACGAACCCGTTCAAGAATTAACTGCAGAACAAAAAGAAATACAAAAAAAAAGAGATAAAGCACAAAAGTGTAAAGTTATTATTTTAAAAGAAATGGGATTTCATCCTATTCTTACAAATACAAATACTTTGTCTAACCTACAAAAAAGAGTTCTTTTAGAAAAAGTAAAATTATTATTTGATGAAGGTGTAGAAGAACAAATAGAAAAAGATTTTAATTTTATTACTGAAGAAGCACTTTTATCTATAGATAAAAATGATTATACAAAATTCGCAATATATAAGCGTAATTTTTAATTGTATTTATTATATATTTTTTTATCTATCAAATATATAATGAGTGGATATCCTTTGAAAAATCCTACGGATGCTTCTAAGTTTAGGGAACAATATCTTTCCTCTTTAGCACTTCAAGCACAAAATGATGACATCAATCTTCAAGCAAATAAAATTTATATTAAAACGGGTCAGACACCTACACAAATGACTGATACGAGAACGAGTGCTGAAAAATTTGCTGATATACAACGATTAAAATTAGAATTAAGAAAAGAATTAAGTCCTATTGCTGACGGCACACAAACAGAACAAATATTAAATGATATAACAGATCCAGTAGAATTAATATTTTTAGCACAAAATATAACAGAAATAATAAGAATATTAAAACCAAAATATAAATTAGGAATATTAGCAGATGTTTTCCTACCTTTTTTACGAACATATAGGGCAAAAGTAGAACGCAATTTTGGTGTAGAAGATGGATTACAACAAGCAACTGGAGAAGCGATCTTAATGGGAGTAAGACAAATATCACAATTAGTAAGTCCCGCTGTATTACAACAATTAAGACAAGAAATAAAAGATGATGCTAATAGTTTAAATAGAGTGTTATATTCAAGTATTAATGATAAAATTGACGATTTACAAAAAGTTTTACCTTCAAAAGAATTCATTAGTGCTATATCTCAAATTCAAGATGCTATAACAAAAGCAACGATACAAGAATTAATGGCACAATCTTTAGAAGATTTGCCGAATGCTAATGATGTCGCTAAATTATTATCACAATTAAAAGTTGCTTCTTCTAAAAATGATATAACAAGAATAAATCAAATAGGAAGTGTTATAGAAGGATTAATAGCAATAAAACCACAAACCATTTCACAAATGAAATATATTTACCAATCCGTTCAAGAAGCACTTCCAACTACTCGTATTAATAATCCTTTTCAAACACAACAAACAAGTGCTTCTCCTAAAACTGCTCAACAAGCACAACAATCTTTAGCATTACAATCACCAATCGCACCCATTCAACCTTCTACTATACCACCTCCTTTAACAAGACCAATAACTTATAAACAAGAAACCGATATAAGACAAATATATGAACCTACAGACCAAATATTAGCAAAAAATTTAACTAAAGAACAATTATTTAATGATTATATTGATCCCATAAAAAAAATATATGTTTCGGGAATTACAAATGCTATGTTAAATATTAAAGGTGGAATAAAATCAACTGAACAAAAAATAAAGGAAGCAGTTATTATATTGAATTATTTAATAGAACCTTTATTAGGAACAATTTCTACTACGGGTGCTTATATTATTACAGCACCAGCATCTATAATTTCTCC
>Ga0315274_10007006_pt1 | contig 16374 bp, 9 predicted proteins | sample YL17G02_20_MG_FD_203700 | JGI IMG/M metagenome (GOLD analysis project Ga0315274, IMG submission 203700) | Sediment microbial communities from Yellowstone Lake, YNP, Wyoming, USA - YL17G02_20 | ecosystem: Environmental > Aquatic > Freshwater > Lake > Sediment | place: USA: Wyoming | collected...
AGTTCGGACGCCAAAGGCAGGCATTCCATTTGGACGCGTCCGGACTGGATGCGCCCGATATCGAGCAAGTTCTCGATAATCTCGTGCAGCCGATCGCTGTCCTCACGCGCCGCCAACAGCAATTCCTCCTGTTTCGCTGTCAAAGGTCCGACTTTATCATCCAGCATGAGGTAGATGGCCATGCGAATCGATGTCAGAGGGGTCTTCAACTGATGCGATACCGTGGATACCAGGCCGCGTTTCAGTTCGTCCTGCTGCTGCAACTGGGTTACGTCTTGGAGCAGCAGCGTCACTCCGCTAGCCTGGCCTTTGGCGTCGATAATGGGTATGGCCTTGGGACGGAAGAAGCGTTCCGCGCCGTTCACGAAGGCCTGTATGACCGCAAGTTCATCCTTGCCTTCGACGATGTGATTCGTTCGAATCGCTTCCTCACACAAGGCCGTCATCCACGCTTTGGAGAGGTCTTTGAGCGCCAGCCCCTGTTTCAGGCCGAACGCCTCTCCGGCCAACGCAGTTGCCACTTCTATCATGCCCAAGTTATCGACAATTGCGATCGCATCGGACAAGCTGTTGAAGGTCTGCTGGGTCGCATGCTGAATGCGCATCATTCTGGCACGGTCGCTTCTCCGAAATTCCCGAAGACTCGCGGTCATAGCGTTGAATGCGTTCGATAGCTGGCCGATCTCATCCGGGGAATCGTTCTTGACCACCAGGTCCAGGTTACCGTTCCGGATCTCATTCGCGGATTCGATGAGACGGTTCAGCGGATGCAGAATCCATCGCCTCGTAAGCAGCGAGAATGCAACAGCCACGACCGTGCCGCTCAAAAGCAAGATGTACATCTGCTGCCGGGTCTGCGCGGCCTTCAACCTCGCACGATCGTTGGCGTCAGACATATTTTGCTGATTCATTTGCAAAATCCCGCCGGCCTTGTCCTTGACGTCGCGGAACAAGGGAAACAGTCTCGTAAAGTAAACGTCCCTCCGGGCATCATGCGGTTGGGCTTTATCTCGAACAGATCGAAGTGCTGTCGTGTAATCCGCGTAGAACTTCTCTAACCTGCCAAAAGCGTCGCCTTCGCCGGGTAACGTGATGTTTCCTCCTTCGACGTGCATGGCCTCTTCGAAGCTCCGCGTGTTGTCGGCAATCAGTTGCGCTCCCTCTTTCTCGTACCCCAGAAGCTCGAAGAGCACGCCGCTGTCGATGCGCTCGATCCCTTCTTTCATCTGCTGGCACGCAATGACGCTGCGGTAGTTCTCGCGGAGAATCACATCGATGGACTGGCCCAACTCCGTCGTCTTCCGAATGCTCTGGATGCCTATGAGCAGCGCGATGACCAGTAGACCGCCGAAGCCCAATAGAAGCTTTTGTCGAAGACCCAACATAGTCTCGGCCTCCTTCTTTGATCTTCCAGAGGAGCAAGTTGAGTGCCAGTCGCTGGTGGGATGGAGGGGGCTGTTTTCAATCGACTTGTGAAATCACGCGCGGAAGGGGTTCTTGCATTGTGCAATACCTGCATCGCCAAGGCATTGCACTCTGCAAGGGCGTGAGAGCGGAGTCCTTCAAATCCTGTACTGCTTGCGGCGGCGCCAGAGGGTGGCTTGATCTATGCCGAGGATCTCCGCCGCCTCCTGCAGAGATTTCGTGTTCGCAAGGACTCGGCGGATGTGATGCTCTTCGAGTTCCTGGAGTGTCAGCCTGCCGCCTATCTGCTCCGGCTCGGAGACTACTGCAATGCTGGGCGGAAGGTCATTGACGTCGATGCGATCCTTCTGGCACAGAATCGTTGCACGTTCGATGACGTTGCGCAATTCCCGGACGTTTCCAGGCCAGGAGTACCGGCAAAGCAACCCCAGCGCTTCATCCGTAAGCCCCAGATAACTTCGGTGACTGTTCCGCGCAAAAAACGCCAGCAGGTGGTTGGCGAGATGAGCGATGTCATCCGGTCTGCCGCGCAACGGCGGCAGTTCAACCTGGATCACATTCAGGCGATACCACAGATCGCCGCGAAATCGGCCCTGCTTCACCGCCTCCTCGAGGTCCGCATTTGTCGCGGCAATGATTCGCACGTCGGCACGCCGCGTGATCGCGTCGCCAACGCGTTCATATTCCTTGTCCTGCAAGAACCTCAGCAGCTTGGGCTGTAACGGGAGCGGCAGGTCGCTGATCTCGTCCAACACGAGAGTGCCGCCTTCGCAGGCGGCAATGCGGCCCGGGCTGTCCTGTACCGCGCCCGTGAACGCCCCTCGAGCGTGGCCGAACAACTCACTCTCCAGGAGTTCCGCGGAGATGGCCGGGCACGATACCATGGCCAACGGCCTGCCCGCCCTCTTGCTCCAGCCATGAATTGCCCGCGCCAGAATAGTCTTGCCGGTTCCGCTTTCGCCGCGCAAGAGGACCGTTGCATCCGAAGCCGCGGCTTGTTTCGCCATGCTCAGCGCACGCTGCATGGCAGGACTTGTCGAAGAGAAGTCGATCTCCGGATTGGCGCGCCTTAGGTCTTCCTGCAGCGCGGCCAGCTTCTGCTCGAGCGATTTCAACTGCGACACTTTGTCGAGGCTGAGTTTGACTTGGGCGGGCGTGAAAGGCTTTGGAATGTAGTCCGTGGCGCCGCGCCGCATTGCTTCCACGGCCGTTTCAATGGACGCATAGGCCGTTATCACGACGATCTTCAGCCAAGGCGACGCCGACATCAAAGCAGGGATAAGATCAAGACCGTTCTGCGTTCCAAGGCGTAGATCCACAAACGCAACGTCGAAGAACGACCGCGAGGCCTCGACCACTGCGTCCTGAAAGTTGCTGACAGCAGTGACTTGATGCCCCTCTGTTTCGAGAGACAGAGCCAGTGTTTTGCGGATGTTGATCTCGTCGTCCGCAACAAGAATCCTCAGACGCATGCTCTCGCGCTCATCGCTCACAGACGCATTATCTCGCTAAGTGCATACATCCGCAAACTCGATGATGTCTTCCCGCATATTCCCCCTTTGAAGGGGGCAAGGGGGATGTCTCGGGCGCTTAGCAGCAGTCCGTTGCGGCGACCCAACATCCCCCTTGCCCCCTTCAAAGGGGGAATATGACAGATCGTTTCAAAAGGGGAATCTGACAGAGCCGGTAGGGTCGAGCTCCTGCTCGACCGTGGCTTCTTTCGCCGGCTCCGGTCAAGCAGGAGCTCGACCCTACCGGTGAAACGTGAAATACTGAATAAAGCTCCTGAAACCGTGGAGCTTGGCTTTGATGTCGGCGAGCGAGTCGATATTTCGCAGCATGCGCAACACCTGGGCGGGACGCAGGTAGAACTCGCGCAATCCTTGATCGATAAGGGCGTTGATCTGTTTGACGGTAAGAACGGGGCAGCTCACCGTCGCGCATTGTTCGAAGTTGTCGTCGACCCACTCGCGCCAACAGGTCGGGATGAGGTAACCTTGTTGGCGCGCCCACTCGTAGTACGCCGTTCCGGGGTATGCGACCATGCCGCTGAATTGGGCCGTATCGATTCTTAGCTTTCGAGCAAGGTTAATGGTCTTTCGCGCGGTATAGATGGTTTCACCGGGTCCGCCAAACATGAAGCAGCCGTGAACGCGGACATGCGCCCGGTGCGCATTTTCGGCGAACGTGAACATCTGGTCGATGGTCGTTCCTTTATGGACCTCGTCGAGAATCCGCTGATCGCCGAATTCGAAACCGACGCACAGCATGCGGCAGCCTGCGCGTTTCATCAGTTTCATGATCTCGATATCATTCAGGTCCACGCGGGCGTTGGCGCTCCAGCAAATGCGGAGATCCCGTCGGATGAGCTCTTCGCAAAGACGCGCAAGGCGATCTCGGGTTGCAGCCATGACCAGCGTGTCGTCCTCGAACATGATCTCCTTGAGGTTGGGAAACAGTTTCAGGTCGTATTCGATCTCGGCGATCACGTTTCCGACGCTGCGCGCCCGATAGCCCCTCCCGTTCATCGTTTGGGGCAGTTGGCAAAAGATGCACCGCCCGAAACAGCCTCGCCCGCTGATGAGGGTCAGGAACGGGAACAGCTTTCCCGCGTCACGATAGTCATTGACGTCAATGTGTTGCCATGCCGGGAAGGGGATCGAGTCAAGATCTTCGATGAATGGCCTGCGCGGATTGCAGACGTAACGGCCCGAGTCCAACCATGCAACGCCGAGACAATCTCGCAGGGACACGCCGTTGGCGAGGTCGCGCAGAGTGTGGTCGTATTCGGCGGTCGCCACCGCATCGACGGCGCCGCGGGCGCGGGCGAGCGTGTCTTCCGGTTCAGCGCTCACGTGCGATCCCACGAATATATTGACGGCGCCCGTGGCCTCCTTACACAGGCGCGCGGACGCGATGTCCGCGTCGATGGATGGCGTTGTCGCCTGGTACACGATGAGATCAGGTGTGAACTCGCGTAGTCTCGGCAGAACAGCCTCGGTGGTCAGGTTCTTTGCCTGCGCGTCGAGGAAAAAGAGTTCGTGTCCGGCCGCCGCCACGGTGGCGGCAGCCGTGCAGAGATAGTCGGGATGGCGTTGGACCCTTCCGCGCGACTTTGCAAACCATCGCGCGGACTTGGTGAAGTCCTTCGCGAACATGGGATTGAGAAACGCTACGCGCACGATCGTTATACGTCCTTCCAAAGGTTCCGGAGGTAGCGCGGAGGATCGGCGAATCCCGTTCTGAGACCTTTAAGAAGCTGCTTGCGTATATCCGGGTACAACGTGAGTCTCGGCAGCTTGCTCACGGGTACGAATTTCATGTCGATCAGGCGCTTATCGGAGACGCCAACGACGATCTTTCCGCTCCTGATCTCCGCGGTGAAGTAAAGGTTCACGATGTGTCGCTGCCGATTCGGGGGTATGCTGTCATTGACGAGCACGAGATCGCGGACGCGGATGCGGAGATCAGCTTCTTCGCGCAGTTCGCGCATCAGGGCAGCTTCCGCGGTCTCCCCGTAATCCACGCCGCCTCCGGGGAGCACCCAGTATCTTCGGCCCTTTTTCTGATGCCGGGCCAGGAGGATCTGATCGTCTTGCACGATGATGGCCGCCACGCGGATTCTTGGATAGGGCAGCTTTACGTGCATAAACGGCATCCTTCATCGAGACTACTCGCGGGTTCGATGCAGAGACTACAGGGGTAATCCTCATCTGTCGTGCTCATACTCATACTCGCGCTTCAGGTACAGGCGATGTACTCCGTGAGAACGCCTTCGAGCGCTGTATCGATTTCGGCTTCAAGGACGATATCATTGCCTTCGTAGTCTTGCCTGAAAACTTGACCGGACTTGTAGACGCGCGCAACGAGTCCAGCTTCGCTTTGGGGGATGCGTAACCGGACCCGGCTGCGCGTCGAACCCAGCAGCCGCTCGATCTCGGCGAGAAGCGTCTCGCAGCCCTCTCCGGTTCGCGCCGACACGGCGACCCGAGGCCCGCCGCCGCGCATGAGCTGCGACACGCGATCGGCCTCAGCAATATCGATCTTGTTGAGGAGCATCAAAATCGGCCTATCGAGCGCGTCAATCTCCTCGAGGACGTCATACACGGTGCGGATGTGATCCTCGACGCCCGCGTGGGCGGCATCCGCGACGAGGAGAAGCAGATCGGCCTCCTTGACCTCTTCGAGCGTGGCCCGGAACGAAGCCACAAGGGAGTGGGGGAGTTTGCGTATGAATCCGACGGTATCCGTCAGCACGACCTCGCGCTGGCTGGGCAATCTGCACCGCCGTGCGCGCGGGTCCAGCGTCGCGAACAGCTTGTCCTCCACGAAGGTGTCGGTGTTCGCAAGACGGTTCAGCAACGAAGACTTCCCCGCGTTCGTATAGCCTACCAAAGCGAGCGTCGTGACGGGCCCCTCGATGCGGCGCTGTCGCTGCACCTTGCGGGTCTTCCGGATATTCTCAATCTCGTCGCTGAGGCGGGTGATCCGTTTGCGTATCACCCGGCGGTCCACCTCGAGTTTCTGCTCGCCAGGGCCGCGCCGCGCGCCGATGCCGCCGTACTGGCGCATGATCGAGCCGCGGCCCACCAGCCGTGGAAGCATGTACTGCAATTGGGCGAGCTCGACCTGGTGCTTTCCTTCGTTGGTGTGCGCGCGTTGCGCGAAGATGTCCAGGATCAACTGGGTGCGGTCGACGACCTTGACGCCGAGGAGCTTTTCGAGCTTCACGCCCTGGGCCGGCGTAAGGTCTGAATCGAAGATCACAAAGTCGGCGTTCAACTCATCTACGGCGGCCTTGATCTGCTCGGCCTTGCCTTGGCCGATGAGCGTGGCAGGACAAGGACGATCCCGGCGCTGAACCATCATACAGGCCACCTCGGCGCCGGCCGTCCACGCAAGTTGGCGCATCTCCTGCAGCGAGTCCTCGACCTCTTCTTCAGTGTCGGATGGAAGAACAAGGCGAGCCAGTACCGCCGTTTCAATGATCGGGGGCCGCTCCAATTCTATGAGTCTTCCAGGTCTTTCCATGAATCACCGCACTGTTGATCGAATGTCACCTATATTGTTCATTCTTATGCAGACTATATCATGCGTGGCGCGAACGGACAAACCGTTTCCAGGATTTGCATCGTTCTTCTTTAGACGGTATCCTTGAAGGGCATTTCCGACCGTCTGCGGACGAGGATATTCCCTATGACACATGATAAACCGGGACTCGATTACAAGTCCGCCGGCGTCAACATCGATGCCGGGATCGAGGCCGTGCGCGCCATCAAGGATATTGTCAGCAAGACTTTTGACGAAAACGTCCTTCAGGAGATAGGGACGTTCGGGGCGATGTACCGGTTCGACCCGACAGGGATGGAGGAGCCGGTCCTGGTGTCCAGCGTTGACAGCGTAGGGACCAAGGTGAAGCTGGCTTTTATGATGAACAAGCATGACACGGTGGGTATCGACATCGTGTCGCATTGCGTGAATGACATTCTGGTCCAGGGTGCGCGCCCGTTGTTCTTTCTTGACTACATAGGGTGCGGGGTGCTTGACCCATCCGTGGCGGTCGAGGTGATCCGCGGCGTGGCGTATGGATGCCGGTATGCCGGATGCGCGCTGATCGGCGGCGAGATGGCGGAAATGCCCAGCATGTACCATGAGGGAGAGTACGATCTCGCCGGCACTATCGTCGGGGTGGTTGATCGAAAGAATATCGTGGATGGTTCGTCAATCCGAGAAGGCGACGTGATCATCGGCCTGCGATCCTCGGGGCTGCACACAAATGGTTACAGTCTGGCGCGCAAGGTATGCTTCGAGGTTGCGGGGCTGACGTGCGCCGATCCCATGCCGGGTGCTGGACGCTCGGTCGGCGAGGAACTCCTGGAACCGCATCGAAGCTACGCGAAGGTCATACAGCTTTTGATGCGGATCGTAACGGTGAAAGGAATGGCTCATATCACCGGCGGCGGCATTACCGACAATTTGCCGCGGTCCCTTCCCGAAGGGCTGGGCGCCGAGATCGATTTGGCCGCTTGGCAGATTCCGCCCGTGTTTACGTTCCTCCAACGCGTCGGGAGGGTAGCCGATCGCGAAATGTTGCGAACGTTCAACATGGGCATGGGCTACCTTGTGGTGGTCTCCGAAGACGAATCGGAAAAGGCGTTGGATGCCTTGCTGCAGGCAGGAGAACAACCGGGGCGCATAGGGCGTGTAGTGGCCGGCAAGAACGCCGTCCGCTTTGTTGGGAAGTTGCGATATGCCCAATAAGATCGAAGTTGCGATGAAGCCGGGATTGCCGGACCCGGCGGGCTTGGGATTGCGGGGACGCCTGGCGGAAGACCTCGGTATCGCGGTCGATGACGTGCGCGTGATCGACGTGTATACGATCAATGCCGACCTGACTCCTGAGGAACTCGAGCGGGTCCGTGTCGAGCTGTTTACGGACCCCGTTATCCAGGAGTCCGCCATCAACGTTTCCACCGCGCATGACTACAAGTACCTGATCGAAGTCGGGTTCCTTCCGGGCGTGACGGACAACGTCGGCAAAAGTTCCGCCGAAGGAATTGCGGATACGCTTGGGCGTGCGTTGAAGCCCGGCGAGGCGGTGTACAAATCGACCCAGTACGCGATCCGGGGCAAGGTCACGAAGAAAACGTGTGAACGCATCGCCCGGGACGCACTGGCGAACGAGCTCATTCAGCGGTGGGTCGTGAAATCGGTCGCCGAGATGAAAGAGCTTGATGGGAGGCCTCTGTTGGGACTGCCCATCGTGACGCAGCGGAGCGACCCGGAGGTCAAACACATCGACCTCGAGATCCCCGATGAGCAGCTTACGGCGTTGAGCCGCGACAGGACCTTGGCGCTCGAACTCCACGAACTGAAGGCCATCCAAGCGTACTATCGAGACCCGAAGGTGCGCGCGCGGCGCGCGTCAACAGGGCTTCCGGCCGGCCCAACCGATATCGAACTCGAGTGTCTTGCGCAGACGTGGTCGGAGCACTGCAAGCACAAGATCTTCAACGCCGAAATCGAGTACACGGACGAACGCGGACAGACGCGGACGATCGACAGCGTGTTCAAGACCTACGTGAAGGCCACGACCGATGAGGTGGGGAAGAGCATCGATTGGCTCGTGAGCGTGTTCCACGACAATGCCGGGATCATCAAATTCGACGACAATTGGAACTTCGCGCTGAAGGTCGAGACGCATAACAGCCCTTCCGCACTGGACCCGTACGGCGGCGCGATAACGGGTATCGTCGGCGTGAATCGCGACGTGCTCGGCGCGGGAATGGGCTGCCGCTGCATTCTCAACACGGACGTGTTCTGCTTTGCTTCGCCATTTTATGAGGATGAGATTCCCGCGCGGCTGTTTCATCCGCGACGTGTTCTCCGTGGCGTGCACCAGGGCGTGAAGGACGGCGGAAACCAGAGCGGCATTCCCGATGTCAACGGAGCGATCGTATTTCACGAACGTTTCCTTGGTAAGCCCCTGGTTTTTTGCGGAACCGGCGGCATGATCCCCGCCACGGTTGCCGGAAAGCCCAGCCACGAAAAGCGCGCGATGCCGGGCGACCTCATTGTGATGATCGGCGGGCGCATCGGTAAAGACGGCATTCACGGCGCGACGTTTTCCTCGGAAGAGCTTCACGCCGGGTCGCCTGCGACGGCCGTACAAATCGGCGATCCGATCACGCAGAAGAAAATGGCCGATTTTCTGATCGAAGCGCGCGATCTCGGCCTGTTCACCTTTATACAAGATGACGGCGCTGGAGGCCTTTCATCGAGTATCGGCGAAATGGCATGCGGTTCCGGCGGATGCGAAGTCCACTTGGAGAAGGCCCCGCTGAAATACGCCGGACTTGCACCATGGGAAATCTTCCTCTCGGAAGCGCAGGAACGCATGACACTCTCAGTGCCGCCGGACAAGATCGATCAGTTCATGGACCTCGCGGGTCGCCGCGAGGTCGAATCCACCGTTCTAGGACGCTTTACCGATTCCGGTCGCCTCGAGTGCTACTATGACGGCAAACTCATCGCCTCGATCAACATGGAATTCCTCCATGACGGCGTCCCGAAGATGCACCTAAAGGCGAAACTGTCGCCGCTAACGCCTGAGCATGAGATCGTTGTTCAGGACGGCGACATCGCGTCTGAGCTAAAGGCCGTGCTAGGGGCGTTGAACGTCTGCAGCAAGGAAGTCTTCGTGCGGATGTACGACCACGAAGTCCAGGCGCAGAGCGTGCTCAAGCAGTTCCAGGGCGTGCATCACGACGGGCCGGGCGACGCGGCGGTGCTGCGGCCCGTGCCGGGTTCGAACCGCGGCCTTGCGATCTCCTGCGGGATCTGCCCGAAGTACAGCGACCTCGATACCTATTGGATGACGGCCGCGGCCATCGATGAAGCCGTGCGCAATCTCATTTGCGTGGGCGCGAAGCTGGGTTCAATTGCCGGACTCGACAATTTCTGTTGGCCGGACCCGATTCAAAGCGAGAAGACGCCTGATGGCGAGTACAAGCTGGCGCAATTGGTGAGGTGTTGCGAGGCCCTGCACAAGACGTGCGTGGCGTACGGCGTTCCGCTCATCAGCGGCAAGGACAGCATGAAGAACGACTACAAGATCGGCGATACGAAGATCTCGATCCCCCCGACTGTCCTGTTTACCGCCGCCGCGATCATTGAAGACGTAAACAAGGCGGTCTCGATGGACGTGAAGCGGCCCAACGACGTTGTATATCTCTTGGGCGACACGTACGATGAGATGGGCGGAAGTGAGTACATGGCCTTGAAAGGCAGGGCTGGCGCGAACGTTCCCAAAGTCAATCCGCAGAAGGCGCGCGTTCTGTATGAGACGTTGTCCGCCGCCATTGGGCGCGGCCTTGTGGCGTCCTGCCACGACTGTTCGGATGGCGGCTTGGGTGTTGCGTTGGCGGAATCGGCCTTCGCAGGCGGATATGGAATGGACCTCGATATTCGCGGCATACCCGTCGAAAATGCCGTCATTGCGCTGTTCAGCGAATCGCAGAGCAGATTTGTGGTCACTGTGCATCCCGAGAACGTCTCGGCATTCGAGGGCGCGCTGGTTGGATGTCCCGTGACGCTTTTGGGCAATGTCATTGCGCAAGATGAGTTTCGTCTGGTGGGCCATGACGGAGCTGCTATCCGGTCATCGCTGGGGGATCTCAAGGAGGCATGGCAGCGGCCGCTGCGATGGTAGAGAAGGTGTTGGGGCGCTTGTTCCCCATTTGAGGAAACGCTTGTGAAAGTACGCGCTATAGTCTTGACGGGGTTCGGGATCAACTGCGACTACGAAACGCAGTCGGCGTTGAACCGCGTGGACGCGCAGGCGGAACGCGTCCACCTAAACGACATCATCGAAGACACGGGGCTGCTCGAGCAAAACCAAATCCTCGCGATTCCCGGCGGGTTCTCATTTGGCGACGATGTAGCGTCCGGGAAAATCCTCGCAAACAGGCTTCGGTATAAGCTCGGCGGCCCGCTCAAGAAGTTCATCGCGGACGGCAAGCTGATCATCGGGATCTGTAACGGGTTTCAGGTCATGGTGAAGATGGGTATCCTGCCGCTGTCCAACGGCGAGTTTGTCCAGGAAGTGACACTCACGAACAACGATTCGGCGCGCTTCGAGAACCGCTGGGTGTGTCTCAAGACTGATCCGGAAACAAAATGCGTATGGACAAAGGGGATTGATCGACTCGACCTGCCCGTTCGTCACGGAGAAGGCAAGTTCATCCCCCGCGACGATGCCGTGATCGAGCGGCTCAGGGCAAACGGCCAAGTCGCGCTTCGATACTGCACCGAGAATGGCTCGCCCGCGAACGGCGCTTTCCCGGCGAATCCCAACGGGGCCGTAGACGACATTGCGGGCATCTGCGATCCGAGCGGGCGCATCTTCGGACTGATGCCGCATCCCGAAGCGCACGTCGACCGCACGAATCACCCCTGCTGGACACGGCTAGACCTGCCCGAAGAAGGCCCCGGCCTCCAGGTCTTCCGCAACGCTGTTGAGTACGTGAAAGGGAACCTTTAATCTGCGCAGGTCCGTCGCCCATGATTCGTGCGTGCAGCCGTTGCGTGCTTTTCATCATCACCCTCGTATCCGCGTCTGCCATGGGTCAGAAGGCGCCGGATTGCCCTGACGATTTCAAACAATGGGTGCGCGAGCGTGTGGGACCGGTCGTTTTTCCTGAGGGGAGTTCTCATTTGTGGGCGGAATTCACTCAACTTGCCACTGATCTGGGGGCGAGGGCCGTGAAGACCTGGGTGGGCGCGGAGAAACCGGGGGATGCTCTGGCGCGAATGCAGTCGGAGCCTTACCGGGATTTGATCCATCGATTCGGCGTCGTTCATTTCAACATCAGCCCGGCTTACATTATTGACAAGTATGCTTCGGGCGTCATTCATCCCGATTCGTTGAAAGCGATCCGCGACGAGTGGCGCGACATCACGCGTTTCCTGTGTCGTGAGCGGACCTCGGCGGATCAGGTGTTTCTTCTGAGCGTCGGCGGCGAACTGAACGTGTATGTAGGCACAGCGAAAGCCTACCCGGACTTCCCTGTTGCGGCATATGTCAACGCATGTCATGCTGGAAAAGAGGAGGCCTTGGCGGAATTCAAGGACTCAGAGGGGCCGCGTATTTTCAGTGTCGCGGAAATCCAAGGCGATATCGAATACGAGCGCTTCGCGCAGAAATGGGGGCCGCAGTTCGACACGGATCTTGTGAGTCTCTCCTACTACACTTTCTATCTTCCGCTTGAAACGTCACTCGAGATCCTCGCGCGGAGCGTGACGGCTCAAGGGCCGTTCGGCGCTCGACGGCTCATGCTGGGCGAGTACGGGCCGAGCATGGAGTCGTGCAACTGGAATCAGGCGGCGCAGGTCCGGTGGCACGACGAAATATTGCGGCAGGCCTTCAAACAACACGTGCAATTCGCGTTCTTCTATGAGATCGCGGATCATGAGAAGGTGATCGAGACGGGAAGCCATGACGGGCTGATCCGTTGGTCGCCCGCTGCGACGCCGCGGCTAACGTGGGCTTACTATGGCGACCTGTATCATCAGCGAGAGCCGGTTCTTCCTGAGGGCGACGTGTATGAGCATCGCGAGCGTCCACTGACTCCGGTGCAGGGCGACGCGCCCAATCTTTTGTTGTCGGAACTGAAAACGATTGGAGATATGGCGCGAGCGGGCCACGACACCGAGTTCTCCGTTTGCGTCACGAATGATGGGCACGCAGCCGCGAAGGATACAATCGTCAACTTCTTCGTTGATGACCGCCTTGTCTCGTGGGTATGGCTGGGCGGGCTTGAGCCCGGCGGCAAGACGGTCGTGAAGAGCACGCAGCAGGATCCTCGTTTCGTGTGGCGGGCCCGGGGCGGACACCACCGCGTGACGGCCATTGTCGATCCGTCGGAACGAATTTCGGAGAGCAACGAAACGGATAACGTCGCACAAACCGAGGTTGAAGTTGATCCTGACGTTGGCGGAAGAGGTGAGCGACAAGTGGAGGATGGCATGAGGAGCGACTTGTACAACGAAACCTATCGCCCGCAGTTTCATTTCTCGCCGAAGAAGAACTGGACCAACGACCCCAACGGCCTTGTCTTCTACAAGGGTGAGTACCATCTGTTCTTCCAGCACAATCCGTTCGGCATCAATTGGGGCAACATGCATTGGGGGCACGCGATCAGCAAGGACTTCGTGCATTGGGAGGAACTCGCTATAGCCCTGGCGCCGGACGAGCACGGTACGTGTTTCTCCGGCAGCGCCGTCGTCGATTGGGAAAACACGGCAGGATTTCAGACCGGTGAAGAGAAGGCGATCGTGGCGTTCTACACGGGCGCGCCGGTGCCTGAAACGCCCGGCGGACCGAAGTTCACAGAATGCATCGCCTACAGCAATGATCGCGGACGTACCTGGACTAAGTACGAAAAGAACCCCGTGCTCGACCACATCATCGCGCAGAACCGCGATCCGAAGGTGTTCCGGCACGCCGCCTCAAATCAGTGGATTATGGCTTTGTTCCTCGACAAGAACGACTATGCGCTGTTCGCCTCACGGGATCTAAAGGAATGGCGGCGCTTAAGCGACGTGCAGGCGCCCGGCTGCGGAGAATGTCCCGACTTCTTTGAGTTGCCAGTCGACGGCGATCCCGCGAGAAGCAAGTGGCTTTTCCTCGGCGGAAACGGCAACTACCTGATTGGATCGTTCGATGGGAATGCGTTTGTTTCGGAGAGTGGGCCGCACCAGGGCGATTACGGCAACAACTTCTATGCGACGCAGTCCTATAACGACATCCCCGGCGGCGACGGGAGGCGCATCCAGATCGCGTGGATGAACGGTGGCAAGTATCCTGACATGCCGTTCAACCAACAGATGTCGTTTCCTTGCGAACTGACGCTGCGCAGCTTTCCAGAAGGTTTCCGGATGTGCCGCTTGCCCGTGCGCGAGATTGAGACGCTTCGAGAGAGTGGGTCCTCTTGGGAGAGACGAGTCTTGCGCCCGGACGAGGATCTCATTCAGCACGTTTCCGGCGATCTATTCGACATTGGTGCGGAATTCGAGTTGATGGATGCTGATGAACTCGGCTTCAACATACGTGGCGAGACTGTAAGCTACTCGGCGAAAGAGCACGCGGTATCCTGCCTGGGTAAGTCCGCTCCTCTGAACCCGGTTCAAGGACGCATTCGACTACGGATTCTTGTGGATCGGACTTCGTTGGAGGTGTTCGGCAATGATGGAAGAATCTCGATGACATCATGTTTCCTGCCGAAACCCAGCGACCGAAGCCTGGAGATCTTTGTCAAGAACGGGGCCGTCGGGATTGTGTCACTGCGCGTCTACCCCTTGCGTTCCGCGTGGCCGAGAAGCATGCGATGATGAGTGCAATGACGGAAAGGACAGAAGCGACGGAAAGGGACGGCGTGGACAAAGTGGACGGTATGGACGGAGCGGACAGATCCGTAGTCTGGCAGTCAGATTACAGGGAGGCGTTACAGACCGAGGAGATGGGCAAAATATCCTGCTGCGAAGCATGCCGCGCCGAAGGCCAGCAAAAGGATGACCTTGACCATCCGTTTCCAGTGTTTGCGGAAGAAGCTGGACACGAAGTGTCCGATGGTTGGGCTGATGTGGGCGACGATGACGGTGATATTGTCGCGGCCGCCGTTTTCGTTGGCGAGGTTGACGAGGCGTGTCGCGATCTCGGCGGAGCTGCCGCGCTTGCGGAATGTATCGCGGATCTCGGCATCCTTAACCATGTTGACGAGGCCGTCGGTGCAAAGGAGAAGGAGGTCGCCGGGGACGACGTGCCAAACGTACGTGTCGACGACAACTTCGGGGTCGGTGCCGATGCATCGAGTCACGAGGTTGCGGCGTATATCGGATTCGGCTTCGGCCCGCGACATGAGGCCGAGCTTGACCTGTTCGTCCACCCATGAGTGGTCTTCGGTCTTGGCGATGATGTCGCCGTCGCGGATGTGATAGCAGCGGGAGTCGCCGATATTGGCGATGTGGACTCTCTTCCGTTCGACGACCACGCCTAAGAGCGTGGTGCCCATCGGACGACCGCGCTTGATCAGGTCCATGTTCGTTCGATGAATGCTTTCGTTTGCCTGGTGGATTCCTTCAGTTAAGATGGAGATGATCCCGGATTTGTTGCTTTCCTCATCCTCTTGGGGGAGGCTCGGGGGTTGTTTCTTGAGTTTGTCTCTCAGAATTGAAACCGCGAGCTTGCTGGCAATCTCCCCACTGACGTGGCCGCCGAGCCCATCGGCTACGACCAGCATGGCGCCCTCTTCAAACAACCCGAGATCAGGAGTGTCCTCGCGGAAGACGCCGAAGAAGTCCTCGTTGTTTTGCTTCCGACGCCCCACGTCGGTCTGGGCTGCGATGTCTATACGCATGGGACTTCCGCCGCTCTGTTTCCGCAAACACTACCAAAAACATGGCGCACGAGCAAGCTCTGTTCAGCGCAATGAAAAGGATCATGAGAAGTTGAGATGGGGCAAACCGGCCATTTAGAGCGGGTTTATTGTGACGCAATTCGAACAGTTGAAAGTTGCATAGCGTGAGTTTAGAATGCGCGCAGGGTAGTTGCGGCGTTGCAGGACCAGGGGCATGATACGGTTCAACTTCAGCACGTTTCAGGTTGACAAGTCTAACCGGGAGGCATTTGATGCCTGCCGGGCCATCGCTGATCTGGAACCGGTCTCGCCGATGCCGGTGCTCCTGCTGGGCGATCAAGGCTGCGGGAAGACCCATCTTCTGTATTCCATCGTCAACCATGTCCGCGCCGGGTCCTCGACCACGGGTCTGGCCTGTGTGACCGCACACGAGTTCCCCGAGAAGGTCCGCGAACTCATCAAGGATCCGTCCCCGGTGGAAAGGGCGCGCTCGGCGATCCTGCTTGTCGATCAGTTGGAGTCCTTCACCGATCGCGTTGAGGAGTTGGAGGCGGTCGCGAGGATCTTTCTTGACCACGGCCATTTTGTGTTGTTTACGAGCAACATTCATCCCGCGCGGCTTAAGCATTTGACCGAGGGCATGCGCACTCTCCTTGAGAAAGGGCGGGTTTTCCACTTGGCCCCCTGCGGAGCGACGGAGGCGCCGTCCACAAATGCCGCCAATCCCGCACTGGCGGATCTCCTCAAGAGACAGCAGGAGATGGTCCAGCGGCTGCGCGACGAGTTGGAGCGTGCTCGCGACCAGTCGGCGGCCGCGGGGGAGGCCGTCGAACTACGGCGTCATCTTGAGATTGAGCAACGCCGCGTCGTGGATCTTCGCGAGCAGCTTGAGGCGCATCGCGAAGCGCACGAGAGGCGGGATCTCGAGATCGAGAGAGCCAATAACGAGATCCGCGTCCTGCGGCGCGAACTCGATGCCGCCCAGACGGCCGTTGCCTCCGTTTCCGAATTCAAAGACGAGATCGCGCGGCTG